>WNFR01000187.1_pt1 | contig 79104 bp, 78 predicted proteins | sample 5400221 | NCBI WGS metagenome assembly WNFR01 (sample SAMN13153357, study PRJNA577476) | soil metagenome | isolation source: 40 cm soil under Madrone tree | place: USA:California | collected 2016-06-14
CAACCGCGCATCCGGAAACGCCGGCAGCGCGGGCCTCGCCGGAGCAGGCCGGCTCCTCGCAGGCTTCGCCTTCGGAATCGAAGACTCCTGAACGGATAAAAACCGAACAATACACGCTTTCGCATGAGCGCCAGGCGAACGCGGTAGCGTACTCGCGGGCGGGCTACACGCTTTACTTCGTTTCTTATTTTCTTGGCGGACTTTTCCTTTTTTTAATCCTTCGGCAGGGCTGGGCGGCGAAGTTTCGAGACATCGCTGAAAATGCCAGCGACAAGAAGGGGATTCAAGGGCTGGTTTTCGTGCCGCTGCTTTTCCTGACCATCGGCGTTCTGGACCTGCCGCTGCATTTGTACTGGCATTCGCTTTCCTTGCATTACGAACAATCCATTCAGGGTTGGGGCTCGTGGTTCTGGGATTGGTCCAAGGGAGAGTTTCTCACCACGGCGTTTGGAATTGTTCTTGTCCTGATCCTGTTCGCCGTGATGCGGCGCAGCCCGCGGCGCTGGTGGTTGTATTTCTGGTTTCCTGCGGTGTTGATTCTCCTTGGACTGATGGTGATCACCCCCCTGGTGATCGATCCGCTGTTCAACAAATTCGAGCCACTGGGTAAAGAACATCCGGATCTCGTTGCTTCCATTGAAAAGCTCACGAAACATGCGGGTGTTCCCATTCCGCCGGACCGCATGTTCCTGATGGTGGCGAGCCAGAAAACCAACGCCATCAACGCCTACGTGACGGGCCTGGGAGCATCGAAGCGCGTGGTGATCTGGGATACCACGATTCAAAAGACTTCCAACGATGAATGCCTTTTCATCGTCGGACATGAGCTCGGACACTATGTCCTTGGGCACGTACTTCGGAGTTTTTTAGTGGGAGCAGCCGGGCTACTGCTGGCGCTCTATCTCGTCTTTCGCGGTTTGCACTGGACGCTCGATCGCTGGGCCAAAGACTGGAAGCTCCTCGGGCAGGAAGACTGGGCTTCGCTTGCGGTGTTGCTCTTGCTCCTGCAAGTGCTGTTGTTCGTTTCTTCGCCGGTCATCAGCGGCTATAGCCGGATGCAGGAACATGCCGCGGACGTTTATGGATTGGAAGTAATCCACGGGTTGGTTCCGAATTCGGAAGAGGTCGCCGCGCACGCGTTTCAGATTATCGGTGAGCTGGATCTGTCCGACCCCAATCCACCGCCGTTTATCACATTCTGGCTTTATTCGCATCCGCCGCTGGCGGACCGCTTGGTGTTCGCGCATAACTACGATCCCTGGTCAAAAGGGAAATCGCCGAAGTACCTGAAGTAACATTGCAGGAAGCGGATTCCACTCGCTAGGGCGTGTTGCGCGCTGATGCGTGCTTGCGGGCAAAAGCAGCTACTTTGCTCCGGTTGCCGCAAACGGCCATGGAACACCAGCGGCGGCGGCTTGTGCGCGAATTATCGTAAAAGAATAGACCGCAGTGCGGATTGGCGCAAAGCCGAAGGCGCGCGCGGGGGCCCTCGGCGATAATCTCCGCCCCGGAGCGGGCCACCGCGGCCAGCAACCAGTCAAGACCGCCCTCCCGCGCGACGAATTCGATCTTCCAGACGCCGGCCTGACCGACAAGTTCATCGTGCCCTTCGGTAATGCGCAGTATTTCATTGAGTGGCTCGATCCATTCGCCGGCTATCCTTTGCTTTCGGAGCATGGCCGCGAACACCTTGCGCAAGGCTGATCCGAGCCGCCGGGCTTTCATGAGCAATGCTTCCACAGCCTGCGGATCGGATTGCGGCAGGCTCACAAGCTGGGCGCCGCGCCCAGCGGAGACAATGCCCGTCGACTCCAGAAAGTGGATAAGACGTTCCCAGGGTAGTTCTGCGTTTGCGGGAGTCGCGTTAACGAAGTCGAGGGAGAGTCGCCCGCCCAAGAGTCGCGAGGCTGGCGTGGAAAAAGGCATCAGGAGGTGCCTCCCTGGACGTGACGAAAGCGAAGCTCGTTCCAGTTGAAATAACCAGTTAAAGCTATCATAACGGTTAACGGGAGAAAAGGGCTCTCTGGCCCTGCCTCACGGTAACCTTTTGCGGACGATGAAATCAGATATGCTGGCAGGCGAGAGACGGCTCCTATGAAACACAAATTGACAGGCTTGACCCTCATTTCCCTTTCTCTGATTGCGGCGATGGCGTTGCTTCGACCACGCGCACGGGCGTCCTTGAGAACTCCGGGGACGGCTCGCACACCAGTTGTGGTCGAGCTGTTCACATCCGAAGGCTGCTCCAGCTGTCCCCCGGCGGATGCTTTGCTGGCGCGACTGGCCGAGGAGCAGCTTGCCGGGAACCTACAGTTGATCGCGCTGGAGGAGCACGTCGATTACTGGAACGATTTGGGTTGGATGGACCCTTTCTCTTCGCGGGACTGGACGTCCCGGCAATACGTTTATGCTGGGGCTCTCGGAAACGGTAATCCGTACACACCGCAAATGGTCGTAGACGGGAGGGTGGAATTCGTCGGCAGCAACACACAGAAAGCACGGCAGGCAATTCTGGAAGCCGCAGGCAATACAAAAATCCCGGTGACGCTGGCGCAGGGCGACTCGAACGGGACGGACACAGGAAGTTTTTCCGTGAAAGTTGGCAAGCTGCAAGGAACAACAAGAGGTGATGCAGCGGAAGTGTGGCTGACCGTTACAGAAACGGGGTTGCATTCCGCGGTGACACGCGGCGAGAACGCCGGCGAAGACCTCCACCATGCCGCAGTGGTGCGCTTCATGCGCAAGATCGGCGAAGCGAAGGCTGACGGCGAAACTTCCTTCGCTGGGGATGCGAATGTTCCTCTGCAGAAAGAATGGAAGCGCGAGAATCTGAGGGCCGTGCTGTTCGTGCAGGAGAAAAAGAGCCGGCGGATTCTTGGCGCGGCGGAGATCTGCATTGCGCGATAAATTTAGAAGGCTTCGGTCTGATCTTGAGATTTGACCGCGAAGCCGGCGGTATTCCGGGAATCGAACTTTCTCAGGTACAATCAATCCTGATCGCAGGGACGAGTTATTCCACACGGAGACTTGCTCATTCGATAAAATCTGTCTCAGTTAGTAGCCAAACCTGCTTACCTGGAACCATCCGGCACGTCAGACAGCAATGCGGGGCAGGGATCTTTCTTCGAGGTGATTGTTGGACGTCGAACCATTACAGGATCCTTCTCCAACACCCCCATTCCAGGTTCCGCCTCGCGAAGGAATCCTCAGTAAGATTTTTCTAAACGACAAAGGAGTGCGCGGCGGCTGGCGCCTGCTGATTTACGCGGCCTTCGTGGCCGGGCTCGGATTCGGCGGTGGACTTGTCCTCCGGCAGTTCGTTCGACCCTCACATGGTGTGTTCTCTCCCGGCTACATGTTCATACAGGAAGCGTTCAGTTTCAGTGTGATTTTCGCGGCGGCGGTCATTATGGCGCAGATCGAGCGCCAATCCGTCGGTGTTTATGGGCTGCCGATTAGAGGCGCCTTCGGGAAATTGTTCTGGCAGGGCTGCCTCATCGGATTGGTCGAGATTTCAGCCCTGGTTGGTTTGATCGCCGCCTTCGGCGGGTATTCCTTTGGGGGCCTTGCCATACACGGTAGAGAGGTGTTGCGTTGGGGAGTATTGTGGGCAGTCTTCTTTGTTTTTGTGGGCTTGTTTGAAGAATTCTTGTTTCGTGGATACACGCAATACACGCTCGCGGACAGCATCGGTTTCTGGCCTGCAGCGATTGTGCTTTCGTGCTCATTTGGTGCCGTCCATTTGGGGAATCCCGGCGAAGGCTGGGTGGGGGCGGCGGGCGTTGTAGCGATCGGACTAATTTTCGCGTTTGCCTTGCGGCGTACCGGCAATCTATGGTTGTGTGTGGGGTGGCACGCGAGTTTTGATTTCGGCGAGACATTCCTTTACTCGAGTTTTGATTTCGGCGAGACATTCCTTTACTCTGTGCCGAACAGCGGCCTGGTCTTCCAGGGACATCTGTCGAATGCATCCTTGCACGGCGCCAAATGGCTGACGGGTGGAACGGTTGGCCCCGAAGGCAGCGTCTTCAGCTTTTTGACCATGGGGATTCTTGCCGTCGCCATTCACCTGCTTTTCCCGGCGAAGAAAACAGAGCCCGCGTAGACGCAAGGAAACCAAGCTATTTAGTGGACGAGTTCGGAGGCGAGCACCAGGCGGACGCCTTGCGCTTTTGCTTGTGGCAGAACTTCGCGCAGCGCCTGGAGCGTCGAGGGGTGAGGATGGCCGATGGCCACGGCCTCGCCCATTTCGCGGGCGCCGCGCAGCGCCAGTTCGAGCTGTTTGCGGACCGCGGCCACTTCGGCGACGTCGTCGAGGAAAGGCACGTTGCGAAAGGCAGAGCGAACTCCAAAGTCTCGCGCCGTTTCGTAAGCCACCGTAGCGGCGGTTGTGCGGCTGTCGACGTAGAAGAGGTGACGGTCGCGCAATACGGGCATTAGTTCGTCCATTAGCGCGGAGTCGGCAGTCGCCTGTGATCCCTGATGATTGTTGACGCCGGCGGCGTCCGGAACATTTTGCAGAAATTGATCGACCAGCGCCGCAACTTCGGGCGCCGGCATGCCGGGGTGCAGTTCCTGCGCTTCAGGAGTTTCGTTCGCGACAGATTGCATCGGCAGATGAAGCATTACCTGGAATCCGCGGCGATGCGCTTCCTTCGCGATGTCTACGGAGTGCTCGTGATTGGGCAAAACGGAAATGGTGAGGGGATAACCCAGCGCGAAGATGGCTTCAGCTGCAGCGGGGTCGTTGCCGAGATCGTCGATAATGATGGCGAGCTGCGCGTTCGCAGGTTTTCCGCTGAGATTTTTCGCTCCTGTACTCGACGCAGTTGTTGCACGCGTCACGATTTCGATTTCAAGCGCCGGCACGCCTGCATGTCGAAGCTTGAAGTGAAGCACGTCCCCATCTTGAGTGGGAGGATCCTGCGTCAAATGATTTCTGGACGCGACGGTATTGAGATTCCGAATGAGCTTTGCGACTGTGGCACGGTTCGCGTCTCCTGAGGAATCATTCTTCAACACGATGCGCAGGTAATCCGTGCTTCCGGGTTGCTTGATGGAAGCGCCTTGCCGGAGCTTTACGGGCGTCCCGGCAGGTGCCGCGGAAGAAGCCGCAGCCGCCAGATCGCGCGTGATTTGGTGAACTTGCGCGGGCGTGAGGCGGTTCTCATCGTTCTTCTTGCAGCCACCGGAAAGAACCGCGAGAAGAAAGCAAATTCCCAGCAGTGCGAAACCTGTTGAACCGTTTACCTTGATTCGAAAGCAATGCGGGCTTGCTTCAACCGGGTCATGCTGCCGGGCCACGGAAAACTAAGCAGCCTTTTTCGCGGGGGCCCTCAACAGGTCGAGCGCTCGGTGAAAGATGGGGTCTTCCGGAGAAAGCGGGCGCGGTCCGAGCCCCGGTTCTTTCTGGGTTTGGGGTGCAGCCGGCGCTGGCTCTTCATCGGTCGAATCCGAATCTTCTTCCGGGACGGCACGCACGATTTCCGTTGGGACGACACCTTCTTCCATGATCGATTTGCCGCCGGGATTGTAGTAGTTCGCGACCGTGAGGATCAGCGCCGCGCCATCATCCAGCGAAATAAGCTTCTGCTCGGAGGCGAGACCAAAAGTCCGCTCTCCAACAACATCCCCGCGATGGTTCGCAGCGATGGCGGAAGCCAGAACTTCCGCAGCTCCGGAGGTGGTGGCGTCGATCAAAACGGAGACGGGATTCCGCCAAATTACCTGCTTGGGCTCGGCCGAAAAAAGCTGCGTCGAAACCGTCTGGCCGCGCAGCGTCGTTAGGGTGCCCGAAGGAACGAAAAGGCGAGCGGTCGAAATTGCCTCGGAAACCTGTCCGCGTCCGCATTCCCGCACATCCACTATGACCTTGCGTATTCCCTGTTTTTCCGCGTCCAGGAGACGATTGCGAATTTCATCCGCGCGGCCTGCGTCGAGCGAGGGAATGCGCAGAACCAGAATGTCGGGATCCACTTTCAGGGTGATGATCTTCGGCGTAGCCAGCTTCTCTCGAACGAGATCGACTTCTTCCGGCGTAGCTTTGCCGCGCCGGATCACCCCAACCTTGATAGCCGTGCCCGGCTGGCCATTGAGAAGATTCATGGCCTGGCCCACGGACATGTCGCGAGTGGTAAATCCGCTGATGGATTCGAAAATGTCGCCGCTGCGAACTCCCGCCTTGGTGCCCGGACTATCCGGCAGCACGGAGAGAACAATGATGTAGCCGTAGCGCTTGCTGAGCGTCAGCCCGGTCTCCGCCGTGCCTGCATTTGCGAGCTTCTTCTTGTACTCGTCGTATTCGCGGGGCGTGAGGTAGCTGGACTGAGAGTCCAGGGATTCCAGCATCCCGTGCAAGGAACCGGCGGTCACCGTCCGCATGTTGGGATCGTCGACGTAATCCTGCTGGATTTTCTGCAGGACCTCACCATAGACGGTGAGCGACTTGTAGGCTTTGTCGTCCGGCGTGCGGCCCAGGACGTACCCAATGCTGGCGTAACACGAGATGGCTACCGATACGAAAATAATTCCAATGCGAGCCGCTCGGTTCATGCCCCACCCTTCCAAAAAGAAACTACAAAGCAAGAGTATACCACTCCCAAGGATTGGGACGCTGTGGCAATCAAAAAGGACGCCTCAAGGGGGGAGAATGGAGGAGCACGGTTTCCTGGGATGAGACACGTGGAAATCGCCAAATGTTGTGAAAATACCACATCAACTGATTTTTTGGTTTCATTGTGCCTATAAGTAATTGATAACAAAGCACAAAATAGCAAAGCGTTGGCGAACGACATGCTAGAATAGGTTCGGGGAATGTTCCAAACAACTATCGCCAATGAGTCGTTCGCAGAGGGTGTGGGCCTTCACACTGGGGTGTACGGCCACGTCCACCTGGTACCCGCCCCGGCTGAAACCGGCATCGTGTTTCGCCGCGTCGACTTGGATAACTTCCCCATCGAAGCCCAGGGGCACAACGTTGCGCGCGTAAGTTATGCCACCAGCCTCATGAAACAAGGCGTTTTGCTCTCCACCACCGAACATTTGCTTGCCGCCATTTATTCTTGTGGCATCGACAACATCTACATCGACATTGACTCCATCGAGGTGCCTATTCTCGACGGTTCGGCGGAGCCCTTCATGCAGATGCTGAAGCACTCCGGCCTTCGCAAACTGCGACGGAAGCGGCGCTATCTGAAAATACTGAAACCGCTGGAAGTCGCCGAAGGAGACCGCCGGATCGGCATCTATCCTGCCGATGAGTTTCGCGTGCGCTGCTACGTGGATTTTCCCCACCCGCTGGTCGGCCAACAGGAAGTGGAAATGTTGGTGGGGCCGGATACTTTCCGCCACCTTCTGGCGCGGGCGCGTACTTTCTGCTTCCAGCGCGACATCGAGCCGCTCAAGGCCATGGGACTCATTCGCGGTGGCTCGCTCGAGAACGCCATCGTTCTCACCGACGACGGCGTCATGAACGGGCCGTTGCGCTTCCCTGACGAGTTTGGACGGCACAAGGCGCTGGATCTGATTGGTGACCTGGCATTGGCCGGTTTGCCGCTTTTGGCGCGTGTTGAAGCCCACAAAGCCGGCCACGCCCTGCATACCCAGCTCGTCAGCCGCCTCTTGGACGATCCCTCGCTTTGGACCATCACCACCGGCGAAGCCGTCCGCTCCACAAGGGACGCCTACCTGACCGCCCTGGCTCCCGCCCCAGCTGCTGATTAGCGATTCGCCGCGTCGTAAACAACCCTCCGTTGCGAAATAGCCGCTGGTCCCGCAGAATGGGCTCGAAACCATGTCCAACAACGATCTAGCCATTGTGGTTCTGGCCGCGGGAAAAGGCACCCGATTGAAATCGAGCCTGGCGAAGGTGCTGCACCGCGCCGGTGGACGCGCGCTCGTCGAACAAATCGTGCGCGCGTGCGAGCCGCTGAAGGCGCGCGAGACCGTGGTCGTCGTAGGCCACCAGGCGGAACAGGTCACGGCGGTGGTCGAGCCATTCGGGGCAGTTAGCGTGCTACAGCAGCCGCAAAATGGCACCGGCCACGCTATGCAAGTCGCGAAGCGCGCGCTGGGCCGCGCGAAATTTGCGGTTGTGCTCCCGGGCGACGCCCCCCTCGTGCGCCCAGAAACCTTGAAGGAGCTGATTGCCGCGCATCATAACGCGAATGCGGCGGCGACAATTCTCTCCGCGGTGCTCGCCGATCCGGCGGGCTATGGACGAATCTTGCGAAAGTCGGAGACGATGGTCTCGGCGATTGTCGAGGAATCGCAGCTCACCGACGAGCAGCGCGAGATCAACGAAATCAATTCAGCGATTTACTGCTTTACCTTAGAGAAGCTCTGGCCTGCTCTGGCACAGGTAAAGCCGAACAACAAGCATCGTGAGTTGTACCTGACGGACGCCATCGCCGCGCTGAACGCCAAGGGAGAGACCGTGTCGGCGCAAGTGGCCGCCGATTCGCGCGAAGTGCTGGGATGCAATACGCGTGCGGATTTGGCCGAAGTCGACCGCATTTTCCGGGAGCGGAAACGCAATGCGCTGATGGACGCTGGCGTCACGATCCAATTACCGGAGACCGTTCTGATCGATCCGGACGTGACCGCGGGCGAAGATACCATCATCGAACCCGGCGTTCAGTTGCTGGGCAAAACCAAAATCGGCGCGCGCTGCACCATTCGAACGGGCAGCGTCCTGACCGACGCAATCCTCGGAGATGAGGTGACCGTCGAGCCGCATTGCGTCGTAGCGCAGAGCCGCCTCGACGACCGCGTCATCATTGGCCCCTTCGCGCGATTGCGGCCGGACAATCACTTGAAAGCCGGCGCGCGCATCGGCAATTTTGTCGAACTCAAGAAAAGCACCATCGGCGAAGGCAGCAAGGCCATGCACCTCTCGTACCTGGGCGACGCGAAGATCGGGACGAAGAGCAACATCGGCGCGGGCACGATTACCTGCAATTACGACGGGTTCCACAAGTATCCGACGTCGATCGGGAACAAAGTTTTCATCGGCAGCGATACGGCGCTGGTGGCGCCCGTGCGCGTCGGAGACGGCGCATACATCGCTGCAGGTTCGACAATCACGGAGAACGTGCCTTCCGACGGATTGGGTATTGCCCGCGGCCGCCAGGTCAACAAACCCGGCTGGGCCGCGAAGAAGCGCCGTGAATTGGCAGCCACAGAGAAACCAAAAAAGAAGACGGCGAAGAAATCGAAGCGACGCAAAGCAACCAAGAAGCGCAAGTAGCGTTTTTCTTCCGGGAGCGCAGCTATGAGGAGAAAGGTATTGGCCTGGAGTCTCTTTCTTGGGTCGCTCCTTCTTCTCAGTCTCGCCGCCACTCCGTATTCTCGAGCCGCCGATGCCGCACTGATCTCCGCACGCCTCACGCTTGTAATCGTTCTATCCATTCTCGTGTTGCGCGAGCGATGGAGGAACCGGCACGAGCTGCCGGGTAAAGCGGCTCCAAGCAATTCAGATGTGGGCGACCGGTTTCTGCAACGCTGCCGCCGCTGGTATCACGGCGAAGAAAAGAAACCGGACTCCTCTGGCAGGTCCATGTAGAGGCCGTCTTCTGAGGCGACGTTTTTCTCTGCCCGGCGATTTCTCCGTGCGCTCTGCGTCTCTGCGCTATCTTTATTCTTGTTTTGCCCTCTCCAGTCCGAACTCGCGCGTGTGTGCTAAAATAGAAGTTCCCGCAATGCTACAGGGAGCTGCCACCGCATGAAATTTGGAGTCGTCGTTTTCCCCGGGTCCAATTGCGACCATGACGCGTTTTACGCCATCGGCAACGTTCTGCAGAAGCCCGTCGAATTCATCTGGCACCAATCCGAAAATCTAGCGAATTGCGACGTCATTATCCTGCCCGGCGGATTTTCCTACGGCGATTATTTGCGCACCGGCGCCATCGCGCGTTTTTCCCCGGTGATGAAGTCCGTCGAAAAATTCGCAAACAGCGGCGGAATGGTACTCGGCGTCTGCAACGGCTTCCAGATTCTGTGCGAGGCCGGCCTGCTCCCCGGCGCGATGATGCGCAATAGCGGCCTGCGCTTCATCTGCCGCCACGTGCACATGCGCGTCGAGCAGACGGACACACCGTTCACCAACGCCGCGCGGAATGGCCAGATCCTCAAAATTCCCATCGCGCACTCCGATGGCAATTACAACTGCGATGACGCCATGCTTGCCGAGCTCGAGAAGAACCGCCAGGTGATTTTCCGCTACACAACTCCCGACGGTTCGGACGACAACGCCGGCAATCCCAACGGTGCAGTACACAATATCGCCGGAATCTGCAACCGCGAGCGTAACGTCGCCGGACTCATGCCCCATCCCGAACGCGCCGTGGAATCGGCGCTGGGCTCTAACGACGGCTTGGTCGTTTTCCGCTCCATGGTCGAAGCGCTCGTCGGCGCAGCCAAGGCCACCGCTTGAGAGCAGCACAAACTTGCGAATTCACTGCAGGGGCACGATATACCGCGTCCCTGCGGTTTCTAATTCTCTTCACAGAAAAGAAGTATGGCCACCGCTAGCACCGAAATCAGAGTAACGCCGGAAATCGCCGCCGAACACGGCCTCACCGTCGAGGAATACGCCCGCGTGAAGCACATCCTTGGTCGCGAGCCGAACATTACCGAGCTGGGCATCTTCAGTGTGATGTGGAGCGAGCACTGTTCCTACAAATCAAGCAAAGTTCACCTGAAGCGCATGCCCACGCGCGGCAAGCTCGTCGTGCAAGGCCCTGGCGAAAACGCCGGCGTCGTTGACATCGGTGACGGCCTCGTCGCGGCCTTCAAGATCGAATCGCACAATCATCCCAGCTACGTCGAGCCCTTCCAGGGCGCGACGACCGGGGTCGGCGGCATCCTGCGCGACATTTTCACCATGGGCGCGCGCCCCATCGCTGTCTTGGATTCGCTGCGATTCGGCGAGATCGCTGCAAGCAAGTACACCAGTGAAGAAGACGCTGCGAAAAACCGCCGCATCCTCGACGGCGTAATTCGCGGAATCGGAAGTTACGGAAATTGTTTTGGCGTCCCGACGATTGGCGGCGAAGTCGGCTTCGAGCCTTGCTATTCGCAGAATCCGCTCGTCAACGCTCTTGCTCTCGGCATCGCCAAGAAGGAAGAAATTTTTCTTGCCAAAGCTAAAGGCATCGGCAATCCCGTGATCTATGTCGGCGCAAAAACCGGCCGCGACGGAATTCATGGCGCATCCCTGCTGGCGTCAGCCGAGTTCACCGAAGAGTCGAAGCAGAAACGCCCGAACGTGCAAGTCGGCGACCCCTTCATGGAGAAGCTGCTGCTGGAAGCCTGCCTCGAAGCCATGCAGACCGGCGGGGTCGTGGCGATTCAGGACATGGGCGCCGCAGGCCTCACCTGCTCGACCATGGAAATGGCTTCCCGCGGCGGCACCGGCATCGAGATCGACCTCGCCAAAGTTCCCCAACGCGAAACCGGCATGACGCCCTACGAAATCATGCTCAGCGAATCGCAAGAGCGCATGCTACTGGTGGCGGAGAAGGGCCGCGAGCATGTAGTCCTCGCCGTCTTCAAGAAGTGGGGCCTCGATGCCGTGGTGGTCGGCCAGGTTACCGAAGGCGGCATCGCCCGCATCAATAACAACGGCAGAGTCGCCGCCGAAATTCCCGCGCATCCTTTGGCGGAAGAGGGTCCGGTGTACCAGCGGCCCATCGCCGCGCCTGCGCCGAGGAAAGAAACCGCAGGAGATTGGTTTACCTTTGCCGCCGAAGGCACAAACCTCACGCAGAACTTTTTGAAATTGCTCGCGTCGGCCGCGATTGCCTCCAAACGCTGGATCACCGAGCAGTACGACAGCAGCGTGCGCACGAACACTCTAGCCGGGCCTGGTGCGAGCGATGCCGCTGTCGTGCGCATCAAGGATCCGAAGACGGGAGTGGTGAAGCGCGCCCTCGCGCTCTCCACCGACGGCAACGGCCGCTGGTGCCAGTTGAATCCGCGCGTGGGAGCCATGCACGCCGTGGCGGAAGCGGCCCGCAACGTCGCCGCGAGCGGCGCGAGGCCCATCGCCGCCACGAATTGCCTAAACTTCGGCAGCCCTGAGAAGCCCGAAGTCATGTGGCAATTCAGCGAAGCCATCGACGGCCTCGCCGAAGCCTGCACCGCTCTCGGCACGCCCATCACCGGCGGCAACGTCAGCTTCTACAACGAAACTCTCGGCAAATCGATCTATCCAACGCCGGTCATCGGCGTCCTCGGCATTCTCGACGACGCCTCGCACGTCCTGAAAATCGCCTTCCGCCAAGAAGGTGACGCCATACTTCTGCTGGACGGATCGAATTCCCTTGTAGGGGCGCAGCATGCTGCGCCCCTACAAGGCAACCAGTCCTCCGCAGTCGCCCGCGAATTCTCCTCCTCCGAATACTGTAAGGTGATCGCCGCCATCGTCGCGGGCGAACCGCCCGCCATCGACCTCGTCGCCGAAAAACGCCTGATCGATTTTCTCCTCGCTCTCGCCGCCGAAGGCGCTGTGCAATCCGCGCACGACATCTCCGACGGCGGCCTTGCCGTCACCCTCGCGGAATCCTGTTTCGCCTCCTCCGTTGTAGGGTTGCAACATGTTGCGCCCCATCTTGGCGCGCATGTCAAATTGGAAGAAGCAGTCCCCGCCGAGGCCGCCGCATTCAACGAACGCGGCGCCCGCGCCATCGTCTCCGTCACTCCATCAAAACTTGCCGCCGTTCTCGATACTGCGAGACAATACAAGGTGGCAGCGCACCAGATCGGCCAGGTCACCCGCGGCGATGTTTTCCGCATCCAATATAAGGGGCGCGAGGCGATCGATAGTTCCGTTGAAACACTGCGCGACGCCTGGGCCCATTCGCTCGAACGCACGCTAATCGCAAAATGAGTCAAAAACTTGCCTTCGCCGACGATCATTTTCACGACGAGTGTGGTGTATTCGGCGTCTTCGGCCACCCCGAAGCCGCGAACCTCGTCTATCTGGGTCTTTACGCGCTGCAGCATCGCGGCCAGGAATCCGCCGGAATTGTCTCTAGTGACGGCAAAGAGCTGTATGTGCACCGCGCCATGGGCGAAGTCGAAGAAATTTTTCAACCGAGCGTGCTAGCACAACTGCCCGGCAGTCTTGCCATCGGTCACACGCGCTACTCCACCGCGGGCGACAAAGCCCTGCTGAATGCCCAGCCCATCATGATCGATTGCAACAAGGGCAAAGTCGCCCTCGGCCACAACGGCAATCTCACCAACGCCGCCGAGTGGCGCCGCAAGCTCGAGCACCGCGGCTCGATTTTCCAGACCAACAGCGACACCGAAGTCATCGTGCATCTCATCGCCCGCTCGCAAGCGCGCAATCTTTCCGGCGCGATCGGCGACGCCCTCAATCAAGTTGAGGGCGCCTACTCGCTTCTCGTCCTCACGCAAGATGAACTCTACGCCGTGCGCGATCCGCGCGGCTTCCGTCCTCTGGCCCTTGGAAAATTGACTACCCCGGGCGGCTTCGTTTCCTGGCTGGTGGCTTCAGAAACCTGCGCGTTCGACCTGCTCAACGCGCAATACGTCCGCGAGATCGAGCCCGGCGAGATGGTGCGCATTTCCAAATCGGGCATCGAGTCCATTCGCTTCGCGCCAGAAAAGCCGCTCCAACAATGCATCTTCGAGCACGTCTATTTCTCCCGCCCGGATAGCATCATTTTTGGCCGTTCCGTAAATGAAAGCCGCGAGATGCTCGGCCGCCTCCTGGCGCGCGAGCATCCTGTGGCCGGGGACATCGTCGTCCCCGTGCCGGATTCCGGCGTCCCCGCGGCCGTCGGCTACGCCCTCGAATCCGGGATTCCTTTCCGCATGGGCCTGATCCGCAATCACTACATCGGACGCACTTTTATCGAGCCGTCGCAAGCCATCCGTAATTTCGGCGTGAAGCTCAAGCTCAATCCCATCCGCGGCTTGATCGAAGGGCAGCGCGTGATACTCGTCGATGATTCCATTGTCCGCGGCACCACCAGCCGCAAAATCGTCCGCATGGTCCGCGAAGTTGGTGCTAAAGAAGTTCACGTGCGTATCAGTTGCCCGCCCACGATTTCTCCCTGCTACTACGGCGTGGACACGCCCACGCGCGAAGAACTGATCGCTTCCTCGAACACTCCGGAAGAAATCTGCAAATTCCTTGGCGCCGATTCGCTCGGCTACGTTTCCCTCCCGGCGCTGCGCCGCGCGGTCAGTGACACCGAAGGCAAGTTCTGCACGTCTTGTTATACGGGTGTCTACCCGACGGATCTGGTGCAGCTTGAGGTCCGCGAAGGCGCGCCCAACGGCAAATCCGGCGAAGCTACTCCTGGCAACGGCAGTGAATCCGCGCCCGCAGAGCGGCCGGTGGTGGTGGAACGTGAAAGCTGACAAAGAGAAAAAGCAGGAAGAAACAAACGTGCCGGTGAAAACAAAGATTCAGCGCGAGATCATCGCGTGGTTCTGGGTCGGCCTCGCCTTTCTGCTCATCAACGGCACGATCGGCCAGGCGCGCGTCATTCCCTCCGGTTCGATGGAGAACACGCTGCTCATCGGCGATCACCTAATCATGAGCCGCATCGGTTACGATGCGGGCGTGCCCTTCACCAATTGGCATGTGCCGCTCTGGCGCAATCCCAAGCGCCAGCAAGTCATTATCTTTAAGCCCCCTTTCGCCCCCGATCAGCCGGATTACGTCAAGCGCGTTATCGGCCTCCCCGGCGATACTGTCGATCTCCGCGACGGCGCCGTCTGGGTCAACGGCCAAAAACTCGCTGAAAAGTACACCGTCGGCGCAAGCGAACCGGCCCCGGCCGGCTCTGCGCCGCCCGGCTACACGGACATCAAATTCCCCTATCACGTTCCTGACAATTGTTATTTCGCCATGGGCGACAATCGCGGCAATTCCTATGACAGCCGCTTCTGGGGTTGCGTTCCACGCTACGACATCATTGGCACTCCCGTCATGATTTACATGTCGTTGAACGTGTCGCCCGAAGCTTGGGAGCCCGGGCAGATTCGCGAGCGGTTTTTCGCTTACGCAAACGCCCTCCTGCATCCCGGCATCGTTCGCTGGAAGCGAATCTTCCGGACTTTTTAGTTGTCGCGCGGAATCGTCGGGCTTTGCAGCGAGCGCCGCGGCCCACCAGGCGCTCCAGTGATTTCCCAATCTCGTACGATGCGTGCGAATGTGCGCCCGCAGCAAAAACGGAGACGGACAACTCTCTCATGAAATACGCCGATGCTGGGGTCAACATCGCCGTCGCCGACGACGCGAAGCAGAGAATCCGCCACCATGCCAGCCGCACCTTCACTCCCGGCGTGCTCGGCGGCATCGGCGGCTTCGGCGCGCTCTTCGCGCTCGACCGGAAAAAGTGGAAAGAACCCGTGCTGGTCTCCAGCGCGGACGGCGTGGGCACAAAACTCAAAGTCGCCATGGCTATGAGCGTGCACTCCACCGTCGGCGGCGACCTCGTAAATCACTGCATCAATGATATTCTCGTCCAGGGCGCGGAGCCGCTCTTTTTCCTCGACTACCTCGCGATGGGCAAGCTCGATCCGCAGGTTGTCGAGCAGCTTGTCGAAGGCATGAGCCTCTCCTGCCGCAAAGCCGGCTGCGCCCTCATCGGTGGCGAAACCGCGGAGATGCCCGGCTTCTATCCGCCCGGCGAATACGATCTCGCGGGTTTTATCGTCGGCGTCGTCGAACGCAAAAATCTGCTGACGGGCAAGAGCGTCCAGCCCGGAGACACTTTGCTCGCGCTCCCGTCAGCCGGCTTGCACACCAACGGCTATTCGCTCGCGCGCAAACTTGTTTTTGAAGTTGCTAAGCTGAAGCCGGATACCTACGTCGCCGAAGTTGGAAATAAAATCGGCGCGGAGTTGCTGAAACCCCATCTCTGCTACGCGCCCGCGCTGAAAAACATCGTCGCGCGCGGCTGGGTTTCCGCCCTCGCGCACATCACCGGCGGCGGCATCCCGGGAAATCTGCCGCGCGTGCTGCCCAGCGGCGTGAAAGCGGAAATTGACCTGGCCTCGTGGCCGGTGCCTCCGATCTTCAAATACCTCGCCAAGCTCGGGAAGATCGACGCCGGCGAATTGCTGCAATCCTTCAATATGGGCGTCGGAATGATTCTCGTCGTCCCGCCGAAGAGGGTAAAGTCCGTTGAAGCCGACCTGAAGAAGCATCGCGAAAAATTCTTCCGCATCGGCCGCATCGAGCGCAGCGAATCCGGCAAAGCCCGCGTCTCCTACTCCGGCTCCCTGCAGATGTAGTAGAATCGCCGCAAGCCGTAGACAACCCAGTTGCTTGCGGCTGCTGCAAGGTGGACCGCCATGCTCGCCACTGGCATTCCCCTAACGTCCAACTTCAAAAGTGTTTCCTCAGCCAGTCTTTAGGAGGTATGCCATGAATTCAACACGGACAAGCCTGGATCTCTTGGCCTCGCGAGTGCAAAAACTCGAAGCCTCGAATCGCCGCTGGAAGTTGGTGAATGCCCTCTTAGCGCTCTCCGCTGTTTCCGTCGCGCTGATGGGAGCAAAGTCCGCCGATCGCATCGAGCCGCCGATGGTTCGCGCCGGCACGGTCGAAGCGCAGGAGTTCATCCTGAAGGATGAGGCGGGCCATGTCTATGCACGCCTGAGCCTGAACCGATCAGCCCCGGCAATGAAGACGCGGAACGGGCGCATGTACTTCATGTCAAACCAAGGGATCCCAATCCCAGGCCAGGCGGCGCTCCAGTTCTACGACGACAAAGGCGAAGTGTTGTGGACCGCACCGTCAAAGGACCACTTTGTGCCGGTGAAATAATCCGCGACTTCGAACATATCCAGGACACCAGTCCCGTGTGACTGAGATGGCTTACGGGAGTGAGTTCTACCCGTAGCTGGGATGCCGCGCCGCAGCGCGAAGAGGCAATTCGCGCTTGAGCTTGCGCAACCATCGTAACTCCACCGTGAACTGCTCGATCATCAGGCTGACCATCCATACAGCCTCATGGTGGGGATGCCCGACTTCCTCTAGTATCGACCGCAGGGTTTCTTTCTCCCGCTGAAGCTCCTTCTCAAGAAAGCTTCGCCGCCGCTCCATCTGGCTCTGAAAAACTCCCGGCCGCGCCTGCCAAGAGAGCGCAATCCAGGTTAGAAAAGCCGGCCGGTCGCGCTGCCTGGCCCATTCTTCTCGTTCGAGCGCATCCGCCAGCGCGGCGCGTCCCTTCGCCGTTGTTTCGAACGTGCTGCGCTCCGGCCCTGCCGCCGGCTCGTCTGTTTCTAAGGAGCGAATCAGCCCCGCTCGCGCCAGCTTTTCGAGCGAGTAGTACACCTGTGGCCGCGAAATTCCCGCCCAATCCCGGATCTCGCGCCTCTCCAGCTCCAGGTTCGCCTGATACCCGTGCATCGGCCGCTCCGCCAGCAGGCTCAGCAGATCCGGCGTCGTCAGCGCCAATTTCCTCGCCGCCCGCGCACCTCGCCTCGGTCTCGCCGTCCTCAGCTTGCCCTCAGGGGAGCCTAAGGTCGCCTCCACGTTGTCTTTTCTCCGCCTCCGCGCTTCCCTCTCCGGTTCTCTTCTTCTCTGTGCCCTCTGCGGTCTCTGTGTCCTCTGTGTTAAATTCCTTCTCTTTCTTGCCCGATCTGTTAAGGCTCACCCCGTCTCTGGAACCCTTACCTCTTTACTTCCTTACTTCCTTCTTTCCTCTTCCTGGTCCAATACCACCACTCGCATTGCTCCGCCGGCAGCCGCGGATTCCTCGCCTGCGCCACCGCCGCGCAAAAAACATCCAGCACACAGATGTCCTCATGCTGCCCCGCCACCCGCCCTAATTTTTCATACAGTCGCACCGGGTTCTTCCGCGCCAGCTGCGCGACACTGCGAATCCCCAGCAGCTCAAAGTCGCGCAGCATCGCCGGCCCGATCGAAATAAGGTCACCGAGATGTCGTGTGGTCCTGGCCATAAGAAATCTCCTTGACTTGATTCTTTCACCGTTCTAATATTAACTAGTCTAAATGAGACTACTGCATTCGTCAAGGAGAATTTTCACCATGCGCCATTTCGTCCTCGCCGCTCTCGCGCTGTCTTTAGGTTTCGCTTCCACGCACGCCAATCAATCACAGGAGAAAAAACCTATGAATGTAAAACGCATCACTCCAGTCCTGCTCGTAAACGAGATCGAGCCCGTCATCCCCTTCTGGGTTGATCGCCTCGGCTTCGCGAAAACCATCGAAGTTCCCGATGGCAACAAGCTCGCTTTCGTGACCCTTCAGAAGGGTGCCGCTGAAGTGATGTACCAAGCCTTCGCCAGCGTGGAAAAAGACGCGCCGCCATCCATGTCCGCGGAAGCCAGAAAAGGCCCCACCTATCTTTATATCGAGGTCGACAATTTCGACGCCGTCCTCGCCGCCATGAAAGACGTGAAAATCGTCATGCCCGTCCGCACCGCCTTCTACGGCATGAAGGAATTCGCCGTCCAGGACCCCGGCGGCCACTTCATTACCTTCGCCCAACCCGCCGCCGCCCACTAGTTCTAGTACGCATCTCGCAACCGGGCCGCGTTCCACTGCCCCTGGTAAGTTCCTCTATCGGCTAGGGATAGGCCCGCAACTCTTCCCCAGTCCTGGGGTTTAACAGCATGAGGGGGTGCTTCAGACTAACCTGAGGCGCCAGCAGGCCTTCAGATCCGATTATAGTTAGGACAGGTCGTTCGGATCTGGTGAAAGGGCCCAATATGCGTTATTTAAGGTATCTCGCTTTACTTGGCATTCTGATGTTCACGGCAGGTTACTCCCACGCTCAAGTTTCCGTTGGCGTTGGAGTTGGTCCCGGTTATGTAGGACCCGCTCCGGTTTGCGCCTACGGCTACTACGGGTATTACCCATATTCTTGCGCGCCTTACGGCTACTACGGTCCAGACTACTTTGCAGGTGGCGTCTTTATCGGCGCCGGCCCGTGGTTCCGTGGCGGCTTCTTCGGACGTGACTTCGACGGACGCGGTTTCCGCGGACGCGACTTTGACGGACGCGGTTTCCGCGGACGCGGCTTTGACGGACGCGGTTTCCGTGGTCGCGGCTTCGACGGACGCGGCTTTGGCGGACGTGGGGGCTTTGACCACGGCGGCTTCCGGGGCGGAGATCATGGCTTCCACGGCGGCTCTGGCGGGTTCCACGGCGCCGGCAGCTCCGGCGGTTTCCGCGGCGGCGGTGGTGGTTTCCACGGCGGCGGTGGTGGTTTCCACGGCGGCGGAGGCGGTATGCATGGCGGCGGAGGCGGCCACGGCGGCGGCGGACACCGGTAACTCGCCCCGAATTATCCAACAGAGCGCAGGAACGGCTGGCAGCAGATGCTGTCAGCCGTTTTTCATTGTACGGCAGCTTTTCCTTGCAGTTGGAAACAATGCAATCCCGCAGCCCGCGACGTAGGAAGTCTTACCAGGGCACGCGAAAATGGCGCGGCCCAGATAGCGCCATCGCGCCCAACTTTATTGCTTACTCATTCTTGATTTCTCGCTACCGACCACTGATTACCGATCACTGTTTACTCGGTGAAGGCAGCGGCGGCGGCCGCCGTTCCATTTCCGTGGGAACCGCAATCGAGCGAGCGCCATTTTTGCCTACGGCGCGCACCGCAAAGAAGTGATTGTCCGTGGAAACGCCCTTCAACACCGTTTCGCCCGCTGCTGCTGCGAAGTCATAGACCGTCCATCGCGAATCAGTAGTTTCTCGCCACAGAATTTCAAATCCCGCGCGCTCGGAATCATCTTCGGCCGACCAGGACACTGTGGCATCCGGCGTGACGGCCCCCGTAAGCTTCGCATCCTTCGGCGGAGCCGGAGCCAATGCCAACTGCCGAAGCGCCTCCGCATTGTCCCGCGCCACATCGCCCATGAACGTAAAGTTCAGATACTTCTCAAAGTCCCCATATTCGATTCCGTTCTCCGTCCGCGGCGTTTGATGCTGATGATTGTAGTCCTCGAGCGGCTCGGTAAATCGCACCGCAGGCAACCCCGCCTTATAGAACGGATAGTGATCCCCGCCCCGGCCGTAGCGGTCCACGCGGAAAATCATTCGAATCGCCCCGCGCCCATCGATCTCCTCCACCGCGCGCGCCAATTCCCGCGAAGGTGAATCCGCATCGTCAATTTCGCCATTTCCGGAAAAGAGCCTCACGCGATGCGGCGCGCCCGCAGCCGAATCGGCCCCTACGATGTCGTCGTCCAGCATTCCGCCAACGGTGTAACCCTGCTGCTTCGCCCACTCAACAAGGTGCGTGGCTCCGAGCAATCCTTGCTCCTCCCCGGAAACCGCCGCAAAAAGTATCGTCGCGCGATACGTCCCGCGCCCGTTTGCCCCCGCCTTGCTCAGCAGCCGCGCGCATGCAACGCTCACCGCCACACCCGATGCGTCATCGTCCGCGCCGGGAGCGTCGGCCTCCGGATCCATCACATTCGATGGCCGCGAATCAAAATGCCCGGAAACAATGAAAATCGTTTTCGCCAGCTTCGGATCGGAACCAGGAAGAATCGCGTACACATTTTCCAGCGGCATAGGTTTCCCAGAAGTTCGCTCCGAAGTCGATTCGAATTTATCGACCACCACCTGCAATTTCCCCCCGGAGTCTTTCGCGATCTCGTTGAATCGCGCCACGATAACATCACGCCCGCAGCCAATCCCGCGCTTCGAATCCGCCCACGAAGAAAGCGTCAGCCGCGTCCCGCACGCCACCAGCTTCCCGATCAGCGCCCGCATCGATTTTTCATCCACCGCCTGCCTCGCAACGCCTCCCGCCGGCCGCGCCAGCAGCTTCGGCTGAGGTTTGCCCTGCGCCGGCTCTGCCGGATTGCGGGGCGCGCTCCTCTGCGCCGCAGCTGGAATTGCCCCGGGGGCAATTAGGAGAAAAACAACGCCTATCGAGACCAAAGAGAGTTTGCGGAGCATAGTCCGGCGACGAGTCATAATTTGTGCTTCCTCATTTGAAGTGGCGATTTGCGACTCCGGCATTCTAGCGCAAATAGGCTTTCAGACCTCAGGGGCTAGCGCCAATGGACCAGTCGCCCCGTCACGCAACCACTCTTCCTTTCCAATCTTTGCAACCTGAACTTTCCCTGAGACCAGGCTTGCTGCCCAGGAGAACAGTCACGCTTAGGATATCAAGGCAATATATTGGCTATTCCTTTTCTATGGAGTTCGCTATGTTGGTTTTAAGCTCTGATAAGCCTCAAGAAGTATCAATTTCTATGTGGAGTCGCCATGAATTGCAAAATCCCCTTCTTGGGCATGCTCGCTCTTGCCTTTCTGAACGGTTGTGGCGGTGGCAGTTCCTCAGGCCCACAGCCCATTTTGGTTGTTCTATCCACTCCGCCTCCCTCATCCATCGTGGCGGGTGGGACCGCAACTGTCTCTGCTACGGTTTCCAATGACACTGCGGCCAAGGGCGTGACTTGGAACTGCGCTCCCGCAGGCACTTGTGGATCGTTCAGTCCGATGTCCACGGCCAGCGGTGCCTCGACGACCTATACGGCGCCTGCTTCCTCGCCATCCGGCGGCATGGTAACGATTACCGCGTCTTCCGTCACCGACGGCACCAAGAGTGCCAGCGCCACTGTCACCATTCCAGGTCTTTCGGTTGTCCTATCCACTCCACCTCCCTCATCCCTCGCGGCGGGCGGGACTGCGACTGTCACCGCTACAGTTTCCAGTGACACAGCGGCCAAAGGGGTGACTTGGAGCTGCGCTCCCGCGGGCACTTGTGGATCGTTCAATCCGACGTCCACGGCCAGCGGTGTCTCGACGACCTATACGGCGCCTGCTTCCCCGCCATCCGGTGGCAAGGTAACCATTACCGCGTCTTCCGTCGCCGACAGCACCAAGAGTGCCAGCGCCACTGTCATCATTCCAGGAACCGCATCAAAGGCTACTCTGAAGGGCCAGTACGTCTTCTTCATTACCGCACCGACTGGAAACCGCAAAGCGCCTGCGGGAACCTGGGGCACAACGACCTTTGTCGGCAGCGTAACGGTGGATGGCGCCGGGAATATCACCGGCGGTGTGGATGACATGGTTTCCCCGGCATTCTCCGATACAGCAGATCCAATTCTTGCTACCACTCCAAATCTCATCCCGAACACGTCCTATTACACGGTTGACCCCAGTGGGCACGGCACCATGAGGATCAAAACAGCGAACAACGAAACCCTTGATTTCAGTTTCGTCCTGACTTCCGCCTCGCACGCTCTGATAATCGAGGCGGACGGGAATCCGGGAAGTGGCACCCTGGACCTGCAACAACCAACGGCCACAGGTTTCGCCGCTACTCAAATCTCAGGCGGTTATTCCTTCACGATGACGGGGCCAAACTCCCCGAATCCGGCGACCAAGGTGTCTCTCGGTGGAGTCTTTACGGCAAATGGAGCGCTTGGCCTGTCTAACGCCACGTTGGACGTGAATACTGCCGGGGTTATGACAAATTTCCCGCCTACCACGCAGAGTTTCACCGCGCCTGATACCAACGGCCGCGGAAGATTGTTCATGCCCGGAGGAAGGCTCTTCACCTACTACATCATTTCGGCGAAGGCGCTCCGCATGCTCGAAGGTGACAATATCGATTTGACTGGCGGAAGCGCCTATGCTCAAAGCGCGACCGTCCCTCCTCTGTCCGGAAAATTTGTCTTCCAGCATTCTGGCTGGAGTTCCGCCGGGCGCACGATAGCGGTCGGCCAATTCACCGCAAATGGGTCCGGAAGCATCACTGCTGGCGTCTCGGACTCTATTGCAGGGGGCCCGCCAACGACGCCGAGCACGAGCAAGCCTGTGACTGGTTCCTACATGCTTTCCGGGACTCAAAATGGCACGCTCACTCTTATGGACGCGGCGGGAAGCTCGAACTTCAACATCTACATGGTCGACCCGGCCGTCAATATCCTTGATCCCAACAATTCCAGCGGTGGCGGCGGGGCGTTGCTCCTGCACACGGATGCCACCATCAACGGAACAGGAATTGTGGTTCCCCAAGCCGTCTCTGCAACTCCGTCCTTCGTCGCGAACTATGCTCTCAACCTCACGAATTCCATCACCACCTCTACTACCACCGATGAGTCGGATCTGGTCGGCGTGGTCTCGAGTGACGGTTCCTCAAAATTCGTCAACGGACTAGCCGACTACGACAAAAACGATTCTGCTAACCCCGCCATCCTCCCTGTCCTGGGCGTTTCCTTCACCGGCACGTTCGCTGCGGACAATACCAATTCTGGTCGCTTCACCGGGAGCTTCACGGTGACTCCGGGAGCCTATCCCTTTATTTCAGCGACGGCCTTCAACGTGTCCTTCTATCAAGCTAGCGGTTCTCAGGCGTTCGTCATCCAGACCGACTTATCGGCGAACGTATCGGGATACCTGCTTCAGCAGCAACTCCCTTAGCCCATCCATAAGCCGGGCGGCGTTCCGCCTGCTCCCGGGAATCATGGCCTTCCCGCGCATCCATTGAGCCATGAATCTACACCACGACTCGTTCGTCTAACCTTTGCTTTCAACTTTCAACTTTCAACTTTTAACTTTCAACTTTGAACTTCCATCTCCCCATTTTGCCGATTCCGCCGCCGCTCGCTCCCGCAACAACCAACACCCTTCTCCTCTCTACTGACCACTGAAAACTGACAACTGACAACTGAATACCGCATCCACCATCCTCCGGCGTTTTGCCCAAACCGCCGCTTGTGCTAACGTTTTCCGTTTATGAAGAAGCGCATAGGCGTTCTCTTAAGCGGGCGAGGCTCAAACTTCGAGGCGCTCGCGGAAAGCGTTGCGGCGGGAAGAATTCCGAACGCGGAGATCGCCGTCGTCATCAGCAATCGCGAGGGTGCGCCCGGCATCCAGCGCGCGGAAGAGCGCGGAATCAAGACGAGCGTGATTCCTTCGAAGGGACTGGAGCGCGAAGCCTACGACCGCCAGGTCGCTGCGGTTCTGGACGAACACGGAGTCGATCTGATCTGTCTCGCCGGATATATGCGCCTGCTGTCTCCCTTTTTTGTCGCAAAATTTCTGAACCGCATCCTGAATATCCATCCGTCGCTGCTCCCGTCCTTCCCCGGGCTAGAATCGCAGCGCCAGGCGCTCGAATACGGCGTGAAATTCGCCGGCTGCACCGTCCATTTCGTCGACGAAAATCTCGATGCCGGGCCTATCATCTTGCAGGCCAGCGTTCCCGTGCTCGACGGAGACACGGAAACAACTCTTTCAGAAAAAATACTGAAAGAAGAACACCGGATTTATTCTCAAGCGGTGAATATCGTTCTCGAGGGAAAATACAAAATCGAAGGCCGCCGCGTACTTCGCACGAGCTGAAAACAATTCATGACCAACTCGACTTTCAAACCCGTCGCCGAGCAGCTCGCTTACCTCAAGAAAGGCGTGGCCGAAATCATCCCCGAGGCCGAACTGAAAGCCAAACTCGATAACTCAGTGAAAACCGGCAAACCTCTGCGCGTTTATCTTGGCGTGGACCCCACGGCCCCCGATCTTCACCTGGGCCATACCGTGGTCCTTCGCAAGCTAAAACACTTTCAGGACCTTGGGCATACGGCAATTTTCCTAATTGGCGATTTTTCAGCCATGATCGGCGACCCCACGGGCCAATCCGAAACCCGCCCGCCGCTGACGCGAGAACAAGTCGGCGCCAATGCCGAGACTTACCTCGAACAGGTCTTCAAAATCCTTGACCGCGACAAAACCGAAGTTCGCTACAACAGCGAATGGCTCGCCAAGCTCACGAGTTACGAGATCATCCGCCTCACCGCCAAGTATCCACTCGCTCGGATGCTGGAGAGGGAGGATTTCCGGGCGCGCCTGGCAGGCGGCTGGAAAGGGCAGCTATTTCAGCCTTCCGAAGAAACGCTTCGCTCTCGAGAAGGACATGAACCAGCCCCCACGCTTCCATCCAGTGGCAAAGCTTCACTCGCCAAACGGCCTTCATCAATGGCTATCCACGAGTTGCTCTATCCGTTGCTGACCGCGCTCGATGCTGTCGAACTCAAATCCGATGTCGAACTCGGCGCCACCGAGCAGAAATTCAATCTGCTGGTCCACCGCGAAATCCAGCGCGAGTATGGTTTGCCAGGGCAAGCCGTATTAACCATGCCGATCCTCGTCGGTCTCGACGGCCAGCGCAAAATGTCCAAGAGCCTAGGCAACTACATCGGTATTACTGAACCACCGCAGGAAATGTTCGGCAAAATGATGTCCATTCCCGACGAATTGATGTGGTCCTACTACGAGTTGGTGACCGACCGCACCCCCCAGGAAATCGCGGCGCTGAAGCAAGAAGTCACCGGCGGCAAATTGCATCCCATGGACGCAAAAATGCGCCTCGCACAGGAAGTCGTCACCGGCTTCCACGGTGCAGACGCCGCCCGCAAAGCCGCCGAAAATTTCCAGCACGTCTTCCGCGACCGCCAGGCGCCTACATCCATGTCAGAGATTGTCATCAAGCCGAATCCAACACACTTGGCCATCGAGTTTCTGTTTGACGGAAGACGCGTCAGAGCCATGGGCCCAACAGGTTTGTCGACCAGACAAGAAAAATGGTCGCGGTTGCTCTCGACCCTTGAGTTGGTTCCGTCTACTTCGGAAGCGGAACGCCTCATCAAACAAGGTGGCTTCGAGATAGACGGTAAGACCTTACAAGACCCAACCAGCAAGCTAGACTTCACAAAACCAAGCTCACAAGAAATTCGTGTGGGTAAGAAATCATTTTTCCGTATCACTGTCGTTTGTCCCTAGTCAAAATCCTCCGCAACCATTTTGAAAACGTATTGCGCGATGGCCGGCGCGGCGGTGAGGCCGGGGGACTCGATGCCCACGAGATGAATCGCTTGCGGCACTTTGGAGTCTCTCGTAATCACGAAATCGACGATCCCCTTGTGGTCCGGCGCAGCCAACTTCGGCCGCAGTCCCGAGTACCCAAGCTGCAAGTCGCTCTCCTCAATCTCCGGCAGCAGCGTTTTCGCGCTCTCTGCAAATGCCGCGATAGGTAACCGATTCTTCTCGTAATTATCTTTCCCCTCGACGTACGTCGCCGTCGGTCCCAGCAGAAAAGTCCCCCAGAGTGTTTTCGTGAAATGCACCCCAAGGCTGAGCCCGTCAGAGTGCGGCAGCGGATACACTAAATTATTGATCAGCGACGAACGCGCCCCCCGAACTTCGCAATATTCCCCGCGCACCGGATAAATCTTCCACGAGCGATTCCCCAGCATCGCCGCCACTTCATCCGCATACAGTCCCGCCGCATTGATCACGCAGCGCGCCTCAATCGTTTCATCCTGTGCGTCCTCTTCGTCCCCGATGCGCAAACCCACACGAATACTCTTGCCGGAAGGCACGAGCGAAACAACCTCCGCCCGCGTGACCAGGTTTGCACCCTGATTGCTTGCCACGCGCCCGTACGCGTGAACCAGCTCTTCCGCGGAAACAATTCCCGTGGACGGCACCACCAGAGCCGCGGTGCCCCGAATGTGCGGCTCCCGCTTCCGGATTTCCGCTGCATCAATGAGCCGCAGTCCCTCGACGCCATTCTCTTCGCCGCGTTCTTTCAGCGCGGCGAGTTCCTCCACTTCGTGAGCATCGGCGGCCACGACCAGTTTCCCGCAGTGGCGAAACGGCACGTTGTGCTTCGCGCAAAATTCGTACGTGAGCCGGTTGCCCTCCACGCAAAACTGCGCTTTCAGCGAATTCTTTGGGTAATAAATGCCGGAGTGGTTCACGCCGCTGTTGCGCGTGCTCGTAGCCATCCCAAGCTTGGGAAATTTCTCGACAAGAAACACGTCCTGCCAGCGCTTCGATACGGCGTTGGCGATGGCGCACCCGATGACGCCCCCGCCGACGATCAAAATGTTGGCCTGGTCCATGAATTCAGAATATAGAAAATAGAAAAAAGAAAATAGGAAATTGGGCAGCGAGACAGCCTGGCATGACGAGCAGCTTCGCCTTAACTGTGGAGTATCTCGAAACCGATTGCTTCTAAGACGATACCGGTTGTGCTCTCCGCATAAGAAATATCCTTCAAGGCAGTCGGCCTAGCCTTCCTCCAGCCAGAGAATAAACCCCATCCCGTGTTCTAATCCGTCGATCTTAGCTTCTGGGCCGTTCCTTGAACGCATATCTCCTATGGCAGTACTCAAGGTCCGGTCAACCACGAAACGGGCGTAAAAACCAGCACCGGTGTTTTCGCGGCTGAGAAGGGTCGCAGTCGATAGTTGCGCTTCAAGCGCCGCTCGATCTCCCGAATTCATGTCGCAAATCGCGGCAAGCACGGCTCGTTCGAGTGCGGTGAAGTCTGGTCCGATTGATAGCATGTATCGTAGTCCGCTATTGATCGCCGCCAACCGCGTCAAAGAACGGCGTGCATGCTACCAGCCGCGGCTCGCTTCCGTCGTGCACCGCGTAAGAAGCCTGTTTGCTTGCTTCATACCCGTTGCGCCACAGCGAAGCGGCGCCATGCGCCCCGTCCTTGTTGATCGCGTAGAAGTAAATGTGAAACGTCCCGAGCTTCTTCTTGTCGTTCTTGTAGTTGCGTGCCACGCGGCCCAGGGCTTCGAGGCAGGCGTCCGTCGGCGATTTGCCCTGGCGCATCATTTCGATGATGGTGTGTCCGCCCGAAATCTTGATGTTCTCCTCGCCCTTGCCGGTCGAGCCTGCCGCCCCCACTTCATTGTCCACGCAGCATCCCGCCCCAATGATCGGCGAGTCCCCCACGCGCCCCGGAATTTTCCACGACAATCCGGAAGTCGTCGTCGTGGCGGAAATGTCCCCGTTCGAATCAACAGCCATGCACGGAATCGTACCGGTGGGCGGATGCGCGATGACGCGTTCGGCGTACGCGATCTGTTTTTCATCTCCGTCGAAGACTGCTGAAATATGTTCTTTCCATTCCGGCGAATCAATTCCCGGACGCCAATTGAACGAAGATTTTGCTTTCCACGCGAGCCAGTTCTTTCGCGAATGCTCAGTGAGCAGATTCATCTCCTCGAAACCTTCCGCCACGGCAAATCGCCGCGCGCCGTCGCCAACGATCATCACGTGGTTGGTTTTCTCCATAACAGTTTTTGCGAGCCGCGAAACGTTTTTGATGCGGCGCACGCTCGCGACCGAACCGGCGCGGTGCGTGGGCCCGTGCATGACGCTGGCGTCCAGCTCGACTTCCCCTTCTTCGTTGGGCAGTCCGCCGTAGCCAACGGAGTCGTCGTTGGGATCGTCCTCGACGACGGTGACAGCCGCAACGACAGCGTCCAGCGTGTCGCCGCCGCGCTTCAGGATGTCCATGCCTTTATCGAGCGCATGAAGACCGTTGGCGCTGGAAATGATCAGCGGCCGCTTGCCCTGCGCGGGAGTGGCCGGAAATGCGGGCGCAGTTCCCGCTGCGCCGTTCGAATCGGACAACGCGCGGCCAAAGAGTTTGTTTGCCCCGGTAACAGCGCTCCCAGCGAGCGAAGTGAGAAAGAATTTACGGCGTGACCAGAGTTCCATGGTAAGAGCCTCCTAAGTTTGCGGAGGGCACTATACAACAGTTAGCAGGTGGCAGTTGAAAGACGGGAAGAAAAAAGATGACTCCTGATACGCGGCCCGTGGATTAGCACAGCAATACCCTGGATCGACGCGAAAAATCGAAGCTGGTTGGGGTGCACGCTCCGGGGCACAGCCGTGCGCTTATTTTCTCTGTACGAACGCGTCGCGTAGGCCGTCGAGCATGTGCGTTGCGGCTTTTGCACTGTCCGTCTTTCGAATGTCGGACCAAAGCGAGATGCCGGTCTTGGGATCGATCACCGAGATGCGCGTGGAACCCGGCGGCACCGCTTCATCCGCGCCCGGAAAATTTTGTTTGCCGGCTTGGGGGTCGGCAGCCGGAGCCTTTTCCCCTCCAGGGACGAACCTCACATAATTGCCGTTCGAAAGCCGCAGCACGATATCCGCTTTCTGCGCCGTGTCGACAATCTGCAGTCGCCCCCATTTCGAAAGCTCGGTGTAAGCCGTGTTCAGCAGCTCTGCGGAAGTCGTCTGGTTATCGACATAGACGGTGCCGGCGGAGAGAACTTTCGGAGGGAGCCCGGGGCGCTTGTCCTTGGCGTGAATCGGCACGCAGCCGAAGAGAATCAACAAAGCGATAGCGATGAGAACGCGCGCGAAAGATTTCAGAGGACACACTCCCTGCCGCACAGGCGTAGACCAATGCAGCCGCAAAGCGATCCGAATTTTGCTGAAAGTTTATGACTGGCAGGGACGTCCCGAAACTGGACGGAAGACGAGAAAAAGTGCAGATGGCGCGGCGAAGGAAGGGCCTGTCCGGTGGGGCAGTGCAGGCGAGCAGAAAAAAAGTGCTGATATTGTTCTATCCGGGAGCGGGGGAGTCGGCGGGGAATTCGCCTTCCCAGCGTGCAATCACGACGCAGGCGACACAATTCCCGAGAACGGTGACTGCGGTTCGCCCCATATCCATAAGTTGGTCAATCGCGAAAAGTAGAAATAACGGTTCCATGGGCAAGTTAAACGAAGTTGCCGCGCCGAAAACAATTAGCAGCGAGGCGCGCGCCACGCCGGCGGTTCCTTTGCTGCTGATCATAAGCGTCAGAATCATCAAAACTTGCTGACCGATGCTGAGGTGCAGTCCCGCGGCCTGGACCACAAAAAATAAGGCCAGGGATTGGTAGAGACTCGCGCCGTCCATATTGAAGCTGTAGCCGGTGGGGAGAACGAAAGCGACGATTTCGCGCGGGACGCCGAAGGACTCCAATTGCTCGATGGCGCGAGGCAGCGTAGCCTCAGAGCTCGCGGTGGCAAATCCGATAGTCACGGGCTCGGCGACGGCATTGATGAAGCGCTTGATGGGGATGCGCGCCCACAGCGCGATCGGCAGCAAAACGCAAACGATGAAGAAGGCGAGGGCGACGTACATGGTCGCGAGCAGCTTCAGGAGCGGGAGGAGGACTCCCAAGCCGAGGTGGCCAACCGTGTAGCACACCGCCCCAAAGACGCCGAGCGGCGCGGCATACATCACCAGGTTTGTGAACTTGAACATGGTTTCCGAAAGGCTTTCGGCGAAGGCGAGCATGGGGCGGCGCTTCGGTTCCGGCACCAGGATGAGCCCCATGGCGAAGAGGACGCTGAAAACGACGATTTGCAGCACCTGTCCTTCGGCGACGGATTTGGCGATGTTCTCCGGAAAAATGTCGGTGATGAGTTGCGTGGCGGTGTGGGGCGAAACATTGAGTGATTGGGCCGCGGAGGACGGGGAGAGATGGACGCCTTCTCCCGCGCGGCTGATATGGATAGCGGCGAAACCGATCAGCATGGCAATCGTGGAGACGACTTCGAAGTAGATGAGGGATTTGAGGCCCAGGCGGCCGACTTTCTTCAGATCGGCGTGGCCGGCGATGCCCACCACGAGGACGCCAAAGAGCAGCGGCGCGATGATCACCTTGATGAGCCGCAGAAAGATGGTGCCGAGGAGCTGCAAGTTGACTGCGATAGAGGGCGCATCGTGGCCAAACTCCGCGCCGGCGAGAAGGCCGACGAAGATCCAAGTCGTCAGCGAGCGGCGGGAGGTGGCATACGCCGCGACGAGAAGGATCGCAAGCCACCTCAGGAGCGTTGGGACCAGCGCGGGCAGCGGCAGCATTTGAGCGCCGGCGAGGAGCGATGCGGCAATAGCGATGGTGGCGGCGACGACTGCCGCGGCGAGGAGATTTTTTTTCATCGGCGCTTGGTGAAGGATTCCATCGCTGCCGAAAGGTATGATGGTTAGAGCTTCATGTCAATGGAGAGGTGCGGCAGGAAAAAAACGGCCGCTTATCCACGCGCGGCGCAACGACCACTCGTTTGCACGCGACGCGACGAGCGTTAATCCACACGCAACGCGACGAGCGGATCAATGCGTGTGGCGCGCCGCGCGGGAAGGTAGCAAGCCAGCAATGCGACGCCCATCAGCAGCAGCGTAATGCCCGCATAGGTGAGAGGGTCGCTGGCGCTCACGCCGTACAGCAGGCCCGAGGCCAGGCGAGCGACCGGCAACGCCACCACTACCCCCACGATCGCGCCAACAAGCGCCAAGAGCATGCCCTGCTTGAGCACGAGCCGCAGCACTTGGTACGGTTGCGCGCCCAGCGCCATGCGCAGCCCGATTTCATTCGTTCGCTGCGCCACCGAATACGCCAGCACGCCATAAATTCCAATCGACGCGAGGATCAAGGCGAGCGCACCGAACAGGCCGAGCAGCGCCGCGCCCATGCGCGCGGCCCACAGCCCTTGCCCCAGAATCTGCTGCACGGTCCGGCCATTGGTGAAGGCCAGATTTTTGTCGAGCTGCTGCACCTGCGTGCGCACGGCGCCGAGAAGAGATTCAGGGTTGCCCGTGGTGCGCACCACGAGCGTGGCGAAGGGCGAATATTGCTGCCGCATGGGAAGGTAGGCCACCGGCTGGGGATCTTCCCCGATCTGGCCCACGATGGTGGTCCCCACAACGCCCACAACCTGGAACAGGTTTGGAGTAGTGACGATAGCGAAGCGCTTTCCGAGCGCTTCCTGGCCCGGCCAGACCATCTTGGCCATGGCTTCGTTGACGACGACCACCGGGGTGGTGTTTTCGCGGTCGAAGTCCGTGAAATCGCGGCCGCGCAACAGGGGAATGCGCATGGTCTCAAAGTGGCCGGGAGTCACATCGTCAAAACCCACAAGGGTTCCGCGGTTATTGGGATCGGCCTGTTCTCCTTCGCGAAAGATGGTGGCCAATATGCCGCCTCCCAGGACGCCGTTCGACGATACAGAGGCACCCACCACACCGGGAACCGACTTGGCGCGCTCGATGACGTCACGGAAGAACTGTTGCCCATGATCGGCGTCATAACGCAGGGCGCCCAGGTCAAAAAACATTTGAAACAGGTTCTGCGACTCGAAGCCCGGATTGTATTGCTGCGCGTTCTGCATGCTGCGAAGAAACAGGCCCGATCCGACGAGCGCGACCAGCGCCAGCGCAATTTCCGCAATCACCAGCAGGCCGCGCAGACGATTGTGGGTCCAGCCCAGCGCTCCGCCACGGCCGCCGACTTTCAAAATCTCGTTGATGTCCGTGCGGGAGGCCTTGATGGCCGGGATGATGCCGAATACCAAGCCGGTCAGAAGAGAGATGGCAACTGTAAATCCCAGCACGCGGGCATCGAACGAGAGATCGATCGAACCGTCGAGAAGAAACGGAGGCCGGAAGGACCACAAGATTTTGCGCCCCCCAAAGGCTACCAGCAGTCCAGCCAATCCGCCGAGCAGCGAAAGCACGGTGCTTTCGGTCAAAAGCTGCCGGACCAGGCGGGAGCGCCCCGCGCCCATCGCCGCGCGAATGCTCAATTCTTTTTCGCGTTTGGCGGCCTGCGCGAGCAGCAGATTGGCCAGGTTGACGCAGGCGATCAGCAGCACCAAGCCGACCACGCCCATCAGCACGCCGCCGGCGAGAGAAAACTGCCGCCGCTGATTGATCCCCAGCGCCGATTCGTTCAGCGGAAAGAGTTCCACGGTGCGGCCCTTGTTGTCGCGCGGATACTCCTTCTCGAGGCCGGCGGCGATGGTCTTCATGGCCGCGCGCGCCTCGGCAACGCCGACCTGCGGCTTCAACCGGCCGACGATCGAGAGCCAACGGAAGCGCCGGTGATTCTCGAGATTCTTGAGCTGGCCGGTAAGCACGTAGTCGCGCATGCTGATGGGAATCCAGAGCACGTCCGGGCGGCCGAGCAACACGATTCCTTTGAAATTTGGCGGCGCGACACCCAGGACCGTGTAAGGCGTGCCATTCAGGGTAATGGTCCGGCCGATCAGCCTGACGTCGGAACCGAATCGCCGGACCCACAAGCTGTAACTCAATACCACTTCCGGGTTGCCGCCTAGTTTCTTGTCTCCATCGGCGACAAACGTGCGGCCGCGATAGGGCTTTACGCCCAGCACGTCGAAGAAGTTCCCGCTCACCAGCGAGGCGTTCAATTGTTGCGGCTCGGCTTGGCCGCCCCAATTCAGGGGTATGGGAAAGGTGACCGAGGCCAGGCCGGAGAAAGCCGTGTTCTGGTCGCGGTAGTCCTCGTAATTGGGGAGCGAAGTGCCGGTGAGCTGGAAATTGGTATTGGCATCGATCGTTTGGGTGTCGCGGGTAAACATTTCCGCTAGCCGCGAGGGTTCCTCGACCGGGAGCGGGTGCAGGAAGACCGCGTTGATAATGGTGAAGATGGCGGTGTTCGCCCCGATGCCCAGCGCCAGCGACAGCACGGCCACGAAGGTAAAGCCGGGGCTCTTCTTCAGCATGCGCAGCCCGCCCCGCAGATCCTGTTGGAAGTTTCCAACCATAGCGGCACTCCCACTGAACGGTTAGGACGGGCTGGAAGGACATTTGTTTCCGGTCGAAGAAAAGAGCTGGAATTAACACAGAGGGCGCGGAGAACACAGAGTCGGAGAAGCCAAACCGCCGCCGCAATTGCGAAAGTCAGGCTAGAAAGTAGAAATTCGAAACTGGAAACTCAAAATTGGAAAAAGAGGGCCACGATGGGCGGCGCGGTTGCGCAGAAACGTTCGGGGTGCGAGAGTCGCAATTTGAGGGTGCGGCGCGGCGATAGCGCGCCGCCGCGAGTTATGACGCTTGGTCCGATGGCCGACTGCCAAGCCACTCAGGGTTGGACCGGATGCAGATCCGCTGATCCGGAGGTATTCAGGCACGTGGGATGGCCAAACCCAGATTTGCTAACGCCGGTGCCGCCGTTCGGGTTTGCGGTGATGTCGAAAATGATGTTGTCCGGACGCGCGGGATCGCCCGAAACTCCACCAACAGCGGGCAGCGAGTTGGAGGCGGCCAGGTGATCGAGACCGAGGAGATTCCGCACTCGCCAGGCGATATTGTGATCCGCGCAGGAGGTGTCGCCGCTCAGGCCCACTCCGCCGACGAGCTGATGGCCCTGCGCGTAAAGACCCAGGCCGCCGCCAAAGACGTTTACGCCACCGATTTTGTGCCCAACCATCGGATCAGAAGCAGTGCCGTAGCTCGCAGAGGGTCCCGCGTAGGCGACGCCGGTATCGACGGGATTGCTGTGCTGTAGTCCATAGAGGCTTCCGCCAGGTTGTACAGCAGAATAGAGGTTCGCGGTGGACAGCGCCAAGCCGGCGGCCTGGCCAGAGCCATTGCTACTTGACGAAGCGTCAAGACTGAAGGCATTGGCGGTGTTGGCCTTCTGGGCAGAGATGGCCCGGCTGCCGGGCCACTGGGCGCCGCGGTTCGCACCAGAGAAGGCGACGGCGCAAACCACACCGTCGCGATTGACGATAGTCGCCCACATCTGGTTGTTTAAACCGCTGGTTTCCGCAGCCGTAGCTGCAGCGAGAGCGTTCTTTAGCGCGGCATAGCCGGGAAGGTCTGAGCATGCGGAGCCTCCCTGGTCATTGCTGAATTGAGGCGCGCTCATTCCAGCAAATGCGCAAGCAGCTACCACCAGTAAGACCGCGCCCATCCTGACGTATAGTCCCGGGGACACTCTTGTTTTCCAAGTTCCGAATAACTTCATGGAGTTCAACATTGATTCACCTCCAAGTTGGGGATACCGTCTCTGCGTCGAACTGCCGGTTGGGTCCGGCCATGCAGAGTCTCCAGGTCGGGTCAGAACACGGGTATACGCTCGGTCGGTATCCTTTTGCAAGGGCATTCGGAGGCTTTGTGGGAAACCTCAAAGGGGCGGGGCTCAGTGCGCGGCGCGGAAGATGGGCACCTGAAATCCTCTAACGGGCTAAGTCTCGGCCAGCGAGGGTTAGAATGGCGGCACAGTGCGGATTCGGAGGAGACGATGGGCGCTGGAGGAGGCGCTGGTCACGGTTTGGTGGGGGGCGCTGGTGGAAGGCGCGGAGGAAGTGGAGTTGGAGGGGCAGAGGTTTGCGGTGCGGGAGACGCCGCGGAAACGGCTGCGCGAAGTTGATTTTGTGTTCGAGGGGCAGAAGTTGCGCGGGCTGGAGCAGAATCCGAAAACGGAATCGCGCTGGGCGCAACTGGCGAGAGCGGGGCACAAGGTGATGCAGTTTCTTTTCGCTGGGCGGTACATCGGCAATGTAGTCGACGGCAAAGTCACGATTTACGGAGGAAAGAAAGAGGGCGGAACGATGATGCGGGCGCTGGACCTGCTGGCTGAGTTGCCAAAGGACGTGGCGCAAGAAGAACGCAAGAAAGACAAATCGCAGAAGCGCAAAAGACTCTAATGGCCGTGAGTGTTACGTGAAGCCGGCGAAGGTAAAGTTGGACCACCTGATGGGGCGCTGCTCCGGGAAACTTAAGCCGATGAAATAGAAGTCATTCTTGACCTGCCTGCAGTAGACGACCTTTGCGCGTGCCGTCAATGCATCTGCGCTGGAAAAGACTTCCACGTATTCGCCGGGCCGCCAGGGGCGTTTGGAAGCCACACAAGCTCCGTGCGGGCTGACGTTGTCCGTATAGGTCTTTTCTTCTCCGTTGTCGTTCGGATGATCCGTGTCCGCGAGGCGCACCACAACCATGACCGGAAGACGTTTCTCATATCTCCCTTCGAGATGGCGATCGGAAAGCATGCGGACTTGACTCCGGCCGTTCGCCGGTCCTCACTAGCGGGCGGGATGAGACCGGCACCGTAAGATTCCTCACTACGGATGCCTGGGCACACCGGTAGAGAGTTGAACGAAAGGTGCGGCGATCGATCCCCAAGAATGTGCTGCCGGATTCAGCCTTCGCCCACCGCGGCCAGACTATTCGATACTATTGATGTCCGGCGGCGGCAATCAGGTATAGACCTTAATTTGCAGTACATGAAATGTTCTCGCCATTTTTACAGGTAATAGTAATACAGGGAAGGCCGGGTCTTCGTTCGTTAGTAGTCTCGTGTTTCGTGAAAGGAAAAGAGGCCGGCTTGAGAAGGCTGGCGATGTGCAATGCAGACAGCGACTGGAGGGATTCAGTCGTCGGCGAGACGCCAGGGCTGTTTTTGCTGCGCAGGAGTCGCTGCGGGTGCCGGGGACGGAGCGGGCGCGAGCGAAGGAGGGATCGCAGGATTCTGCGCGTTGGTTGTGGGATCGTCCAGAGCGGTGGCGTGCTCGAGGATGCGGCGGGCGTAAACGGCGACGGTCTTGACGCCGGAGGCGTAGGCGGGATTGGGAGCGCGGACGCCGCCGTTGTAGGCGCCGGTGGCCTTGTCGACGTCGCCGCCGAAATGATCGAGAAGACCGCGGAGCAGCAAGCCGGCATAGGTAGTAAGGACGGCGTCATCAATGGAATTCAGGTCCAGGGCGCGGGGAGGCCGGAGGCGAGCAGGCAGCAAGCGGTAGTCACGCTTATCTTTCAGGTAAAGCTGATGGGCGGCACGGAGGGTTTCACGGGTGATTTGCCAGGTGCCGATGGCATAGTCACTCACCATGACGCGCTTGCGGCCACGGCGAAGAACGATGTCGTCCCGCTGAGCGCGCTTCTTCCAGACGGCATGGGCAAGATCACCGTCAACGTCCATGTAGTCGTTCTCCATGGCGCCGACGCCGAGGAAGTAATCGAGCGGAAGCGAGTAGAATTGAGCGACGTCGAGAATGTCGGCGGCGAGCTGGGTGGCCTGCTCGCGCGTCAGCGGGCGGGGAGCGGCATCGCTCCTCTCGAGCACACGGTTGTCTGTCTGCGACTTGAAGACGAGAAACCTGGCGAGCGCGGGGAGAAGCTGAAAAGAATTGAGAGATTCCAGCTTCTGCTCCGTGGGGAGGCCATAGGCGACGTCGAACATGTGGCTTTGCCTCCGGTAGTAGGCAAAGTCCTTCTCAGTCCACGTATTCAGGTCGTAGCGGGCGATCAGGTTGCGGCCTTCGAGCTGTGCAAGGTGCGGGATGGCGGTGAGGAGATCGTTGTCGCTGACAATGAAGATTTCGTAGGACGGACCGGTGGCGGTATCGACGGCAGTCAGAAAGATACGCGATGTGTCACTGCCGTCGCGGGCTTCACGACCGCGCAGATATTCAAAATGGAGGAAGGCTTCGAGCTGGTCGTGGAAAGTGGCGACTTTCGCGGCGGCTACGCCGGGCGCAAACGGCAGGACTACTCGATTGCCCTGAATCTGGGGCGCGGGAAGAGCGGGGTATCGCGGGGCATGCAGGTCCAAGGGCCAGAGGCGATAATCGGTGTAGGCGCAGGCGGCGAAAGCCAGTAGCGCAGCGGTGAGGCACAGAGCGTATCTGACTAGCCTTCGGAAGAATTTGCTGCCTGACATCGCTCCAGCCCCTCTCTTATTGGATAGCGGAACTTTGGTTTCCGTTACAGCGCGATTGGTCTCCTGTCACATTGAATGCATCCAGGCTGCCAGGAGGGATGCAGCCACTAGCCAATAGAAAAGGAACAACTTATGAAATGCGACGCTGAAGGACTTGGGCTGGAAACTGTGGGTGGACGTGTTCAGGCTACCACGGCTTGTGGAACAGCGGAAACGGGTAAATTGCAGGTTGAGCGAAGGGTGTGCGATCGATCTGTATCGGGCTAGGGCGTGACGCGAAGCATGGCGACCGCGTGAGAGGTTTCGGTTTGCGCACGCTGAAGAGAAAGAACTACGCGGCGGCGATGCGGCGAATCAAGTCTTCCTGCTCGGACTGGGATTCGGCGCCGATGGTGAAGGCGTCGAGGAGATTTAGCCCGAGGGCGAAATTGAGGGCTTCGTCCTGGCGATGGCGCAGCTCTCCCTGGCCGAGGATTTTCATTCCGACGATGCCTTTGCCGGCGGCGCGCATTTCGCGGATGACGCTGACGACAGTGTCTGGAGAGGCGTCCATAAAAGCGCCAACGGGATTGATACGGACGAGATCGACATCGACCCAGGGAGATTTGGCGGCGGCGCGGAGAGCTTCGATGCTATGGCACGAGCAGCCGTGAGCGCGAATGAAGCCCTTTTGTTTGGCTTCGGAGAGAACGTCCATGACCCCTTTGTAGCGCTCGGTCCAGTCGCCTTCGGTGAGGCAATGCATGAGGCAGACGTCGATGTGATCGATGCCGAGCTCGCGGCGAAAACGGTCCAGGTCGGCACGGGCGGAGGCGGCGTCGCGTGCCCACGTTTTGGTGAGTACGGTGACTTTGTCGCGCGGGACGTGCTTGAGCGCTTCGGCAACGTGCGGATGGCTGCCGTAGGAATCGGCGGAATCGAAGAAGCGCAGGCCGTGATCGTATCCGTTAAGCAGCAAGTCAGAGAGACCTTTGACACCGAGCGCGGTCTGGTGGGAATGATGGCCGCTGCCGACGGTGCCGGTACCCATGGCGAGACGGCTGGTCTGGATGCCAGTCTTGCCGAGGGTCACAGTGTCTGCGGCGCTGAACTTGCGCGAGAGAGCGGGGACGGCGAACGACCGCCGCGCGAAGGCGGCCGGATGGATCCAGGCGGCCCCCGCGGCGCAAGCGGTGCGATGGATAAATTCGCGACGTTTCATGCGGCCTCCCTGCTGCGGAGTTTCTGGGGATAGTCTACCTCTTAACGGACGCGCGAAGCGGGCATTGGTTTATCGGGCGCACCGCTAGAGCGAGACTTGAGGCACTTCATAGTAGAGGAACTGCACGCCCACGCCCAATTTATCACTTGAGGCGCCCAGCGGTTGGACATGCGCGACGCGGCCGGTGAAGCACCATTCCGTCACGTCGTCCCCAATCACTTCCCGAGGCATTTTCAAATGCACTTGAATCATCACTCCCTCGTGCACCCTCTGATCGGTGGCGAAATAAACCCCATGGTTGCAGATATTCATGGAGGCGGCCTCCCGTTCAGAATTGGCGGGGGCTTGCACGGGGCGAAATCTCAACGGGACTTTCATGATCATACGACGCGCAAAACGGCGCTCCGGTGCCGGCATGGTTTTCCTTTGGACCCGGGAGGGCACCAGGTTGAGATTAGGCGGGTAGAGACCAGTTTTACGAATAGGACCCTGCAGGGTCAAGCATTTTTTCATCTTTCGAAAGACGGTTCGGTGGGATAAGTGCCATTAATTCAGCATTAAGCGAAGAGAAGACCCTTGGGGACATGGACCCGGTTTTCGGGCCGGTCGTGATGTGCCCACCAGTCACGCCAAGCGCCGGGATCTTTGCCGAACGACGCGCCGGTAATGGACTGCAGAGCCGAGTAAATGAGGTCTTGCGTCGCAGGCTCGACCGAATCGTCGTCCAGAAGATTGAGCAGTTGAGGAACGGCGGTCAGGCGCTGCTCACCCGTGAGCATACCGGAACGCGCGAGGTTGCAGGCCGCGCGTTCGCGAACTCGTTCGGCGGGATCGTGGGCCAGAATGGAAAGAAGCGCATCAATGGATTCGGCGGTGCCCAGCATGGCCAGTCCCTCGACGGCCCAGAAGCGCGTCTGCTGATTCGGATCGCGAGAATAGCGAAGGAGCGTGCTCAATACCGTGGCGGGCTCAACGCCGCGATTGCCGAGGGCGCCGAGTCTCCAGAGCGCGAGATAGCGGCGCTCGGGATCGTTATGAATTTGATCGAGAAGTTTTGCGAGGCCCTGCGGCGACTTCCTCAGGTTATTGGCGACGAGATCTATCTCCACGGCCGCGACGCGCACGCGAGGATCGTCGGAGTCCAGAGCCGCAAGCACGAGATGGAAGAGCCGATCGGTGTCTCGCAGATGGCCGCGCCAGGAATCCAGATTCTTGTGGATCAAGCCGAGAGACTGGTCGGGCCGGTGGATGGCAAGTTCGAGAAGGCGCTCGGCCTGCTGTTGGGGCGCCAAGTGGCTGATTGCCTCCATGTCGGTGTTATTAGCGCGGGGATTGGAGGCCGGCACTAAAGCGGGCGTCTGAACAGGGGCGGACGCCAGCGGCGAGGCAGTGTGGAACCATCTGGCCCCAGCAGTTTCAAGGCGCGCGACCTGATAACCAGCGGTGGTGGAAATGGCGGCGAGCACGATCAGCAATGAGACGTAACGATGCGAGCGATTCGGAATTTCCGATTCGCAGTGAGCGGCCCGGTCCCGGCGCGGAGCGGGCTGGGAGGCCCGGGAGATGTCTTCCATAGAATCGTTCATGAGTCACGCGAGGCGCGCCGTCACCGGCGCATGCTAAGGAGCAAGTTAAGCAGTGGGAGCGCGGGCAACAATGGTACGGGCGGCCAGCGAAGCTCTTTTTTGCCGGCAAACCCTGTGGCTTCAATACGATGGGAGGAGTAACTGGTAAGCACGGCGCGTTGGAGTCCCGTACGAACGAACAGGGGCCTGAGCGGAGGCGGCAGAGCCAAACGAATGATGCAAGTCGTCCCAGAAAAGCATCCGGGATGCAAGAGACAGAAATATTTTACTTAAAGCATCTATAATATATTGGTTGTTACCTTCGAATGACGCTTTATAGCTTCTATGGAAACACCTATGAAACGTCGGATTCTGTTCGTCGTTGCTGCTGCATTCACTTTGTTCCTCGTCCTCGCGTTTTCTCCGACGCGCCATGCGCAAGGATTCAAGAAAATCGACATGGCTATCGCATATGTTCAGGCTGGTGCGCCAGTTGAATTGAACTCGGTAACCCACGGTCTGGACTTTGTATATAGCAATGCCGAAGTTAAGAATGTCTCTGATCGCGCGGTCCGGGCTGTGACTTTTGGCGTTCTTTTGCATGAATCAGCTCCCAATCACTGTGAACCTATTCTGGCATCGAGCTGGGAAATGCAAACAGACATAAAACCAGGTGGAGTACGCACTTTGCATGTCTTGGACCTAACTGTGAAAGAAGTCCAAGAAAAGGCTACACAGCTTAAATCTGACCGCGTTATTGCTGAGTTTGGGATCCTAGGCGTTCAGTTTAATGACGGTGGCTCGTGGAGCTTCGATCTCCAGAAAAACGGTGGCTTTTCCACCTCCGCAGTTTCAGCTTCTACTGATCCTGCAGCTACGATGCGTTGCAAACCGACAATTTCCTCAGGACTTGTAGCCCTCCTTGATAAGGTTCTACCTCCTCTTGCAGTAGTTCTTGCGCAGGGCTATACGTGTGCGATTTCTCCAAATACAGAGGTAGGTACAAACAATGTATCATCTTGCAAAAACAGGGTTTGCACCCACGACGAGGTAAGGATGCATACTTGTCCTTATCAGCGTTGTCAACTGCAATAGCGGCCGCAATTAAAGAAACCAAACCGAATTTGTGTCTTCTGGGAGGGAAGAAAGCCTTCGCTCGTCTTTAACGAGCGAAGGCTTTTGTGCGCTTTGCCGGAGGTGGAGGGTCTGTTAGAATAAGGAGCTTGGTTTTGCGACATCTCGACCAGGAAATCCAAGCCCAAATAAAAACTGAAGCAGGAATAAAAATGGCACTGAAGTGTGAGTTCTGCGGCAAAGCGCCGCATTATGGAAACGTGATCAGCCACGCGAATAACACGCGGCGGCGCCGGTGGAATCCGAACTTGAAGCGCGTGCGCGCGGTCGTGGCGGGCGTGAGGAAGCAAGTCCGCGTTTGTACGGCGTGCATCCGACTTGGCCGTGTAAAGAAAGCCGCCTGAGCCTCCAACCTTGAATTTGACCATTGCGAAGCTACGTTCCGTGGGGCATCCGATGAAGCACTCAAAAGGAGTGAAGCGCGCCGCAGCATGGCTGCCTCTGGCGGCGATGGTGTTCACTGCCACGGGCTGCAACAAAGAAGCGCGGCATGCGCCCGACGTGTGGGCGGTAGTGAATGGGAAAGAGATCAAGCGAGAAGAAGTCGACAAGTATTACCGCACACGGGTAAACCCGGAGGGGCAGGAGCCTTCGCCTGAAGAATCGCTTTCGCAGAAGCTGAACGTGCTTGACGAGCTGATCAACAACGAGATTCTGCTCGAAAAGGCGAAGAAGCTGAACCTCGAGGCAAGCGACGGCGAAGTTGAAGACAAGTTCACCGAACTGAAAAGCCCCTACACAGAAGACGAATTTCAGCGGCGTCTGAAAGATCAAGCCATGACGGTGGAGGATCTGAAACTCGAGTTGCGGCGGCAGCTTTCGATCCAGAAATTGCTGAACCGTGAAGTGGTGGCCAAGATTTCGATCACCGACCAGGACGTCACGGATTTTTACAACGCGAATAAAGCGCAATTCAACGTGGCTGAGCCGCAGTATCACATTGCGCAGATCCTGGTGACACCAAGGAAAGAACAACAGCTCCGCAACCGGAAGAACGACGACGCAACCAACGAAGCCGAGGCCCAGCGAAAGGTGAAAATGCTGATGGACCGGCTGAACAGCGGCGCAGACTTCGCACAATTGGCGATGGATTATTCCGAAGACGTGAACACCGCGGGAACGGGCGGCGACCTGGGCTACGTTCCGGAATCGGCGCTGAACCAATCGGACCCGGCGCTGAAAAAGGTTGTGGTTGGATTGAAGGCCGGACAAGTAAGCCAGCCGATTCAAGTTCAGACGAAAGATGGCGCGCGCATCCTGATCCTGAAGCTCATTACGCGCGAATCCCCCGGGCTGCGCGGCATAGCCGAGCCGCAGGTGCAGCAAACGATCCGTGATACTCTGCGCAACCGCAAGGAACAATTGCTGCGCCTCGCCTATCTGGCGGTGGCGCGGGATGGCGCGCGGGTCACGAACTACCTGGCCGAGCAGGTTATCGAGTCGGCGGGGAAGTTGCCGGATGCGGCGAAGACCACCGTGCCGCAGCGGTCCATCGGCCACTGATATAAACTGATCCCTCCCGGGAATTTGCTTCTCTGACCCGAGCGCTTCTCAAATCGAAGGGTTCGCGAAAGTTAGTTCGAGGCGGGCCGACTCTTCTTAAGATTCTCAACATAGTCCTTGGCTTCTTTCAAATCGACACCTCTGAGATTGCGGTACATTTTGATCGCCTCGATGGTGCGGTTTGACAGGGCGAGATCCCGCACGGCATCAAGCGAACCTGGAGCGGCGCTGGGAACGGGCATGGAAGACGCAGGTTGAACACTTTGGCTGCTCTTGATCCGGCCGTGAGCCCATAAACCCCAGGCCGAAAATCCGAAACCCAGGACGAGTTCCAGCACCAGCCAGCCGGAAACTCCGGGCTCCAGGACACACGTCGCGGGATTTTTGGGATCGTAATATACGTGTGCGTTGGCACCGACGTAGTAGCGATACTTATCCCGCAAAGTGTGCGCTGCTGCCCAATCGACGCGCTGGCAGACATATTGCACCGAGGCGACGTTATAAGACACCTTGAAGCGATAGTTTTGGTCTTCTCCCAGACCATATTCTTCCCCGTTGATGACCACGCCTGGAGTCCAGGGCCAACTTTGTGATTTCAGAGCTCTGCCCAAATTGAAAAGGGCCAGCAACAAGATGGGGAGTCCGAAGAGAAACCCGATCAAGCGAATCACGGAATAATTGGAGTGTGTGTCATTCATGGGTGGGATCTTTATCTTTTTCTGTCTCCAACGCCTTAGTCAATCCAGGCGAGAATTTCGCCGGTGTTTACGGGCTGGCCTTCCCTGGCGAGGATGCGCTCGACCGTGCCGCTCTTGGGCGAGCGGATTTCGTTCTGCATCTTCATGGCTTCGACAACCAGCAGGCCTTGGCCGGCTTCCACGTGGTCTCCTGCTTTTACGAGAAGACGCACGACTTTGCCGGGCATGGGCGCAACGACCTGCTGCCGGCCTTCGGCTTCGACGCTGCCATGGCGGCGGCCGCTCCAGGCGCGAGGATCGATGACTTCGGCAGTGAATTCCTGCGTGCCGGTCTGGAGCTTCAGTTTGCCGTCGGGAGACGGCGTCACGCTGATTTCGAAGGATTGGCCGTCAAGCAGAATGGAGAGCGTGTTGGGAGTGATCTCGACGGCATCGACTGCGACGGGCCGGCCATCCAGGATGACGCGCCAACCGGCGGTATCGCGTTCGAGTTCGATGACGCGGGCTTTTTCTCCGGAGGAAGAAGACGCGAGTTGGACTTCGTATCTCATGGCTTGCGGTCCAATTGCGCACGACGGCCTTCCTGCTTCCAGCGAGAGGGCTGGTCTGCGGAAGAAGGGGACAGAGAAGAATGCCTGTCCCACTGGTTTGCCTGCCAGATCGCAGCGGCGATGGCGGCGGCATCGGAGGCGGAGCTTCCGGGCTGATTTTGGTCCGCAGCAGACGCGGCGGAACGCGGACGGCGGGGCAACTCGTCAAGCCACTTGGTGTGGATCTCACCGCGGAGAAAATCGGGTTCATCGAGGATGCGGCGGAAAAGGCCTACGTTGGTCTTGATGCCGGTGACGGTGTACTCCTCGAGAGCGCGGCGAAGGCGGGCAATGGTTTCTTCGCGGCTATTGCCCCAGGCGATGAGCTTGCCGAGAAGCGGATCGTAATCGTTGGGCACGGTCCAGCCCTCGTAGACGCCGTCGTCCAGGCGAATACCCGGGCCGCCGGGAACCTGGCGCGAAATAATTTTTCCCGGTGAGGGGAAGAAGTTATTGTCGGGATCCTCGGCGTAAAGACGAACTTCCATGGCGTGGCCGCGCGGGGTGATGGATTCCCAGGCGAAGGGCAGGCGGTGGCCGGCGGCGATGGCGATCTGGAGTTTCACCAAGTCGAGGCCGGTAACCTGCTCGGTGACGGGATGCTCGACCTGCAAACGCGTGTTCACTTCCAGAAAATAGAAATTGAGATTAGCGTCGACGAGGAATTCGACGGTGCCGGCGTTGACGTAGCCGCCGGCGCGCGCCAGGCGCACCGCGGCGTCGCTCATCTTCTTGCGCAGGTCGGGCGTGACGATGGGCGAGGGCGCTTCTTCGATCACTTTTTGATGGCGGCGCTGGACGGAGCATTCCCGTTCACCGAGAGAGACGACGCGGCCGTGGGCGTCGGCGAAAATTTGGATTTCCACGTGATGAGGCCGCTCCAGATATTTTTCAAGGTAGAGGCGGTCGTCGCCGAAAGCGTTCATGGCTTCGGAAGAAGCGTCGCGGAAGGCGGAATCGAATTCGGCATCATTGTGGACGAGGCGCATGCCCTTGCCGCCGCCACCGGCGACGGCCTTCAGAAGAACGGGGTAGCCCATGCGGTGCGCCAAGGCTTGCGCTTCGGTGGGTTTTTCGATGGGGTCGTTTGTCCCTGGCACGGTGGGAACATCGACCCGGCGGGCGAGCTGGCGGCCGGCAGTCTTGGAGCCGAGAGATTCCATGGCGTCGGCTGGCGGCCCGATGAAGGTGAGGCCCGCATCCGTGCAGGCACGCGGCAACGCGGCGTTTTCCGCGAGGAATCCGTAACCCGGATGCACGGCATCGCAACCGGCGCGACGCGCCACATCCATGAGCTTGTCAATGCCGAGATAACTTTCGCGCGAAGGCGCCGGGCCGATGGGGTAGGCTTCATCGGCGAGGCGGACGTGCAGGGATTTGCGGTCGACATCACTGTAGACGGCGGCGGAGCGGATACCCAGCTCGCGGCAGGCGCGCAGGATGCGCACGGCGATCTCACCGCGATTGGCGATTAGAATTTTCTTGAACATAGAAGGTTTGAGCGAGGTGCGAGTTTAGCATGAGGGAAAGCGGGCGCCACGAATCTGCAGAGTTCTTGTGCTTCGGTGAAACTAATTTACGAGCTTCTTCAAATCCTTCCACTTGACGAGGACGACGTGATTTTCTTCCAGGGCCTTTTTGAATTCAGAGCTGCTGACAAAATCATAGTCGCGTTGACGCCAGGCAGCACCGTACTCTGGGTGATCCAAAGTTACAGCTCGTAGTTCAGCATCGTCGCGACCTAGGTGGACGATCATTTCTGTGAGGCCAGGTTTCAGGTTCTTCACAGCCTTGAGATACGAATCTTCCCATTCGTTTGGGAGAAAAGTCGTATTGGCAATGACTACCGAGTCCACAGTGACGTCTTTTTCGGAGAGGGTGGAGAGAAATTGGGCGGGAGCGCCAGGAATCCGGACAGCCAAAAAAGGCAGTTTGTATTCGTGAGCAACCTTGACGTAGACAGCGAAAAGTTCCGGTGTGGAGAAGAGCACGCCCATGTGGCTGTCGAGATGCGTGGGATGAATTCCGAGAGCGATGGCGCGTTCGATCTGCGCGCGAATCTCTCGCTCAGCTTCCTCGGGCTTCAAATTGCGGGCCGCGGAGACAGTTTCCGGCCACAGATAGCCGGAGGGATCGAAGAGGCTTGTGACTTTGTCTTTTGATTCGACCGACCCCCAGCGATCGACTTTCCATTCGCTTGTGAGGGTGAGGTGCAAGCCCAGGTCGGCATTCGGATGGTCTTTCGCGTACGAAGCGACTTCGGTGAGCCAGGCGCAGGGCACCATGATGCTGGCGGAAGTGATGACTTTTTTGTCCAGGGCTTCGAAGCTGGCGGTGTCCACGGAATGGGCCACGGCAAGATCGTCCGCATGAACGATGAGGAGTTTCGAATCGGCCGGGTAGCCCAGGCGTTCAGCTACCGTCTTATTCTGTGCACGTGCATCTCCCGTGGCGAAAACCAGTAAGAAGCCAGCAGCAGCACATATCCGAAGGTGCATCGAAGGCTCCGGCAAGCGAGTTCAGCAGTAAAGGGTAACACGGCCATGGAAGTGTCAAAAGTGCGGCTTCATCCTACGGAACGCTTGTCCGGCCTCCGTTCATGCGTCATTCCGCTGGAATTGTCGTGCAGGAGAGTCCATTCCGTTCGAACAATTCTTCGAAGTTGCGGTAGTAATGGTGTATATAAAGATTCCTGCAGCCATCATGCGGAGGAAATGCAAAATGAAACGATTCTGCCTATTGCTCGCACTGGGATTCTTTGTGCTCGCGCCGGTGCGTTCCCAAGATTCCACTATCGCCCCAGGAGACAATCTTGTGGTAGATGGCGTGCCGAAGATACCGGCGTCGCTAGCGGAGACGGCGGGGCGATACGGGTCGTATCGAAGCGCTAGTCTGGCGGATTGGCATCCCACGAAGCGAGAGATGCTGATTGCGACGCGATTTGCGGAGACGCCACAGCTTCATTTGGTGAAAATGCCGGGCGGGACGCGGCAGCAATTGACGTTTTTCGCGGACTCCGTCGGCGGCGGGCGATTTCATCCGAACGGCGGTGACTATATCGTGTTCGCAAAAGACATCGGCGGCGGGGAGTGGTACCAGCTCTACCGCTACGACATGGCGAGCGGAAACATCACCCTGCTGACAGACGGCAAGTCGCGGAACCTCGTAGGACCGTGGTCGTCGAGCGGCGATCAGATCGCGTACATGTCCACGCGGCGGACCGGCAAAGATACGGATTTGTGGGTGATGAATCCCAGTGAGCCGAGGACCGATCATTTGCTGACGCAGTTGGCGGGCGGGGGATGGCAGCCGCTGGATTGGTCGCCGGATGACAAGAAGATTTTGCTGGAGGAAGAGCTTTCCATCAACGAATCGTACTTGTGGCTTGTGGATGCGGCGACCGGCGAGAAGACGGAGCTGACCCCGAGGAATACAAGCGAGAAAGTTTCTTATGGCCAAGGACGGTTCAGCAAGGATGGCAAGGGGATTTACGTCACGACGGACAAGGATTCGGAATTTCACCGGCTGTCCTACATCGATCTGGCAACGAAGCAGCCGCAGTACCTCACGACGAACATTCCGTGGGACGTGGAGTGGTTCGACCTTACGCATGACGGAAAGATGATTGCGTTCCTGACGAACGAAGAGGGCGTAAGCGTAGTGCACGTGATGAACACATCGACGAAGAGGGAGGTCCCCCTGCCGAAGCTGCCGGCGGGAGTGGTGGGCTCCCTGCGCTGGCATAAGAATGGGCAAGAGCTGGGATTCTCGCTGAACAATGCGCGGGGGCCGGGAGATGTGTATTCGCTGGATGTGGCAACCGGAAAAGTGGAACGGTGGACGACGAGCGAGACGGCCGTGAAGACGGATGTTTTCCCGGAAGCGGAGCTAGTGCGATGGAAAAGTTTCGACGGGAAGATGATTTCGGGATTCTTGTACAAGCCACCGGCGAAGTTCACCGGGAAGCGGCCGGTGCTGGTGGACATTCACGGCGGGCCGGAAGGTCAATCGCAGCCACGATTTCTGGGACGCAGCAATTATTTGCTGAACGAACTGGGGATCGCGCTGATTTATCCGAACGTGCGCGGTTCGACCGGGTACGGCAAGACGTTCTCGCTGCTGGACAACGGATTTAGGCGCGAAGACACCTACAAGGACATTAACGCGCTGTTCGATTGGATCGCGACGCAGCCGGGACTGGATAGCGAGCGGATCGCGGTAACCGGCGGGAGTTATGGCGGACACATGACGCTGGCAGTCTCGACGTTTTACAGCGACCGGATTCGTTGCTCGGTGGACATCGTGGGCATGTCCAACCTGGTGACGTTCCTCGAGCACACGGAGGCGTACCGGAGGGATTTGCGGCGCGTGGAATACGGCGATGAGCGCGACCCGAAGATGCGGGAGTTTCTCGAAAAAATAGCGCCGATGAACAACATCGATGAGATCAGGAAGCCGATGTTCGTGATTGCGGGGAAGAACGATCCGCGGGTGCCGGTGAGTGAGTCCCAGCAGATCGCCGATGCGTTAAAGAAGCAAGGCACGCCTGTGTGGTTCCTGGTCGCCAAGGACGAAGGCCACGGCTACCGCAAAAAGCCCAACCAGGATTTTCAGTTCTACGCGACGGTCGAGTTCTTGCAGGAGTATCTGCTGAAATAAAGCGGGAGAGAGCGCGCGGCCCGAAGATCGCGGCTACCGCGTGGTCCGCGAGCGTTGTCGTGTAGCTAGCTCGCGATTCACTAGAACAACGAGCGCGAGAGTTTCCTTCAAATTACGGCGGGCCGATTTCCTAGTGCGGCCCTGCGTATTCACGCCGGGGATTTCGCGCACGTAGGCTACGTACCAGCCTCCGTGCTTCTCGATGACACTTGTGAGCCGTTTCTTCATAGTGGGATATTGCCGTGTTTCTTGCGGGGGTTGGTATCGCGCTTGTTTTCGAGGGCGCGGAGCGAGGTGATGATGCGTGCGCGGGTGTCGGCGGGCTCGATGATGGCGTCGATGTAGCCGCGCTCGGCGGCAACGAAAGGATTGGCAAAGCGGTCGCGGAATTCAGCGATTTTTTCCTGGCGGAGTTTTTCGCGCTCGGATTCGGGGGCTTTGTCCAGCTCGCGCTTGTTGACGATATTCACAGCGCCCTCGGGGCCCATGACGGCGATTTCGGCGGTGGGCCAGGCGAAATTGGCATCCGTTCGAATGTGTTTCGAAGCCATGACGCAATACGCGCCGCCGTAGGCCTTGCGGGTGATGACGGTGATCTTTGGAACAGTAGCCTCGGCGAAGGCGAAGAGCAATTTGGCCCCGTGCCTGATGATGCCGCCGAATTCCTGCTGGGTGCCCGGGAGAAAACCGGGAACATCCTCGAAGGTGATCAAGGGAATGTTGAAGGCGTCGCAGAAGCGTACAAAGCGCGCGCCCTTGACGGAAGCGTTGATGTCGAGAACGCCGGCCAGAAACGCAGGCTGATTTCCGACAATGCCGACAGGGCGGCCGTCAAAGCGAGCGAAGCCGACGACGAGATTTTTGGCGTAGTGTTCATGCACTTCGAAGAAGTAGCCGTCGTCCACGATGGAGTGGATGGCATCTTTCATGTCATAAGGCTTCTGGGGGTCGGCAGGAACGAGGGTATTGAGCGATTCATCGCGACGGGGGGTGTCTGAGGTAGCGCGGCGCGGCGGATCTTCCAGATTGTTCGAAGGGAGAAAACCCATCAGCTCGCGGATCATGGCCAGGCAATCGGCATCGTCGCGCGAGACGAAGTGGGCGACGCCGCTTTTCTCGTTGTGCGTCATCGCGCCGCCGAGTTCCTGCTTGGTGACCTCCTCGTGCGTGACGGTCTTGATGACGTCGGGTCCGGTGACGAACATGTAGGAAGTTTCGCGCGTCATGAAGATGAAGTCGGTGATGGCTGGGGAGTAGACGGCGCCGCCGGCGCAAGGGCCCATGATGGCGCTGATCTGCGGGATGACTCCGCTGGCAAGCGTGTTGCGGAGGAAAATATCGGCGTAACCAGCGAGCGAGGCGACTCCTTCCTGAATGCGCGCGCCGCCGGAATCGTTGAGGCCGATGATGGGAGCGCCCGCGCGCATGGCAAGGTCCATGATTTTGCAGATTTTCTGTGCGTTGGTTTCCGAGAGCGAACCGCCGAAAACGGTAAAGTCCTGCGCGAAAACATAAACCAGGCGGCCATCGATGCGGCCGAAGCCGGTGACGAAACCATCGCCGGCGGGACGCTGCTCCTGCATGCCGAAATCGACGCAACGGTGACGGACAAATTTGTCGAGTTCTTCGAAGGTGCCTTCGTCCAACAAAAGGTGGATGCGCTCGCGGGCGGTGAGCTTGCCGGCATTGTGTTCGCGCTCGCGGCGCTCCGGGCCGCCACCGGCCTCGGCCTCCTCGGAAATGCGCCGAAGCTCTTCCATACGGTCGCGACGTTTGGCTTCGGAAATCAAACCGGGCTTGGTCTCAGCCAACGGGTCCTCCCTCGGAAGGGGATTCCTTCGGGGTAAAAATGCGGACGGCGAGATGCGTAGCAAGCCACACGGTTCCCAGCAGCAGGACGACACCGAGGAGTATCTCTGCGGCCATGGCGCCGGCGCGCTGCAGGGGGGATTCCAGCGCGGTCACATACTCCGTGGCCTGGACGAGAATGTACATGGCCCCCAGGGTCATCGCCACGATGAGGACGGTGGTAAAAACGGAAGCGAGGATCATTTTCATGGAACTGAGTCAGGGCCGCCCAGATGCGGCATGGAAAAGGATAGCGCAACCGGAGAGAAAGCAGTACGCAGAAGTCGGTCAGCGAGCTCGAAAGAAACCTGCTCAAACGCTTCGAAACTCAGCGCAGACCGGACCAATCGTCGGCGACGAGGATGGAATCGGTGGGATTGGAGGCGTCGTACTTGATACTGGCGGGCTGGCCCGCGACGAGCCGTTCCAAGCGAACCTGACTTTCGAGTCCGGTGATGTCCTGCGCGGTTTGATACGTGACGCCGGAAATCAAGTAACTGTAGGAGACCAGATGGCGCGGTCGCATGTCCCTAAGCGGGCGGGCGCCTGCGCCGAACAAACCCTTGCTCGCCTTTTCCGATTCGGGCGGATGCTCGACGAGCTCCACGATCTGCCCTTCGGCGATGCGGCCGATCTGATTCAGATGCAGGCGGCGCTTGCGCTCCACTTCTTCGGGATTCGCAGCGGGACGGAAGAAAGCATAAGCAACCAAGGCCAGCCCGGCGATCGCCGCGCCACCCATGGCGAGTAGTAGCTTCCAATCCGCGAGCAAGTCTTTCAATGAGCAGACTCCGTAATCTCAGACCGGCGGGATCGCGCACGGCGCGCGGAATTGGCATGCGCGCAGTGCAGCGGAAGGACTCCCCGTATCCGCCAATGCCCCACTGATGCGTATTCTACCGAAACATTGAGGGATGCGCGAAACTACGCCTGTGGAGCGTGCACTGGATTGCGCAACACGCCAACACCGGCAACGCTGACCTCGACCGTGTCGCCGGCAACGAGCGGACCGACGCCAGCGGGCGTACCGGTGGCGATGACGTCGCCGGGCATCAAGGTCATCATGCGAGAAATCCAGCGGACAAGAAACGCGGGCGGATAAATCATCAGCGAGGTGACGCTGGACTGGCGGCGCGCCCCGTTGACGTGAGTCTCGACCAGGACATTGGATGGATCGAGAGCGGTTTCGATGTGCGGGCCGACGGCGCAAAAGGTATCGAAACCCTTGCCGCGAGTGAATTGAACGTCGCTTTTCTGCAGGTCGCGCGCGGTAACATCGTTGAGGCAGGTGTAACCCACCACGAAGGACAAAGCATCGTCGGTATCGCGCAATTGCGAGCAGCGGCGCCCGATGACCATGGCGAGCTCGCCCTCGTGTTCCACGCGTTGCGAATATTTTGTCAAGACGATCGCTTCTTCCGGGCCGATGATGGAAGAAGGCGGCTTGAGAAACATCAGCGGCTCTTTCGGGACTTCGTTGCCCATCTCCGCGGCGTGAGCGGCGTAATTGCGGCCGATGCAAACGATCTTCGTAGGCCCAACCGGAGCGAGCAGCCGCGCGTCGGCGAGGCGCGAAGATCGCGAGCCGCGCGACCACTGACCCCAGGGCGGGCCAGAGATCTCGATAACATTTTCACCTTCGATCAGTCCGTAGTGCGGCGAAGCAGTGTCCGAAGAGGAAGCTTCGCGCGTCAGGTAACGGCAGATTTTCATTGGTGTTTAACTCGCGTGGTGCTTGGGATGAGAAGCATTTGCTTCACGGGCTCTCCAGATCGTGACAACAATCCAGCAGAGCGTGGTGAGAATCATATACACCACGGCGCCCAGCATGAAAACATGGAACGTGCTGAGCCGATAACTGAGCCCGTGGTAAATCAGGCAGAGCGCGCGATAGCTGAGGCTGAAAATGAGCCAACCGAGAAGTCCCGATGCCAGGAGATGCCCCGGCAAGCGCAGAAACCGAAAAATGGGAACGGCAGCGAGGAAGCAGAGAATCACAGCGGCGGCGATATTGCGCTCCAACGCGAAGCGTTCCAGGAATGGGGCGTGATTGGCGATAACCAGCCATGTCGTGAAAACCAAAGTCAGACAAACACCAACGTAAACACCGGTGCGTATCGCCGCGTTGCGAAAGACGTGGAACCAGCGATAACCAGGCAGATGTGGGCGTACCTGCATGAAGTGCTCGGCTCCCAAGGTGCGAGCATTCGTTTAACCCGGATTTACGGCGATGGTTGCGTGACGTCGACAACGACCGCTGGGCCGGGCGCGCTTTCATTCCCCGCGCGGTCTACGGCGGTCACGGTGTACCAATAGCGGTGACCGGGCTGTACAGACGTATCACGATCCGCGGGCGTGGGCAACAATTCCGGGGTCAGAAGCTGGCCCCTTGTGCCTTCCTGCTCACTTCTATAGACGCGATATCCGGCCAGATCGGTTTCAAGACTTATGGACCAGGAGAGATCAACAAGAACCGTGCCCGGTGCCGAGCCGGGAAGCAGGGCGGCGACAAGGCTCTGCGGAGCGGCGGGTGGAAAGGTATCGTGCGGGGCGACCGTCACCGGCTGAGAGTCAGAGGATTCCAGCTCGACCCCTTCGACCTGCATCACGCTGCGCACCATGTAGAAGTAGGTATGGTCGAAAACAACGGAAGTGTCGCGGTAACTGTTGGTCTCGGAAGAAGCAAGCAGCGCAGCGCGTGACTCCGGTTTGCCCTGCGGAAGATCCTGCGGAGACGAAGAGGGAGCGAAAGGGTGAATTTCCGAGCGGTAGATTCGATAGCCGCTGATGGTTGATACAGGCTCCCCGGCGGCAGTACCGGCCGGGACCGGCCAGGTCAATTCGACCCCTGACTCGGTCACGCGAGCCTCGACGGAAATGATCGGAGCCGGAACGGGAAACACCCGCAGCGTGACGACGTTCGAATCGGCGGAAGCGCGTTTCTTCGAAGCCCGCGTTCGAACAACGTATGCGACGATGCCGCCGGGATGCGATTTGGTTTCTTCCGGCGCAATGGGATCGGTGAAGCGCACGTGGCCATCGGCGCGATAACTTTCCACGAGAGCCCCGGGAATGGTGTAAACATTGCGGAAAGACTTCGCGTCGGCCGAGCCGTCCGATCTGACGGTGCCGCGGAGGATTTCGACCGCAGGGGGCGATGGGAGTCTTTCCCTGGAGATGGAGTGCGTTGGGAGGGTGAAGGAAAGTTGCACACCGTCGCCGGCCTGGTGAGCGCTGAGATCCTTGATCGCGGCGGGAACCGTAGGTAAAGGCGGAACGGGCTCGCCGGGAGCGCCGCAGCCGGCCGTTAGCAGGAGAATGGAAAAGGGAAAATAGAAAATGGCAAGGATTTGCGCGGGGCGTCTTGTGATGTGAAGTGCCGTCCCTTTTCTATTTTCCATTTTCCATTTTCAAGAATCAGAGGATGTAGCGGCTCAGATCCTGGTTCTTGACGATGTCCGCGAGCTGCTTGGTGACGTAGGCGGCGTCAACCTTCACGTTTTTCTTTTTGAGATCGGGCGCTTCGAACGAAATTTCGTCGAGAACTTTTTCGAGGATGGTGTGGAGGCGGCGGGCGCCGATGTTTTCGGTCTGCTCGTTCACGCTGGTGGCGAAGCGGGCGACGGCGGCGACGGCGTCTTCGGTGATGTTGAGCTTGACGCCTTCGGTCTCCAGCAGCGCGACGTACTGCTTGATGAGCGCATTCTTCGGCTCGGTCAGAATGCGAATAAAATCTTCTTCCTTCAGCGATTGCAGCTCGACGCGAATGGGCAGGCGGCCCTGAAGCTCGGGGATCAGATCGGACGGCTTGGTCACGTGAAACGCGCCGGCCGCGATGAAAAGGATGTGATCAGTGCGGATCATGCCGTAGCGCGTGTTGACGGTGGTGCCTTCGATAATGGGCAGAATGTCGCGCTGCACGCCTTCGCGCGAGACGTCCGGGCCGTGGCCGGATTCGCGGCCGGCCACTTTATCAATTTCATCGATGAAGATGATGCCCATCTGCTCGGCGCGCTCCACGGCCACGCGCGTGACCTGGTCCATGTCCAGCAGCTTATTTTCTTCTTCCTGGATCAGGTATTCGAAAGCGTCGGCGACGCTCATTTTGCGTTTTTTCTTCTGCTGGCCGAACATCCCGGAGAGCATGTCCTTGATATTGACGTCCATCTCCTCCACGCCCTGGTTGGAGATGATTTCGAACGGGGGCATGGCGCGCTCGCGGACTTCGAGGTCCACCATGCGCTGGTCGAGTTTGCCTTCGCGCAGCTGGAGGCGGAGCTTTTCGCGCGTGCGTTGGGTCTGTTCGCGCTGCGCGGTAACCTCGGTGTCCGGAGTGCCGGGCGCGGGAGGAGGAGCCGGCGGAAGCAAGAGGTCGACCACGCGCTCTTCCGCGGCCTGCTCGGCGCGGTCGGCGACTTCGTCGAGCTTTTCCTCGCGGATCATGTCGATGGAAGTTTCGACGAGGTCGCGGACCATCGATTCCACATCGCGGCCGACGTAGCCGACTTCGGTGTATTTCGAAGCTTCCACCTTGACGAACGGGCAGCCAGCGAGACGCGCCAGGCGGCGCGCGATTTCCGTTTTTCCGACGCCGGTGGGGCCAATCATCAGAATGTTTTTGGGCAGAACGTCTTCGGCGATTTCCGGCGGAAGCTTCTGGCGGCGGACGCGGTTGCGCAAGGCCACGGCGACGGCGCGCTTCGCGGCAGTCTGCCCCACGATGTACTTGTCGAGCTCCGCGACGATTTCGCGCGGCGTCATGTCATCGAGGGCAGGGAGAAGTTCCTGTCCCTCGACGGGCTCGGCGCCGTTGCCTCCCGGTGCGTAGACTAATTCTTTTTCGGACTTAGTCGTCATGAGTTGCTCAATTCCTTTGATGCGTGAAACAGCTCAGCGTGATTGCACCCTGGTTGTAGTCCGCATTCTTCACAAGAACGTGGCCCGTCCGCTACTTCGCCCCTTCTTGTCCCGTAGGGACGGCCTTCCGAGGCCGTCCGCTCCGTGCCCTAACTCGGTCGCTCACTCGTGTGCGCATCGGAACAGGGAGAGAAAGTGCGACCTTAAATCATTTCCCTTCCTGCTTTAACTTACAACTAAAAACTAACTACTCTTCCCCGCACCCGCTCTTCTTCCTAGAGCTCTTCGACCGTAAAGTTGGCGTTGGTGAAAATGCAAATCTCGCTGGCGATGCGCATGGCCTCCATGGCCAGATCCTTGGCATTGAGTTTCGAATGCTTCACAAGCGCGCGCGCGGCAGAGAGCGCGAAAGTTCCGCCGGAACCGATGGCCACCAGTCCGTCGTCCGGCTCGATGACGTCGCCATTGCCGGAAAGAATGAAAGTGCCCTTGGTGTCGGCAACGATAAGCAGGGCTTCCAAATGGCGAAGTGCGCGATCCTTGCGCCATTCCTTGGCCAGCTCGACCGAGGCTTTCTGGAGATTGCCGGAAAACTCCTGCAGCTTGCCTTCGAAGCGTTCAAAGAGTGTAATCGCATCGGCCGTCGAGCCGGCGAAACCGGCAACGACCTTGTCGTTATACAGGCGGCGCGTCTTGCGCGCGGTGTGCTTCATGACGTGATCGCCCATGGTCACCTGGCCATCGGCGATGAGCACGACCTTGTTGTCCTTGCGCACGCACAGAACCGTGGTGCCGTGCATCTGCGGGCTTTCCTGGCGATTACGCATCCGCTCATTATAGCCCCCGCAGAGTCCGAGCGCCAAAATGGGAGAAGTGCGGGAAGCTCCTCCGGCAGAACGCAGAGAGCGCGAAAGGCCGCGGAGCAGAAGATTTTGATAAGAATGCTATTCAGCCTAGAAATTCTTACGGCTGCGAGATTTCGTGGAAGGAGAGAATCTGGTACTTGCCCTTAGGCTGCGCCTTCTGGATCCAACAGGAGCTATACCGAATACCATTGCCTTGCATGGAAGCGTCGAAAGACACGGAAGCGCCTCCTATTCTTCCCGTCAGCAGATTTCCACTTGCGTCCCGCGTTTTTGCGACAAACACCGCACCACTAAGCTGCTGGGTCCCGCCGTGTTGTGTATTGGTAATGATGCCCTGCCCGATCACAAGAATGATGCCATTCCAAGTCGTATCCGGATCGTAGGTAAATGTGCCTGTCACCAAGAGAAGCCCATATCCCTGGCCATATCCATTACTGCCCCAGTTGCCGATGTCAAGGTTTCCATTAATTGCAACAGTGACGGGATCAGAGGATGACATACCCGTCGTTGTTGTTGCCGTATGCAGGTCGGAGGCGTTAGCGGTGTAGGATGTGCCGCTACCAAGTACAACATCGGCATTTTGAATGATGGTCTGTGCAAAGGCATCGATTTGACTCGGCGATTGTAGGTTTGCTGGAAACGCGCCGAGGTATTCCACATCCGGCGCGGGCTGCTGCCCGGTATAGTTCGGCCGGGTATTGCTTCCACTAGCATTAGTCGGAATTCCGCCAACAATACCACTAACGTCCGATGTGTAACTGCTGCCGCTGTAATCGCCGAAAAGGCCGATCGCTGCGACAGGATTCGCCGCAGGATTGCCGGAACAGTCTTGGTTGTCACCCTTCACAGCGTATACAGCATTATTGGCTGGAGCTTGAAAGAGGGGGCTATTGCTAGGGCTACCTGAAAGGGTCAGCGCGGCAAGAAATGGAGGCAATGTAATCGGGACGGGAGCAACAAGGTACTGCAAGAGCTTCTGGCTGCCGTTAGGAAGGAACGCGAGGGCAGTGATCTCCAGCACTTGGGGGTTGGAGCTGGGGACGTCGGTGAGGTGCGTGCCGTCGTAATAGACAGGCGTGGGGTCTTTGGTGCCGTCATAGGGATAAGTATCCAGCTTGAGAGATTGCTCGGAGACGGCGTTGATGCGCACCCACTTGTAGAGAGGCCCGGGGAGGTTCAAGGAGGTTGTGAGTGGATTGCTATCCCACATCGAAAGGGTCGTGGTTACGGTGGCGCTGGAGAGTTTTCCGGCACCGAACTCCGCGTCGTATTCACCGTCAGGATAGGTCGTGAGAATGTTTGCCGCGACTTCCGTGGGCCCAGGATTGAGGACATAATTGACATAACCTACCGGCAGTGGAGAAAGCAGGAAGTTCGCTGGCGCTGCCGTGTTTTTGAAAGAATTGGCATTCTTAGGCAAGAGCCGACCGCGGGCTTCCTCCAGCCCCGCGAGCGCCGCGTAATAAACTCCCGTCGCAGAGCGATAGTTCCCCGCCAGCGAGGATTCCGTGCCGGAAGCTACGATCAAAGCAATCGCCACCACGCTGATCAGCAGCAAAATGAAAATGGAGATAAGCAAGGCGATCCCTGCTTCCGGCCGGCGAGTCCGAGTTGTGCTTTGAATTCTCACGAAAACCCTTTGGACCTCACTGATTGGGATTGACGCGGCGGCCACGCCCGCTCAGCTGCACGATGCGTGGAACACCGCTCGTGGCATCCGGGGTCGGCGCAGACACAATCAGTGTAACCACGACGTCCCGAATGTTCGCCGGTGAATTATACGTCCCCGCCGCGGGACAGGGCGAAGGAGCCGCTGCCGTATCACAATTGTAAGAAAAGATGGGCACGGGCGCTCCTACCGGAAACATGCTGGGGTATGTCAACTTATACTGTGTGATCTGCGCGGAGGAAGAATTATTTATAACATTTTGGACAAAGGGTACAAGTGTCGTCGATGTGGCCGCGTCGGGATCACCACCAGAGACCTTCTGCGCCGTTCCGCGGTAGAGCGTTGTGCCCAGCAACTGGTAGCGAATCCAAGAAACGCTAGGGCTTGTCAGTGGAGTGGGATTCGTCTCGATGATGAGATCGAAATCTCCCGGGCTGGTATTATACGCCGTGGCGGTCGTGCAACTGCCGCCACCACCGGTGGCGATCTGACAGGAGGTGTTGGGATAGCCCGGGCTCCAGGCAAACGGAGAACTTGCAGAGTCAGCTGGAACACCATCCGTGAAAGTTGGGGGCGGGTAGCCGGAATCGTTGACGTCCCGCACGATCTGATCCAGGGCTAGCCGCGCTTCCTGAAAGGAAGTCAAAACTTGCGATTCGGTCCGGTAGCGCTGCTGAGAAGAGCCTAGCAGCGTGAATGCCGCGCCGGTGACGAGAAGAAAAATCCCCAGAGCCACCAGTAACTCGATGAGCGTAAAGCCGGCCTGGCGTACGCCGCCGGACATCCTACTCATCTTTGCACCATGGTATCGAGATTGACGGGCTGAAAGTAGCCGCTGCCGCCGACCTGCCGGATGCCAAGAATAAAGCGTTTGGAGGAGATGCTCGCACCGTTGCCGGTGACGATCACCGCCCAGCGAATGTCGAAGGTGGCGCCGTTGGGATCGTCGGGATCCTGGTAAGTAAAACTCCAGTTCGCGATTCCCGTGGGGTTGCTGAAATCGATGAGCGTTTGATTGCTGACGACCACGACTGCGCTCCCCTGTCTCTGATTCTGTGGAGTTGGGCTTCCCAGATTGCAGGTGGTGCTGGGTGGGCAGTAGACGCCGAGCGGATCGGTGAAGGTCGTCGAAACAAGCGGCTGATCCACCATGAAATCCATCTCCCGCTGCGCAAACACCATCGCGGAAGAGTCCGTGCGATTCCGGTAATTCAGGAGAATCGTGGCCGGCACGAGCTGCGCGATCGCCACCAGGCCAATCAGCAAAATAATCGTCGCAAGCATCATCTCCAGAAGGCTGAAGCCTCTCTCCGGCCTGCGACGGCTTGTGAATAAGAAGGACATCTTCAATTCTGCTCGTTGTTCCTCAGCTCAGCCGTTGCCAAGGGCCACCGGCAGGAGCAGTCCAAATCTGCGTGGCTCCCGAAGGAAGCAAAATCACCGCGCGATAGCCGAACTCAGGACTGTTCGGGCTGCCCAGGTAGAACACGTACGCCGCCAGCGGAGATACCGCGCCTCGAGCGTCGAATGTGACGCTGCCGGCCGCACCGGATTTTGTGGCGTCCAAGGAGGTAGTAGCGCCCAACTTCGCCAGGATGGAGGCCGAACTTGGCGGCGTTCCGGAGGGCAGGAGTGTCACAACCCCGGTGATCAGGATTTGTTTCTCGGTCGTGTCAAGAATTCCGTCCTTATCGGAATCTGCCCAGACGCTCCAATCGTTGCCGAACTGTTGGATTTGGAGCGGCACCGTAGTGTTTCGGCGCACCGCTTCGAAGCGCGTAAATTTCAGCATGTCGGACAAGCGCGCGGCCGCGTCGTTGAGTTGGTACGTTCGAAACGAGCGCATGAGCGAAGGAATCGCGATCGCCGTCAGAATGAGGAGCACGGTCAGGGAAACGGCCAATTCCACCATGCTGAAGCCGGCAATGCGGCTGCGGCGAGTGCAGGGATTTGGGGCACTCTTATACAATCTCATTTCCTCATTCAATGGCAGGCCCAGCAATCCAGACTATAAAGGCTGCTAGGAACCGATACGACGCAGTTGCGATGCCAGGGACAGCCGGACGCAACAACCACTAAACCTAGTGCTTTCTTGGACTAGCCCGTTACATCTTATTACAAGCTTTGGAGAATGGGTAGATATGTAACAAATTGAATCACGAAACTGGTTCACCTAAATTCATTATGAGTAATCATGTCTGGCGCTACCCAGATGGCTGTGCGGGGAAAGCGTTTTCTATCGGTCGTGCGGTTTTCTAGTTCTTGCTCTTTTTAGCGAGGGCTTGGGAACCCTGCTTGGAGAGGGAGGATTTGTCGAAGATTTCGTCGGAAAAGCCGGGATTGAATTTACAGCTGTCGTAGAAGATTTGAACGGCGCGGCGTCCGTTGTGCTCGCGGGAGATCTGAAGCGGCGTCCAGACGCTGTCTTTCAGCTGGTAGTTTGAATAGATGGAGACGTCTTCGTTGATCTGTTGGGTTTCTTCATCCTTGGTGATGACCACGCTACGAATCAAGAGGTGAGTGGAACGGTCAACGGCAAGGCGGAACTTGCGGTCCTGGCTGTCGGTTAACTCGACCCAATCCACCTGCTTGAGGTCGACCGTGTCGTTGCCGCCGAAGCGGATGGCCAGGCCCGGCTCCTTGAGGCGCAGCCGCAGCAGATTGTCGACGTTGCGCTTGACCTGCTCCTGAAAATCGCTGATGGCGGTGTCCGGCAATTCGCTGACACCGCTGCGATCGAAAGTCCAGCCGTGGTCACCGTTGTAGAGAGTGATGATGATGCCGCCGCGAGCAAAATCCAGTCCGTCGAGGCCGATCAAAGAAGCGAGGATCGTATTGCGGCCTTTGCCGATGTATTCTGTGCGATCTTTGTCCGGATAGCGACGGTAATGAGCAAACTCGATATTGCCGGTCGGCTCGCCATTGTGGCCAAAAAGCACGCGGCGGCCCTGGCACTGGCTTTCGCGGACTTCCGTATAACCCGGCCCGCCGAGCGCGTTGATCAGATCGGCAAGAATCTGCTTGCCCTTGGCGACGCTCTGCTCCGGCATCATGGTATCGGGATTCTGGGCGGAAATGCGTGGGGCGGACCCCGCGCAAGCAAGGAAAATGACTACGGCGATATGGACGGACTTTACCCGCACAGGACCGAACCTCCATTTACATTGATGACTTCGCCGGTCATGAAGTTGGCCAGGTCCGAAGCGACAAAGAGGATAGGTCCGGCGATTTCTTCGGCGGTGGCAGCGCGGCCGAGAGGGATGACGGTGGAAGCCATTTTCTGGCCGGCTTTGGACTCAAGCACGGCATTGGACATGTCGGTGGCGACCCAGCCGGGAGCGACGGCGTTCACGAGGATATTGTGGCGGGCGAGTTCGGTGGCGAGGCCCTTGGTAAGGCTGATGATACCGCCTTTGGAGGCGCCGTAGTGGGTATGGAGGGACTCGCCGCGCTGGCCGGCGGTGGAGCTGATGGGGATAATCTTGCCGGACTTCTGCTTGATCATGTGCGGGACGGTGAAGTGGATGATGGAGTAGACGCTCTTGAGGTTGATGCGGATCATGTCGTCCCACTGCTTTTCGGTCATCTTTTCGATGGGGAGATCTTCGTGGTTCCAGACGCCGGCGTTGGCAACGAGAATGTCCAGACGGCCTAGCCGGGCGATGGTGTGCTCGACAAGTTTTTGATTATCGGCGTGCTTGCCGACATCGGCTTTGAACGCTTCCACGCGAGTGCCGTGCTTGCCGGCTTCCTGCTGGATCTGAAGCGCGGCGTCCTTGGCTTTGACATAGCTGAAAACCACGTCGGCGCCGGCCTGGGCAAAGAGTTTGACGGCGGCCGCGCCGATTCCGCGTGAACCGCCGGTGATGAGTGCTGCCTTGCCTGCGAGTGAAATCATCAAGCCCCCAAGATTAGAAACTAGAAACTCGAAATTAGAAAATCGAAACCGCGGGCTTCAGCGGTGCGCGGTGGCTGCGCGCGTGGCTTGCACCAGCGCGCGGAAAAGCGCCGCCGCTAGCGCGTCGCCGGTCATTCGCTCCGGATGCCATTGCACGCCGACGACCCAGTGTTTATGCGGCTCGTGCTCGACCGCTTCGATCACCCCATCGGGAGCGACGGCCGCGACGCCCAGGCCGTGACCCAGATCCCGGACGGATTGGTGATGCGAGGTGTTGATTTGGACGTCGAATCCGCCGTCACGTTTTGCGAGGCCGGAAAGGGCCGCGAGTTGGGCGATTTCGCCGCCCGGCTCGATCCGCGCGGGATGGATGGGATCAGCCGCATCCGGCGGAAGACCTTCTTTGCTGTGTTCGATGTCGGTGTGCAATTCGCTGGCGATGTCCTGGTAGAGAGTGCCGCCGAGGCAGACGTTCAGGCTCTGGCAGCCATAGCATATGGCGAGAACAGGTTTCCCAGAGGCGAAGGCGTGCTCGAGAATTGCGAAATCGGTTTTTTCCCGGTTCGGATCGGCGTCGTGCGTCTTTTCGTGACGTAGGGCGCGATAGAGCGCCGGATTCACGTCCGCAGGGCCTCCGGGAAGAACGAAGGCGTCCAAGTCCTTAATTTGCGCGGCAAGAGTTTTTGCCGAAAGTTGCAGTGACAGAGGAACGGGTTCGCCCTCTGCGGAGGTGACTGCGTCGACGTAATACTGGAGCTTGTTCGTAATGCGGTTGGCCTCTTCGCGGGATGTGCGCCAGGGGATGCCCACACGTGGCCGGGAGGCGGTGCTCAGTTGGGGATTAGCAGGGGTCATGGAACACCAAATCGTAACATTCGGACGGGAGGGGGGCAACCCGTCGGGAGGTGACTCGCGATTCGTGATTCGTGGCCCGACATGGTTGGGACTGGTCGATCCTTGCTCCCGGTGGTCGCTCAGAACAGTGATTCTTATTGGATTCCTGGTTAACCATAACCGAGACCCTACCCCATGTTTTTTGTAAGTGTTGCATCTAAAGGGCTTGGCCAGACCGTAAGTCTTTTGTTTGCAACACTTGCGGGGAGACCCATAAGTGTTGCAGCTAAATGACTTAAGGCAATAGGGTGTAAGTACAGGATGTAAAGGGGTTGCCGTGACGGGTTTTTCGTCAGGTGACGATGGAAAGAGGAAGCAAGGAAGCAAAGAGGTGATGTAGGGAGAAAATGCGAAGAGACCGCCAAGTTGAGAAGCGTGACGGAGTTGCGATCGAAAATCCACAACACAGGGTAGCATGAAAAAGTTAATTTGTCAAATACTATTACGATGTAGTACTAGTATCGAATGAAATGCGGGGCGTAAGCGCAAGAAAAGAAAGAGTTAACGCAGAGACCGCAGAGTACACAGAGGGCACAGAGAAGAAACGGAAACCAATGCACGGGCTGAAGACTGTTCGAGCCTTCACCCGTGAAGGGATGTGGCATCGAGTATTCCCAAAGATTCTTACGTCGCGACTGGATGGCGGGCTGAGGGGCAAGCTGGACAAACTTGCGGCGGCGACGAGGCGATCGCGGTCTTTCCTGGCGGCGGAAGCGATACGGGAGTACGTTGCGCTGAATAGCTGGCAAATTGAAGAGATTCAGAAGGGACTGGCGGAGGCGGAGCGAGGGGAGTTTGCAAGCGAGAGTGAAGTAAAGCGAGTGGCGAAGAAGTGGACTTGCCGTGCGCGTTAGGTGGCTGAAGATAGCGCTTGCCAACCTGGATGCGGAAGCTGAGTACATTGCGGAGGACAACCCAGCAGCGGCAGGGCGCGTGGTGCAGAAGATTTTGCGGGCCGTGGATCAGCTAAAGAAGAATCCAGCGATGGGCCGGGCGGGACGAGTTGCGGGGACACGGGAGCTGGTGGTTGTCGAAACGCCGTACATCATTCCTTATCGGGTTCGAGGAGATGCGGTGGAAATTCTGCGAGTGTTCCACGCGACGCGGAAGCGGCTGTCTAAGAGGCGCTGGTAATATGAGGATATGGCCACGAAGAATGTCCAATTTACAGCCGCCAAGACCGTTGCGAAACCAACCAGAGTCAAGTTCAAAACGAAGTCAGGCGAAACGGTTTCATTTAGAGCGCTGAAGACAGCCAGAGAGCGATTTGTCAACTAAAGGCGTAACTTGCTTTTGAAGGAATTCGCTAACGGGGTTATGATAGCTTATGGGCGAAGCGGAGGGCCGCCGGAAGGCGCCCGACCTGCATCTCAAGCGCCTGAAGAATAAAAACGGTAAGCAAACTCGCAAGACAGAAGAGGCCGCGCGGAAGATCGCGGAGATCATGTACGCTTCCTTGCAGGAATTCCCTAGAGAGGAACAAGAGAAGCGCATGCGGGCAATACATAAGATTTCGATTAAGTGCAAGACGAGCGGAAAAGCTCCCAAACGCGCTGCCGCTCAGCGAATGCTCCGATGCGTTCGCTTCCCGTAGAACCCACTCGCAATACTGGCGGGTGGCGCACCGGCACCTGATAGGCGACGGGATTGCAAGGGAAGTTACGTCTTAGTACTTGCGGTACAACCGTATAATTGACCCGCGAAGCCTCGGGTGGTACGTTTTGGCAGGCTTTAAGTCTCAACGTTACCTTGACTAGGTTGCGCGCATCTCAACGGAAGGGAGTAAGTATGGTCACCACACTCAGTAAGCTTGTGGACATGATTCAGAGCGGTGCTGTCCCTGCGTGGCTTCGGAATGAAGTTCTGAGTAACAGGAATCAAATTGCCGCAGCCCTTCGCGAGAATGGCTCCTACACATTCAATGGTCCAGACGGGGAAAAGATAGAAATTCGCGCAGAGAAGCAAGCCGCGGCAGCATAGCAGCCCTTCGTCGTGCTGACTCTAGTATTTTCCATCCTTCTTACCGTTTATTTGATCATTCCAGAAGCCATATTCAGATTTTTTTTCGGCTTCTTTATCCCAACCCGAACGTACGTACTCACCAGGACGGAGACGGCATTCAGAGCGGTCCTCATTTCATTTTTTCCTTTTTGGATAGCAATGGGGCTTTCTTGGGACATTCCCGGACCGCGCTCTTGGCCTTTGCCGGTTGAGCAGAATTCTGCCCAGCAACGAAGAATCGACTACAAAATAGTTACTTCAGGATTCTACAGCGAGACCGAGTTTACAAAATCATCAAACGTATTCTGGCCAGCCCTCACCCGCTGCTCTCGACGTCAGGCCCGCCTCGCATTCTGGTATTTCTTGTTGGTCGCCGGTGAAGCCATCCTCTTGGGGTTCTTCGCCTCACAGTACGCTTCTTACAGCGGCAAACCATTCTATAGATGGTTGTCCGACAGACTTTTGTCGCCGTACATTTCTCAGTGGCACCCGCTGCTTACCCAGGATCTTCTTCCGGGCACCGTAGTTCAGGCTGACATTCTTTGCACGAATAACACGCTATATCAGGGAATAGTCTCGCAGTATTTCATGAAGGAGGGAGAGCTCTCCGGAATCATTCTGCAAAAACCAAGGAGGTTCGACCGAGACCCTTACCTGAAAGCCAAAAATGAAGGAGCGAAACCCGAGAAAAAAGAGTACTGGATTTCTATTCCCAGTCAGCATCTCTATTTCTTCGCGGATAAGATCGTTAATATGAATCTCAGTTATGTCACCGTTGCAGGGACAAAAGCGTCCTTAGCTGCCGTCGAAAAATTTCTTGCGGAAGAATTTAGTCCATTAACCAAAAGCCTCGGGAAGCTAAGTGTTTCCGTAGTCGGTCAGAAAAAGCCATCTTCAACCGATCAAAAATAGACAGAAAACGACTGAAAGACTTCGAATACCTAGCAATGCTCATGGAATGCGCCTGAGGGTTGACGCTTCTGTTGGGCCGAGGCTAATCGAGAGAACCCACGCGCAAGACCGCCGAGTGGGCACCCGGTCTGAGAAGATTGAAATGTAGATGAACTGAGGGCCGAGACCGCGGGAGGGCCTGCGAGGAGAAAAGAACGGGTTCCAAGACCCGCCATCACACAGGGAAGATGCCCGGGGTATCAGGCGCGGAGGGAGGCGGAGGGGGCTAGGGCGGCGTCGAGGCAGAAGTCGGGGCGGTGGAAGAAGGCGGGGAGTTCGGAGAGACGGAGGGCGAGGCGTTCGGGGGAGGCGGCGCGGAGGGTGACGTGGCCCAATTTGCGGCCGGGGCGGGGGGATTTTCCGTAGAGGTGGAGGTGGGCGTCGGGGACGGCGAGGACTTCGGACGATTCGGGGAGGTCGCCGATCAGATTGAGCATGGCGCAGTGGCCGGCGGGCGGCGTGGAGCCGAGGGGCAAGCCGAGGACGGCGCGGAGATGGTTCTCGAACTGGCTGGTGACAGCGCCTTCGATAGTCCAGTGGCCGGAATTGTGGACGCGCGGGGCCATTTCGTTGGCAAGCAGCTCGCCGCGGTGTTCGAAAAATTCGATGGCGAGCACGCCGACGTACTTCAGGGATTCGAGAACGCGGCGGGCGGCGTTTTCCGCGGCGCGCTGGATGGGGGGCTCGAGGCGCGGGGCGGGGGCGAGAGAGAGGCGGAGGATGCCGTTGCGGTGGTGGTTTTCCACGAGCGGGTAAATGGCGGTTTCGCCATTGCGAGAGCGGACCGCAAGGACGGAGAGTTCGCGAGTGAAGGGGACAAAGCGCTCGAGGATCAGTTTTACGGGAGGTAGCTCGGACTTGGCTTTGGCGACGTCCTCGGCAGTGCGAAGTATCCACTGGCCTTTGCCGTCGTAGCCCATGCGAGATGTTTTCAGGACGGCGGGAAGGCCGAGCGTTTTTACGGCGGCGTCGAGTTCGCCGGGATTCGAAACGGAGGCGAATTCGGTGGTGGCGATGCCGAGTGTGCGGAAGAGATCCTTCTCGGCGAGGCGGTCCTGCGCGGCTTCGAGAGCGGCAGGCGGAGGATAGACGGGAACGCGCTCGGCCAGAAAATTGGCGGCTTCCACGGGAACGTTTTCGAATTCGTAGGTGACCAGCTCGAGGCCGCTGGAGAATTTTTCGAGTGCGGCTCGATCGGTGTAATCGGCGGTGACGCGCTGGGCGATGCGGCCTACGGGGGCTTCGGGGGAAGGATCGAGAAAACGGAAATGCAAGCCGAGCGGATAGCCCGCGAGAGCGAGCATGTAGCCGAGCTGTCCGCCGCCGAGGATGCCGATAGTCACGCGCGCTTCCCTTTCTTCTTCGCCGAAGGCAGAGCGATGGAGGGATCCGGGTTGGCGAGGACACGGCCGGTCTGCTCGGCGCGGAGTTTTCGGAAAGCTTCGCGGATACCGGGATGCTTCGCGCCGAGGATGGCGGCGGCGAGGAGCGCGGCATTGACCGCGCCGGACCTGCCGATGGCGAGTGTGCCGACAGGGATGCCGCTGGGCATTTGCGCAATGGAGAGGAGGGAATCGAGTCCCTTGAGGGTTTTTGACTCGACGGGCACGCCGAGGACGGGGAGAACGGTCTTTGAGGCGGTCATGCCGGGAAGATGCGCGGCGCCGCCTGCACCGGCGATGATGACTTCAATGCCGCGTTTCTCCGCGTTGGAAGCGTATTTGAAAAGCAGGTCGGGAGTGCGATGAGCGGAGACCACGCGTGTTTCATGTGGAACACCGAGCTCGCCGAGTGTTTTGGACGTGAATTTCATGGTATCCCAGTCGGAGCCGGAGCCCATGATGATGCCAACTAGAGGATGAGTGATTACTCCCTTTCCATCGCCTGCGGGCCGCTTCCCTTTTGTCTTCATTATGTTTGCCAATCGTTTAAAGGGTGATTGCCGGTGCACGGGCGCGGCATGCTGCGCCACTACAAAACCGAAATCTCCGAACAAAGAATGCCGTGCTGAGGACCGGCGCTGCAAGTGCTCGCTAAAACCTGAAGGCGATATTCTACGGTTTTTTCTAGCGCGTGGCGACTTGCGCGCGCTGCTTCCAATAGTGGCGGAGCTGGCCGACCAGATAGAGAGAGCCGGTGATGAAAATGGCGTCTTCGGGCGCGGCTTCCGCGAGAGCGTATTCGAACGCGCGCTCAGCATCGGGGAGCACGGAAAAACGCGCGGCCTGATGGCCGGCAATTTCCGCGAGTTGCGTGGCGGAAACGGCGCGGGAAATGCGCGGCGCCGTGAAGATGACTTCCGCGGCGTGCGGGAAGAGGAGGCCGGCGACTTCATCGACAGCTTTATCGCGGAGAGCGGCATAGATTAGCCAAACTTTGCGGCCACCGAAGTTCTGTTCGAGGAAATGAGCGAGTTCGCGGGCGGCGGCGGGATTGTGCGCGCCATCGAGGTAAACGTCGGGGCTGGAGTGCAATTTTTCGAGGCGGCCGGGCCATACGGCGCTGGCGATGCCATGGGTGATGGCGTCGCTGGAGATTCGGAAGCCGCGTTCGCAGAGAAGGCGCGCGGCGGCGACGACGTTCAGGGCGTTCTGGAGCTGGAAACGGCCGGGAAGGCTTGGTGCGATTTCGAAAATCGTTGCGGAGGCCGCTTCAGTGACGCGCGCCCGGACGCTCCCGTTTTGCATGGATTCCTGCTGGACGCGGAAGATTTGCGCCGGCTCGATGACCGGGCAGCCGAGCGCTTTGGCGCGAGCAAGAATCACTTCGCGGGCTTCGAGCCGCTGCTCGGCAAGGACCACCGGGACTCCGGGTTTCAGGATTCCGGCTTTTTCGGCTGCGATCGCGTTCAGCGAGTGGCCCAAAAAGTTTTCGTGGTCGAAATCGATGCGGGTGATGATGGTGACGAACGGCGAAAGGATGTTGGTGGCATCGAGGCGGCCGCCGAGGCCGACTTCGAAAACGGCGAAGTCTACGCGCTCGCGGGCAAAATATTCGAAAGCCATGGCGGTTACACATTCGAAATAAGTCGGATGGGCGCGAAGTTTGCCTGCGGCGAGGAGCTCTTCGATCAGCGCATAGATGCGAGTGAAGGTTTCGGCGAAGGCTTCGTCGCTGATCTCTTCGCCACTGACGCGGATGCGTTCGTTGATTTTTTCGAGGTGAGGCGAGGTATTCAATCCCGTTCGAAAGCCAGCATGGCGAAGGATGGATTCGAGGAACGCGGCTGTGGAGCCTTTGCCGTTGGTGCCGGCGATGTGGGCGCTGGGATAAGTGCGTTCCGGGTGGCCGAGGCGCTCGGCGAGGACGGTGATGTTTTCAAGATCGAACTTTGCGGCGGAGGCCTGCGTCGGCGCGGCCAATTCGCGGCCGAGGGAGAGCAGGTAGCGGACCGCGGCCTCGTATTTCATCTCAGCTCAAGAGCAAGTCGAGGGAGCTGGTGATGAAGGACTTGAGCTCCTTGCGGTGGACGACGGCGTCGAGGAAACCGTGTTCGAGGAGGAATTCGGAGCGCTGAAATCCTTCGGGGAGTTTCTGGCGGATGGTCTGCTCGATGACGCGCGGGCCGGCAAAACCGATGAGCGCGCCGGGTTCGCCGATGTTGAGGTCGCCGAGCATGGCGAAGCTGGCGGTGACGCCGCCGGTGGTGGGATCGGTGAGCACGGAGATGTAGGGCAGCTTTTCGTCGTCGAGCCTCGCGAGCGCGGCGGAAACTTTGGCGAGCTGCATGAGGCTGATGGTGCCTTCCATCATGCGCGCCCCGCCGGAGCAGGAGATGGCGATGAACGGCTGGCGGGTTTCGATGGCAAGTTCGATTCCGCGCGTGACTTTTTCGCCGACCACCGCGCCCATGGAGCCGCCGATGAAGCCAAATTCCATGGCGCAAAGAACGACGGGGCGGCCACTGAGCTGGCCTTCGGCAGTGATGACGGCGTCATTCATGCCGAGTTTTTTCTTGGCTTCTCTCAGGCGCGCGGCGTAGGGCTTGGTATCGACGAACTTGAGCGGGTCGGTGGAGGTCATGCCGGCGTCGTGCTCGGTCCAGCGGCCGTCGAGAAGCATTTCGAGGCGCTGCTTGGAGTTCATTTTGAAGTGGAACTGGCACTTGGGGCAGACGAAAAGATTGGCTTCGAGATCCTTGCGGAAGACGATAGTGCGGCAGGATTCGCACTTGACCCACAGGCCTTCAGTGCGCACGCGGCGCTCCTCGGGCGGAGTGGATTGCTCGATCGATTTTTTGTCGCGCTTAAACCAGGCCATGGAAGAAAGTTGTCAGTTTTCAGTTATTAGTTTTCAGTTGAATACAGAAAAACAAGACTGCGCCGGTTGCTGGGTTCGCCTCTTCGAACTTCTACCCTTGAACTCCAGCTTCTAGTAGTCGATCCCCCGCTGAGCCAGTATACCCTTGGTGTAGGGGTGTTTCACCTCGCGCATCTCGGTGACGAGGTCGGCGAGCTCGACGAGCTGGGGATGGGCGTTGCGGCCGGTGCAGATGACGTGGACGCGCTCGGGGCGGCTTTTCAGGGCTTCGACGACTTCAGCGGCGTCGAGCATTTTGTAGCTGATGGTGTAGTTGATTTCGTCGAGGACGACGAGATCGTACTTGCCGCTGTAAATGGCGTCGCGACCGGCCTGCCAGCACTCCTCCGCGAGCTTGATGTCGGCAGGATCGGTTTCGGCGCCGCCGATTTTGACGAAGCCGCGGCCCATGGGACGGATTTCAAACTTGTCGTCGCCGAGCATTTTGGCGGCGTCAAGTTCGCCGTAGTGCCAGGAGCCCTTGATGAACTGGACCATCAGGACTTTGAGGCCCTGGCCGACGGCGCGAAAGGCGGTGCCCAGCGCGCAGGTGGTTTTGCCCTTGCCCGGCCCGGTGTAAACGATGAGCAGTCCTTTTTCTTCCGGCATGGCCTTGCGACTCGGTGAACCCTTTCAAGGGGAGGCGAAAAGACTAGAGTTTGCGGAGTCGGAGGCCAAAGGTCAAGGTCGTGTGGAATGTAGTTCGTTACTGGTGGCTTTTGAGCGGGGCGATCACGCGAGTTGGAGGCGTTTGACGAGCTCCGCGGCGATGGCGGCGACGCGTTCCTGTGACCCACAAGGAAGAGAGGTACCCGGCTTGGCGTGCGGGTCTCGGAGAACGATCCACAAGCCGGGGCGGTAGCTCTCATCACCGCCGGGGCAGATGGCGCCGGTGAGTTGCGCCAATTCGAAAGGCCGCGGGGCCGAGTGAGTGAAATCGAGATTGGCGTGCTCCGGAGAGTTCGCTTGGTACGGAGGATGGGCAAGGAGATCCATCAGGACGCCGCGGGCGTCATCAACGAGGTCACGGAATCCCTGCGAGACGAGGACGGCGTCCACATCGCGAGGCGTGGGCTGCTCGAGTTGGAGAAGGTCGTAATCGGGGAGAGGATTCTCAAGCGGGATTTCGATTGTAGCGGAGGGCCGATTTGCGTCGGGAGAAATGTGTACGGACATGGTGCTCCTAGTTTGCACTACACCGGCTATTTCGGGTAGGGGCTGCCGGAGAGGATGGCGAAAGCGCGATAGAGCTGTTCGGCGAGCATCACGCGGGCGAGTTCGTGGGAGAAGGTCATGGCGCTGAGGGAAAGTTTTTGGTGGGCGCGCTGGCGGAGGTCATCCGGGAAGCCGTCGGCGTCGCCGCAGAGGAAGATGAGTTCGCGGGTGCCGCGGTCGCGGAGTTCGCCGAGCCATTTGGCGAGAGCGTTCGAATCGAGACTCTTCCCGGGAGCGTCGAGAAGGACGACAGTGGCGGCGCGATCCGCGTCGAGCTTCTTGAGGGCGGCAAGGACGTCGCGGACCTCGGTGATTTCCATAGGGCACGAGCGGCTGATGCGCTTTACATAGTCGTCGAAGATGGCGCGCATTTCTGGACGGCGGGTTTTGCCGAGCATCAGGAGGCGAATTCGCATGCGAGGTTCTCAGTCGTCAGTTTTCAGTTGTCAGAAAGAAAGAATGAATTGTAATTGAGAGGGTGGACGTTCACAGGAAGAATTTTCCTAGCGGCGAAAAGAGTTTCGACTGCGAACTCTGCCGTTCCAACATCATTTCAAACCGTATTTCTTGCGTTTCTCGAGGAGGGTTTTGCGGCTGATGCCGAGGGCTTCGGCGGAGCGGCTGATCTGATAGTGCGTAGCTTCGAGCGTTGCGGCGATGACTTCGCGCTCCACTTCCTCAAGGGAACGGAGGCCGGCGACCGGGCTGGCAGCGCCAGGCGCAGCGGCTCGCACACTCTCCGGAAAATTTTTGGGCTCGAGAAAGTCATTCTTGGCAACTGCCGTGCCGCGGCTGGGACGCGAGAAAACCACCGCGCGCTCGAGAGCGTTGCGCAGTTCGCGGACATTGCCGGGCCAGGCGTAGGCCACAAGCATCCGGCGCGCAGGATCGCTCAATTGCGCATTCGGACGGCCGTGGACGGAACGAATGGTCACGAGAAGATGATCGGCGAGAGGCAGGATATCGGCGCGGCGCTCACGAAGGGGCGGAACCGCGAGAGTAAGAACGTTGAGCCGAAAAAAAAGATCTTCACGGAAGCTGCCTGACTTCACGGCGGCGGGAAGATCGACGTTGGTGAGGGCGATTAGGCGAGCTTCGATGTGCAGGGTTTCCGTGCCGCCGAGGCGTTCGAACGTGCGCTCCTGCAAAATACGGAGGAGTTTGCCCTGCGCTCCTGGTGAAAGCGCGGCGACTTCATCAAGAACGATGGTGCCGTTACCGCCGAGCTCGAAGCGGCCGAGCTTGCGCTCGACCGCGCCGGTAAAAGCGCCGCGCTCATGGCCGAAGAGTTCGCTTTCGACAAGCTGCGGCGGAAGGCTGGCGCAATCGATTTTCAGGAACGGCGCGTCGCGGCGCGGACCGAGTTCATGAACCAGCCGGGCGAGGTGATCCTTCCCAGTGCCGCTTTCGCCAGTGATTAAAAGAGTGGCAGGAGCAACTGCGACCTTCTCGGCGAGTTCAAAAAGACGGAGCGATACGGGATCCGCGCTGATCCACGGCAATCGTTCCGCGGTCATTGCCGCGAGCGACCGCTTTGCGGCCGGCCGGAAGCGGCTTCGCCGGAAAAATGTTCGTGCCCGAAGCGCGTATCAGGCACGTTTCGCTCGGAAGAAGGACCATCAGGCTGGTCGGAGATATCGAGCTTGGGCGCCATGCGCCAGAGGCGCTCGAGATCGTAGTAGCGCCGGGCCTGCTCGCTGAATACGTGCACGACAAAACCGCCGAAATCGAGCAGCGCCCATTCGGCGGAGCGATGACCCTCGCGATGTTCGGGCGAGCGGCTGAGATTCTTATAGAGCTGCGCCTCGATTTCCGTGCAGATGGCTTGCACCTGCGGGGTGCTGTAGCCCGTGCAGACCACAAAAAAATCGGTGAAGGCGCCTGCTGCCGTGAGGTCGAGTACGGTGATGCCCGCAGCTTTCTTTTCTTGTGCGGCTTCGACAGCGAGGCGGACGCCCTGCGGCAAGGATTCGAATTTCATCGGTACAAACCCTGTTTGAGAATGTATTCCTCGACGCGCGCGGAAACAAGCCCATGGATGGACTGGCGGCGTTGCGCGCGGTGCCGAACGTCGGTAGCGGAAATATCGCTGGAGACGTTTTCGAGCAGATAAATAGTGGTCTTGTGAAGGTGCGCAACAACCTGGGAAGGATACTCGGCTTCTTTTTTTGCATCCGGCCGAGCCATCGAGTCCGGCGGAATGACGAGGCGCAGGGCCTCCGGGCGAATGCCCGGGCGGTTGGCGATGATGAAATCGCAAAGGCCGAGCAGCATTTCGTATTCCTTCCACATGGGGATGTCCAGGAAGGCGTCGGCGCCGATGATGAAAAAGAGGCGATCGCCGTGGCAGACGCGGCGGAAGTAGCGCACGGTGTCCACGGAATAGTGGAGTTGCGTGCCGCTGAAATCCTCACCGGCCTCGGCAAGCGAGGGAACGAAGTGCGGATGCTCGGTGCTTGCAAGGGAGACCATGGCAAACCGGTGCGGAAACGGAGCGAGGTGCTGCTTCAGCTTGTGCGGGGGACGGCTCGCGGGGATGAAGTGGAGCTCGTCGAAATTAAAACGCCGGTCAGCGGCACGAGCAACGGAAAGATGGCCGTTGTGGATGGGATCGAAGGAACCGCCAAAAATCGCGATGCGCCGAGGATGATGTTTTGCGGCGGTGCGGTGCGCCTGCGCTGTGGTCAATGCGCCTCCCAGGAAAGTGCGGCCTGCCCAGAGAGGATCGAGGCCGCATACGACATAAGCAATTCTCTCACGAATCTTCTTCTTTGTTCGTGGCGACCGCCGGGCGGTCAACAGGCGTTGACGAACGATGATGCTCTTGCTCGCCCTCGCCGTTTTCGGCGTGACTGGGCGGCGAGTCCAGAGTGGAATCAGGGGCCGGGCGAGGAATCTTGTCCAGGGCATCGGCAATGGACCGGACCAGATCTTTCACACCGTCACCCGCAACAGCGGAAATGGAGTGAAATTCAAGGTTGCGCCGCTTGCAGAAATCGCGAAGAGCTCCGAGACGCGTGCGATCGGTGGTGGCGTCCAGCTTCGTGGCAGCGACGATCATCGGTTTCTCGATGAGGGACGCGCTAAAGGCTTCGAGCTCGCCGTTGATAACTTCGAACGAGTGGACTGGGTCATCGTCGTTGGAATCACTCGTGTCGATCAGATGGACCAGCAGGCGCGTGCGTTCGACATGGCGGAGGAAACGGATGCCGAGGCCTGCGCCTAGATGCGCGCCTTCGATGAGACCGGGAAGATCGGCGACGACAAAAGTGCGGCCCAGCTCGGTGCCGTGCCCACCGGTGCCGCCGTCGGCGTTGACGACGCCGAGATTGGGCTCCAGCGTGGTAAAGGGGTAGTTGGCGATTTTCGGGCGCGCCGCGGAGATAACGGAGATCAAAGTGGACTTGCCGGCATTGGGGTAGCCCACGAGACCGACATCGGCGAGAAGTTTCAGCTCGAGGCGAAGATACCGCTCTTCGCCGGGAAATCCGTCTTCATGTTCGCGCGGGGCCTGGTGCCAGGGCTTGGCAAAGTGTTGATTGCCGCGTCCACCGCGTCCACCGTGGGCGATCAATACGCGCTGGCCAGGGGTGGCGAGATCGGCTATGGTCGCGCCTTGGTCGTCGAACACCAGCGTGCCGACGGGAACTTGCAGGATCATGTCCGCGCCGGAATGGCCGGTGCAGTTGGAGCCTTCGCCGTGCCGGCCGCGATCGGCCTTGAATTCGCGATTGTAGCGGTAGCGGAGCAGCGTGTTGTCGTTCGGATTGGCTTCGAGATAAATGCTGCCGCCATGACCGCCATCGCCGCCGGAGGGACCGCCGCGGGGCACGTATTTTTCGCGCCGGAATGCCACGCAGCCATTGCCGCCGTCGCCGGCCTTCACGAATATTTTGGCTTCATCAACGAACACAGAAATAAGACTCCGTAGAAGTTGACCGCTAGGCGGTCACCCGTGAAAAAGATAACATAAGCAAACTATCGAAACGCTAGATCCCCAAAAGGAGGCGGATGCTGCGCGTGCTCAAACGCATGGCCCTGCTACTTTTAGCACTCGTAGCCGTGGCGGCTGCCGCCTTATACGTGCTCTACTTCCGGCGAACACCGCTGCCGCCGGCGGCACCGCACGCGCGCGCCGTGCCCGTGATTTCCGCGATTCCAGGGCTTTCCGCGTGCTGGGTTGAAACGGCCAAAACGTTCAGCAGCTTTGCCTTCGCTTCGACCGCCGGAAGTGTCCTCGTAAAGCATCCCGCGGGCGACCTGCTGATCGACACCGGCAACTCCAGCCACTACGACCAGGAAATTTCCGCGTTTCCGTTTGCGACATGGCTCAAACTCAAATCCCTCGCCGGGCAGCTAAAGCCGGAAGCGCCGCTTCCGGATCTGCTGCGCCGCATCGGTGAAGATCCCGCAAAGCTGCGCTGGGCGATCCTGTCGCATGTGCATTTGGATCACGCCGGCGGCTTGATGGACCTGCCGGATCTGCCTGTCCTGCTCACCCGCGAAGAGCTGCAATTTGCAGCCGATCCGAGCGTTCAGGCCAGGGGTTACGTAATTGCCGTGCACACCCAAAGATTTCCACCCGCTGCCGCGCCCACCTTGCGATTCGAACCAACGCCCTACGAAACATTTGACGAGAGCGCCGACCTTTACAAAGACGGTTCCGTAATCGTCGTGCCGTTGCGCGGCCACACGCCGGGGAGCGTGGGCATTTTCGTGAACCTCTCGCCCACACGGCGTCTGTTTTACGTCGGTGACGCCGTCGACGACGAACGCGGTTTCGAAGAGCGCGCCGGAAAGTCTCTGATCTTGCGGGACAGCGACAACGACATGGCGCTAGCGAACCAGATCGTCGGCAGGCTCAGCGAGCTTCACGAAAAAGTACCGGGACTTGCCATCGTTCCCGCGCATGGACGCAGCGCGTATAAGAAATTCTTTCCGAGCGGGCCTTTGCGCTGTGTTTCCGGGCAGTAGCCGCGTTGAAAAGAAAAACGCGGTCCAGCGGGGCGGACCGCGGAAGCAGAGCGGGCGGGCCATCCCCACCCACACAAATGACGGTTAGTTCACGGCGGACTTAGCTTGCTCAGCCGGCTGGACGCTGATGAAGCGGCCGTGGCGGCCCCTGTCCAGAAACTTCACGTAGCCGGTGACCATCGCGAAGAGCGTGTCGTCCTTGCCCCGCCCGACGTTTTCCCCCGCCTGATGCTTGGTGCCGCGCTGGCGCACCAGGATCGTGCCGGCGTTAACAAGCTGTCCGCCGAAGCGCTTGACGCCCAGCCTCTGCCCGTGTGAATCGCGGCCGTTTGTAGAGGAGCCGCCGCCTTTCTTACTTGCCATGACGTATTCCTTTTCGAGAAGAACTGCCGGGCTGAAGCCGGCGCTAGTTGAACAGTTACAGCTTGATATCGCTGACCTGCACGGCCGTGTAGTTTTGCCGGTGGCCGCGTTGAATCTTGTACTGATTGGTCTTCTTGAACTTCAGCACGGTGACTTTCTTCGCCCGCCCCTGCTGGACGATTTTGCCGGTTACAGACGCTTTGCCGACATCGGCGCCCAACAAGACCTTCTTGTCGTCCGTATGGACGGCCAAGACGGAGCCAAAGTTCACCTTTTCCCCCACCTTGCCATCGACCCTCTCGATGCGGATGGTGTCGCCGGGCGCGACGCGATACTGTTTTCCCCCGGTTTGAATAACGGCGTACATCTGTCCTCCAAGCGCTAAAGGCAAACCCTGATTATAGAGGTTTCTGGCCTGAACCGTCAACGAACGAAATACCGAAGAGTGTAAGCCACCATTGTGGTGTTTGACGAAGTGCGGGGATTGGAGGTATTCTTCCTGTGTATCTTGTAGTGTTAACACTACAAGAAGGAGGCTCCTTCATGTCACCAACTTCACTCGCACAGCTCGAAGTAAAAGGTGCCGATCTCAGAGCGGCCCTTGCCAGGATCGGGGATATGCGCCCGGGATCTCTGAGCGAGACGTACGGAAAGTGTGGAAAGCCGACCTGTCACTGTGCCAAGTCCGGATCGCGAGGACACGGTCCGAGTTGGCTTTTGACGCGGACCGTGGACGGCAAGACCGTGGCCCAGAGGATCCCCTCCGGACCAGCGGTAGAGCAATCAAAGCAGCAGGTGGCCGAGTACAAGCGCTTTCGTGAACTCGCGCGGGAACTGATCGAAATCAGCGACCAGATCTGTGACCTACGACTGAAGGATCTCCAGGGCGTTCGAGAAGTCGAAACTAAAAAAAAACGCCATCGCCGCAAGTCTGCAGGGTGAGATCGCGCGGGAGATCGAAGAACTGTTCGGTTCCCAATCCATGGAGGCGATCGACTTCGAGGCTTTGGAAACGGCGCTGCGGCGCCGTACCCTGCAGCTGGCCGCCCGTTTACTCGAGCAGCAATTCAACCGCGACCATTCCGATTACCAGGGCAGCTCGTTGCCCTGTGCCTGTGGCCGGCGGGCGCGTTATGTAGAACGACGATGGAAAAGTTTTCACAGTGTGGTCGGAGAACTGAAACTGGAACGTGCCTACTACTACTGTTGGGAATGTGAGCGGGGCTTCTGTCCTCGCGACCGGACCTTGGGAATGGACGCCACGTCGCTCTCTCCGGCGGTTGTGCGCATGATCGGCACCGTAGGGGCCATGGTCAGCTTCCAGGAAGGTAGCGACCTGTTGACCGAACTGGCCGGTGTGGCGGTGGATACCAAGCAGGTAGAGAGAACTGCAGAAGGTCTGGGAAAAGAGCTCGCTGAAGATGAACGCGTGCACACCGAACCTCTGGATTCTCTTCCTCTGCCGCAGACTCTGTATCTCGGTATGGATGGAACAGGCATTCCTTTACGCGCCGAGGAACTCGTGGGCCGCACCGGCAAGCAACCGGACGGATCCGCCAAGACCGGCGAGGTGAAACTCTGCACCATTTGGAGTGCGGAATCGCTCGATGAACAAGGCACCCCCGTCCGCGATGAAGGGTCGGTCACTTATTCCGCCGCTCTAGAGAGTGCTTCTGCATTGGATACCGCCGCCGCACGGTCTCCCTTTGCCCAGCGTGTCTGGCGGGAGGCCACGCGCCGCCGCTTCTGCCAAGCGTCACGTAGGATCGTGCTCGGGGATGGCGCCCCCTGGATCTGGAATATCGCCGACGATCAATTTTCGGATGCCACCCAGATCGTTGACCGCTTTCACGCCAAGCAGCACTTGAGCGATCTCGGAAAAGCTCTTTACGGTCCCACCGCTCCACGGGCTGCTCAATGGGCGGAACGCCGGAAGGAAGAACTCGACACTGGAAAATTCCGGGCGCTACTCACCGCCATCCGTCGCCAGGTGTACCGCTCCGAGGACGCTCGTCGTTGCCTCCACTATTTCCAGACCAACCGACATCGCATGCGCTATCCGGAGTTCCATGCGCAAGGCTTGTGTACTTCTACGGGGGCGCCGGAATGCACTGGACCGTTCCAGGCTCCAACGCTATCATCGCTCTCCGCTGTGCCAAGCTGAGTGGCCGCTTTCAGGCCTTCTGGGAACGCAGAACGGAACTGCGGGCCGCATGACTCATCACTTTCTTGGGGTGCACCCCCCGCATCCCTCACACATGAGAGCATCCAGGTGTTGCAGAGGAGATTGCCGCATGGGCGTCGATTGCTTCTAGCGGGCTCTCAATTACCTCAGCGGGTCGGAACCTTGGCGGCAGTGCGCATCAAGTCGCGAAGGATCGTGGGAATCTTGTCGAACTCCGCGGATTTGTCGAGGAAATAGTTGGCGCCGGCTGCCAAGCATTCGCTGCGATACTGCGGATAAGGATAGTTTGTACAAATTAAGACTTGCAGGTCGGGAAGGTCCCGACGAACAGCGCGAAGCACGTCGAGCCCAGATCCTCCGGGCATTTCTAGGTCAAGAATCAGAGCATCGGGTTGCAGTTGCCGGACGCACCGAAGTACTGCCAGCACGTTGCCGGCATCTCCCGCAAATTCGATTCCCGGAAGGCCGCGCAGAAGG
>WNFR01000236.1_pt1 | contig 78668 bp, 69 predicted proteins | sample 5400221 | NCBI WGS metagenome assembly WNFR01 (sample SAMN13153357, study PRJNA577476) | soil metagenome | isolation source: 40 cm soil under Madrone tree | place: USA:California | collected 2016-06-14
TAGCACACCGACCCATTCCTATATGAAGTATCTCTACAAGTATCCACAGTCCGAGTTCCCGTATCGGGATCTGGTGGAGACAAATCGGCGCCGTTCGCGCCAAGAACCCGAGTATGAACTGCTCGACACCGGAGTATTCGATGACGACCGGTACTTCGACGTGTTTGTGGAGTATGCAAAGGAAACGCCGGAAAACATCTTGATCGGAATCACCGTAATTAACCGCGGGCCCGAACCGGCTAAGTTGTATGTACTCCCGACATTATGGTTTCGAAATACCTGGTCTCAGAGGCCAGGTGTTCCGCGGCCGGCGCTCCAGAAGGTGCCCACAGACGCGAGCTACAGCGTAATCTCTGCCTCGCTTCCTGAATTAGGCGATCGATTCTTATACTGCGACGGCGCGCCCGCCCTGCTTTTCACCGAGAATGAGACAAACAACGAGCGGCTTTTTCAAACGCCAAACGCGACGCTCTATGCCAAGGACGGAATAAACGACTATATCTTGCACCACCACGAAAGCGCGGTAAACCCTCAAAACATCGGGACGAAGGCGGCCGCCAGCTACCCAATAACTCTTGGGCCGAACCAGTCTCAAACGATTCGCCTACGACTCATTGAATCAGCTCCCAAATTGCCTAGACTGCCACAAGAGAGCCAATTCGTCCCGTTCGAGGCAAACTTCGACGCATTTATGCAAATGCGCGCAAGAGAAGCCGACGCATTCTATGCCACCGTGATCCCGTCGACGTTAAATTCCGACTCGGCAAATGTCATGCGCCAAGCACTTGCTGGGATGCTGTGGTCTAAGCAGTTCTATTACTACGATGTGGACCGATGGCTTGAAGAGCATGATGCCGGTCCTTTCAAGGCCGACCGTCGTAATGCCACGCGCAATGACCATTGGCACCACATGTACAACGCTGACATCATCTCGATGCCGGATAAGTGGGAATACCCCTGGTATGCGGCTTGGGACCTGGCATTTCATATTTTGGCGCTAACTCTTGTCGACCGGGATTTTGGCAAACAGCAGTTGGACCTAATGCTCCGAGGAAACTATTTGCATCCAAACGGCCAACTGCCTGCGTACGAGTGGAACTTCGGAGACGTCAACCCGCCGGTTCACGCGTGGTCGACCATCTTTACATATCGCCTTGAAATGGCTCGGCAGGGCAAAGGGGACATCGAGTGGCTGGAGCGCAGCTTCCAAAAGCTGCTGCTCAATTTTACATGGTGGGTCAACCGGAAAGACCGTACTGGCAGAAACGCCTTCGAAGGTGGATTCCTAGGGCTGGACAACATTGGCGTATTTGATCGCAGCGCGCCGCTTCCCACCGGTGGCTACCTAGAGCAGGCAGACGGTACTGCATGGATGGCGCTGTATTGCCAGAACATGCTGGAGATTGCTGTACAGTTGGCCTTGCAAAGACCCGCCTACGCGGAGATGTGCAGCAAGTTCCTCGAGCACTTCCTGTGGATCGCGGCTGCGTTGGCCCACGAGGGCGGGAATGTCGGGATGTGGGATGAAGAGGACGGCTTTTTCTATGATGTCCTGCGACTGCCCAACGGCACCGCTGAGCGCCTGAAAGTACGTTCCATGGTGGGGCTGCTTCCGTTGTGCGCGGTCACCGTGTTTGAGGGAGAACTCACACGAAAGTACCCGCAGTTGGAAGATGAATTGAGAAGGTTTCGTATAGCTCGGCCCGAACTCACGGCTTCCATCCACGATCCTGCTCAAACAGCGTGCGCTGGCCGCAGACTAGCCTCTATCTTGAACGAGGACAAGCTTCGTAGGGTTCTTTCGAAAATGCTCGATGAGAATGAGTTTCTAAGCCCTTACGGAATTCGCGCTCTATCTAGTTACCACGACGAGCATCCCTATGTTTTTCGCTTAGGCGACCAAGAATATCGAGTGAGGTACTTGCCCGCGGAATCTGATACCGGGATGTTTGGAGGTAATTCCAACTGGCGAGGGCCGATCTGGATGCCCGTAAACGCCTTAATCATTCGAGCGCTGCTACAATATTATATTTATTACGGAAATGGTTTCATGATCGAGTGCCCCACAGGCTCAGGGCGGCAGGTGACGCTATATCAAGTCGCAGAAGAATTAGCGCGCCGCCTCACCAACATTTTCTTGCAAGACAAAGACGGTCGCAGGCCGGTATATGGAGGAACGAAGAAGTTTCAAGAAGATCCGCATTGGCGGGATTACATCTCGTTCTATGAATACTTCCACGGCGATAATGGCGCCGGACTAGGAGCAAGTCATCAAACCGGGTGGACGGGTCTCATCGCTGCCGCGATGCACCTCTTTGCAACCACCACGCCCGAGCAGGTTCTTGAACTAGGCAAGCTGGCCGCCGTTACAGAAGTCCTTCAGAAGACGCGAACAGCCAAAGCGGCTGCCGCGGCCGGCAGCAACAAAGGCTAGCCTAGCGTCGTTCGTCCACATGTAGCAGAAAAATCTAAGGTACCCAGCCTGGTTTCTTACATACAGACTCTAAAGTAGGTACAGCACTCTCGATTGAACCGACAAGTTGGCAAGGCTTGCTTGAGTACAATCCGACTGCGGGGTTGAATCCGGTGAGTTGCGCGTAGGCGACACCCACGGGCAACGCGACTCGCGAGCGGCGCTGACCTGCGAAAAGGTGCCGGGCCCCTTTACCGGTCTGCGTCTACCTTTACGAAGCTGTACTTCGCACTGAACTGAATGCGGGGCGCATTTGCCTTTTGCCCGTTTTGCTCCATGGCCCAACCGTAGAGAAACTCGGTGCCCACATTGAGAGACCCAAAGGGATTCCAGATCAGGTTGGAGCCAGTGTACGTTGCGTGGTTGTATGTTCCCGGCGCCGCTGAGGCGAAGAGAGCAGTATTGTCCACGGCTGCGTATGAGTAAATCGCACTGGAACGCAATCTCTTCAGCCAATAGTGCTGGTACGCTGCCTCAACTCCCACCGCGGGAGTAGCTTTCAAACCTGTGGACGATTTTGGTTCCGCATCAATCCCCAGTCCGGAAGTGTCCTGGAGATACCGCGAAATGCCGTGTCCAGCCGCAACCGCAAAGATCACGTTATCCTTGCCGAATGTTTTCACACCAGTGGAAACGTTCACACCCCACCCAAAAACAGAATCCGTTTTTGAGTTTGGCGTAGTTGGAACAAAGGCCGCGATGGAACGAAATATTGCCGCCACCTGGAAATGACCGCGTTCAAATTCCTGACGCAAACGGATCGCCCCATCTGGACTCGGAGCATTGGGCTGAGAGGAGAATTGGGGAGTCTTAAAGGTTATGTCAGAGCTGGGCTTTTCCACGGAAACATAAAATGTTGTGCTGGGGCTCAATGCAAATCCGTAACGCAACTGCGGATTTCGGATGCTAACCATGCCATTGGGCCCTTGAAAGTCGAGAGTATCTGGGAATCCATCGGGGTCCATGAAGTTTGAGAATGTCTGCCCAATCAGAACGTTTCTTACCTGCGCATACGCATGACGTAGGCGCGGTGTAGTTGCGTTGGTTCCGAAAAGATCGCCTTCAATATAGAACCGTACATCGCCGAATGTGGTGCTGGGAATCCTGAAGTCCAGACTCAAACGCGTCGGACGGATGGACACTGTTGAGTTGTTCACGCCGACCGCCGCGGGGATGGGAATCGAAGATGGGATGAAGGACTCTGCGTTTCCTGCAGGCTTGAAATCATAGATAAAATCGGTCTTAAAGTAGCCTCCGATCTTGAGAATCGTTTGTGTCCCCGGCAAGCGAAAGAACCCCTTATACTTAGGATCAAGTGGGACGTTATCGAAGCGGGCGGCAGCAACTGTGTCCTCAGAGAATGTCGTGTAGGTCGCCGTTGCCTCCCCCACTTGTTTGGACGGCGCAGCTTGTGGCAGAGTCTGCGTGCTTTGAATCGTGCCGTCTTGGCTGCTAGACGAGGTAACCGGGGTAGTACCAGCTCCCGCGGCCTTGCCGGTCTCCAGCTCGCTAAGCTGCGCTCGTAGTTTGGCTACCTGTTCTTGCAGTTCGTCCAATTTCTTACGCAATTCTCGGACGTTTTGACCGGAATCCGATTGAGCCAAAGTGAGGCCTGCCGGAATGAAGGTCACAGCAAGCAAAACCGCCGTCGCAAAAATGAATCCTCGATTCTCCATTAGGGCCTCCCCATCGAATTCTTGCCATTTGAGTGCTCCTCACGCGGAACGAGTTTTCGTCTCATACGTTCCACCATGCGTGGCATTTGCAAACGCAGTCCTGTCTGTTTACGAGAGAAGAATTTCACTTGTGCAGATTGGAATAAGCCCCGAAGAGGCTCAACTGTCAGTTCTTACAGGGAATTTGCTTTAGGACTTAAGACCAACTACAGTTCCCTTAGTTCAGCATGCGGGTTCAACCGGATTGATGAACTCTAAAGTAGGTCGTAAGTGTCCGCCACCAAGTTATAGCTGCTCACGGAAGCGCTTCGCGGGTTTTCCCGCACGATCGTTCTCTTTAGCCAATCAAAACTCTGCGTCTCCCGTCCCTGCGCGAGCGACTCTAGCGCCAAATTTCAGCGGAACGGTGGCGCGAATTAGAGTGCCCCGCCCAAGCTCGGAATCTATGGCAAGCTCTCCCCGGACCAGTTTTAGCCGTTCCTTCATACTGGTAAGGCCCAGACCGCGCCCGCTCAGTACCACTTCGGGATCAAAACCAACTCCCGAGTCACGCACAGTTAGCTCGATTTCGTTTGATGCGCCTTTGAGCCACACTTCGAAATGCTTTGATTCGCTGTGCTTGAGGCCGTTCTGGAGGCTTTCTTGTAGAACGCGAAATAGGCAAAGAGCTATCTCCTGAGGTAGGTTCTTCGGGATGCCCTCGGACCGAAACTCAACCTTTACTTCCTTCTCCTGGGACAGCTCTCTGCAAAGACTTGTGGCCGCAGCGACGATGCCCAGGTATTCCAGCTTTGAGGAGTGCAGGTGATGCGATAGAGCTTGGATGTCGCTTCCCAAGTTTGACAGTTGTTCTCTCAACTCCTCGAAGTGTTGCCCATCGGCTGGAGCGGAAGGGGCAACGTCTCGTTGCAAGCGCTCTAGATTGACCAAGACCAGCGCAATCCGCTGATTGATATCGTCGTGAAGCTCCCGAGCGATCCACATGCGTTCCTGCTCCTGGGCCTCGATGAGTTTCCGACTCATGTCAGACAGAGACTCCTCAGCTAGTTTGCGGTCAGTGACATCGAGACACGACCCAATGTACCCAGCAAAAGACCCGTCATGATTAAATCTTGGCACACCGCGGTCGAAGACCCAGCGGTAGTCACCATCATATCGTCGGAGACGATACTCCATCTCGAAGCGTTCGCGCCGATCAAACGACCTTGTATAAGTCCTCAGGCACGCATCTAAATCGTCGGGGTGCACGCCTTCCGCCCATCCGTCTCCCAGTTCCGAGTGAAGCGGTCGACCGGTGAAATCCAGCCATGGCTGATTGAAATAGGTGCAGAGTTTGTCTGGACCTGACATCCATATCAGGACGGGAGCAGCGTTGGCGACATGGCGAAACCGCTCTTCGCTTTCACGCAATGCTGCTTCTGCCTGCTGTCGCTCCGTGACGTCCACCAGTACTGTCATGGAATACAAGAGGCCATTTGTATCCTTCACTGATCCTGCGTTGAGGAGCACAGTTCGTTGCTGGCCATCCTTGGTTACTATGACCATCTCCTCGTCGTGTAGTGTTCCTACTGTTTGCCACATGTCGAGCAAGTGGACGAGCTTAGAAAGCGACCCAAGAGCATAAATCGTGGATAGGGGCTTCCCGATCAATTCGTTTCTTTCGTAGCCGAGAGCCTTGCAAGCCGCCGGATTGGCATCCAGAATGTTGCCGTTCGCAGAAGTCATAAAGCAGTATTCCGGCAAGGTGTCAAAAAACTGTCGGAATCGATTCTCGGAGATTCTTTCGGCCTCTTCAGCCTGCTTGAGATCGGTTACATCCGCAAAGACAGAAAGGGCACACGGCTCGCCGTTGCATTGAATTATCTCTGAGGATCCTAAGGTCGCTCGGATCTGACCATCTTTCCTGCGAACGCGAACCTCGATATTTCGCACGGCGCCTTCGGCCAGAAGCCGCTTCACGAATTCCTCCCTACGAGCAGGATCGACCCAGAGGCCAATCTCCAAGGGGGTGCGGCCGATTACTTCGTGATGGCTCCACCCGGTCAGACGCTCATACCTTTCGTTAATGTCGATATAACGATGATTGTGCATGCTGGTGATGGCGATAGCGAGGGGGCTTTCTTGAAAGACGCTTGAGAACTTCTGTTCCGAGTGCTTGAGCGCTTCTTCAGTCTGTTTGCGCTCAGTAATATCAACCGCCATGCCGACGGTGCGCATGGGTTCGCCGTTCGTCGCGTATTCGTGCGCTCCTCTGTCGTCAACCCACCGTATTGTGCCGTTCGGCCAGAGGATACGGAACTCTGCGGAGAAGAGCTCGTGGTTTTGCCTTGATTTGGACACCGCTTCCGAGACCCGCTGCCGATCTTCGGGGTGGACGTAGCGATAGAAATCCTCATCTTTGCCCTCAAATGTTTCGGAATTCATCCCGAACATCGTAGGCAAGTCGCCGAACCAGGTGGTTCGGCCGGACTTGACGTCGAGATACCAGCCAACGGATTTGCCGGCTTCCATGGCTAAACGAAGCTGCTCGTTGGAACGCAAAAGTCTTGCTTCCGTCATTAGCCGCCTGGCCCGTTGCCAGAGAAGTGCGAAAATAACTATGGCTTGTACGATGAGAAGTAAGACGCTGGCCACAATGTATCGTCTGTAGATTTCCCAAAAGCCGGGCTCTCGATTGAGTACGATGCTGCCAGGCGGAAGGTCACTTACTTTTAACCCCCAGCGCTTTAGGGCGCGCCAATCAAACATATAGGCGTGGTTGCTCGTCACGATAGGAATATCCTCTGGATTCTCGCCGTTTAGGATTCGCACAGCCATGTCTGCGGCGACCTGACCGTCGTTGGCCCAATTCACCAGGTCGCCGCCCACTGCTCCCGCCCTAAGATCCACATCGTCCATGACAAAGATCGGAGCGTTCGCCGCCCCGGCTATTAAGGGCACCGCTTGAGCCGAATCAATAAAGCGCTGTCCGGTCGCGTCTTGCGTGAATGCAGTGTGGTAGACGATTGTGTCGCTCGGCAGTTGCCTGAGCCGCTTAAGAAGGGCGGGCATGGCCAAGTCAGTTAGGTACGTGAATTCAAGCTTTGATTCGTAGTTTTGGAATGCGCGCTTTGCGACGCCTTCCCATTCTTCATCGAACTTACCCATACCGCCCACGACTACCACATGTTTTGTGCCAGGGAACAGGTGCCGGGCAGCACTCAAAGTCTCTTCAGGGTGTAGCCTGCCAAAAACGCCTGTAAAGTGAATCTCGGAATTTAGCCGGTCCGGGACCCCACCCAAAACTGCGCAAAAGATGATTGGCGTATCTCGAATGAAGCTTTCATGTGACTCTGCAATGAATTTGAGGGATGCCGACCCAGCAGCAATGATCAAGTCGAGTTTGCGCTCTGAATATTTCGCTATGAGCCCTTCACGAACCCGGCGTTGAGAAGCCTCGTCGGGGAAAAAGGTAAGTTGCAAACTCTCATCGTATAACTCGATCTGGTATGGCGAGTTCTCTAGGCCACTTAATACTGCTTGGTCAACCTCCGCAAAGCCGGGTGACGAGACAATGCTAAGGTCATTGAGAATCAACACTCTCCGGGTTTGCTTGAGTTGCGCAACAGCGTTCGGGACGATCAGGACAAAGCAAAGTAGTACGAGCAGCCATGAGGCCGATGGCCAGGATGCCCAATGTTGGACCGGCCATTGGCCACAGTCTTGACCAATCCGCCAACTTGTTACCTTCGGCGAATGCGCTACCCGATGAAAGGGAGGTGCAGTCATTCCGCTCGACATCCCAAAGGTTACGAGTGTGTGCCCCTAGGGCCAAAAACTTGAACGCATCTCATGCCTGGCGAAACCTGTCAAATATGACAGGTCTCTACTCTTCGACAAAGTGCAAGGTTAAGTTCAATTAAGTTAGGCTTATTATAACAGCTGAGTAAAGGGCCGTCTTAACTTTTTCAGGTTCGATCCCATGACTGGCCCTTCAACACTGGAGATCTCATGTGCCCTCGGCTGAACGCTTCTCCACTGCCATCTCCGCGCTGATCGGTAGTGTTTGTCCCTAGCCCATTCGCAGTTTGCAAACCTGATGTAAACTTCGTCGCCGACGTTCGGCGTCACAAGCCGCGCTTCTGTAAATCCTCGCGTCGGTCGGTTAGCCCTGCGCTTGAGATTCTTAGTTTTAGGGCTTTCGCATTGTCAGCTTGGGAGTAGGGCTGCCGATGCCGGAGTTGTTTGATCGCGGCAGCGACGGCCAAAAAGCGCGGCCGAGAATAGACTTGACCAATCACGAGTCACGCGAGGGTCGCCTGCCCCCATACGGGCCGGATATTACCACTCCAGCTTTCCACTACTTTTTCACTTGGGGCGGGTACTTCTTTAGGAGCTTTTCGACGGCTTTGTTGATGTTTTTCTGTTTTTTCTCAGGCTTTGCTTTAGGGTCTAGAGTCTTCGAGGCTGTCCCTCTCCAAACCAGCTGTTTTGCTACAGGATCGTACATGCTCACATCCAGCTGCCCGACATATACTGTGGATGTTGAGCCGTAGGTCGTAGTTGAACTCATGCCGCCATAGCCATACCAACCACCTCCCCAGCCGGGACCGCAGCCCCAGCCTGTGTTGTAGGAGGTGAACTCCTTTTCCTGACCGATAGCAGTTTGATAGCCGACATACAGGTCAGCATTATCCGAGTCGGTCTTCGTTAGCCCTTTCGCGCCGAGTTGAGCATCGATGGCGCTTGTTAGCGCTTTTTGAGTGAGCTCATCGGGCAGATCAGCTCCCTTGATGGGCACCCACTTATAGGTCTTGTACTTCGAAAAGTCCTTGTCTTTGTCAAAGTCGTAGCGAATGTCCTGCGCTACTGCCGAACTTACTCCCGACAAAAGAGCAATCATCAAAAAAGCCAACTTTTTCATTTCTTGAGTTCTCCTTTTAAGATTTCGGACTAAGAGTCCTGGCCGCGCGTCACCAGTTGTCATCCGTGCGAGTCCACGTTTTGTCTGGGTTGTAGAGTTGCATGTCTTTGAAGATGCTAAGCGTGTTGGGACCCAAATCCTTTTCGTACACAACACCCTCATAGCTGACGACAAAAGTTTTTACCCCGGTGACGCGATGTTCAGCAGGCGCGGCGGCGAGAGCGAAACCCCCTATCATCGCCCCGTTCACCACGAAATCCATCTGGCCCAGTGGAGCGGCCGGACCTTGTCCCTTCAAGATCTTGAAAAAATAGCCGTGATAAGGTTGACCTTTGCTCGTGTAGCCTTGCGCGAGGGCCTTGGCAATTTCTTCTCCGATGGGTCCCCCCAAGCTTCCATCCGCGTTTCGCCAAGCAAGACCATCTTGTTTCCCAGGCGTACTGATGATCCGCTGCGCGTACTGATTCACTTCAGCACCATCGTGCTTCGCCAAAGCGTATTCGTGCTGCGCCTCCACGTACCCGCGGCAGATCTGAATAGCATCAAGTTCGTTAGAGCCTATGCGGCGCAAAAGGATTTCCTCGCGGCCTTCCTTGGTGTCAAAAAACCACTTTCCATTTTTTTTTACAATGGGGATAGGCAACGGCCACTCATCATTTCCAACAACGACCTCAGCCCGGTTCGAGTTTTGGGAATCAACCGTCACAGAGCTTTTCTCGCGCGCCTTCGCAGCAAATGCGGCGGCCCTGTTTTTGTCTTGAACGGAGTCTTCTGTCGTTACCAGAGCCTCACCATACGGGCCGAGAATCTCTTTTAAGGCAAGGAAATCAAAGTTTCCGGCAGCTTGGATTAGAGCATCGGCAGCTTCTTTGGGCGTTGCGAACAGTTTCTGCACCGGCTGCGGGGATGTAGCTAGGGATTGGCTGGATTGTGCCCGCGTTGGAGAAGAAGGAACCAAATGAGAAAAAAAGGCAGTGAGCATGATTGTAAGGAGCACGTTGCACAGGGCGCCGTTTGAACTTGGTCCGATCATGCGATTTCCTCCGGTCATGGGCCTCACCTCCTCCTCCCTCCCCCTCCTCTGCCGCCGCCAGCGCCCATGCTGGATGCGCCGCGTGAACTGCTGGCGCGCGCGCCGCTTCCGCTCAGTCCGCCCGAGCCTCCTCCAAATCCGCCGCCTCTAGAACTTGCACTGGCGCTCGGCGACACACTTCGATTGCCAACACGATCTCCTCCGCCACCGGCTCGCCCCGCCCCCATGTTGTTCGCACCTGAGCGATTACCAGCGCCAGCTTGCTGCCTTCCACCGCGATCCATGGTGCCAGCCTGTTGCCGGGCCTGTTGTTGGCGCGCGCCCGTCTGTCGATCTGCAGCGGAGGCCCCGCGCGTTGTGCCGCCATACTTGTTCGCGGTCCCTTTGTTCGCGTAGGGAGTCCCCCCACGGTGCTGCGAATTGTGCTGCCAGTTGTTGCTGCCGGTTCGGTTGCCACTGCGGTTGGAGATATTATTTTGCCTATTAGAGTTGTTCACGAACGTGTTGTTGTTATTGATGTTTATCGAGTTGTTGCTGCCCCAGCCGCTGTTGCAGCACCAACCCCCGCCCCAGGCTGCCCCCATGGCCATTCCAACTCCAAACGAAATCGCCATGCCAGCCGCGTAGTAGCCAGGAGGCGGATAAGCGATGGGCGGGTAGGGATATGTCGGCGGACCGTACACTACGGTGGGGTTGTAACTGGGAACGTAAACGACGTCGGGCTGAGACTGTTCGATCACGACGACACTTTTGCTTTCGATGGTCTTTGTCTCAACCTTCATCTGTTCGTTGGACTTCAGATTGCCCGAATCTTTTGCTTTCACGCGCATGCGCTGCACGGCGTCCATTACGTCGGATTGCTGTGCTAAGAATGCGTTGCCCAGGTCTGTCGCCCACTGGATGTCGTCTGAAAGCCGTTTGACGACATCCGGGAGGACAGCCAGTGCCTGAACCGTAGCGTCCCAAGGCTGCTTCATTATGGCCTCTTGCAAGGCCTTGTCTTTGAGATCCTTATTCCTGGTCAGCCATTGTTGGAGCTGCATGATCTCGAGAGGATAGGTAGATGCAGCAAGGACCTGCGCTAGAAGCGGGTCCGGGTAGAGGGCGATAGGTGCAACCAGAGAATCTAATTGGTCATTTGGAATTTTGGCGACTTGTTCTTCGGGCGCACCACTTTGTTCTGCGCCCATGTCCGTGGGCGCCGTTGTTGATGCCGTCCCGGGAATTAGAAGTATGGAGCAAACTATTGCCGTCAGCTGGGTTTGCAAGCTCCGGACGAAAGTTGCCATTCGTCACCTTTGTCACTCTTCGTCTCCTTATAGAGATCGTTGGCGGCTTGGAATACTGGCAAAACTACCAGATGGTCACAGAAAACCATGGCCCGGATCCCACCTGTAAATTTTGACAGTTTGCGATAGACACATTAGGACCTAACGTACAAAGCCGCAACCGGAGCTAGGTAGAGTTAACCCAGCAACCTAACTGAATACTCGATTCGCACCCGAGAAGGCCAGATGAACAAAGAAGAACAGTGCGCGGAAGGCGTGCAATTTCCTTCCGAGGGTCACCGCGTTATGAGCGATTCTCTTACAGGCAACGATCAACTTGTCCTAGCCGCGGCTGATTTTCAGTTACCTCCTGGCGGAGCCAAAGAACCGGTAGATAGCATGTGGGCGCTGACTTGCCGCCAACTTGCGCGAATTTCAAAACGGAGGATGACTGCCGGGTTGCTTTTGGACCGCGAGAGGGCATCGTGAGGTTTCAAAAGAGCGAACGAGTACTGCTCGCCTCGGGCTTAGCGCTTTTGGCCGTGTGGTTCGGTGCTCGACTCTATGGTGCTTTCGGCTACAGGAAAGCAATTGCCCAGTTTCAGGCTGCGGACGACGATAACGTTAGTGACGGCATTCCCGCTTCGCCGGATCACGTCTCAGGCTCTCCGGTTGACTTTAGCCAATGGTCGCCCAAGCGGATCGTTGCATACGAGGACAGTCTTGCCAGGAAGACCGAGGTTCCCCTCGCCATTCTGCGTATACGCAAGATCAACCTTGAGGTTCCCGTCTTCAACGATACAGACGGCCTGACTTTGAATCGCGGTGTGGGACGAATTCTGGGAACCGCACACGTGGGCGAGTCGGGCAACTTGGGGATCGCCGGGCATCGAGATGGGTTTTTTCGCGGGCTGCAAAACATTGCAAAGGGCGATGTGGTTGAGCTCGTCCGGCGGCGACAGACGGACAGGTACGTTGTAAGCGACATTCGTATTGTTACACCTGAAGACACATCCGTCTTAAAACCGAAGGAAGTGCCCGCTCTGACGCTGGTTACGTGCTTCCCGTTTTATTTTATCGGCCATGCTCCAAAACGGTACATCGTAACCGCGCTACTCGAGGATGCTCGCCAATCCAGTTTCGGCGCCGACGAGGACACCACTTCCTCGGGCGGCAATACCAAAAATAAGGAGAGAAAAAGATGTTCTCAACCAGTTTAATGAAAATGAGCTTGTGCGGCCTGCTGAGCGGAGGCGTTCTCTACATTGGCTTCCTAATGCCATGTGCTGCGCAAGTGCAAACCTCGAAGACGGTGACTCACGGCGAAGCAGTTAAAGAGGTCAAGATCGAGCGCGGGGAAATTGTTTACGTCAAGGGGAACACTGTCGTTCTTAAGATGGAAGATGGGAGTCTTAGGGAGTTCGATGACGTTTCAGACAGCCTGAGCTTCATCGTGGACGGAAAGCCCGTCAATATACACAATGCAAAAGTAGGCATGAAGCTGGAAAAACAAACCATCGCGACCACAACCCCTAGAGTTGTGACGACCGTTGAGACTGTGACTGGTAGGGTATGGCACGTGACCGCTCCGAGCAAAGTTATCTTGACGCTGGAAAACGGACAAAATCAGGAGTTCACAATTCCCAACGGGCAAAAATTCATGATCGACGGGCAGGAAACCGACGCGTGGGGCCTCAAGAAGGGCATGAAGGTTACGGCCCAAAGGGTGACTGAGGTTCCAGAAACGATAGTGGCACAGGAGGTTAAAAGGACGGGGATAGCGCCAGCACCACCGCCGCCCAAGGAGGATCTGCCGATCCTGGTGGTCGTTGCCCAACCAGTTCGAGTCCCACCGGTTCAAATGGCAGCCGCCGAGCCAACGAAGCCCGCTGAGCCGATGCCAAAGAAGTTACCGAAGACGGCTAGTCACTTGGCGCTCATCGGGCTACTCGGAGTGCTTTTTTGCGTTGTTTCTCTGATGCCCATGGCGATGCGCATGATCGTTGCGCGATTCGTCCCATAGTGAAGCGGAAAGTCAGTTCGGACTTTGCCCGCTTGCGCGAACAGGACAGGGCACCTCAGCCACCGCGTTCCGCCTGCGAAGGAGCGCGTTATCAGTTGTCACCGTAGGAAATGACGCGCACTACGAAGGCCGAACATAAGGCGATACGGATTTTGCTCACGGAAGGACTTCGGTCGATGGCCAACCTCACAATCGTCGACGACGCGAAAAGAATAGAGGTCGAAAGCGAACTCCGGAGGCAGATGTGCAAAGTTGGACGCAGCATGTGGGCAAGCGGATTTGTAGTCGCGTGCCAAGGCAATTTGTCAGTGCGCGTTGATCAAGACCGAATCCTTGTGACACCTGCGCGTGTGTGCAAAGGGCACCTTGAGCCCCAAGATCTTTTGGTAACTGACCTAAACGGCGTCGTCAAGTGCGGATCCGGTCGGCCATCGTCAGAGATCTTGATGCATCTTCTTTTCTATCGCGTGCGGCCTGATGTGCAGGCTGTGTGCCACGCTCACCCTCCAACGGCGACAGGGTTCGCGGCCGCAGGGCGTGCACTAGACGTGGCAGTTCTTCCAGAGGTGGTCGTGGATCTGGGGACAATTCCGTTGGCGCCATACGGAACGCCTGGTACTTGGGAACTTTGCGAGAGTCTTCAGCCGCTTGTGGCGAAACACCACGCAATTCTCCTTGAAAATCACGGCGTGGTGACTTGCGGCTCAGATTTAACTAGAGCATATCAACGGCTGGAAACAGTAGAACAATTCGCGCGGATCTTACTCACAGCCCATTGTCTAGGCGGACCGCATGTGCTCTCCAGCATAAACGTGCAAAAGTTAATCGCCGCGAGGTCGCGCTACGGAGTGTCGGGTCCCGGAGGCGAAATGAAACTTCCGCTCACATCCGAATCTCCGGAAGGGCAAACCATCGAGGCGCATCCAAGTCAAGCTACATCTTAATGAGAGCTTTACGGCAAGGATGCTGTCTACTCTATGCGCCGACAATGCTTGAAGGCTCCCGGTCAACCCACAACAATTCGGCTTCTAATGGCAAATTGAATGAGATCGGCACTCGTTTTGAGGCCGAGATCCTGCATAATGCGGTACTTATGAAAAGCCACGGTGCGCGGCGTTACCCTCAATACGCCCGCCGCCTCTTTCATTGACTTTCCTTCTGCCAAAAGCTGGACAACTTCTCGCTGGCGCGCGGTAAGCGATTTGAGGTGGCTATTTCCCTGTGGATTGCGGATGAAACACTCCTGCATCCCCCGGGCAATCTGCGGTGTGATATAGGATTTGCCTCGCAGCGCTGCCCGCATGGCCTGGAGCAGTTCTGAGGCAGCGGATTTCTTCGACACGTACGCAGACGCCCCCGACTTCATGGCCTCGACAGCAAGTTCGGGATCTTCGTTCATCGTCAAAAAGACGAACTTAACGCCGGGCATCTTCGGTTTGAGTTGCCGAAACGCATCCATCCCATTCAGGAGAGGCATTGCAACATCGACAACAATCACGTCGGGCTTCAGGGCCGTTGCTGAAGCGACGAGCGCATGCCCATCGGCTACTGTCGCGACGACATCGAAGTGTCGTGCAACCAACTCGCGCAGTGCTTCCGCCACAAGGGTGTGGTCATCGGCCAAAATCGCGCGAGGCAATTTCATAATTGTTCTATTACCGGCACTCTATGAGCCGACAAGCAAAATTGCACAAGCAGTTATTATAGCAGCGGCAAGGCAATACGTGACGATTAAAATAGAAGTGCGGTCACGACCGTGGCCATGCCGATAACGCGGTTACAAAGCGAAGGTTGAACAGAACAATGACATCAAGAGATTCCACCTGTCATTGGGATGGCGTTTTTCGCCTGCGTGGCATATCACGAGTGCACAATTCAGGTCGGGGGTTGGCTTCCACTTGCCGAGTGCGCCGGCTGGCGATGCGATTCGTCAAACTCCTAGATATGGAATACGGTGTTGCAATCAGCACGGGACCCAGCAGCAATGCAGCGCCCGGATGAATCTCCCTGAAGATCAGGATTTGGGAAATCAGATCCAGAATTATAGCGATGGCTACTAGGTCACGGACCGAAGAAAACCCACTTTGCCACAGATCGCGTCTGCGGATTCGTCGGAAAACCAATCCCGAAAGAAAAGGGGGACATCGTAGCCGTGAGTCTCGTTTCCCGTCCCGCATGCCCAAGAGGATTGCCATCGTTGGCTGTAGGACAAATCTTAAGCGCCCCGGTCCCGCGAGACGTGTCCAGAGGTCTTCAAAGAAGCGCTGCGTGAACAAATAAGGATCGCCCGTTTGTATGACTCTCCGAATCGCACTTGGCAGTGCGCACAAAAGAATCACAATGGCGATCGCCGTTAGAACAGAGCTGCGGGAAAACGAGATCTTCATCCACGGACTGCCTGTCACCCGCAAAGCTAGGGTGCCCCAGGGAATGACGCATCTAGCAAAACTTACAGTGATGTGAAGGCGCGCACTTTGCTTAGGCTTCGATAAGTGATGGTAGGTGCTCCAGGCTGTCTGTGGAGAACCGCTCGTCACTAGAACTTGGGCGCGTTCCCTTACCTCAGTTTGTCTGGATGAACATCGAGATTCGCAACGCTTTGACTGAGATACTGGTTGCCAACAAGAACGGACTCGAGACTGGCCAACAGCTCCTCTGAGGCATCCTCCTTATGAACGTAGCCACACGCACCTGCCTCAAGCGCAGCTCGCACGATTTCGAAATGTAAGTGTCCAGTCAGGAAAATGATCTTGCAATCGGGGTTGAGCTTTCGGATTTGTCGGGCGGTCTCGATGCCGCTTAACTTCGGAAGGCTGATGTCCAAGAAAACCAAATCAGGTTGTTGTTCTTCCACCTTCTGAAGAGCTTCTGGTCCGTCCGAAGCAAAACCTGCGATCTGGAGATTGGGGTGTCCTTCGAGATATGCTTCTATACAATCTCGCCAAAGGCGAAAATCATCGACGACTAGAAGACGGACTATGGCCATGAATATTTTCCCTGTCTCGGTTACGTTCAAAAGCGGGCTGCTCTGCGGACGTTCGAGCCGCCGACCGCACAATCAGAATCGCACGGGGCGTGATGCCTGCTCGTTGTCTGAGGGCATGTATGAATTTGTGGTAGAGCAACGAGGGACTCCAAAGGCAAAGCGGTCAACGGGTGGAAGCCAAGTGTTTTTTGCGCAAACCGCAAGTACAAAGCCGCTCAGGAGAACGAAGCAGAACTTTGCCTCGACTCTTTAGAACAGCGCCTTCGCTTTGCCATCCGCTTAACAGGCGGCTAGCCGTGAACGGAGTTACATTGGCGGCGGCAGAGAGCTCCTCGTTTGTAACATCAAATTCGTATCCGTCCGAGACTCTTTTGCCGATGGTTTGGGCCAGACAGACGAGAACGCGGGCAAGTCTTTGACGAGCAGTATGCCCGATCAAAGCGACATGATCGGCGACGTACCATGCCAAATAGTCGTAGGCGATAGGCAATGCGTTTTCCAGCAGCCTTGGGTAACGCGATGCCAGATTTCGGAGAGTGGTACGGTCCCATACCAACATCGAGCTATCTTTCACTGTCTCGGTACTGACAAGATACCGACAAGAATTCGACGTGAGGGCCGAGCCACCGAATATTTCTCCGGGCGTGAGCCAAAGAAGAATGACTTTTTTCCCTTCAGGTGTGTTGAAGAAGAAGCGTGCGCGGCCTTTCGTCAGCAGAAACAAATGATCAGCGGGATTGCCTTGATTGACGACGACCGAATTGGGCAGGAAGTGCCGCTGTCTGGCTGCGGCCAGAATAACCTTGAGGTCAAGCGGCGAAAACCCTTCAAGAAATCGGGATCTTACGTTCGTAGCTACCGTGGCAGGTTCCAAAAAGGACATAAATAAACGGGCTCAAGAGCTTTCACTTGCAGTAACACCTCTGCAGGACCAACATCGCTTTTGCTCGATTCGAATAACATCGACGAGGCAGAGCGAGGAACTGCTAGTTCTAACAGTCCAGGCGCCCCAAAAAAACGTGCCCTTACGCCTGGTCGTTATAAGGCAAGTGTTGGGAAACGAAGATATTGCCTTCCAAGGCTTCACGAATGGCTAGGACAAGCTCGCTGGCAATTCGAGATTTTGCTACGTATCCGAAGGCACCCGTAGAGAGGCATCGACGCACAAAATCAGGGTCACAATGGACCGTCAAAAAGACGACCCGCGATTCGCAACCTGATTCCTTCAGCCGGTCGACGGCCTCAATGCCATTCAGAATGGGCATAGAGATATCAGTTACGATGACGTCCGGCTTCAGTCGAATAGCCTCCTCAAGCAACGCTTGGCCATCGCCCACCTTGCCAACGACTTCGAACTCCGATTCTAGAAGGTGTTGCTCCAACTCCGGGAAGCGTGGATGATCGTCCGCGAGAAGTATTCTTGCCTTCATCGGCTGGCCCGTTCGACGAATGTGCGACCAAATAACGGTTATGGTCATGAGCGCACCATTCGTTCCGGCGCGTGGAATACGGGCCGTAAGTCCTGCGCGGCCACCACAAGCGCTGGGATGTAAAATCTAGTTTGCAAAACGCTTGTTTGCCTACTGTCAACGATGCCAGCAGGTGACAAGGAGACCAAGAAGGATGTGTAACGGTCGCTTTCTGAGAACTGCCTGACAAGTACACGAGTATTGCCAGTGTGCTAGAATCCTGTGCACATTCCCAAGGTAGCGTTTGGGATTGGCGGCATCGGCTCGAGGCGAAAATGGCTTGTAGGGCCTGCAAATCCGAAAACTTGCAGAGAGTGGATGGGGAGCTTACGGTTAGTCTCCCTAGCCTAAAGGCGCTGGAGGTTCCTCCCCTCTATGTTTGCCAGGTTGTTTTGGTTTGTATGGACTGCGGCTTCACGGAACTTGTGATTCCTGCAGCCGAACTGGTGTCACTCAAGAGGGTAAAAGCAGCTCCTGGCTCTTAAGACGGCGGTCGAGTAGGTTCTGGGCTCCGACGCACACGGAGCGGCCTATTGTTCCTACTTTTTCGATTTTGGCGGGAAATTCTTGAAGGATTTACTCACGATCTCTCTAATTTCCTTGTCTTCGTTCTTACGCACTTTTTGGGGATCGTACCACTTCTTCGTGGCTGTACCTTGCCAGATCACTACTTTCGATTTGCAATCCAGCGCATAAAACACGAATTTCCCTTGCACGGAATACCATACACTGGGCGCGAAACCCACCGTTGATCCCGCGCCAACAGTCCACATATTACTTCCAGCGGGGTTCAAATCGGGTGGTTGTATACTATCGAGACCTGCGGGAGGCGCGACCCCCGCTTGGAGGCCTTCGTCCCCCGGACCTGCATGATAGAAAAGATGGAAGTCTGGATTGGCGGAGTCCTCGACGATACCTTTGGAGGCCAGTTCCTGAGTTACAGCGCGCATGATCTTTTGGTCGAGGATCTTGTTATCCTCCGGATGTCGTTTCGTAACCAGGTTATTCTTTATCCAGGCGAAACGTTTTAGCCCGCCAAAGTTGTATCCTTTCTTCCAATCGGTCGTGACCTTCTGCCCGTAGGAAGACTGGGCCGCGAACAAAACGGCGAGCAAGAGCGCTAGATAAAGAGTTCGAGGCTTTTTCAAGATTTGTCTTTTCCTCTGAGGCCCGCGATTATCGATTTCCGTGCTTCTGACTAAACTCCTTTCTCTTGGTGAAAGGTGACAAGACCGCCACAGTTGGACTATCCAGGCCAACACATTCACTTGCTGGTACGCCTTATTACGGAAAATTCACTTGCGGGCCGGTAGGGAAGTAGGCTGCTGCAAACGGAATTCGAGCAGCGTCTCGCTTGGAACGCTCACCTTTTGACCCTTTTGCACCACGGCTGCGGTGGTTCCAGCCACAGCGCCTATTGCTGCGCCCATGCCAGCATTTCCAGCGATTGCACCGATCGCTGCACCGAGGCCAGTGCCTCCAAGAATCCGTTTGGCCGATCGCCCGCCACTGCTTTTACCACTGATTTTGTAATCGCTGCTTAGAACTGGATAAGCCGTACCATTCAGCACGATCTCAGTCAGCTCCAATTGAAGCTCCGACTTACCTGCCATTCGCCCCGCTTCCTTGGATTGAGCGAGTCGGCCATACACCTTGGTTCCCGCCGGGGCGACTATCACGCCACCCACCTCTAGGTTGGTCTCTAAGTTCGCGGAGAAGCGAGAGCCGACCGGGTTTTTGCTCGAATCTACGGTGTCGATCATTCGCACGAGAAGTGTCGTTCCCGCTGGCACCGTTACCTTGTTTCGCTGCGCCCAAATTGGACTAGCTAGAGTCAGCCCGGCGCATGCCAGAACCGCTGCTAGGGTTCTTGCCGTCGTTGCTCTCCTGAATTTCGCATCTCCTTCTCCTTTTTTCATGCTGAAGCCTCAATTCGATGCCGTTTGCACCACTGGCAGGACGGCGGAGATTTGAAGGTCAACAATGTGCTGGATCTGATTTTCCACGAGGAAGAACTTCGCGGCTTGTGTTGCAGAGAGCGTCGTCTTCATTTTGTCGAAATACTTCTTCTTCAAGGCGGCTCGCTGAGCTTCCAGCTCAAAAGCCTTGGTCATGAGCGCGTCGGCCTGCTCATTTGTCAGGCTCTCGTAGTTTCGTGCATAGTCCACGATGAGCTGCATGCGGCCATCACCGATCGTAGCTAGCTCAGCATCATACTGTTGAAAGATGGGCCAAAATTTAGCTGCGTCGGTATCGCTGAACTGCATAATGGCATTAATGATGTCTTTTCTCTCGGCCTTAATATCAGCTCTGAGCAGCGTGGCGTAAGCGCGAAAGTTTTGCTCGCGCGCATCGAAGCCTTCCTCCTGCATCAACGCGACAGAAGCCGCGAGCGTAGGCACGGCCACAAGAATTAGGGCCGCAAGAGTTCTTCTTGCTTTCATGACGTTAAGCTTTCTGCCTATCCAAAACTTGGGAGCTCGTGCGGAACAAACGCACGGCCTCCGCTGAAGATCGGTTACCGTCTTTTGGTCTGAATCAATTTCAACTCCGGACGCATGCCCAGAGTCGCACGCCTTAGCACGCTGTGCTAACTGTCAAAACTGACAGATTACTCGGCACAGCGGCTATTACTTAACTTTGAGTGACTCTGGCTGTTACTTCTGACAGTGTGCGACCACGATCACACAGCCATAACGTTTCGGGAGGGTTCCCAAGCCAGCCCAGGACCTAAGAAGAGGGTTTACAGCTTTGACCCAACGAGGGTCATCTCATCGTATCTCTGAAAAAGCCGTCGATTGGAACGTTTTTGGCCGGCTTAGCTTCTGCTTCATTGTCATTGCGCTTTTCTCCATCCCTTCAACACCGTTTCCGTGTCTGATTCAGGCCCAAGCGCCCGCCCATTCCGGTACTTCGAGCGGCAGAATGCAGCCGCAGCAGAACGAAATTCCCGCAATTCATGATCAATCAGGGAACCAATCGATTCCTTTGCCGCAGATTGCTGATCGGGCGGAGCAGCTAGACCGCCTGCTACGCGAAATCAATAGTCAGCTGATACCCAAATCGGAACTCCAAGAATCTCAAGGAAAAACTGCGGAACAGGCCGCGGAGATTCGTCGGAGGACGCTTCAAACTAGGGAGCTTCTCGCTGGTGCTCCCACCCCGTTCGAACTAGAGGACGAACAGCGCTACTGGCGCTCTCGAAATCTCAATTATGAAGCAGAACGCAAACTCCTGACGCTGCGAGCGGCGAAACTGGAAGAACAAATCCAAACCCTCGAAGCCCGACAACCGGAATGGCTGGCTACATGGATCCACATTCGTGAATCCTCAGGAATTGAACCGGTTGTCGACCGCATAAAGCAGCAACTGGACAAGATTCAGGCGGCAAAGTCCCAAGCACAAGAGCAACTGAATACCGTGCTCACACTTCAAAATGAGGTCTCTCAGCTGGATCAGCAAATCTCAGATGTCTTGCTCCGTGTCCGCGCGGCTCGGGAGCAGGAACGCGGCCGGCTGCTGGAACCGGATAATCCACCACTTTGGAATGCCCGCCGGGCACACCAACTGGATGAAAGTGTGGGACCCCTGTTCCACCGTTCCTTCGATCGCTCATTTACAACGATCAAAGAGTTTTTGCGTGCGCGCCAGCTCGTGATGTTTACACTTTTTGGGTCCTATCTTTTGGCTCTCCTCGTTGTTCTTAAACTTAGGCGCTACGTTGCACACGCTGCCCAACAGGACGTTCCGGCCGGGGTCGTACAAGTATTTAAACGTCCCTTCTCTGCGGCGCTTTTGCTAACCCTTATCGGAACTGGAAAATTCATAGCATCTGCGCCCTTCGGAATCGCACTCTTGTTTTGCTTGCTGTCTTTAATTCCTGTATTGCGAATACTGGTCGCGTTGATTGAGCCCGGGCTGCGAATCTTTCTCTATGTACTGGCAACACTGTACGGGCTTGAATGCATTTATCTTTTGGTTCAGGTTCCCTCTCCTTTTCGGCGGGAGCTTTACGCCTTCTTTGTTCTCGTCGCAATGATCAGTTTCGGCTGGCTTGTACGTCCATCCAGAATATGTCTAGCCGGGTTGCAACGCCAAAGCCAACGAATACTCTTGATCGGGATTCGAAGTGGTCTCGTATTACTCACTGCATCTTTCGTTGCCAACATTATAGGATTTGTTTCTCTGTCACAAGTTCTAGGCCTGATAGTTTTGGTCGGTCCTTTCGTGGCCTTAGCGCTATATTGTGCGGCGCGAGTCTTAGTTTTGTTTTTGGGCATTGTCCTGCACACTCCTTGGGCCCGAGCACTCCTTGACCCTCGCGTTGACCTAATAGAACGGTGGGGCAGTCGCCTCATCGCACTCGGCGCGATGTTGATATGGCTGAAGTCCCAATTACAACTGGTTACGTTCTACGAAAGCGCGGTGGAAGCTGCATCGAAACTATTCAGATATCCGATTGGCTTTGAGAAAATTCATTTCACTCTGGGCGATGCGCTGGGCCTGGCATCTATACTGCTCGGTGGCTACTTTGTTGCAAATGCGTTTACTTTCTTATTGCAAAAGGTGGTTCTTCCAAAATTGCCTCTGCAGCGCGGCCTACCCTACGCTATCTCCACCGTCACCTATTATGTTCTTCTCTTGCTGGTCGCCTTGGCAGCTTTGTCCGGGGCGGGCATCGAGCTAAACAAGTTTACAGTGCTCACCGGCGCCCTTGGCGTTGGTCTCGGGTTTGGTCTGCAAAATATCGTGAATAATTTTGTCTCTGGACTGATCCTTCTCTTTGAGCGCCCCATTCACGTTGGTGACACGGTGGACGTCGGCGGCCTAGTCGGTATTGTCCGCCGGATCGGGGCACGGTCTAGCACAGTCGTGACATTTCAGGGCGCGGAAGTGATTGTTCCCAATAGCAACCTATTATCGAACCAGGTCATCAATTGGACACTGTCGTCACAGTGGCGGCGGGTTGACGTGCCCGTTAGAGTTGCTTACGGCACCGATCCCGAACGGGTGATCAAGCTTCTTGTAGCCGCGGCCGAATCTCATCCAGGAGTCTTACTTGAACGACGGCCGATGGCTTTCTTCGTGGGATTTGGAGAAAGCTCACTAAACTTTGAGCTGCGCTTCTGGTCTGCCTGGCAAGACACTTGGTTTCAGCTCCAGAGTGATGTGACCATCGCCGTCGCCAAAGCCTTGCGAGAAGCTAGCATCGAGATTCCGTTTCCTCAGCGAGATTTGCACGTCCGTAGCATCGATGCATCGTTGGCAGAAGGCTTAGCAGAAAAGGGCATGCGCACCACGTCTACAGGCAATTTGCCACAACGGAACGCTGTTAGGTGACACAGCAATTTCGTTAGCTGCCTGTGCCGCCTTGTCGGCGTTTCAATGGTGTGGGAACGGATGGCTCATCGCCTCTTCAGCGCTCAGCGGACGGTCGCGTATGCTGGCAATCCGCCGAACGATCCCCTTCAGCCGAAGGAATACGAGACTGGTCCCTTGCCATAATAAAAGGAAGGCAATCACGGTAAGCAATATAAGAATGAGCAGGACAGCGATGCCGAGCAGAACAGTAAATGTTTCCTCCACTAAATACACGCTCAACCTTGGCTGCCCTACCCCTGCAAAGATGAGTGCTAGGGCGACGAAAATCTTCAGTCCGTTCTTCCAGTTCACGTTTCACCGCCTTAGGATAATCTGAGGGTCTTACACTCCTAGCTACTATCGGCGATTTGTGTAATTGGTTCTGCGCGATTTTATCGTGAGGTGGATCAGTGACGCACGCAACTGTCTCTTTTGTCAGTGGCAAAGATTGCCGGACGAATCAGGCTGGAGCTCCGCGTGTTCCTAAGGGAGCGCGCTTGACTGATACGGTGCGCCAGGCATGCCCAAGGATTTTGACGGGCAATGCTTGGTTGCTAGTGACCACTACAAACCGTCAGAAACCGCAAAACAGCTAGACACATCAGCGATTGCCCTATTTAATATTTTAACAACGGATACGATATGTCGAGCCTAGTTCCGGGGGGAACAAGTCAGGGCAATCTTGGGTAGTAAAGCGGAATCAAGGACTGTAAATACTTGCAGACCAAAGGGCTACCTTTGACATGAGTCCGATGAATAACGTATTCATGGTCAATCGGCAGTAGCCTGTTGCTGAATGTCCATGTCTGTTAGAAGTTACAGTGTACGCGCCAGACGCGCATTCCCTAGCATTTGGACGGTGTGGCAAAATTTATGACGCTACCGCGAGTCATGTTGGCCGACGACCACACGATTCTTGTGGACGCATTCCGCAAGCTCCTAGAACCTCATTTCGAAATAGTCGGTACTGTGTCTGATGGGCGGGCCTTGCTAGAAGCTGCACCTCAACTCAAACCAGACGTGATCATCGTGGACGTCGGCATGCCACTTATGAACGGTCTAGAAGCTGCTTTGAGATTGAAGGAACTGATGCCCGCAGTGAAGCTCATCTTCCTAACGATGAATGAAGATCCCGACTTGGCAGTGGAAGCAATGCACCGCGGGGCGTCCGGCTATCTGTTGAAAAGTTCAGCGGCTTCAGAATTGATCCGTGCGATCCACATGGCGCTGAAGGCAAAATCCTACGTTACGCCACAAATAGCCCGGGGAATGCAGAAGGCGTTTATCAATAACCCGAGGCCAAAATTGCGCGTCAAGGTTCTGACTCCTCGGCAGCGTGAAGTCGTCCAATTGTTAGCCGAGGGAAAATCAATGAAGGAAGTCGCCGATGTCCTCCACGTGACGCCCCGCACCGTAGCATTTCACAAATACCGCGTAATGGAAGAACTTAGCCTCAAGACGACCGCGGACTTGATTCAATTCGCAATCAAGTCACGAATCCTCGTACCCTGAACCACACTTACTGGGATTCTTGAACGTGTGGCGGCTCATCAGCGGTTTTGTGCCTCATCCACGTTGACGCATAGACTTGCGACGTCAAACGTTCCCGTAAAGTCTGTCACTTTTGACAGTTCTTGTGTAACGGCACAGGGCCTAAGTTAGCGTGCGTCGAGGAAGACACAGGCGCTACTGAAAACAAATTTGGAAATGAGGGAGAAACGAAATGAAAATGAGAAGTGCACTTGTTTCAGGAATTGTTTTGCTGTTTGGAACGGCTGCCTTCGCTCAGGATTACGCCAAGGTTGAAGTCCCGTTGAATTACTCCTACATGCGATTCAATCCGGAGAATAGCCACATCATCAGCGGTCTTTCTCTGAACGGCGGGGGAGGTGGGGTGGCAGTTTACATTAATCATTGGATTGGAATCCAAGCGGACTTCCAGGGCTATGCCAGTTTTAGCAACAGGGTCTTCACTTTCCCTGCAACCCCTAACAGCCCTTGCCCCATAGGGTGCACTGTAAAGGCCAGCGGCGATCTGTTTACGTATAACGTGGGTCCTATCCTGAAATACCGGTCGGAGCACTTCGAGCCCTTCGTAGAGACGCTATTTGGTGGAGCCCATTCCAATACTTACCAAAATCTTCTCAAGGCCTGTACAGGCAGCTGCACGACTACCGCAAATCCGAGCAATAATGCGTTCGATTTCATCATTGGCGGAGGATTCGATGTCCCCTTGAGCAAATCTATTGCCATCCGACCGGCCCAGTTTGATTTCGTTCTTACTCGGTTTGGAAACAGCTTTACCAAGGGCAACAACAATCAGAGCAACTTCCGGTACAACGGTGGCATCGTTTTCCGCTTCTAGTGGTGAGTCGTTGTTTCAACAGGCAGGGCTGCGGACGGGAGATGTCGGGCCCCATTCGCAGTCTCCTCCTTTTTCCTGCTCATCAGGCCTCGGAACTGAATCTCATCCAAGAATCCCATCTCATTACGCCGCTTTCGTTCCCAAGCTAAACCTGCCTGCAGGCTGAGGTCACACGACCGTGTTAGAAAACCTATCCTTGCCAACACAACCTCAATAGAGGTTCGGCTCGATCCGCCTCCCCCTGAGGCATGTCAGGCGGTGTCTATCATTTCATCTCGCGCCGGAACCCTTGAATCGAAGGGGGTTCACCGGCATCACTGCTATTTGAGCGGAAATTTCTCCTACTGAATATGGAAAGCGGCCCGATGCGTGTCTCCGAGAGGCCTGTGCATTCAGGCCAAGAGCACCTGTGCCGTTTGTAAATGTCTGTCAGTTTTGCCAGTTCCCCAGTTACACGCTTGCCTGTACGGTCCGAATAGCTGATCAAAGCTCACTGTTCACGTGCAGGAGGTGGATCTAATGAGGCATCGAGTGTTCAGAACGTTTTGCGGCGCCTTTGGCGGACTGTTTCTATTCGGCCTAGCCGTCCTTGCACAAGACCTTAAGCCCGGGAAACTGAAGATATCGGTTCATCCCAAACAAGCGTACACATTCATTGACGGCAAAGCGATCGGTCCCGGAAACCAGAAAATCAAGCTTGATGTTGGAACCCACCATTTGGTAGTGGCAAATTACGGTTTCAAATTTGTTGAGCGAGACATCTCCATTGATTCACATCAGACTCTTCCTTTGGATATACAGCTGGAGCCAGCAGGCGGAGACGTGCCCGGCCCGCGAGGGCGCATCCAAATAGAGGTTGGGATGAGGCGCGTGGGTGATGCGGCCGTTCTGATGAATGGTAATAAACCCCAGTACTTCGTTGGGCATGTCGACGAGTTCAACAACGACATTATCAAACATCAAGAATTGGTCGTGCCGCCAGGTAGGCATGAGTTGACGGTCACTAGATATGGCAAGGAGCTGTGGACCGGTTTGGTCACGGTTGGGGCCAATCAGCGGGTGATTGTCAACATCTCAAACGGAAAACAAGTCACCAAAGATTGGCCGCGTGGGGCGAATGAGCTCGGCGCTGGCGTACAGCGCTTCAAGGCAGGGACCGCAAGTGCTACAGTTGCCGTCGCGCCTGTAAGCGGAACGGTTTCGGCCAATCCGCCAAATATCAACTGCAACCAAAACACTCAGTTGGCTTGGACCTCAGCAGAAACCGTCGAAGCCGACATGAGTGGTTTCAGCCCAGTTCCGACCGCGGGAGAGAAAGCTGTTTCGCCGCGGCAAACTACCGTCTACGAATTTACAGCCACAGGCCCCGGAGGCGTGACGAAACAGAGTGCCACCGTTGAAGTGAATACGACGGTACAGTCCTCGCTGAGTGCCTCACCGATGGAGGTGAGTTATCGCCGCATTGGTGACAAGGTTGTCCAGCAAGCGAACACGACGCTTAACTGGTCGGCAACTAACTCCGATGCAGCTTCCCTTGCTCCTCTTGGATCCGTGGACAGCACGGGCACCAAGTCCGTAACGCTCACTCCAACGCAGTCAAACGACGGCCCGGTGGATGAGGAGTTTAAGTACGCTCTGACAGCTACAAACGTCTGTGGTGGCTCAGATACAAAGACTGTTGCTGTGCGCTTGAAGGGTTCCATCGAACCCATTCCCGCAGTGCTCCTCAACAGTGTCTTCTTTCCCACTGACTATCCTACAAAGAAAGACCCAACGCTTGGATTGATTGGTAGTCAGCAGGAAACGTTGCGAACGGTTGCTGCTGGATTCAGAAAGTACCTTGAGTATGACCCGGAAGCGAAGATTGTGCTTGGCGCTTACGCTGACGAGCGTGGCGAGAATAAATACAACGACGCACTGACAGGCCTGCGGGCTCAGCGCGTCAAGGACTTTCTGATTTCAGAAGGTGTGGCCGCTGAAAGAATCGACACATCTACCTATGGCAAAGAGAAGCCGCTTGACAAGGCGACAGTCATTGACTTGCAAGCGCGCAATCCCAATCAGACCCCTAAAGAGCGCATACGCAACTTCCGCGCAACCTGGCTCGCTTACAATCGCCGCGTGGACATTGTTCTGCTTCCCACAAATGCCGAATCCTCGCGGTTCTACCCGCACCAAGCTGCTGATTCACAGATTCTTTGGCAGAGGCCGAAACCAGAACGCGACGTGGTCGAAAAGAATAATTAGGCATTCGCCGGAAGAAAACGTCCGGTCCTCAGCTTGTCAAGGCCTCCCAACCCGCGGCCCGCCCTGCAAGAGAAACAGGGCGGGCCGTTTTCTTATGCATGCCTCGAGGTGTCGGGTGTGAACTGTCCATCAATAAACTTGCAGCGATGTCGGTGGACCCTCTTGCTTCTACTCCTGTTCGGATTGGTTTGCGATCGTGCAGCCGTGCTCGTCGAAGCGCAAGAGACAAATGTCACCCAAAGGCCGAATTCTTCCTCCCAAACAACCGGGGGTTCGCCTGCGGCCTCAGAGCCCCCTGTTCAGCAAGACAAGTCTCAAAAGAATGGGCACCGGGACCGCGGGGCGTTTGTCGTTGCTCCTCTTCCACTCTCGAGCCCAGCCTTGGGTTCGGGAATCGTGCCCGTACTAGCCTACATTTTTCCCATCAGCACCAGCGATAAGACCTCTCCCGCCTCTTTGGTCGGAGCTGTAGGCCTCGTAACCGATAACGGCAGCCGCGCGATCGCTCTAGGTGGTGAGGTCTATTTCAAGCAGAACAGCTATCACACAACCGCGATTTACGCTCGGGGGAATCTGAATTACGACTTGTACGGGCTTGGCTCTGGCGATTCCCAGCCAAAGCTGCCTCTCAAACAGACCGGGCAACTAGTCTTCGCAGAGTTCCTGCGCCGCACAGGGTGGAAACTCTTCCTGGGGCCTAGATTCCTTTGGGGAAGCTCACTCATCACACTGAGGCCCAACAATGTGGGAACCGTGCCATTGCCACCAGAGCTCGGACTCGATACAAATCTAACCGCCGTAGGCTTCCGATTGAACCGTGACACTCGTCCCAATCGTTTCTATCCGACTGACGGAACATTTCTGGACTTCACTGCGGACTTCTTCTCTCCGGACTTGGGGAGCAAATATTCATTTCAAAGTTACAAATTCACCTTCAACAAGTACTGGAGCTTGACGCAGAACCAGGTGCTTGCATCCGGCTCGTTCGCTTGCTTTACCGGAGGCGAGCCCCCCTTTTACGGAAACTGCGTTTATGGAACAGATAGTCAATTGCGTGGATACCCTGCCGGCCGCTATCTTGATCGTTATATGCTTGGCACTCAATTGGAATATCGGCTGGCTTTACCCAAGAGATTCGGACTTGTGGGGTTCGGTGGCTTGGGAGAAGTAGTCCCCGGAGGCAATCAGCCGTTTAGGACGAAGAACTTCCTGCCGAGCGCGGGCGGTGGCGTTAGATTCGAACTGAGTAAGAGGTATCACGTAAATCTGCGCGTTGATTTCGCTCAAGGCAAGGACAATCATACCTGGAGCGTCGGCGTGGGCGAAGCTTTCTAGCATCGCGCCCGGTCTTTCTGTTGATGCTCTTACAGTCCGAGCCCCGCGCCACGGTTACGAGGCGTGAGCGAAGTTCTTCCTATTTTTCGTCAACGCTCCGCTGCCTCTCCTTTTCCTCCTCTGAGCCTCGCTCCGATACTCCCCATCGCGAGTGTTAGCTGGGTTCGAGGCCTTCGTGCATACACTCCACTGTCAAATGTGACAGGTGCAAGCGCCCTTGGTAACCGCTACAAATTGCGCCCGTGCGCGGCCACAGGCGCCATCCTGAATGCTGCAAATCAACAGCTAAGGAAAACACGATGCCCCTAAGGCAGGAAGGAATTGCTCACTTGAGATTTGATTGCTGGACAGCGATGTGCTTGTTCGCAATCGTCGTCTTTTTTCTGTTCGCGACTCTGTCATGGTCGCAAGAACACAACATGGGCAATATGCCAGGAATGAATATGAACGCGCCGACGGCACGTCAAGACCCGGCGCAAGCGGCCAAGCATTTGGCGGACAAACAAGAAAGTGAGTTCAATCATCATCTGGCTGGATCCTTTGTTATTGTTTCAGGGATTTTCATCTTCTTGGAGAGCTACCTGGGGAAACGCTGGTCTCTGATCCGCTATGTCTGGCCGATGTGCTTCGTCGCTGCCGGGCTCTTTGTCCTGGTCTTTAGTGATACTGAAATTTGGCCCTTTGGTCCGCAAACTCCTTGGTATGCTCTTAAGCACAACCTCGAGGTTCTCCAGCACAAAATCTTCTCCATTATTCTGTTGGCCATTGGATATGTCGAACTCCAAAGAGCACGCGGCCGTTTGAAGGCGCAATGGGCAACCTGGTTTTTCCCGGTTGTAGGAGTCGCGGGCGCAATTCTGTTGCTGTTTCACGTTCATAGCAGCGACATGCAGGCTCCCCACGCCATGGAGGCAATGGAACACATCCAGAAGCAACATCGCTGGTTCGCGGCCACTGGGTTCGGAGTCGCTTTAGCGAATGGACTAGCTGGAACGCTCCAGAAGTGGCAACAACTCCTCAAGAAGGCCTGGCCTGTATTGCTAATCGTCCTTGGCATCCTGCTCACGCAGTACACGGAATAGCAAATTTCAGGCCGTAAGTCAGGCTTTGACGCAGACGTGGAACGTACAAGTCGCCTCATCTATTGGAGACACGCCGACGTGGTCACGAACGGCTAACAACGTGCCAATGAACCTAACGAAACTCGCGCCTATCTCCCTTGGCCGAAGACCTCACGGTGTCAGAATGAGCCTTGTCCTTCTGGCATTCACCATCCTCAGTGTGATGGTCACCCCGGTGCCTGCCCGCACCAAAATTGTTCACCGTTGGGTTCTCACTGACCAACCCATGCCAAAGTTCAGGAAAATCCTAGTCTTCGCGGTTCTGGAAAACTACCTCATACGCCAGGAATTTGAGGATGAGATGGAAAGATTGCTCGCCAAATCCAACATCGAAGGCATCAGGAGCCACATGGTCCTCCCTCCTCGCAACGAGATGATGGAGGGAGAACTCAAGCGACGCATAAAAGAGGCGGGCTATGATGCTGTTCTCGTAATACGTCCTAAGGCTTTTCGCAAGGAAACCGAAGAAGTCGGAACTAAATCCATCTATATGCCTCCGCCGGCTTATCAAAGTCTTTGGCCCTATTGGGACATGGCCTTCAAGCAGTATTCCGCGAAAGGCTCCTATCTCAAGGAGAACACCATCGTCAGTGCCGAGTTCAATCTCTACCGCACTAACGATGAAACTCTTCTTTGGAGTGGAGAGACGGATACCGTTTACTCAGAAAACTTCGAGAAACTTGCCAAAGAGTACGCCGGCACGCTTGTCAAACAACTGAAAAAAGATAAGGTCATCTAGGAGGGTTGGGGGCGTCTCGGCGGGAGGGTGTCCTGGTTTGGTTCGGAGAGTGAGCGCCCCCTTTGCCTCAAACAGTAGACTTCTCAATCTATCTGCGAAACTGTCAAAACAGCCAGTTTGTAAATCGTCGGTTGGTTTCCAAAAGCCTGCATTGAACTGATGGAGCCGAGCCCCTTGCGGTTTTGGCGCCTTTCGATTTCTGCCAGTGTGGGCTTCCCAATTGGCAGTGATCGGGGTAAAGATTGGCAAGTAGTCGCTGATTTCGCCAAACAGAAGCCGGTGTGGTTTCTACGGTGTGAGTAGATGCGTCTCGCTAAGCCGCGAGTGACGCGTCTCCAGATGAGCTGCGCGCAGATGCTTGCTTCGGCAGAAGTGGGGTGAGCAACGTCGTGATCGTAATCACGACAACGCGAAAACCCTTAACTACTCGCAAACTTCTTCCTATGGCTGCAGAAATCAAGCGCACCTCTCGACGAGGCATCATTCCATCCCGATCGCCAGGCGACGTAGCCCGCGCTCGGCGGGATATGACACCTGCGAGTTTTGACAGTTCCGGTATTTGGTGAGGTCCCTAGCATTATTACGTGCGGAGCTCGCGGCAGCGCGAGTTCTTGCTCGAAAACGCGCCTGCACGTTCTTCCTCTGATGGCTCTAACGTCGTCTTCAAAACAACTCGATGCTCACCAAAAGGCTCTGGCAATCAATTTGGATCAGACCATTTTCGGCTCATTTGCCGAGATCGGCGCGGGCCAGGAAGTGGCGCGTTGGTTTCTACGCGTTGGCGGGGCTTCGGGCACCGTTGCAAAAACAGTATCGGCATACGACAAAGAAGTGAGCGATGACCTTTATGGAGCTGGGTCGCGATATGTTTCCGTGCAGCGGCTCGAGGCGATGCTAAACCGCGAATGGAATCTGCTCTTGACCCAGCTAAAAGAGAGCAGGGGGCCGAGTACTCGTTTCTTTTCTTTTGCTGACACAGTTTCGGCGCGAAACTACTCGGGCACAAACGAATGTCACGGTTGGATGGGGATTCGCTTTCAAGACCAGCCCGGCGGAGCGGTCCATGACATCCTCCTGCACCTGAACTTAAGGGACTTCTCAAATTTATCGCAGCAGGAAGTTCTTGGTATTGTGGGTGTCAATCTCATTTACGCCACGTTTTATCAGCGCACAAGCCCTGAGGGCCTCTTAAAGATCCTCTGCGATCAAGTCAGTCTAGAGCGGATCGAAATTGATTTCATCGAAGTCCGCGGGCCAGCCTTCCGGGCGTGGAATCGCCAAGATCTGTTGCTGGGGCTCGTTCGAGAAAACCTGGCGGAGGCCGTGGTTTTTCCTTCGGAGAGTGACTGGGGTCCACCGACTGAGATTCTCCGGAAAAGGCCGATCATTCTGGCTCCTCTCGGCTTGGGAGGCCTAACTCGCGCCCACAAGGACATGCTATCGGCAGCGATGCGCGAACTGATCGTGCAATTAGGGGATGCATCGACCAAGCCGCTTGGTTTCTTTACAATAACCATTTCACTTAACAGCGTACCGCCACCAGCTAATTCCTCCTTTGATTTTTCGAGCCGCTTAGAGGCTCTGGCTAGTCTTGGTTCCGGTGTGCAGTGTTTAGTTACAGCGAACTTTATCGAATGACTTCCTTTCTCTGCCGTTATACACAGGCACCGGTAGGTTTCGTCGTTGGAGTCTCGTCGGTGATCCATTTGTTCTCCGTGCAGCACAGCAACCTCGAAGGCCGATTACTCGAAGGACTTTCTAAATTGTTTGCCCAGAACGTATGCGTATACGTCTATCCGATGCCACCTACTGCCCTTCAGGAATCTTTGCCTTCCGCTTCAGCGGCTGGCTGGAAATGGAAATCGAATGAAGGCTTGATATCCGCAGACCAATTACAAGCGCCCACACCGCTCGGTCACCTGCTCGCTTATCTCCTTGCCAATAAATTCATAGTGTCTCTGCCGGCCCGTCCTGAGCCAAATGGATTTTAGGGCCATTCACTGACGCCATTCTTAAACGACCGTAACCATTTCATTTGTAAGGAAATGATTCGGCTTGGCTTAGCTGGAAATACGCCCAGGCCCCCTGCTACTTTTGACAGTTCCAGCATCGGAAGCCGATGACTACTATCCCCACCGAGTGAGCGCTTCTAATCGGACGTGCGCCCACGGCGTGCGGTGCTGGGTCTCGTGTGCCCAGTCTTTGGCGGAAAGTTTTAGGTTGAGCACTGCGGCTTTGCGGAGAGTGAGTCATGAAAGCGAAGCCATTGCGATTCGCTCTGGCCCTTTGGGCCGTCACAGACTGGTTGTCTGGATGCGAAACAAAGCAACAGGCAGCTTCGGCCCCTCCGCCTGTGGAATTCGTCGAGGTCATGCAAAAGGATGTGCCTGTCACTAAAGAATGGGTGGCCACCCTCGATGGGTTCGTCAATGCCCAAATCCGCGCTCAAGTAAAAGGCCTCCTCGTTAAGCAGAACTATACGAACGGAGCATTCGTCCAAAAAGGTTCTCCGCTCTTCGAAATAGATCCCAGGCCCTTCCAGGCCGCACTTGACCAAGCTGCAGCAAACTTGGAGCAGGCAAAGGCCAACCTTCAGCGCGCACAGGCGCAACTTGGGAAAACGGAGCTGGACGTCGCCCGCTATACGCCCCTAGCCAAGGAAAGTGCCATCAGCCAGCAGGAACTGGACGATGCCGTCCAGGCCAATCTTGCCGCCAAGGCTCAAGTGGAACAAGGAAAGGCGGCCATCGAGTCCGCCCGCGCAGCAGTGGATTCTGTCAAACTTGATCTCAGTTTCGCCAAGATTATCTCCCCAATCGACGGTGTGGCCGCAATTGCTACAGCCCAGATCGGTGACTTCGTTAGCCCCCCTGGTGACCCCCTGACGACTGTGTCAACGATCAATCCGATTCTGGTGAATTTCACGGCAAGCGAACAAGAGTATCTGAACGCAATGAAACAGGCCGCCGCTCTGGGCAGTGACGAGCATGCAATATTGAATAAACTTGAATGGCAATTGCGCCTTTCGGACGGGTCTATCTATCCGTATAAGGGACGCTTTTATGCACTTGATCGCCAAGTGGACGTACGGACGGGAGCAATTCTCGTAAAGGTGCAGTTCCCGAACCCAGGAAACGTGCTACGTCCCGGGGGATTTGGCAACATCAGCACAGTAGTGAGAATTCAGAAAAACGCCTTGCTTGTTCCCCAGCGCGCTGTAAACGAATTGCAAGGAGGATACCTTGTTGCGGCAATCGGCACCGACAGCAAAGTGAGTATTCGCCCGATTATAGTGGGGCCTAAGGTTGACACCATGTGGATTGTCGAAGAAGGCCTGAAGGCTGGTGACCGAATCGTGGCGGAAGGAGTGCAAAAGGTGCGCGAGGGAATGGAAGTTCGTGCCAAGCCTTTTCACGCGGAGCCCTCGGTAACAGAAAAGTCGAGAAACTCTCACTAAGAGTCACATCGTGTACAAGTTCTTCATAAATCGCCCCATCGTGTCCATGGTGATTTCGATCGTCATGGTAATTGTCGGCATTGTCGCCATGCTGGGCCTGCCTACCGCGCAATTTCCTAACATCACGCCTCCAGAAGTCCAGGTTAAGACCACGTATGTCGGTGCCGATGCCTTGACAGTGGAACAGTCTGTAGCTACTCCCATCGAGCAACAGATGAGTGGCGTGGACAACATGAACTACATGTACTCCAACAACGCCAACAACGGTCAAATAACCCTCACTGTCAACTTCGATGTGAAAACAGACCCGAATACGGATCAGATTCTTGCTCAAATGCGTCAGGGTCAGGCGACATCCCAATTGCCCTCCGAAGTAAACAGCTACGGCGTAACGGTGCAGAAATCTACTGCTGCCCCTCTCATGCTGTTCGACTTCTACTCCCCGAACGGCACTTATGATTCGGAATTCTTGGCGAATTATGCCTATATCAACTTAAATGACCAGCTCACGCGTGTTCCTGGAATTGCCAGTGTCTCGGTTTTCGGCGCAGGCCAGTACGCCATGCGCTTTTGGGTCAAGCCTGACCAGCTAGCGAAACTTCAAATCACCATCCCCGAAATCATCAACGCGATTCAGACACAGAACAATGTCAATCCCGCGGGCCAAATCGGCAGCGAGCCTGTGCCACCAGGTCAGGAGTACACCTACACCGTTCGCTCCCAGGGCCGCCTTACGACGGAAGAAGAGTTCGGCCAAATCGTAGTTCGTGCCAAGGCTGACGGTTCCATCGTGCGTCTGAAGGATGTGGCTCGCGTGCGGCTTGGTGCTCAAGTTTACAACTTGCAGGGCCGACTCGATGGCAAGCCGGCAGCGGTAGTTGCCATTTACCAGCTTCCCGGATCAAACGCCATCGCCGCCGCCAAAGGCGCAAAAGCCTTGATGGCAGAGGCAAAAAAGCGTTTTCCACCTGGGCTTGACTACGCTGTGGCTCTCGATACGACTCTTCCGGTGACCGAAGGCATTGTCGAGATTCAGCACACCTTTATTGAAGCCGTGATTCTCGTCATTCTTGTAGTGTTTATCTTCCTTCAAGGGTGGCGGGCTACTTTGATTCCTCTGCTGGCTGTGCCGGTTTCGCTGATCGGCACTTTTGCCATATTCCCCGTACTCGGCTTTTCCATCAACACGCTTTCGCTGTTTGGCTTGGTACTTGCTATCGGCTTGGTTGTGGACGACGCCATCGTTGTGGTGGAAGCGGTTGAGCACAACATCGAACACGGACTTTCCCCCAAGGAAGCTTCCTTCAAAGCCATGGAAGAAGTCTCTGGCCCAGTGATCGGTATCGCCCTGATTCTCGCTGCCGTGTTCGTTCCCACGGCGTTCATTCCGGGCATTACCGGCCGTTTGTATCAGCAATTCGCCGTGACGATCGCAGTGTCCATGCTTCTCTCCGCGTTCAACGCCCTGACTCTGAGTCCCGCGCTCGCCGCGCTTTTACTTCGTCCTAAGAAGGAAGCGCGAGGGCCACTCGGGAGATTTTTCGCATGGTTCAACAAATGGTTCGGCCGCATCACCGATGGATACGTCAATTGGTGCGGCCTGCTGATACGCAAGTTGGTGTTCACTGGACTCATCCTAGTTGGGTTTACCGTCCTGGCCGGACTAATCGGTACGAGGCTGCCTAGCAGCTTCCTGCCTGACGAGGACCAAGGCTATGTATTCGTGGCTCTGCAATTGCCGGATGCCTCATCGCTGCAACGTACAAGCCTGGCGGCTAGGACCGTGGAAGATATTCTGATGAAAACAGCGGGCGTCGATCATGTGACCAGCGTTGTCGGCTACAACATGATTAGTGGCGTCCAGAATACCTTTAGTTCCTTCTTTTGGGTCACGCTCAAGGAATGGGGCGAACGCAAAACACCGGAACAAACCTACGATGCGATCAGAGCTCACATCAACGGAGAACTGCGCCAGCTCCCCGCGGGCGTCTCGATTGCTTTTTCTCCTCCGGCAATTCCCGGAGTCGGAACTTCTGGCGGCGTTACCTTTATTTTGGAGGACCGCGGTGGCCATGATGTTCGGTTCTTGGCTGACAATACCAATGCGTTCATGGAAGCAACCCGTAAACGCCCGGAGCTGGCGTCTGTGTTTACTACCATGTTAGCGACTGTCCCGCAGGTCTATGTCAATGTTGAGCGAGATAAAGTCCTGGCCCAAGGTGTCAATCTGAGTGACGTGTACAAAACTCTTCAGTCTTTCATGGGCGGTGCGCTTATTAATTATTTCAACCGTTTCGGCCGGCAGTGGCAAGTCTACATTCAAGCGGAAGGCGATTACCGAACGCGAGCGGAAAACCTGGGCCAGTTTTATGTACGCAATAGCTCCGGTAATATGGTGCCGCTGTCGGCGGTTACTTCCATTCAGCACCGGGCAGGTCCTGAATTCACGATGCGATATAACCTATATCGCTGCGCACAAATCAACGCCAGCGCCGCCACTGGTTATAGCTCTGCCCAGGCCATGGCAGCGCTCGAGCAAGTTTTTGCTCAAACCATGCCTCCTGACATGGGGTTTGACTACCTGGGCATGTCTTATCAAGAGCAAAAGGCCCGGCAGGGCGTGCCGCCTTCAGTAATTTTTGGCTTCTCGACGCTTTTCTGTTTTCTTATTCTTGCGGCACTTTACGAGAGCTGGACTCTGCCCTTCAGTGTGCTCATCAGCGTTCCAATAGCAGTCTTTGGAGCTTTCTTCGCCCTGTATCTTCGTCGACTTACAAGCTTCTCTTTTGAAAACAATGTTTACGCACAGATTGGCTTGATCATGCTCATCGGACTCGCCGCCAAAAACGCTATCTTGATCGTGGAGTTCGCCAAATTGGAGCACGAGAAGAAGGGCAAACCACTCGTCGAGGCCGCTCTCGAAGGGGCCAAGCTGCGCCTGCGCCCCATTTTGATGACTTCCTTGGCGTTCCTTCTGGGCTGCGTGCCACTATGGACAGCATCTGGTTCTGGTGCTGTATCTCGTCAGGTGATGGGCACCGCAGTCATCGGAGGAATAGCTGCTGCCAGCGCTATCGCGATTTTTATTATCCCGGCGCTGTTCTACGTTATTGAAAGAATCGGCGGTGCAAAGCACGAAGCTAAGGTGTCCTTGCCTGCCACTCCGGAACCACGTGCTGCCACCGCTGGAGACGACTAAGCGCGCAATTAGAGGAAGTAAAGCGAACTGCGATGATAAACACAATTTCGACCAGCAAGGGGGCGAGGCAATATCCCAAAGGACCCGCTCGGAACAGCCGCCAGCGTGTCGGCCTTCTGTCTTTCTTGTTTCCGCTGTGCTCTGTTCTGTTTCTGCTGTCTAGCTGTGCGGTTGGTCCAAATTATCAGCGACCTAATCTAAATATTCCAACCAAGTACCGCGACGCCGCAGGGGCAGCCCAGCAAGCTTCTGTTGCAGACCTACCTTGGTGGGAGGTCTTCAAAGACGACCGGCTAAAGAATCTCGTCCAAATTGCGCTGGCCAACAACTATGACCTGCGGATTGCGGTAACGCGTGTTGAACAATCACGGCAGATCGCAGCGCAGGCACGTGCTCAATATTTTCCCTTCCTCAATTACGCCCTAAGCGCCAGCGATGGAAAGAATGAGTTCGCGGGCAGCGTCGCCTCCAACGGAGGCCAGGAACGAGGGACTTTTGTGGCTGTAGCAACCGTCGCTTGGGAAGCGGACGTCTGGGGCCGTCTCCGTCGTGAAAATGAGGCTGCTCGTGCCCAATATCTCGCTACAGAAGAAGCTCGCCGTGGCGTGATGCTCACTCTCGTAAGCGACGTTGCGCAGGCTTACTTCGAGCTTCTCGAATTAGATCTTCAGCTGCAGATCGCAAAACAGACGACAGATTCATTCTCGCAAACCCTAAAGTTGTTCACCCAGCGGCTCGAAGGAGGAGTAGCTTCGAAGTTAGATACATCTAGGGCCGCTGCTGCCTTGGCCACAGCAGCCGCAAGCATCCCGGAGCTTGAGCGCCAAATTGCGCTCAAAGAGAACCAAATTAGTGTCTTGCTAGGCGACAATCCCAGGCCAATACCGCACACCGCTCAACTTCTCGATCAGGTTGTGCCACCGGATATTCCTGTTGGTTTGCCTTCTGTATTGCTCGAGCGTCGTCCGGACATTTTGACGGCTGAGCAACAATTGCGATTCGCCAACGCACAAGTCGGAATCGCAACCGCAAATTTCTTCCCGCGAATTGGTCTTACTGCTCTATTTGGCCGCGCCAGTTCTCCGCTTAGCTCGTTATCATCGGGGGAAGCTACAGTTTGGAGCGTTGCAGGTAATGTTACAGGCCCCCTCTATCAAGGCGGAGCGCTCAGAGCACAGAAGCGCCAAAGCGTGGCATTCTGGGAGCAAACGAGACTTCAATACGAGCAAACCGCGCAGGTTGCGTTCCAGGATGTAGCGAACGCCTTAATTTCCCGTCAGAAATTCGAAGCGATCCGCGATGAACAGGCGCAAGCTGTACAAGCCTACCAAGAGTCGGTGAAAGTCTCATTTCAGCGGTACGTGGCAGGCAAGGCGAGCTATTTTGAGGTGCTGGATGCTCAACTCCAGCTATACCCGGCAGAGAATGCCCTCGCGGCTACAGAACTTAATCGGCGCACGGTCATTGTGCAGCTCTACAAAGCCTTGGGTGGCGGTTGGAATCTGAAGGATCCAGACTGGGTGGGACCTCCATCCTAGTTGCTACGTGCAGGGCCGACACACAATATCTTCCGCCAGGGCTAACATTGAAGCTACTCGATTCGGGCGTTCAGTGAATACTGTGATAGCTCCGCTTGTAATAGGGAAGACTATATCCTCTAAATTTCTCTTTCGGATAGAGCTGAACTACAACTTTATGTTGTCTTGAATCACTGGTGTCATGGACTGGCTTATAAGTGAGAACGTACCTATATCTAACCGCTAGCCCAATCGTCCGAACGATGCGCGGCAAGTCCTCTTCATTTCGGGCGGTGAACACACCACCGCCCGTTACTTCTGTCAGCTTCTTCATGTTATGAGGCCCATTCCGTTCTGCAGGGCCTATGTAGTCCTGGCCTCCAATCGGGACCGGTAGGTCAGGAAAGTGAGTTGTAGGTGCTCCAGAAGGGAATCGGCTTCGCTTCTTCGGCTGTGGGAGAAAAACCCCCGGAAGTTCAAACGAAGGTCCTGCCATCACAGCAAAAACGGGGATGTCAGCCTCTTCCAAAAGCTCTCTGGTCTCTCTTAGGTTGTACCTGCTGTGATTATCGCCTCCATCAGTGATGATGATTATCGCGCGATGCTGATTTGCCGCATCCTGGTGCGCTGTATTCACTCCCAACCAAATCCCGTCAAATAGAGCCGTGCTCTCATTGGTAGCTGTCAGCAGTAACGGTAATCTACGTTCAAGATCTTCTTCATCCCCGCTGAACGGCATAAGTAGCTTGGACCGTTTCGCAATGCTCAATACTGAGTATTCGTCATGGTACCGATCCTGTTCTTCCAACGAGTCTAGCAGTGAAAGGGCTGCCTCCTGAACGAAAGGAATCTTTCTCGTCATGCTGGAACTCAAGTCCGCAAGAATTACAAATGAGACCGGTATACGCTCGCGTTCGAAGTAAAGTATTCTCTGTTCAATTCCATCATCGAAGAGGCGAAAGTCGCTCTTCTTGAGATCAGCGGCAACAGCACCTTTATCGTCGAAGATAGTCACGGGGATCTGCACCAGCTCAACGTTTGCGACGATAGGTGTATCCGTGCGTACTTGCGCACGCGCAACAGGGCCCCACTGAACCCATGCAGACATTGAAAAAGCGAGAAAAAGGACTGCTCTAGGGTGTACGACCATAAGCCCCCCGAACCTTGCACCTTGACGTCACCTATATCGCTCAACTCTGATTCTGTCAATGACCACGAGCAAGCACAGCAAACACAAACTCTGATCTACGTTTTTATAACGAGAAAGTTGTACTTGATATTAACAATCAATCGTAACGATCGACTGCGTGGTGTGTTCTGACATGATGCGTTACTTGAATCGGCCTGAAATGTACTCCTGTCAAACGCCGGGGGATGCCCAATTTGGGAAAATCGGCCAGTCCCCTGTCATTTTTGGCAGTGTCCTCAACTTTACCCAGCACATACGGTTTGCGCAGCAGGTAAACCATGCGAGATCTGAAATCGAGGACAGCTGCAATCCTACCTCTACGCAGGGCAATTCGGTTATTCAATCAGGGCGATGCCAAAGCATTCGAGTTTATCTATCGAAGCTACTGCGACTTCGTCTATCGTATCTGCCTGCGCATGCTACGCGACCCGGTCGAAGCCGAAGACGCGGCTCAGGACGTATTCGTCTGCTTATTACGCAAAATCAGTACCTTTCGGGGCGAATCAGCGTTTTCATCGTGGCTCTATCGCTTGACAGAGAACAGCGTCCTTATGCGCTTCCGTAAGAAAAAACATAGGTGGATTCCTCTTGAGGAGCCCAAAGAAGATGAGGGAGGTTCTTATAGAGAGATCGGCGCGCCAGACTCGAATCTGAGCGGCTTGTTAGATCGGATCGACCTTCAGTGTGCTGTCGATGTGCTGCCGAACGGTTACAAGACAGCACTCGTTCTCCACGATGTCCAAGGTTATGGTCACGGGGAAATCGCCGAGATGTTCGGATACTCGATCGGAAATTCCAAGTCCCAATTGCACAAAGCTCGGCGTAAGCTGCGACAGCTCCTGGGCGGTATACCCAACAAGGAAGTACAGCAAAACGCAAGATTCAAAGGAGTTAGTGTTATCTGAAATCGCTAAGAGTGCCCCGAAAAGAGATAGGCCGCCCAAATTTGAGCGTGGAAGTCTGGCCTTTTTGCTACTAGAGAGAACCGATAGTTGATTGGTTCCCAAGCGGTGGCCTCTGAGCCGTGTAGGTCATGTAGGCAAAACCATGGAACTCAAGGAGGGTTTGATGGACGGCGAAATTCACGAATACGCTGTAGCTGGGGCCAACAATTCCTACACGGGGGAATCCATCGATGTTCCGAGGATTACCGCCGCAATAAACGCTAAGGTAGCTAGTCTCGCTAGCTTCCCAGTCGCGAATCCGGTGGCTGAACGCCTCGCTAAGTTGCCGCGCAAGATAGAAGAAGAGGACGACTGGTCACCGACACGGCAGCAGGTCGACACCTACATAAATTCTCTGGAACAACAACTGTTCCAAAGCTGCGAGGTTATCCGAGATCGGCTAAGCAACAGATACAAAGGGGCTGCCCCAATGAAAGCTCGGCCTTCAAATTCCTTCATTTTGTTTTGGGGCCTAGTGGCAATAGCGGCAGGATGTTTCTGGGGGCTCGCCAGAATCATTCTGAAAGCGTTGAACTGACAAAGCATGCTCAGTTATGTGGCAAGTGGTAAGAGTCGATGTCGCAGCGGAAGCTGTGATTCTGCATGACCAGCTGCCGCGTGTAAGTGCAAGAGAAACTCTCTTGCCTTGCGTCAACTCGTGCTCCGCTTCACCATCTAATTCCTAACGTAACCGGAAGTATCTGCGTGGAAACTCGACCGCCTTGAGGTGAATAATGGTAGCGGGCCTCAATATAGAACTTCAGGCCTGTCGCCTGCCCAACCGTTATACCAACCCCTCCGTTCACCCCTCCAGAACTTATGCCCGAGCTGCCCAAAACCACAGATCCGTTTTGGCAAGAATATCCCCACCAGCCCCATGCGGGGGCACATGCAGTGCCAGGTGGCGCAGTAAAGTTTTTCAGTTCGGCATGCCGAAAATACCAACCTCCGCCTCCAATGGCATAGTAACCGAAGAGTTTTCCATCTCTGTGGAACATATAGTTCGCCGTCAGAGCGTAGACATTGTCGGTCGCGTTGATGGAGGCGACAGAACAAGGGAGATTTGGCGTCGTTGGCGGATTAAGCAGGCAAAGGGCGTTCAGGGCAGGTAACAAAGCACTGCGATTCGGCGGCAAACCGTGCCACATGAATTCTCCCACGATGGAATGATGGCTTCCGAGGTTGGGCCCGGCACCGGCTTGGAAAGTGCCGCCAACTCCAGCGAAATTCCCTGTGGGGTCCAGCGGTACTCCTATACCTCCACCTATATGCAAATTTACCGAGCTCGCCTTTTTCTCGCTCGCCTGCTCCTCGTCAGCATGGACGGGGATAGCAAAAAGCGTGGCAAGTAATCCGACGACAATCAGGTTTTGTTTCGTCATCCGATTACCTCCTCCCTTTAAGATCTTTCGAATTTGATCGCACGCCGTTCTGTTACCTGGGTTTCTCCGCTGCTTTCTGGTCGCCACCACGCGTCATATTCGGCTCATCCGCGCTAGTGGGGAACTGTCAAAACTGACAGCTCTTTCTCTCATAAGGTGAACTATCGATTGGAATTACGAGGGAGTAGGCATTTCATTCGAGGATGGATTCGTATTGTCGCATCGTCAGCGTACTGAGGCGTTCGGGTGGAAAGAACCATTGCTTGTTTGTGTCACAAACGTCAAATAAGCTCTCGTAGTTCAAGAGGAGCACGCGGAAAGAAACTGTCCCAACTGCTGGGCTCGTCGAATACAACAGTAAAGACCATGCAGCTCTGACTTAAACGAGCGAACCCAAGGGGACTCAATTCTCTGTTTGAATTTTGGTTTCCATTTTAGGCTCAGAGATGCGTTGCTTCTCATCCACAGAGAACAGGATGTAATTGCTGAAGCTGTGGCGCCGGTGCATTCGCTTTCCCCTCCAGTCGGAATACACTTCGGCGCTCCGTGGCAGCCACATCTCCACGTTGCGGTCTTTGAACCATACAGGGCCATAATCCACGATCGTGTGATCGACAAAAAGGCGGATTTCCGGCAGCGTAGCCACCAAATCTGTTTCAATGCGCACTATCTGATAACTATCTGCGGCGATCCACGCGCGCCCCCGCAACGCAACTGGATAGGAAGGGCCATTCTCGCCCATACGATACGCCCGTGTAGTCTTTGGTTTGTCCGGCCTCTGCCGAAAGTGGACTTGCCACGCCGGAGTTCCATTCCATTGGCCCAAGCCTTCGCAACTCATTGCAAAGTGTCCTGCATTATTCGGGTGAAAAATAAGCGCCATCGATGGGAGCCCGCGTGTTTCAACGCCATCGGGGAATTGTACGGGCGAATATCTGTTGGCCCGATACTCGCTCACATCGAAGTAACCTGGCCTGTATTGCTCGATGCTCACTACATAATCGAACTTACGAGTTTCCGGAATGTCTGCATATCCCCACTTATTGATGGATTCATGCCTCAGGAATTCACCGGCGGCGAAACGGTCCACATTTTTCATGAACTCCTCGACCCGCTTCCCGGCATTCTGAACGACTTCATCCAGCGCGCAGGCAACCCCTGGTTCCACGGCTGGCACATTTTCGTCCACGTCAGGAGGCAACCAGTTTGAGGGCAGCGGCAGCGCGATTGCCGGCTCTGTCTCATTCGCTGGCGTGACTTCGGCCGAAGCCTCTTTCTCGCCGTCGGAAATCGCTGCCTCAGAAGACCGCATGCTCTCGAGCTGATTGCGCGCGGCAGAATCCCTAGGATGGCCCTGAACGTATTCTTCCAGAACTCTTATAGCGCCTTCTTTGTGCCCATCTTCCGCCAACGCCCGTGCCAGTAGGGGCTGCACGATCACGGCTTGCCCATGTCCCAGTTCCAGCGTGTGATCGGCTTCCTTGATGGAATCCTTCGTACGACGTTCTTTCAAAAAAACATCCGCAAGGACCGCATGCGCACGCCAAGAGTTGGGAGCAGCCTCAACGGCCCGCTTCACGTACATTTCCGCCTCGGCGAGTTTTTGTTCCTGGATCAAAGCCTCGCTCAAGGACAGCAACGTAGAAACATTTTTGGGATCAACCTCCAGAGTCTTTGACCAATAAAACTTAGCTTTCTCTCCATCTTTCATTTGCAGGAAATAAACGCCGTAGAGATAATTCACCCCAGGGTGATTCGGAGCCTTGCGATAGGCCACTTCTAGGTGACTCCGCGCTTGCTCTGGCTTGTTGACACGTAAGGCCTCCAGAGCTTTGCCCAACTCCTTCTGAGCCTTCGGGGCAAGTAGCATCTGTGAGGAACCCGCGCCTGTTTTTCTATTCGACTCCGGCCGCATGTCAATAATGATGGTTGACGCTCCCCCAGTGTAACCACGAAATTCCTTAGCAACACTTTCATAACCGAGGGCAACCACCTGAATGGTGTACTCGCTTGCAGCAACTCCTGTGAATTGTATGTAGCCGCCCGCAGTTGCTCCTTGCTTGAGGACTGGCCCTGCTATGGCAACCAAAGTCACCAGTGCTATCTCTTCGATGGGCCCGCCATCCGCTCCCCTCACATAAACATCTATGCCATCCTCAAACGGTGACGCGCCCGCACTCTGTCTGTTGGTTGGACTAGGGTTTGGCGTAGGCTGCTGCGCGACCGCATTGTGGAAGGATGTTGTGCAGAAGAGAAGCCCAAGAAAAACAAGATGCTTCGCGATGCGGAAGATCATGACCAACTCTACTCACTGACTGAGCCGACTGAGCCACCTGAGCATGACTCTGTCAAACGGCAGATTTCGAACTGCACAAATACGATGCTTTAAGCAACCAGACACTCGACACGTGCCTTCATCACGCGCCGAGTGTCTGGGCTAAGCAGGCCCGACCGCTCCTTCGGGTCCTGCTCCGGCTTGTTTGCTCCCTCTTGCACTACGTTTCTAGAAGAAGCGTCAGTATGTAGCACCTGTCAAAATAGCTAGGGCCACGTCTCTTGAGCTGCTCCCCTTGATCCACGCAGGGGACCGCTCAGCAATGCGAGTTTTGGGCGGTCCCCTTTTTTCTGCATCATCCCGAGAGTGAGTCTGCAGCAGTTTGGGTGCTTGTGAATTCGCGGTTAGCCGAGCCACTTTTATCGAGGTGAAGGGTTCACTCGCGGGTTGCTTTCGCCCACGCCCAGGCCTTATGAGCCACCCGTCGGCGGGCTTGTGAAGCGCCACGGTAAAGGTTGCCCCAGTTTGCGCGAGTTATCCATGCACTGGCGTACCGTCCGCCATTGGATCTGTCGTAGCCGTTTTCATTCCTCTTTTGAAGGCGCCTAGCAATGGCTCGCTTTGTTGAACACCGTCTTCATGCCACTTCGTCGAGTGAACAGCGGCACGCACCCGGCACTCACGTTGCGTCGGTTGCTCTTTGGCATGCTAGCTAAAGAAATCGAATTCGCTCGTCTGTAAGAAGTAACAGTATGAGAACTCGGCCGGTTTGTGTTAACAGCGAGTGCCTAAGAAATCGGTGGTGAACGAGGAGTCAGGTTTAAATCGAAGTTTGTAGTCAGATGTGAAAGCGAATGCAACCGAGACACTGACTCCTCTCGAAGGAGATATACATGGCCACACCAGGACCAGCCAGAACTAAAGAGATCGACTGGACAAAACCCGCCGCTATTGCGATCCCGAAGGAGGGATACTTCACACCTGAGAAGGGACGATATGGACCCATCTTTCCCAAGACACCCGCCTGCCACGGGTTTTCCGTCGTCGCAAAGGTCAAGTACGGCCGGGAGCAGGCCATCCGGGACTACGGGAAGAAGATTGAAGAGGCAGTGAAGGCAGACCCTTTTGTCCTTGCACCACTGAGACTCCACTACCTGCGCTGGGTGTTGTTCGACGTCGGCTCGGGACTCCATTTCATGTATCAGGGCATCTTCGATACCGATTTCGACAAATACATAGAGGACGCGGTGGCGCTGTTCGTTAAGACAGGCATTACCACTGTTTTCATAAACCTCGAAGGATGGCCTGAAGATTGGAAGGCGAATGTAACCGGCGTTATCAAATTCTTTCGTGATCATCAGTGGCCTAGCTTTTTGGAATACGGGGAGTACCCCTATGTCACGGCCGACGAGATCAAAAAGGCGCTGAAACTCAAAGCGGCTTTTACAAACGTCCTCGATCTCATGCAGTAGCGACAGGAGCAAGCTGTGGCCATCCCTCAACAATCGCTGACTGGGCGAAACGAGGACAGTGCCCTTGAATTGGAAGACATTCAGCATTTCCTGATGTCGCGGCCACCGGCACGCGCGGCGCGGTACGAATTTTTGAAGTTCCGGAGCACGGCATGTGGGCGGGCGTGGCTGATGGGCCTGATCGACAAGGTGGGCACGGCAAAGGCAGTGGGGTCGGACCTGGTTGACTCCAGATGGGTGACCATTGGGTTCACGTGGAACGGCTTGCGAGCACTTGGGGTGGATGAAGCATCGCTGGCTACATTTCCTGAAGAGTTCCGTTTAGGAATGGCTGCGCGAGCGGAAATTCTCGGAACTACGGGCGCAAACCACCCGGACCAGTGGGTGGGGGGCCTAGCAAGCCCTGACTTGCACGCCATTGCCATACTATTCGCTCGCGATGTCCCGGAACGCGAGCGGTGTCGGCAAGAGCACGAACGTTATCTCGCGCAGTGCGCGGAAGTCGAACTTCTCTCCCACTTGGATCTGGAAGCAATCCCGCCGTTTGATTACGCTCACGAACACTTCGGCTACCGAGATCGGCTCTCGCAGCCGGTCATTGAGGGGACGGGGGTCGAGCCGACACCCGGGTCTGGCCCGCCAATAAAACCAGGAGAATTCTTTCTCGGCTATCCTGATGAAGAAGGTCCTGCCGCCGGAATACCACAGCCCGAGATTCTTTCGCGTAACGGCAGTTATGTTGCCTATCTAAAGATGGAAGAGCATGTGGGCGCATTTCGCAATTTTCTCCGGGAACATGGCGAAACACCCGAGCAGCAGGAATGGATTGCTGCCAAGCTGATGGGACGGTGGCGGAGCGGGGCTCCGCTTGTCCTCGCTCCGGATAAAGATGATCCAGGTCTCGGCTCCGATTTTCAGCGCAATAATGCCTTCACTTATGCGGATATCGATCCTCACGGGTATGCCTGCCCGCTTGGTGCCCACGTTCGGCGCATGAACCCGCGGGACACCGCAGTGAATATGAACCGACGGAAGATGATCCGGCGCGGAGGGACATACGGTCCGCCTCTGCCGGGGGGTGCGCCGGAAGATGGAATCGAGCGAGGAATCGCCGCGTTCGTCGGTTGCGCAAGCCTTGTCCGCCAATTTGAGTTTGCGATGAATGTGTGGGCAAATGATCCGAATTTCCATGAACTGGGGAACGAGCGAGATCCCATCTTCGGGACCCATGACGGCACGTTTGACATGACCATCCCCAAACGGCCAGTTCGGAAAAAGATCACGGGCCTGCAGGCTTTCACCACGATCCGAGGTGGGGCTTACTTTTTTCTGCCAGGCATCCGAGCACTCCGATACCTGGCGTCCTTGGGCGATGGTCATTGAGGCCGTAGAGAAAGGTAGGCAGTCATGGGCACCAAACTCCAACCGCCACGGACGTACAACCAGAACCACGCGCCCCGCAAGTACACTCCAGGCGGAAGACGTATTTCCATCTACTGGACCTGGAGTTATCCATGGGAGTCCAACCGAAATGTCACAGAGCTCGACAACCGCTTTTCCACCGTGACGGAAGTGCGCAGAGTTGCCTGGCCGGCCTATGAGGGATCGGAATGGGACGAGATGCATTTCCTACAAGGGATTGCCGGGACCCTGGAGTTGTTCCACCGTTCCACACTCGCATTTCAGAAAGTAGCTGGCGAAGTCACTGGCCATCCGGTGGCAGTGTTCCAACGAATTGATCAGGCGGGGTACAAGCTGCCGATAGATGAACGAATCCTGGATGACACGGACACGCTGATGGTGTTCGGTCTCGACCATCTGCTTTCAGAGCAGCAGGCATCCTCCGGGGAAATTGAAGCGGTACGCAAGTGGTTGGAACGAGACGGGACATGTCTGTTGCTTGGACCTCATCACGATGTGGGATTCAAGGAAGACATAAACCAGCGGCAACTGGAATATGCGCATCACGGTGATGCGCTCGTGCCGCGGCAACAGCGGTTCGGGCAATACACACGTTCGATGATGAAGGGCCTCGGGGTGCCGGTCCTTAATCAATACGGACTTCGCCCGGCGGTCGTCAAGGGCACGAAACAAATTGCCCCACTCACAATCAACAAAGACTTGGACAAACTAGGGTTGCTCAACGGGGTTACCACCTTCAATTTTCATCCACACCTGCCGCATTATGCCCTCACCACCAGTGATACAAAATCGGTCCACGTGCTTACCCGCCAGCCGATTGATCTTGACCGACCGCATCCTTTTACTGCTGAGGGGAACACGGAGTTCAACTCCTGTATCTGGATGCCCCCCAATGGAGAACGTGCGGGGCACATCCTACTCGCCGATTCCACAATCTTCACCACGTTGTTTGGTGGAGTCGAGTCGCTGAACACTTTCTGGAAGAACCTTGCATCTATGCAACTCGCAAGCGGAATGCAGGCTAAAAAAAAGCCGGCCATGGCCTGATCCGAACTTGGATCGCATTGGGAAGGGTAGATGGAACTCCTTAGTAAGGCAGTCCCGGTAGCGATGCTGGCATTTGTGGTTTCAAGCATGCTGGCCGTTGGCGTGAGCCTCACCGTCGGGCAGATTATGGCTCCTCTGCGGAACGGCAAACTGGTCTCTCGCGCACTGCTGGCAAACTTTGTCTTGATGCCACTGGGCGCACTGGTGATCGCAAGGCTGCTCAGGCTAGACGAACCACTTGGAATAGCCCTGCTATTGCTGGGCACAGCAGCTGGCGCGCCGTTTCTGCCTAAATTGGCAGGGATTGCCAAGAGCAATCTTGCTTTTGCGGTGGGCTTAATGGTGCTACTCATGGTTTTGACTGTGGGCTACATGCCGCTCGTCCTGCCGTTACTTCTCGAGGGTGTTTCCGTCGACCCTACGAGAATCGCCCGCTCGCTGTTTCTTCTTATGCTGCTGCCGCTCGGCGTCGGCCTTTTGGTGAAGGCTCGGTTCTGCCATGTTGCGGACCGGATGCGTAGATCGCTCAACTGTATCTCCAGCCTCAGTCTAACTTCGCTGATCGTGCTGCTCTTGGTGACAAACATCCAAAATGTAATCGGCTTGTTCGGCACGCGGGGGATTTTGGCCAGCATTCTGTTCCTTCTCGGCGGCGTCGGAATCGGGTGGCTTCTCGGCGGGCCGGATTTCGGGACAAAAGGCGTCCTGGCCCTGGGTACTGCACAGCGGAACATCGCCGCTGCGCTAGTAGTCGGAGGCAAGAACTTTGATGACCCCAACGTGATCGTCATGGTGGTCGTGGTAGCGGTCGTTGGGCTGCTGATTCTAATGCCTCTGGCGCGGGTGCTGGGATCCCGGAGAGCAGTGCAGGAGGTCTAAAAGCGCGCAGCTAAGATTGCAGCCTGGCTCTGTCGTTGAAGAACGAAATTGTGAATGCTGATGAGAGCGGAAGTGGCACTTCGTTTCTTTTGTCTGGTTAGCGTGATTGTGGGCCCGATGGTTTTTGCTTCTACTGCCACTCGCGCGCAAGTCCGGGGTGTCTACCCGGTTGGCATGAACGCGACCAACTCCGGAGTCACACCCGAAGCTGGGATTACCTATTCAAACCTTTTCGTTTTTTTCTCGCGTGATGAAAAAAGAGATACCGAGGGAAACGTAGTTGCGACGGGCCAGAACTCCATCATGATGGATCTGAACAGCTTCGTTTGGGTAAGCAGCGGAACAGTGGGGTCATTTGGAGGAGCAGTATTCTCGGCTTCGGCTACCCTGCCCGTCGCAAACAACTCGGTCACTTCAGACCTTGTGGGCCCGCTCAGTGGCGGCGGCGGATTGGCGGATTCGTTCTATCAGCCGCTGATCCTAGGGTGGAGGAAAAGACGTGCAGATATTCGCGCAATCTACGGATTCTTGGCACCTACAGGAAAGTTTGAGGCTGGCGGCAACAATAATGTGGGTTCCGGCTACTGGACTTCAGTGCTTTCGAGCGGACAAACAATTTATCTCAATGAGAACAGAGCGACGGCTTTATCCGCATTCGAGATGTACGAATTTCATGGCACCCAAGAGGGGACTATGATCCACCCAGGCCAAACCTTTAACCTCGATTATTCGCTAACCCAATCGTTTCCGCTGCAGGGAAACCTACGCCTTCAGCTTGGGTTAGTTGGGTACGGCCAGTGGCAGACCACAGACAAGCACGGCCCAATGATTACGCCAGAGCAGGCAGCGGCTCACTACAAGGTCAACGGTCTAGGATTCGCAGTGAATGCAATATTCCCGGAGCGCAAGGCGAGCGTCGGGGTTAAATATTTCCATGAATTCGCGTGCAGGTCGACGTATCAGGGATACACACTGCAGATTTCCGGCGCGATTTCGTTTTAAAAACCAGGGCGTGGGATGATTCACTAAAATTTACTTAGCCAGATAACGAAATAGAGTAGATCTGGCCCCCGCTGCAAGCCGACTTTGGCACGCGAATGGTTCTCGGCGAAGAGAGGCTCCGCGTTGCGCAACTTTGTGCGCGACCTGTTAAGCAAGGGGCAGAGGAAGATTCTGTTCAATTGTGCGGCCGGGAGGAACGCGCAACCATAGCGACTTCGCATTCGGGCACTCCCATGAGAGGACCAGCTAGTGTTATGTCCCATAAATAAGTGGCAATAGTATTGCTGGGAATATAGGCATCTCCAGTGCAGAATGGGGGGTGTCTATGGCGATGGGACGACCGAAAGCGGCCTTAGTTCTGCGGCCGGAACAGCGGGAACAGCTCGAAGGCCTGGCCAGTTCGCGATCCCTTCCGGCGGGACTGGTGAGCCGGGCCAGGATTATTTTGCTGAGTTCTTCCGGCAAGACGAACATGCAAATTGCACGTCAGATGGGACTGACCAACGCGACGGTGGGCAAGTGGCGACGGCGATTCCTGGAGCAGGATGTGTCCGGGTTGCATGACGAATTGCGCCCAGGCCGCCCACGCCCGATCAGTGATGAGCGTGTGGCGCGGTTGGTTCGCAAGACGCTGGAGACGAAACCGAAGGACGGCACACACTGGAGTATCCGGCAGATCGCTGAAGAGACGCGCGTGTCGAAATCAACGGTGCACCGCATCTGGCAGGCTTTCGGGCTAGCGCCACACCGACAGAAACATTTCAAGCTCTCGACGGATCCATTTTTCGTAGAGAAAGTACAGGATATTGTAGGGTTGTACTTGAATCCCCCAGAAAATGCAGTGGTTTTGTGCGTGGATGAAAAGAGCCAGATTCAGGCGCTGGAACGCACGCAGCCGATGTTGCCGATGGGTCTTGGCTACGTCGAGGGCGTGACCCACGATTACCGACGCCACGGGACTACGACGCTGTTTGCCGCACTGGACACCGCGAAGGGCAAAGTGCTGACGCAATGCCGGCCGCGTCACCGGCATCAGGAATATCTGGGTTTCCTTAGAGAGATCGAGAAGAACGTGCCGGAGACATTGGATGTGCACATCATCGTGGACAACTACGCGACGCACAAACACCCGCGAGTAAAACGCTGGCTCGTAGCACGACAACGATTCCACGTACACTTCACGCCAACCTATGCCTCGTGGCTAAATCAAGTGGAGATCTGGTTCAACCGGATTACGCAGCAGGCCATTCGTCGCGGGACATTTCGTAGCGTCAAGGAACTGGTCGAGAAAATCGATCAATACGTTCAAACTTCAAACAACCACGCGCAGCCTTTCGTCTGGACCGCTACCGCGGATTCGATCTTCGCTAAAGTCCAACGACTATGTGAACGTATTTCCGGGACGGGACACTAGCTCAGGATCAACACCTACTTGAGGGTCTTTATGAACTCAGCGATCGATTTGGCTTCAGCATCAGTCATACCGGCGATGCCCTTGTTGTGAGGTGCTTTTGAGGTAGCTTCGCCCTTCGTTATGTGTTGGGCGAGCTCGTCCGCTGTCAGGGATGTTCCTTTCAATGGTGGTGATTTAACGCCTGATTTTCCTTCGCCCTTTGCGCCATGGCATCCAGCACATTTTGTTTTGTAAAGCGATGCCCCGTCCTTCGCACCCCATGAATGCGTTGGCAGAAAAGTCATCGAGGCAACAACGAGTATGCTACCGAGAATTAGTTTGCTCTTCACAGATGCTCTCCTTTTTGTTCGATTCTGACTTGCGTGCTATTTCTTTTGAACTTTCGATATACGTTCCTCTAGTCCAAGAGTCTTTAGAATCTCTGGCGAAGCTTCGTCCATTGCCAACGGTTCGTGGCATGCATTGCAGTCAGCAGATCGAATCCGGGCGGCCCATCACAGTCACCACCCTACTCCGCATCTGCAAAACCCTCCGCATGTCCATGGCCTCATTGGTTCGGGGACTGGGCCCGTGACGGCTTTACTATTCGTGAGCGCGTGACGAATCCACATGCTCAGTTCTGTCCTGCGTGGCTTTCCAATTCCGCTACAACTTTCTCGAATTCATCCAGTATTGTGCGTGGTGCTGAGGTCTCCCGGCGCAGATAGCAAGTACCCGACACGGGGACTTGTTGCATGTGAAGTCGTGGAGCGACACCAAAATGAGAAAGGCCAAGAACTTGTGCGCGTTAGTACAGTCAAGCCCTACGACATCGAATCCACCGAAGGCATCTCCGAGTTCACAGTCTCCGCCAGCCTAGTTAGTTCGACTCCTGGTTAACGCCGTTACCGTCCATGTGGGCTTTCACTTCCGATTAGGCGTCTCACTCGCTCCAGTCAAAATCTTTATTGGCAGTTCAAGTCGTCTCTAGAACCGGAACATTAGCCCGGCAGTGCCATCGAGTTGATGCATAAAAAGCGTGTCACCCTTGGACCAGCAACCGGCCCAGAACGGATCACACCAAACGCCGTTGGTAATTGTATTGATGTAGACGGGCGACCACTTACCCTGAAGACGCAGTGCGAGATGTTTGCTCAAGCTATATTTTGCGCCGCCCCCGAATGCCCACGTGAAGCGGGTAATGCTGCCCACGCCACTCCGGTTCGGACCAAGATTGGTGACGCCTGCGCCGAAGAGTACGAATGGCCGCATTCGCTTCTCGCGGTCATTGACGTGCAATACGTAGTATCCCAAATATTCGTTGGTGTTGAGGCCGAACACCTTCACGCCGGCGCCTCCGCTTGTGGGTCGAACCAGAGTGTCTGCGTGATTGTGGCTCCATGTGAATTCGACGCCGCCGCGGTTGCCGAGCAAGTAGCCCGCGCTAAGCCCGTAGTTCATCCCATTTCGCACGTCGATGTTCCTGAATAGGGTAGTCGAGAGATCCAGTCCACCGTTCAGCTGCCCGCCGACGAAGGGCGTAATTTCGATGCCCCTTTGGCCCCACGCCGTCGGTGCCATCACGACGGTCCAAACAATTGCTGCCAATTGGAGATTCGTTTTCACTTTCGTTCATTCTTCCGGACTCTTATTCCGAACACAGACTGTGCTCGGTCTGCGATTCCCAGAAACTGTAAGTTGTTACAGACTCATTCACTGAATCCGATGAAGGGTGATCGTCAATAGAGTCGATTGTTCGCAGCTTGTGAGGGGAAGAAGATCCGGTCGACTTATTAAAAGGGTCGTAAACCATTACGCAGGGTCCGTGTGCCTAACGTTTCCATGGTTGCGACTCTGTCTTTGCCTGCAGCCAGGTCGGGCCCAAAGCATGAGCAAACGAGGCCACCGCCGGTCCTGTCACAATTGCCAGTTCGCGGGCGGTGTGAATGTCTCCTAATCTCAATCAGTGAGCGCATTGGCGGTCTTATTACCATTGATACCGGCGGACCGGCGAAGTGCGCGTGAGAACGCCAGAAGGAGAACGACTTTGCGAGGGAACAGACTTCTCCGTTGCGCCTCTGTTGTTTGCTTTTTCCTCTTGTGCTCCGCCATCGGCACAATCGCTAACGCTCAGGGACGCATGACGATTCAGGCGACCGCGATGGGGACGAGCACGCAAATGGGCAAGATGATCGACGTTAACATCATCATCGAGCAGTTTTCTACGGCTGACGACCGAAAGGCCCTTGTAGATGCTTTTGCGCGTTCGGGACAAGAGGGCCTTGTGCGTGTCCTGGAGGACATGAAACCCAAGGGGCGCGTCAGATTCGCCAGCGGCGGTGTAGGCAACGACGTGAAGTACATTATGGAACTCCCCTCTGAAAACGGGCGCCGATTCCGTCTCGTCACGGATCGCAACCTTGCCTTCGGGGAGCTATACGCTGGAACACGTTCGAGGGACTACAGCGTCGGCGCCATCGAGTTGCTCCTCACGCCCGACGGCAAAGGATCCGGCACAGTGCTGCCCGCTTGCAAACTGACCGTGAACAAGAAGAAGAAACAGATCAATATCGAGACTTATCAGAATCCCTGGAAGCTCACAAACCTTATGATCTCAAACGACTGAGGGTTACTCTCCGGACGGGCTCGTCCATGCCTACAGGCTCTTATAGAGCGCGGCGACTTCTTAAAGAAAGAGCGACTCGAAACGCTCCTTCACAGTGGGCCCCAGGTTTCTCAATACTGAGTCGACCGCCTCGTGCTTGGTAAACGCGGTTGCCGGACAAGTGCCGACTGTTCGCTTAAACCGTTGCTTTATCCCTCAAGACGAATATATAGCCGACACCCTTACAGTTGGGGCATTCTTTGTTGCGGTGATACCCGGTTGCCTGACACAGTGCACATTCGTCCCAATCAGATATTTCTCTAGCAATCGCGTTAATGCCGTTGCAGCGTTGTTCGCTGTTGATTTTGGAACAGCGACGGTTTGCGACCGCCAAGTTGTAACCAGCACCGCCACACTCCGAACAACACGTAACAGTGGCAAATGTCCGGTAAGCCGACGCAATATAAAAGGGCGCCCCTTGTGGAGTACGGTTTGAGTGCTTCGCTCAACCGCTCCAGAGGAGGAACGCCCTTATGACCAGCACTAAATATATCGGCATGGATGTGCACAAGGAAAGTATTTCGATCGCCGTCAGGAATGCTGCGGGCAAGATCGTGATGGAATGCGTCATCGAAACCAAAGCCAGCATGATCCTGCAGTTTTTCGGCGGGCCGCGCGGAGACTTGCAAGTCATCTTTGAAGAAGGAACCTCGGCCGCCTGGTTGTACGACCTGTTGAAACCCCACGTCACCAAATTGGTAGTGTGCGATCCGCGGAAAAACAAGTCCATGAGGGAAGGCAACCAGAACGACAAGATCGACGCCCGCCGATTGGCCGAGCTGCTGCGCCTCGATCATCTCACCCCGGTGTATCACGGCGAGCATGGCCTACGAACGCTGAAGGAGTTGGTACGCAGTTATCTGACCATCACCAAAGATCTGGCACAGGTGATGTCACGGGTGAAAGCCATTTATCGAAGTTGGGCCATTCCTTGTACCGGCAAGCAGGTCTATGCAGCGCGCCATCGTGCCGAGTGGCTCGGAAAGATCAACGAACCAGGAGTGCGGCGGCGGGCGGAATTTTATTACCAACAACTCGATGCGCTGCGAGTGTTGCGCCAGGAAGCGCGGCGAGATCTGCTGACTCTGCCAGATTCCCTCGATTGGCCCGATCCGGGCGGCGGTGTTGCTGGGCATTCTGCAGACCCCGCATCGTTTCCGCACCAAGCGGCAGCTGTGGGGTTACGGCGGTTTGGCCATCGAGACGCACAGCAGCGCCGATCATCGCAGCGTCGACGGGCAACTCGAACGATCCAAGAAGCAAGCCTTGGTTCGCGGGCTCAACCGCAACTGCAATCACGACCTGAAGAATCTGTTTAAGGGCGCGGCGATCGTGGCCTCGAGCAAACCCGGTCCGTTTCAAGTGTTCTACACAGCTTTGCTGACCAAAGGCATCAGGCCGGAGATGGCACGTCTAACCTTGGCCAGGAAGATTGCCACCATCGTGTTAATCGTGTGGAAGAGAGGAGCGTGCTTCGACGCCCAACATCTGAAACCACAAACAGCTTGAGTGTCTCTGCTCGAGTCCGCTGCATCTCTGGGGATTTTTCTGGCGGTGGCCGTCGGGTTCTTGAGACACCCGGGTTCGAGAGCGAGTCTCAGCTGGTAAGTTAGGTGCTGTGTGCCTCGGGCACGTAATCTCACAGGCGACCCTAGGCCCTCTCGGATAACCAGAAAAAGCTATAGGCAAAAAGTCTCAGATAGAACCATGGTCTCCACTCGACCACTGTTCTGCTTTGTTGGTTTCGGAACTGACAGGCTTCGTCGCCAAGAAGCGATGAAAATCGCTGGGGGAGAAAACCCAAACCAGGGGTCGCAAGGCCCCGCAACCGAGCACATGGCGCGGAAGAGCAGAACAAATCTCGCTCGATCAAGTGGGCTGCGAAGCAGAACAAATTCCAGCCGAAGGGGATCTGTTTCTTCTTGACTTCTTCTTTCATAGAACTTACCAGGCAACGGCAGCGGTAGTTTCACAAACTCGATCCTAATCTGAACCAACGCTCCCGATTTCTTGAAGTCTTTTCCTTCGTGAACCACACTGGCATTACGGGTAGGCGATGACCAATTGAGTTGAATTGGTGCGATCTTTCAGACTAAATGAGGAAACAGCCGCTCGGGACGCGTGAGCAGCACTTTGCCTCGGAGCTTTTTCACAATGTGGTTGCGCTGCCACTCATTCAACGCGCGGCTCACGGTAAACGGTGTGACGTTCGCTGCGCTTGCTAGCTCTTCATTTGTTACATCGATTTCGACGCCTTCAGGGACCTTTTGCCCGATGATTCGGCCTGCTGAAACCAAGATCTGGCCGAGTCTTTGACGAGCGGTATGGCAGCTCAAAGCCATGTAAGTCGCAATATACCAATCGAAATGGTTGTACGCGATCAAGAAAGCATTCTCCGCCAGTACCGGATGCTTGGCAACAAGGCCTCGGATGGTGTTTCGGTCCCATGCCAATACGCGACTATCCCGCACTGTCTCCGTACTGATGAGATACAAAGAAGGTTTCGATACGAGCGCTGCGCCGCCGAACACCTCTCCAGGCATCTGCCAGAATAGCGAGAGCTTTTGACCCTGCTCTGTCACAGAGAAATATCTGACACGTCCCTGCGCCAATAGGAAAAAATGGTCAGCAGGGTCGCCCTGATTTACAACAACTGAATTGGCACGGAACTGGAGTTGCTTTGCCGCTGAGATGACGATGTGCAGGTCAGGCGGAGCTAATCCCTCCAGCAATGGCGACCTCAAAATTGAGCTTGCCACAGCAGTTCCCGGACCGGACATAAATGAATCTCCTACCACGAGTCCACGCACACGTTTGCGATTACCCGACTATCATGAGGTGTAACACTAGGCAGTATCGGCAACGAGTGGCTGGCTACTGCTTGAAAACCAACGGAGGTCCGCTGACTCGCTCCCCTTTGAGGTCGACTGCCACCTCGACCCGATCAGCGATCTTGATGAATGGAATGCCGCTGTTCATGCCATAGTCCTTGCGGTCGAAGGCCATCGTGCCTTTAATCTCGCCTAAGCCCGTCCCCTTGCCGGAGAGCGTAAACGTTAGCTTCTCGGGTTTGGTCACTCCGCGTATCGTGAAGTCGCCGACGTAATCAAGCGCGTCTGGGCCAGTCTGTACAATCTTCGTCGAGTGAAACGTGATCAACTGATTGTGCTCGGCGTCGAAAAAGTTTTTGCCCTTCAGTTTTCCGTCTTTCATACCGCTTCCGGTATTCACACTGGCTGCTTGAATCTTGATGTCCAAAACGCCTGTCTCCACATTCGGAGATGTCATGGTTGCTGTGGCGTCCCACTTATCGAATGTGCCGTCTATCGCCACTGACGCCTTCACGTGGAACTTGATCGAGCTGCCTTCCTTCATAATCTTGATGATAGGAACCCCAGCTGGAGCCTGTGCTTGTATGATCGACGGAGACAGACCGGATGCCAAGAGGCAGAGAATAGCTAGTCGCATAGGACGTCGCCCGAGCAGACGTTCGCAAAACCGCTGGCGACCGCCCTGACGGGCTCGCGGGCGCCGACGCGATGAGATGCTGCAGCACTGGATTGAGGAGCGGAACTGGCAAAAGTAACAGTCTCGCCTTCACTCCGCAGAAGTACAGGCGTCTGCGGATGGAGTTAGGAACTCAAATCAGAAAACGTGAACCTCTGGAGCTTTGTCAGGGAAATTGGGAAATCCCTTCTCGCCAATAAGTTCAGAATCGTCGCCCAGTGCCTGATAAAGCTGCGCTTATCGGACAAGTGGAATTGCTCAGATAAGTCTTTGTCAAGAGGGCTTCGAATTTACGTTGGGCTTGGCCGGATGCGCTTGATAGTTTTACTCCTGGGCTTGGACGATCGGGAGTTTTGAAGCTAGCTGCAGATCGATCATCATGGAAATTCGGCGGTCTAATTGAAAGAATGTCGCGGTCTTTCGGCCATTAAGGACTTGGGTGACCTCGGGCACATACCTCTGCCTCAACTGGGTTACCGCAATATCTACGTCCAACCAATCGCGCAGAAAGCGTGATGCCTGCTCGTCGGACATGGTGCCCCAGTGATCCGCATAGTCCTGAATCAAAGCGAACTTCTTGTCATTGATCTTGATCAAATCAGTGGTGTACCGGTCGTAGACGGGCCAGAACTTAGTCGCCTCCGCATCCGTCAGCTTCAAATTTGCCGCTACCAACTGCTTTTTTTGCGAACGAATATCTTTTCGTAGAAGATCCAAATCCTGGTCGCTGATCACGTGTTTCGTGTTTGAGCCTTGGGCCTCGGTCTGGGCGTAAGCCCCAATTTCGCACGCCGTCCCGAGAGATGCCAGTATCGCAAGTCTTAACAGTGCTTTCATGATGGCCTCAGTCTGGGTGGTCTTGAAAATCCGCAGATTCAAAGCGCAGATAGAGCCTATTGCCATGCATACGCGATGAGGTACTGGCAAGAATTACAGTACGCCCCAGTGCGCGGTGGTGGGTAAGCCTGCCGCCCCTTCTAGGCACGCTGATCTGTGGCGGGATCGAAATTGCATCCTTCACTTCTAGGTCTCGCTGGCAGAAGGCGTCACCGACCGCTCGACAATCCAATTGTTAGAAATGTTAGAAACCGGCGGAAGAAGGGGAGACGATTTGTCACTAGCGGCTATTTCGCGTGAGCCGGGCGGGCCCGTGCAGAATGCGTTTGTGGGGAGCTTCCACGGGAGGTTGCGTAACGAATGTTTGAACGCGAGCTGGTCTGGAAATTTGTTCGAGGCGCGTGTAAAGGTTGCGGCATGGAAGGAGGAGTAAAACGAGGAGAGGCCGCACAGCAATCTGGGGAATTTGCCGCCGCGGGAGTTCGCGCGGCAAGTTGCAACGCTGCGGTCACCTACGGCTCGCTGCGCGCCGCAACTCGAACAACTCAGGGACGTAGAAGTCATGAGTTCGGGAGAATTTGGTGTCGTATGATTCCGTGCGCGGAGCTAGGGTGCAGATCACGAGCGCATGGAAGCCTAAGCGCGGTTTTGGCTGTCTGTCCGTTTGGGACGCGCATGGAAGCTGACGCAGGAGAAGAAACCGGTTGAGCTGATATTTTTTCCAGACGCGCAGCACTTGCTTGTGAAACCGTGGGAGCGGCCGGCTTCTCAAGGCGGTACGCTATTCGCTGCACAACATGGTGGGTGCACACGCCGAGAGAAGCTGGGCTCGGGTAGAAGCTGGGCAACCAGCTATATATAAGGATAGGAGCATATCTGAGCTCCCGATCTGTAAGTCTAGGAAATACATACGATTACAGGAACTTTTGCAGCCAGCGAATCACTCCCTGTGGCAAGACTTGCCCGGAGTACGAACGATCTGCGTGGCTAGCCTCCAAGTTGAAACCGGAAAAAGTGCCAGCGAAACTGGCCGGACATGAACTGAGGATTCCGAGCTTCTCAAAGAGCATATAGAGCAAAGCTTAGCCCCGACCTACGCTGACTTGCCAATATCACTGGACTAGCGTCTCTTACGTTTGTGCTGCTCCAATTGGAATCCATTCGGGAAACTGCCAAAATACCAGTAAGTTGTACAAGACGTCACAATTTGTGGGTTGGATTGTGGGTCGAGAATCCTTAAGTGATATCTTGTGCTGATAATCTGGGCGGAGAAGCCATCAGCACGAGGAGACGCGCCGAGAAAGTCGCATGCCGGTTCGGCAGGGAAATGGTTGTTGCTCTGTTAACCGGTTTTAGAAACGCTGGATCTAGTCCACGGACGCTTCGACGCCGGCCGCATCGCGATGGGCCAAGACATCTGGGGTTACGCCGCAACGGTCGAATTTGACTGGGTTGACGGAACGAAATCAAGTTTTCGTGCAGAGAAACGGCAGTGGGTCCCGTTTTATCTGTTCAGACGGACCTGAAGCAGGAGAAGGCTAGCAGCTTGGCGTATGATAATCGGTTGATGCATGCTTTCGGTATTAGCCAAGTTATGGAGGATATTTTCTTGACAAAAGCGCGCTTTCTCGTCTTCGCACTGGTGCTCGGGCTTGTCGGCTGCGACATAGAAAAAATAGGGGAACTAATCAACACAGCTCCTAAGCTTAACGTCTCAAACGAGTCCGCGAATCCTGACGGCGATGTCATCACGCCAAACCATAGCGTAGGGTTTTCGGGATCGGGGGCGGACAGAAAGGAGCTCTTCGAAGAAAATCGGAAGCTCACGAAGACATTAGAAAAGTATGTGGCGTTCGACCCGAATGCCGACACGTTGTTCCCCGGCTCGTTGGTTCAAGGGAAGAGTCTGCCTGATGGTGTGCTAAGCCCAATCGTGACAGAAAGAACCCCACTGACGATCACGGTCACTGACCTCGTGAGCTCCGATCCGAACGCCTCTTATTCTAAGAAGGTTGCCAGTCCAAGCCTCTCAACTATCACAGACGGAAAACAGCAAATTTTGAACCAGCAACTCGCAACTAACCAGCCTGCTAAAATCACGTATTCAGAAACCACGATGTCCTCGCTTGAGGAAGGATTTCTGAAACTGGGTGCTTCTTATAGATGGCTCACTGGCAACGTGTCTGGGTCTTTTCAACTTAACACTTCGAATTACTCAACCAGCTTGATGATACGTTTTGTGCAGTCATATTATACGGTTTCGGCGGAGCCGCCATCGAGCCCGACCTCCTATATTTCAAATAAAGCTAGCTTCGACAGTTTTCAGAGCTATGCTGGGCCTGGGAACCCACCCACATACGTGTCCTCAGTGACTTACGGCAGAGAACTGTGGATGTTAATTGAATCCAACCACGAAGCAACCGAGGTGAAAGCAGCGCTTGATGCAGCATTCAACGCCGCTGCCTCTGGCGGGAGCATAAATCTTTCGGCAGGGCAGAAGAAGGTGTTTGATGAAAGTAGTATTCAGATCCTTATTCTTGGAGGCGCAGGAAGGCCCGCTGTTCAAGTGGTAGTGGGCGATCACGTTTCCGCCCTGAAGGACTTCCTGCTCGCCGGCGCAAGCTATTCCAAGAGTTCGCCGGGCGTTATCATTTCGTACATTGTTCGGTACCTGAAGGACAACGACGTTGCCAGGGTTTCCTCAGCGACAGACTATACGATAAAGACATCGGTGGCCAACCCTGAAGCGGTCGGACTTAGAAACATGAGGGTCACGTGGACCACAACCGGCGATGACAAAGATTGGAACTCTCAACCTGTGGTCGATGTATACGACCGCACAGGTCGTCACGTTGGGCACGTTGACTGTTGTAGCGCGGACAGAAACGGCGATCACTGGACCAACGGGATGGTCACCTCGGATGACCTTCAGATTCTAATTGGCGGTCTGACAAACGCCGATCTGAGCCAAGGGCGCTTCAACGCCCGCCGCAACGCGGTGGGTAATGACGACTGGGACTACACTGCAACGATTGAGTTTGATTGGCTGGACGGCAGGAAGTCAACGTATTCCTGCAGCGGGAGGAATAGTTGCAGTACCCAGTGGTAATGGACGACGGTTGACGAAACAAGGCAGGCAGTGTTCGGAGTTGGGTTGATGGGGAAGAAAGAGAAGCGTTTCGTGAAGCGTCAGTTCTTTGAGCTTGCATGGTCCCTAAGTATTGCCTATATGAGTGTGCCTTTCCTAGGATAGTGGCGGCTGCAAGCGAAAAAAGATTCAATTCCCATAGCCGCTAGACCGGGTCAAGCCATTAGCCCGCATCCGCCGCAATCGCCACCGGCCACCGTCAAACGGTTTATCGAACGCGCGCCAGTGCATCGCGTCCACGCGCACTTCCTGCTCAAATGGCTGGTGATCTGTGTACCGCAGAACAAGACGTACCGCTGAGCGTAAGCCCTAATCACCTGAAATCCTCGCGGTTCCTTTCCCCCGAGTTGTCAGCTTAGGTGCTCGGCTGACCGAGCGGATAACGAGAGTTCCGCACGCACTAGCGCAACCACAATAGCCTGTTCACACCGGCCCAACCCTAACTGAGAAGAGGAGTTAACATGAAAGTACGAAGGCTGATTTGGCTCATATCGCTTGCGATTCTGGGTAGTGTGTTATCGCTCGTGGACTCAAACCATCAGGTAACTTCTGCGAATCTTGGTTTGAGAGCTGATGGAACGGGTCCCGTGCCGCCACCTCCCCCTTGGTCACCTGGTCCGAAGTCTTCTTCGAGTGTTACCTAGGTTGCAAATGGGGAGGAAGCTGACATTCTTGAATCTTCTTCCTCCCCGTGTGCTAGTATTCCGCAGCTGTCCCGACTGCGGTGGCGAGCGTGTTCGAACAAATTCTTTGGTGGGGGGGCAATGCAGTAGAGGCAATCCTTCTGTTGCGTGCGATCAACGTAAGACTTTACGAGAAGTACCCGGCATTTTATTTCTACCTCGGCACTGTCTTCCTGCTCCAGTTGTTTCGTTTCTTTGTATTTACTTTTTCCCCTTTTGCCTTTCCAACATTCTACTGGTGTACCGAATTTCTCCCGGCAATTGTCGGCTACGTCGTAATCGTTGAAATCTTCCAGCAGAGCCTGAAAAGTTCACCTGGTGCAGCACGCATGGCGAGGACTGCGCTTTTGGGTGTACTCGGTGCAGTAATTTTGAAAGTGATCGTAGATGCGTTCAGTAGTCCCACTTGGTCTATGGCAACATCATTTGCGGGATTAGAACGCAATCTGCGAACAGTCCAGGCCCTTTTAATATTAGTGATAATTGTCGTGCTTGCGTCGTACGCAGTTCCTACCAGCAGGAATCTCAAGGGAATTGTCTTCGGGTATGGCCTCTATATTTGCGCAAGTGTGATGTCGCTGGCGCTCGGATCGCTGCCAGGAAACGCCACTCGACCAGGATGGAGACACGCTGAGCCGATAGCGTATTTGGCGGCGCTATTGATTTGGATCGTCACTTTGTGGTCCCTCCAGCCTGACGCCGAAACGGAAGCTGGACCGACGATCGATCGCGATTACAAGTTAATTGCCGAACAGACCAGCAGAGCCCTGTCCAAGATACGGTCATACTTCAAGATGGGCGGCGAACTGTGAGCCAGTTATTACCTTATTTTGGCGTCGGATTCGTTCTTTTGGCGGCCTTGATCCTTTGGGCCCGACAGAGTCTTACCACTCGAAAGGGCAGCGTAGAGCTGTTCATGCCACGTGAACGTCCGTCGGGAGTGGGGAGCGCGACTCCACGTAGAGATCTTGGTGAGCGAATATTTGATCTACAAGATTGGGATTTCGTCCGCCACGAAACTAGCTCAGAAATTCAACGGATGTTTCAACGAGAGCGCGCCGTTCTTGCCATCTCCTGGCTCCGGCGCACACGCAGGCAAATCGCGCTGCTCATCCGGACACATGCGGCGGAAGTTCGACGTAGTAAGAACCTGCAACCCGCGATGGAGTTGAAGCTTCTTCTTAGCTACCTGTCCCTCGTAATGTTATGTGACATCCTTATCGGCCTGATCGGGTTGCGTGGACCGGTGGGTGCTCGCAAGGTCGTTCGGCGAACATTTGACTGGACGGTCAGGCTGCGTGCTGCCTTTGAACAGCTAATAGCAATCGTGGACCCTGCAAACCACAAAGGGCTTGAGACCGGCTTTAATCAAGGAAAGGTATGAAGCTGACCACTGCTGAGATATGAGTTACACTGCGAGGAGCATTGACATTGAGCCGGCGATAACTGATCTCAGAAATCGCACTCTCTCAAGACTCCCTGGCGACTTCAGTCGCCTCGTTTATTTGGCTTCTTCGCGCGATCTCAACTCTGGCCACTACTCCCATGACGGTCTCGCATTTCATTTCAGCGAAACCGTTGCCTCCAAAGCGATGGCAGCTTGCCACACGGAGATTTTCGATCGGCTAGTTTTTTGCTCTTTACAACAACTCATCGAGGAGTTGCAAAGATATATTGCCTCGATAACGGAAAGGCCGGAAGACTTTTTACAGAGTTGGATACGTCTTGGATCCTACCGGGTCACGATCCCCTTGGGGTGCGATGAAATGGCCGCTGAGATTTTCCTGTCCAACGTCAAGCTCGCCTTGGCGATCTTACAGAGACGTCAGGAGTCCGCTCTCCAGGATGGACAATCCGCATAGCTATACAGGTCACTCTGCCGATGATCTCTGCATCCTGGGCATAGGCGAAGTGCCGAAGGTGGCTGCGTGACAGCGGGTGGGGAACCAGGGTCAACTGATTCCTTTTCAGTTCACACCAAGAGCAAGCATACCCACCTGGAATTCTTACAAAATAGATTGGCCGATCCAATTCTGTCCGCCACGAAGAGGGCGGGAGGAATTCGCGCACCTGGTTGTCTATCTGTACAAAAGAGCCCGGGGGGATAAGGGGATCCATCGTGTGGTCTCGAAGGCCGACATAGCCGTACTCAGAATTCTTGATATCCAGGTGCCGAATGACCGAAATCGGTACCTCGCCCCAAATTTTCACGATCCGTGAGAGCAGCGTCGTCTTCTCTACCTTAAACCTTTCGTGGAAGCGCACGGGAAAAGTGGCGGTCCTGTCGTCATTGTAGACTTCCAGCTTTGCAGGATGTGTTTTCGGCAAGCGAATTTCGAGTTGATGCAGACCGATTCGCTCCAGGTCGATCCCGAAGAGATACAGCAACTCGACAAAATTGATCCGGTAGATGACGCTTAGGCTGAAGAGCTTCTGAACACTCGGTACTGACCCCGTCGCCTCTATCTGGCTAAGCCACGCATTGGAAATATAGAACTTCGCACTACCCTCGGTTTTTGCGATCTGCCGGCTGTATTTTTCGACTTGACGCGTGGAAATCCCGTGATGCCTGCGGATCGCCCTAAGTTCTGTCCCAGGTTGCAAATTGACCGCCCTCTAGTTACTTCTTTAGTATAGCTAGAAGGAAACCAGAGGTGGTCGGCAGGAGCAATAGAACTTCGGTTTAGATCGGGACCGATTTGGGAAAGTCGTTGCAGTATTTTGAATCAGTTGATTTACTGAATTTTCCTAGGGTCAGGGCCAGATAGCGATGACCGGGCCGGTTTCCGCCGGAGGGGCATCGCCAAAGCAACTACCTTGCCCAAAACGTCTATATCCTCCGGATACGCGAATTGGCGTGATTGCACTGGCGAAAGGGGATGCGGAAGGATGCTGAGGACTTTACCGTCCAATCGGCACCACCCATAAGCATAGCCGTCTCTGAGCTGAAAAAAATAAATCGGTCGTTCGAACTCGTTATCGCCCGGTTCCTGGTCAATTCTGGTGTCCTCATCATCTATCTGAACAAATGCGCCGGGACGAATCATGGGATGCAGAGTGTAGTCATCCATTCCAATGAATCCGTAGAGATATTTCCGAAGTCCGAGATTCTGAACAAATGCGATGGGTATTTCGCCCCAAGTCTGCACCATGCGAGAGAGGAGATTGGTCTGTTCAATCCTCGCTCCCGGATCGAACCTCGCTGGAAAACTTACGCGACGTTCCGTGTCATAGATCTCGGAAGGAACGAGATGAGTCTTGGGTAGTTTAACGGCGACGCGAGCTGTGGTGATCTGATCCAGGTCGATTCCAAAGAAAAGAAGAAGGTCCACGAAGTTAATTCGATAGAGCGCGCTCAGAGTGAAGAGTTTGTGGACACTCGGAACCCTGGTGGAGTTCTCGATCTCGACCAGCGAGCTGTGGGAGATACAATATCTCTGGTTCCCCTGTGTACGCGCGATTAGGCGGCTATGAGTTTGCACATCTCGACCGCTGATGCCCAATGCCTCGCGCAGTGCCTTGAGGCGCTGCCCGGGAGGGCCCGGAGGATTCCGAGACGAGAGTGCCCGACCCCGCGCCATAAAGATAAAGGTACGCTACTCTACAGATGGTAACGTTGCAATAGTACCTAACGTTTCAAATACCAAGCGTCGTCAACAGAACAGCCCAACATTTCTTGAATGGTGAGCGCGCAGGGGCTTCTGAAGCTGTCGGCAACGCGCCTTACGCCACTGACCAATACCAAAGGACGCTGTGGGCGTAGGCACGTCAGGTCGGATTCTCGGCCACCATTCTCTCTTTGGACGGAAATTGCGGTTCGGACTGCGACCGATACGCGTCGCCTAAGCCATGCCCAGCCCAAGGTAATAGTTGCTCGTAAGTCTTTGAAATCAACCGGACAACGCCCTCGACGGCCCACTTCATTCACAGACTTTTCATTCGCAATTCATCTTTATAGGCTCGGATTCGGACCAGAAACATCTTTTTTCACACACCAACTCGAATTCGTGGGACATCTTCAAGCGCGTCGCCGCACAAGCGGTAGCGCGAGATGAAGGGGTTTTGTCCGAAAAGTCCGGACTTCACACTGCTCCTTTAGTCTTACAAACGGCCTCAGCCCGCCCCGAGGCCGTTTGCTTCGAACTCAGACACTTCTGCCGGAGGGAAAGCGTGAAATCGGATCCCAACGCTGTGTGGCTGGTTTCTCCAGATGTCCGTTCCACATATTCCGAAGATGGCGCTGTGCTTCTCGATATCCGAAAGGGGCTCTGCTACAGCCTCAATCCCGTTGCCGCACGAGTCTGGAGCACAGTGGAAGCGAGCCCTTCAGGAGTCGATCTTCGCGGGATCGTGGATGTGATGGAAACCCACTACACAATCTCTCGTGAGCAGCTCGAGCGGGACATCAAGGAGTACTTAGCTAAGCTGGAACATACGGGGCTTGTTCAGCGGAACGGCCTATCTCACGAATCCAAGGCCGCCGGAGCGCGGGGTTGACATGTTTCGGAATTCATGGTGTGCCTCCGTGAACACCGAACTGTCGAATGCGACGGCGGCCTGGACCTGTGATTCGAGGGAAACCCCACCTCATGCTGAGACTAAGGTGTTGGATTCTTCCGCGAATCAAAGCTGTATCCCACCCTCTGTGTGCCAGTCTTCGCGCGAAGTCTTACCACAACGTGGTCAGGGAATAGTTTTTTTCAGCCGCTGTCTGCGGGTGGCTGTGTTCAACAACGACAGAGCAGTCAGCGGAAGACTGGAGGTGTCGCCAGTTTGTCTTCGAACGGAACTGTCTGATTTCTGTGATTTCATCGACGAACCCGTTTTCTGAAATGCAGCCAACTCAGAGAGTCGACGTTCCAGATCGCGGAACGAAGCGTCGCGGCGCAAGCCATAAGCGGACGCGATGTCATCTGTGAGAGAGACATAAGACCTAGCCCGAAGAAAATCGATCGGCTTGGAGGTACTCACCATGGCCTACAAACGACCTGACGTTCGAATTCTGGGCACTGCACATGCCTTTTGGGACCAACGCATTTCAATGCAATCGGATGAACCGACCGAAATGGACTGGCGGGCAAAAAAAATCAAAGAATTCGTCGACAGTCATCCTGGAAAGGTTGGTTGGAATCTCGACGATCTTTGTAAACAGCTCGGCTTGGCTATATCTGGCCGTCAAGCTCGCAGGGTGTTCCGACGTGCAATGAGAGTCGGTTTCAAAGAATATTTGAAAAAAAGCCGTCTCGGATTCGCTGCAGAACAGTTGAAGGCGACAACTACTGTGCAGGTCAAAGCAATTGCAGCGGATGCTGGGTATGAAAGGACTGCCGAATTCGGAAGAAGCTTTAAGAGACTCTTTCTGCTAAGCCCGACGGAATTCAGGGCGGTCTGGCACCAGAACAAATGTGCAGCGTAGCGCCCGACCTTATTTCGGCGGAGGGCCGTCCGGAGTTGCTAGATACGATTTAGGCTTAGCACATGGTTCGAGATCATGGCCCCAATTGGCCGCCGACATCTATTCCGGACAGAAGGATGAAATCTCTTGGTTTACAAGTTCAAGAAACACGACATGACCGTTACATTCGCCCTTCGCGATGATAGCAAGCGAGTTGTTCAGCTTGCTCTTGGCTCAGAGATGAGAACCTTCGAACTCGAAGAATTCACGGACTTCTGGCTCATGATGATCGAGGAGGGACGCAAAGCCACAAGTGCTTACTTAGAGTCCCTGGGATGGTCGTCTCGGCACAGTGGCAAGAACGACCGATTAGGCCGGCCGCGGATACACGACGGTAAAGGCGATGGGTCGTAAGTCCGTTTGCTTAGTGGCCAGTGATGACCTTCAAATTGCGGTCTCGGCCGCTTGCATGGTCCTCAAGATGATTGTCCCAAGGCGTGGGGGAGAATTTTGCTTCTGAAGCCCAACTCACAGCTCCGATGGTTTGCCCGGAAGCTGCGGCCCCTCCTTCGGGCGCATCTCCTAAGTGTGTCTCTGATCGTGCTGAGCAGCTTGATGTTTCTGCTTGATCCTCTCCTCATCAAATGGCTCATTGACGAGGTCCTGCCGAAAAGAGACATACGTCTGCTCTTGCTTGCGGCGGGAGGGTTCTTGACAATCTATCTCTGCCGGCTAGGCTTTTCCGCGTTTGCGGGTATGGTGAGTTTCCGGACCGTCCAAAATCTCGTTTTCCGCATCCGGCTCGACATCCTAGAACACATGAATCTCCTCTCTGCGGATTACCACGAATCGACGCCAATTGGTGAAAAGCTGTACCGAATGGAGCAGGATGTGGATCAGGTAGCGGAACTGGGGTCAAGCCTTGTGCCCTATGTTCTCCAAACGACGTTCAACGCTGTTTTCGTCATCGGAACAATGTTCTTCCTCGATTTTCGGTTGACTATTCTGCTTCTACCGCTTATGCCTCTTTTCTTCGTTTTCAGGAGGCACTTCGAAAGCCGATTGCGGCAGGCATCCGACAGCGCGCAAAAACAATCTAGCAGAGAGAGCAGCTTCCTGCAGGAACATCTGGCGTCCGTAATCCAAATCCAACTCTTGCATCGGGAGAGAAGTCAAGTCCAAGCGTTCCTTGAGCGGGCCGCAGCAAGAATGGAGGCATTGAATCAGAGAACCCTGACCGAGACACTGTTCAGAACCTGCTACATGGCAGTGATTGCACTCGGCACCATAGCGACCCTTGGTTATGGCGGTTACGAGGTGTTCGTCGGAGCTTTGACCGTCGGGGGGTTAGTTGCGTTTTACAGTTATCTGGCACGATTATTTGATCCCTTGAATGCTGCCGTGGACATCTATTCTCGGTTTAACCGCCTGAGCGCGAGCATTCGGAGAATTGTGGAGGTTGTTGAAAAAATGCCGACTGTGTCGGAATCGGCCGGCGCCGTATATCTCCCTTCCCCTTCTCGAGGCTACGTCGAATTGCAAGGAGTATCTTTCTCCTACGGAGAAGGAACCCCAGTGGTGGATGGACTCGAACTCAAGGTAGAGGCTGGCGAGAAGGTTGCGTTGGTCGGGGTCAGCGGCAGTGGCAAGAGCACGATCACAAAGCTGATTGCAAGGCTGTACGACGTGAATCAAGGAGCCGTGCACATCGATGGAATCGACGTTCGAGACGTGCGCTTGGAGAGTCTTCGGACAAAGGTCTGCTATCTGATGCAGGATGCTGTCCTCTTCGACAGAACGCTGAGAGAAAATCTTCTACTTGGGAAGCCTTCAGCAACGAACAAAGAACTCATTGAGGCGCTAGAAATTGCGGATCTCGGAGAACTGATCGGCCGCCTGCCGCAAGGGTGGGATACTCCAATTGGGCCAAAGGGGAACTTCCTGTCGGGTGGCGAGCGGCAGCGCCTAGCCCTGGCACGTTTGGTGCTTCAAAATCCCTCCGTACTGCTACTCGACGAATCAACATCAGCACTGGACGCCCCCTCCGAACGGAGGCTTTTCACCAATCTGGTCGAGCGGTTCGCCGACAAAACAATTGTCTTTGTGTCGCACCGAATCTCCGCGCTCAAATGGGTCGATCGTATCGTCGTGCTGAACAGCGGTATCGTTGAGGAGCAGGGTACGCATGATCGACTGATCAGCAAGTGCAGCCTATACGCTCTCCTCCATAACTCGCCTGCCGCAGCTGGCGAACCAGGGTTCTACCCCATCACCAGTAAGAACATTTAGGCGCAATCTTCCGTGGCCGCGCAAACAGAGGGCCGGATCTGCGTACATTGGCCGGACATGCGTACTGTTTGTAGTTGACGCAAATAGCTGGCATTCCGCACCATCGTAAAAGAGATTAGAACCGCTTGGCTCTCTACAAAGCGACCCTAACCGATCGCAAGTTCCGGATACCTGAGAAATGGCCGAGACTTTGCACGTTCATTTCGATGACGCTCAAAACACCTCGGAGAACTGAATAGATGAGAGCATTGTACCTTGCTAGTTTGCCCAGAAATCCCGAACGTCATCAGGAACAATGGGATCAGACGACGGTCATGGGAGCGAGGGTGTTTGGGTGGACTGCTCTCTGCGCCTTACTTGAATACGGAACGTACGACGCTTACTTTATACCCGGGCTTACGGACCAAAAGAAGGACGAGCTGATTGAAGACGGCTTGACCGCGGACAGCGTCAAAAGATTAGTTGCTGTTCCTATAGGAAGCAAGTTGCCGATTACGAATTCTGACCAAATCGTCCTGACGACCTTCGATCCACAATTACGAATGTTAGCGACAATCCGTCGAAAACTCCAACGACCTGATGCACCTGTATGTGGTTTGATCCACTCAATCAATTCGGAACGCGTTGTCTTTGCCGTCTTACAGCATTACTTTGCCGGACTTTGCGAAGCCGATCTCCTTTTTTGCTCCAGTAGGGCCGGAATGAGAACGATCGAAGTCTACATCGAAGAAGTTGGTCGGCTGTTGCCACCGAACACAGCATATCGACCGCGTCGAGTTCTTGTCCCCCTTGGGGTGACGATTCCGCTCCTGGAGCCAGAGCATCGGATCAACTTGCGCCAACGTCTAAACATTGGAGTAGAGGAAATCATAACTCTTTTCTTTGGTCGTCTATCACAGATGAGCAAGGGCGACTTGGGACCTATGCTTGTCGCTCTATCGCTGTTATCCCGTGGCGAAATTCACACCCATTTGGTAATTGCAGGTGACGATTCGCAAACGAATGAAGCGCGTCGCTTGAGAGCTTTGGCGAACGAATTGGGTTGTATTCAGAACTTGACGATATGGCCGAATCCATCTGCAAAAGACAAACACATGTTGTATTCCGGTGCTGATATTTTCGTATCACCTAGTGACAATATACAGGAAACCTTCGGATTGACAGTTGCAGAGGCACTATCCTATGGCCTCCCGGCTGTGGTCTCGGACTGGGACGGGTACCGTGACCTAGTGAGTGACGGTGAGACCGGATTCTTGGTTCCATCCTTGTTCCCCTCAAGCTTGGAAAACCTCAAGGTAAGCGACTGTAGGGTATCAATGGTAGAAGAAGATTCGTTGGCACAATCCACAACCATCGACATCCCCGTCTTATCTGAGAAGATCCAGACCCTTTTACATAATCCAGCGTTTCGAAGGCAAATGGGACGGGCAGCAAGGCAATCTGCAGAAAATCATTACAGTTGGCCGGTGATTGTAAAACGGTACGAAGAACTGTGGGGAGAATCGATTCAGGTGGCAAAAACTGCCCCGTGTGAGGAGGCTCTTACGAATGCAGTATTCCGCGTGTCCCTAGAGAAAAGTTTTGGTCACTTTGCCACGGGAAAGCGAAATCCGCACTGCAAGTGTTTCATAACGGCCGAGGGACGAGAATGGCTGAAACGGCCGGCTCGATTCTATTTCCTCTGCCATTTGTACGATCCCCCAACTCCGCAAAGATTCAATCAGATGCTGAGCGAAATCGCTGGCCGTCCCGGTATCCCTGCTACGAAAGTGGTCGAGACATTCGGCGGGAACGCCGATCACGTATCGGCCGCTGATGCGCAATGGAGTCTTGGACGACTGTTCAAGTACGGACTGGTTGCGAGCACGGAGGAATGTAGCATCACCGGCGACCACGGCGGCGCTCTGCAAGCCGTGACACGCGATTTCGGAAGCCGCACAGGCTCGACAGTGTCAACGGAAATTTCTGGGGCGAATCGTTGAATCAGAAATTGGTTCGAAGATTTGGTCCAAGGCCCCGAAGGGTAGGCATGAAGGTATCAGGAGTAGCACTTCTGGTGTCACAACCAGGCGGTAAGGCCACGTTAGAAGTCGCTGGCCGACCTATGTTTGAAATGAATCCCGTGGCGGCCCTCATTTGGGAGAACCTGGCAGGTGGCCTTCCAACTCAGGAGATCATTAATGAACTTTCTGGGCGATTTAATATTCCCGAAGAACAAGCCGCGAGTGATGTAACGAACTTTATTAAACTCCTCAAGCAACATTTGCTGCTTGTCGACGATGCTCAGTTCCTAGGGGCTGACGGGCCGAATTGAGAATCAGTTTTAGTCGGAGAGGTCAACGGCAAACCAGAGAACACCGTAGAGTCGGCGCGACAAAATAATAAAGAAAAGTACAGGACATTCCCTCAGACGATTCGTCTTCATTTCGCACAGGATATTAGGGACTTAAACGGGCTGGCCGCAACGTCGTAGTGACCTGAGGTGTTATTCAAGAATGCGGCAGTCGCGCTAATGCAGTACAGGCATCCGATTCGCTTAATCACACTATACGCGCCTCGCATCAGAACCTGAACCCAAGACTTCTCTTTCGTAACTACGGGCGCCGCTTGATTTGGAAATCTGTCCTTCCGGTCAATTCTATGGCCGGATCTGCGTACATTGGCCGCCACTGCGTACTGTTTGTCGTTGACGGAATAGCTGACGTTCCGCACCATCACGAACGAGATGAAAAACATTTCTAACCGCCCAGCCCTCTAGAAAAAGTGACGTGACTGATCGCAAGTTCGAGGATACCTACGAAGCCGAGACTCTGGAGGTTCGGTCCGATGACGGTAGCCAATGCAGCCGCGACAATCGCCAGAAATTCTGAAACTGGCACTGAGTCTTCCACCTTAGACCTTGGTCTCGACTCCGTTGTTCTTCTGAAGAGGCAAGGAAAGCCCTCTGTAAAGAATATTGTTTCGCCTTCGAGCTTCCGTGGATGGCTCGAAAGCTCACCAAGTGAGGGCGAACGATGGCTTCGAAACCGCGCTCAAGACGGCGACCTGTACGCAATGGAGAAGCTCGGACGGCGATTGCTGACTGGTGATGGCCTGTCCAAATCAATCGATGAGGGGCTCGGGTGGCTCAAGAAGTCAGCCGAATTGGGCAATCCGTTTGCCATGGAAAATCTTGCAGAGTATGAGCTCGACGAAAATGAAACACATGGATCTTCTGCGGAAGGTGAACGCTGGCTCCGCACTGCTGTTGAGAACGGACATCGTCTTGCCGCGGTCAATCTCGGAACCAGACTTATAACAGGTAATGGCCTAGCGCCTGATCCTGAACATGGCGAACGCTTACTGCGCGAAGCTGCCCAGCAGGGCAGCCAGATCGCAATGATAAAGCTAGGCACTCATCTGCTTTCTGGTTGGGGCCTAAACCTCAACCAAGAAGAAGGCCTTCGTTGGCTGCGGCGGGCGGGAGCTACGAACGCAAGTCAATTGTTGGAACTTGGCCTCTATGTGTACCAAAAGTCCCTCACCGCCACGACAAAAGCGGCGCGCGGGCTTGCGAAAGAGGCTAGCAATCTTTTCCAAGAAGCACGCCGCCAGGGCAACCGCACTGCCTCGTTGAATCTCGCCTATCTTCTGAGGCGTGGTGAGATCACGGATGCTTCGTGGCCGTCGCTTGATGAACTACTTTCGGAGCATCTAAAACAAAAGGACTCCTTCGCGTTTGTGAACCAGGCCCTTCGGCAAGCTCGAGGGATTCAATGCAACACTGATTGGAAAGCAGCAGATGCTCTGTTTGGAAAACTGCAAGATAGCGGCAATGTTCTTGAATGGTGGTTCGCTCGGAGTCGAGAGGGCGATCCTGAAGGTCACCTCGTGACAGGCTGGCTAGGCCGCCATCAGTTGGCGACCGATCCCGACGGGTTTCAGATCGCACGGCGCATGGATTTAGCACGAGACGGCGGATGGCTGGTGCCTGAGTGGATGAACCATCCCGCAACAGCCCAGCAGAACTCTTGATGTCAGGGGAGGTGCACTCGTGGAATTCTTTCAGAGGCTCGGGTCTATGGTTACTCGTCTTTGGAAAGAACGAGACTATAACGAAGAAGACTTCCCCGAAGTGGCAAGCCGGGGGCTCTCTGAACTGCCACCCGACCAGCACGTTTCCTTCTGGGACGTTTCGAAATGGGCTCTGACCTGTGAACGATTGCCCGGCCAAGCCGATCTTAGCGCCAAGTTCGGGCAGCCACCGCTAACCGTGTTTGGCGGCCGTGATTTTCGCATCGAGGTGCTATTTTGGGTTCAAGGCATTCCTGCCATACACCAACACTCCTTTTCAGGTGCGTTCCATGTCATGCATGGTTCCAGCCTGCAGAGCCTGTGGGAGTTTGAGCCTACAGAACAAGTAGCGATGCGTTTGGCGTTGGGCCGGGTTTCCCTGAAGAAGGCTGAGCTTTTACGGAAGGGAGATTCGCGCCCGATTATCGCCGGGAAACGGCTGATCCATTCCACGTTTCATCTGGATCGACCGAGTCTGACGGTTGTGGTTCGAACACTGGGCGAGGCAAACAAGCAGCCGCAATATTCTTACCTTCCACCGACAATCGCCTACGACCCGTTCGCCATGGTTCCCTCTGTGCAACGTCGCACTCAGCTTCTGAGAATGCTTTTGATTAGCGGCAAGCGCGCCGAATACAACGAAATTGCACGTCATGTGCTCGGAACAGAAGACGCCTACTCCGTATTCCAATTTCTGCTTTCTACCTTTGAGCTGATTGAAGATGAGGATGAACGGCATGATCTGCTCCTAGCGGCTCAATGGAAGCATCCTAAGCTCATCGAAGCGCTCCGACCGGCGCTGTTTCAGGCTGAAAGAAGAAACAAGATTGTCCAAGTTCGCGAGCGCGTTTCGAACAGCGACTTGCAATTCTTCCTGGCACTATTGCTCAACATTACTGAGCGTCCTGCAATTCTCAGCTTAATCGAGCAGCGTTATCCGTCGCGAGACCCGGTACAGGCAATCGTGACTTGGGTCCGTGAACTCTCGGAACTGGGAGTTCTGGGAGTTCGCTTCCCTGAGCCCTGGCTTTTGATGCTGCAATGTTTGCTGACGAAACGTTCTGATTGCGAAATCCAAAAAGCATTCACCGACCGATACTCAACAGAACGCTTACCCGACATTAAGTCCGGACTCGGCGAGGTCTCAGCCGGTTTGCAGAACTCTTGGCTCCTGGAGCCTGTATTCCAGAACTAAAGGAAGACTCGGTCATGTCGTTTCTTGTTATCAAAGCGTACTTGAAGCTGATTCACTTTGATCTGTACTTAGCGCGTGGGAATTTCGCGGCACTGTACAACGAGGTTCGAAGATATCCCGTTGGGAAGAAAGCCCCGTCTCCCCAAGTTGTCGAACGAATCTGTACAGCGGTGGACATGGCTTGTATCTGGTATTGGAAAGAAGCGCTTTGCTTGCAGCGCTCGGCAACAGCCGCGTGTCTTTTGAAGCGGTACGGAGTACCCGCTCACATGGTCATTGGTGCACAGCAAATGCCATTCAAGGCCCACGCCTGGGTTGAAGTCGATGGCCGCGTAGTGAACGACAAGTTGTACACGCCCGAAATGTATGGAGTGCTCGACAGGTGCTAAGGCCTAACCGGAAGCAGAGAGGAAACGCATCATGAGCGTGCAGTTTGGAAGATGGAATTGGGAAGGCCAGCCGCCAGCCACGGACTACTTCGAGAAGGTTAGTACAACTCTCGCTCCGTACGGACCCGACAGCAACGAATCGTATTCCAAGGGCGCCGTAATGATTCTCTATCGTGCTTTCCATACCACGAAGGAATCGCGACGTGAATCGCAGCCGCATGTTTCCCCGTCCGGCGCGGTCATTACCTGGGATGGCCGGTTGGACAACCGCGCCGAGCTTATCAGCGGACTGCGAGATGTTCTGGCTTTTGATTCCACCGACCTTGCCATCGTCGCTGCGGCCTACGAAAAGTGGGGCGCCGATTCCTTCGCCAAGCTTATCGGGGATTGGGCGGTCTCTATCTGGAACCCCAACAATCGCTCGTTGATCCTCGCCAAAGACCCCATCGGGACCCGCCATCTCTATTATTCAATCGACACAGGCCAGATTGCCTGGTGCACCATCCTTGATCCACTCGTCCGGTTTGCCGGAAAAACCTTCGCACTCAACGAAGAATACATCGCCGGCTGGTTCTCTATGCTTCCGGCTGTACATCTCACACCCTGCGTTGGCATTCATTCCGTCCCACCGTCCTCTTTCGTGCTCCTCCGGCCCGGAAAGCACACCATCAGCAAGTATTGGGAATTCGATCCCACGAAGGAAATCCGTTACCGTGCCGATGCCGAATACGAAGAGCACTTCCGCACCGTCTTTGCCAAAGCCATCCAGCGCAAACTCCGTTCCGATTGTCCTGTCCTCGCCGAACTCAGTGGCGGCAGGGACTCCTCCTCCATCGTCTGCATGGCAGATACTGTCATCGCCCGCGGCGCCGCTGAAACTCCGCGCCTCGACACCATCTCCTACTACGACGACTCTGAACCCAACTGGAACGAGCGACTATATTTCACCAAAGTGGAAGAAAAGCGCGGCCGCACCGGCTGGCACATCGATGTCGGTGCTGAGGATCTGGAAGAAAAACACGAGCCCAAACCAACTCCCGAATCTCCTGGCGGCCGCTTTGTGCCGACTCCCGGCTACGATGGCCGCACTTCCCGGCAAATCAAGATGTGCCTGGCCTCGCAAGGGAATCATGTCGTGCTCTCCGGCATCGGTGGCGACGAGACTATGGGGGGCGTACCGACGCCGACACAGGAACTCGAAGATCTTCTCGCAAGAGGACAATTCGGCGCGCTCGCTCATAAACTCAAAGTCTGGGCACTGGAAAAAAGAAAGCCTTGGTTCCATTTGTTCTGGGAGGCCGCCGCGGGATTTTTTCCTCCCGCGCTCGTGGGTGTTCCAAAAAACATGCGGCCTGCTCCGTGGCTGCGGTCCGATTTTGTGAAGCACCATCGAGCAGTGCTAACCGGTTATCGATCTAGAGTGAAGATGTTCGGCCCTCTGCCAAGCTTCCAAGAAAATCTTGGAACACTTGATGCCTTGCGAAGGCAACTGGCGCGCACCGCTTTGCCATTCGAACCGCCTTTCGAGAGACGCTATCCCTATCTGGACCGTGGTCTGCTGGAATTCATGTTCGCGATTCCGCGGGAGCAACTGGTCCGACCGACCCAACGCCGCTCCCTGATGCGTCGCGCACTCGTTGGCATCGTTCCAGACGAGATCTTGAACAGGACGCGGAAGGCGTTCATTGCCCGGTGGCCGCTGGTGCGTATCTCGAAGGAATGGACCCATTGGGCGGAGATGACCCAGCACATGGTGAGCAGTTCGCTCGGAATTGTAGACCCGGAACGTATTTCGGAGGCCTTGCAGAAGGCGCGGCGCGGCGAAGAAGTCCCCATAGTTAAGTTGATGCGAACGATCTTCTTGGAAGAGTGGCTCAGGGATCTTCGCGCCTTAGGGATTGTAAACCTGGATCCAACCCTGAAGGGCGACTTGGCATGGCAGGCTTCCACCCAAGGTTAGCAAAGGAATGGCCAAGAACGTTTCGAGAGAGAACGGAAAGCCAGAGAGTAATTCATGAGCGTCCAGTATGGAAGATGGAATTTCGAAGGCCAGCCGCCTGCGCTGGACTACATCGAGAAAGTTAGCGCGACTCTCGCTCCCTACGGACCCGATAGCGATGAAGCCTTTTCCAAGGGCGGCGTAAAGATCCTTTACCGCGCATTCCATACCACAAAGGAATCGCATCGCGAGATACAGCCACACATTTCCGGCTCCGGCGCAGTGATCGCCTGGGACGGCCGCTTGGACAACCGCGCCGAGCTTATCAGCGAATTGCGAGATTCCTTGAGCATCGCCTCCACGGACGTAACCATTGTCGCGGCAACTTACG
>WNFR01000168.1_pt1 | contig 78489 bp, 76 predicted proteins | sample 5400221 | NCBI WGS metagenome assembly WNFR01 (sample SAMN13153357, study PRJNA577476) | soil metagenome | isolation source: 40 cm soil under Madrone tree | place: USA:California | collected 2016-06-14
TAGCTGCAGTTGTCGCTGATGCCCTTCCCGGGATAGGTCGCGCACCAGCTTCTGCTGGCCCCCGCCGCCTGGCTCCCTTGCGCGCTCGACCGGCGGCGCTTGGCGTCAGCGTCGGTGAGCAGCAAAGCCATTATTGCGATACTGAGCAAAACAAGACCGATCGCGCGCATAGTTCTTCTCCCAGTCCGTCTTTTCGTGCGGCCAATTCAAAAGGCGAGGGTACTCGCGTCTGCACCTCTGCCTCGCCGCCGTACCGGCCTGGGCACGTCTCGGCGACTTCATCCGGAAAGATGTCCGCTTTGCTCCGGAAGCGACGCTCCGCCATGGCGGGTGCTGGTTCCATCGCAAAAGCGAGGGCTACTGACTGACACGATACCAGTTTTTCGATCCAGCGGGATGCTTTAATCGGTTCCTTCAAGCGAGGAATGCGGCGGGAGATCGCTGCACTGCAGGATTTCGATCCGGCCTATGACCGCTGTGGCTCAGAAGCGGACATTCGGGAACGTCCGGCATGAGTCCGCATCTCCCCTGAAAGCGGATATCGACAGACGCGCAGGCCATGTGCGTTTTGTGCCAAAAGGCGACATATGCACCGCAGCAAAGCCGTCGCTATTCGATCACCTCCTCGGCGGTTGCGAGCACGCCCGGCGAGATGGTGAGGCCCAGAGGTTCCTTCAGGGAACATCCGGCACGAACAGACCGTAGGGCATTCGCTCTTGGAAATATTTCAGCACGCGAGTCTCTCCAGCCGGCACGCTAATCGCCAGCGCCTCGCCATCCGCCGTCTTGAACTCAACGATGTAAGTGCCGTCCGGCTTCGGTCCGTAGATCATGATCCGGTTTCGGCCGCCTTCGGGCGGTGCTACGCTCATCACCAGAACTCCCATGGCGAACTAGCAATTCTGCGCTATTCGGCATTGAGATAAAATTAGGTCCCACAACAATCGCGACATAAGGGAGTACCGATCATGAAAAAGCTCGGTATGCTTGGAATTATCGGCGGTGCCGCCTTACTGACTGCGGCCCCCTTTTCGCTGCAATGGCCGCAAGAGAACGTGGCGCTATCGATTAACAGCGCTGAAGCCCGGATTGCGGGGGGCGTCCATCGAAGGGTCTACCGCAGGACATACCGCCGCGCGGCTTATGCAGCCCGAGCGGCTGGAGTGGCCGGATACGGCTATGGCTCATATTATGGCTATAGCTCTCCGTACTATTCCAGCTACTACGCGCCGCAGCCGTACTCGAGCTATTACAGGCCCGTAAGCGTGCGTACTACCTATTACCCCTATCCCCCACCCCGCGACAGCTATTACCTGCCACCCTTTGCGTTCGTAAGCTCCTACGACCCTAGGATGCGATGACCGACCGTTAGTACCGAAATAGAGGACCGATGGGTCCCCCGCGGCACGCATAGCCGTCGCGCCGAAATCAGAATTGCCGCAACCCGACTCATGCGGTGCAGCAAGAGGATATTCTAACCGAATCAGTCGAGCGCGATGTGAGCCTGCTTGATAACGGGCTGCCATTTTTCCGTTTCGGCTGTGAGCAGAGCGGCTAGCTCTTCTGGCGTCGAGCCGAAAGCCACCATGCCGATGTTATCGAGGTTTGCCTTGACGGCCGGATCGCGGAGGGCGGTGACCGTATCGATGTGAATTTTGTCAATGATTGCTCGCGAGGTTCTTCTCGGAACGAAAAACGCGAACCATCCCATCACGTCGAAACCGGGCACGGCCGCCTCTGCAACGCTTGGCAGCTCCGGTGCCAATTGGCTGCGCTTGGCGGTGGTCACCGCGAGTCCACGAACCTGCCCGCTCCTGATCTGCTCGATCATCGCGCTTCCACCGATCTGCAGGTCGATCCGCCCCGCGATCGTATCCGTGAGCGCGGGAGCATCGCCCCGATACGGCACGTGCGTCATTTCGATACCCGCGAGCTGCTTGAACAGCTCACCCGTCAGATGAGGCACGGTCCCCACCCCGGGCGACGCGAATGTCACCTTGCCCCTTTTCTCTTTGGCGAATGCGATGAATTCTGCAACCGATCTCGCGGGCGATGAGTTGGGCACCAGCAGCAAGAGAGGAAACGTGCATACCAGCGTGACCGGCGCAAGATCGCCCAGTGCGTAAGGGAGTGACCGGTAGAGGAGGCGGCTCGTCGCAAGCGACGAACTGCCGATAAACATCGTGTAGCCGTCGGGATCGGAGCCGGCGACCACCGCAGCGGCAATGTTGGTACCGCCGCCCGGCTTGTTCTCGATCACCACCTGCTGCCCCCAGATCCGCGACAGCCTGTCGGCCGTAATGCGGGCGACCGTGTCGGTAGATCCTCCGGGCGCATAGGGTACGACAGTGCGCACCGGGTGCGCGGGCCATCCTTGCGCTAGCGCCGCGGAAGCAAGGGTAAACTCCGCGACAAGCAGCCACGCTGCGCCCGCGCCGAATTCACGCCGTCGGATGTAGATAGGCATGTGCCCCTCCCGTAGGGGTCATGCCCGACGTTACCACGCCTTGATCTTACGGTCTGTGGGACTTCACGCTCCGGCAGCCACCGAGGATGGTCCGCTTACCCTTCAATACTCTCCGTGACAGCGGACCGCTGCACTGCGAGATTTCCATGTTGCCTATGACCGGTTTGGGTTAGTCGCGACCGCGGAGGTCGAAGCCACACGATTGTGCATGTCCGCTTCGCCCCCAAAGCGACCGGCACCGATCAAAATGTGATCGGTCGCTATGTGCCACCATTAGCGGTCATGCGACCCAATCTATCGAACGCAGATTTATCCGGATCGTGAGCGCCTCGGCGGACCCGCGGCCCTGCGCGTGGGGCCATAGCGGAGGCCGGATAGAGCGCGCACGGCGTGCATGCTTGCTGCGCTTGACTTCAAGGAAGATCCGCGAGCGTTTTGGGACCGGGTCCAGGCGTGATCAGCATCGGCCATTGATGCGAGCCCCACGGCACCAGCGGAGGCAAGGTGGGGTTGATATTGCGCTTGGCGTCTTCGTCGATGATCGCTTGGCGGGCATTGCCGCCCATCAGCTCAAAGTCCATCAGATGATAATTACCAAAGAACAGCTGACCCACGGGACGGTCGGCGACGATGCGAGTCAGCGCTTCCAGCATTTCGTCCGGCGTCGTCGTGAACGAGATCGTCTCGATCAGAACCAGGCGATCGTTGATGGCTTCCGGTCCGAAATACTGGGCGAGCACGCTGAACAGAATGTTGTTCTGCCGGGCGACGTAGATGGTGTTGCTCGCCGCGTAGGTCTTTTCCCAGTCGGCGCCGAGCATCTGCTTCCATTCGGCGATCACGTTCATCCAATGGCCGACCTGCGTCTGCGCCGCCCAGGCGATGTTCTCTTTCAAAAGCGGTCCCTGTTTCTTGGCAAAGGCTTGCAGGGCGTCTGTCGAGATCGTGTTATTCGCCAGGCACTCGTCCATGAACGCAATATTGTTCTGCAGGATAGCGCGGTTGGTCGGCCGCCAGTCGTCTCGCATGGGGGTTGCATCGAAGTTGTCCAGTGCGGATTGCATCCGGCTTCTGTACGCCGCCAGCGGGCCACGCCAAGTACGGTCATTGGGGCTGTCAAGATAAGGCATCACCACCTCGGCCAGCGCCATTGTGCTGTGGCTGATTGACTTCATCAATTGATAGATGATCGGTACGGGCGGCGCATCGACCGGTGCCATGCCAGGTCGGTACAGAATGAATCGCCCGCCGGCGCCCGTGAACAATCCGAGGATGACCGGATGTTGCGCCAGGAGGTTTCTCCGGAAGATCTTGGACGTATCGTCATACAACTCGAACATCGTCGCGTTGAGCTGTAGGATGTCTTTCGTTCCCACCTCGGCCGGAGTGGCTGCCTGGGGGCGGACGATCGACTTGAGGTAGGGCGGCACCCCGGCATCTTGGGCCAGCGAAGGCGGCGCGATGATTGCAAATGAGGCGAGCAGCGCGCAGACGCTCCCGATCAACATTGAAGTCTGTTTCATGAATGCTCTCCCAGAATCGAAGGTCGGATTCAACGCTGCCCAACAAACATGATGAACCTGCATCGTTCAATCTCGAATTGCATCCGAGCCATAAGATTGGCACATCGGCAGTTAGGGGAGAGCATCGCGAGCATCAAGGACTTTGCAACCGATCAGCGCTGCGGAATCTCGCCCCTCCGGGCCGGACCTATATCAGTTTGGGGTCAAACTCGACCGAGTTTGCCGAGGCGACCCGTCATGTCCGCAATACCCCCCATACCGACCATAAATTCAATACATCGGCATCTGTAGCGATTAGCTTTGGGCTGTGGACTTGTTCAGGGTCACGGCGGCGCGAACGAGAGTCTTCAACGCCTTCTCGTCTATCTTCTCGCCCTCGTGGAAGTCGATGGCACGCCTTGTGTTCCCGTCAAGACTGGAGTTGAAGAGGCGCGAAGGATCCTTCAGAGCCGCCCCTTTGGCGAAGGTCATCTTCACGACGTTCTTGTAAGTCTCGCCTGTGCAGATCAATCCGTCGTGCGCCCACACCGGAACCCCTCTCCACTTCCACTCCTCGACGACTCCGGGATCGGCTTCCTTGACCAAGGTACGGAGCCGGCTGAGCGTCTTGCCCCGCCAGTCGCCTAGCTCCTTGATTCTCGCGTCTATCAGCTGAGAAGGAGACTTGCTTTTCTGCGACCCGCTCTTCTTCATGCCCGTTTCTCTTCCTTGGTCCCGAGGGTTTGATAAGTGGGGGTCACCGCTACCGTGCCGATTCTGTCCGAAGCTGCGGTCTTGTGCCAATAGACTCCTGCGGCGGGCTGCCGCCTAGTGCCTCCGGCCGGGGCGTATGTCGGTATTCTGCACTGCGACGGTCCACCACCGTCCATCAACCTTTCGCACCACCCGAGTACCGATACTGGTGCGCTCGCTCTCGTCAACGTCGCCGTAGATGTGGAAGCGCGAATGCATCACCGCGACGTCCGGCGCCAGAAAGCGCACATGCATCTTCGGCGTCTCGCGGGTGCTCGATCGAAACGGCCCGTTGGCACCGTGCAGGCGCCGCATCAAATCCCGAAAGCCGTCGCGGGTCTTGGTCCATGCGCCGTTGACGGTAACGAACTGGGCATCGTCGACCAGCGACTCGACCATGGCGTCCGCGTCGTGTCGGCCCCAAGCCCGATTGAACCGCAATTCAATCTCGCGGATCGCATCTTCATCTGCCTTGGTCACGATGATTTCTCCGTCCAGCCGCCGTTCATGCTCGCGAGATTTTTCTCCACCGCGACGCCGTGGCACTATTGGGCCATGGGGGTCGATCAGGGGCGCGCCACCTCGACGATAGCACATACCCGCAAGACAGCTGCACGGCGTGATTTGGATCAGCCTGATGTGCGCTTTGCGTCAAACGCAAGCGAAGCGATCAAAGCCACACGTCGGTGCACGTCCGCTTCGCTGCAAAAGCGACGCTCGGTCTCAACATGCGATGCCTCGCTGTGCGTCAGAAGGCGAGATCGCGCTCGCGTCAATCGCCAGGCCGAGCGCTTGCGGCGACAGGCACGTGCGTCGTGCGCGGTGCTGTTGAACAGTTGTTCATCAAGTAAAACGGACGTTCACTTTCATAAACAGCGGTTCACGTACATGGGAAAATTGTAATTAGGAAAGATTCTCAGAGGTGATTACATGAGGGGCGAAGCAAATAGCAACTATTTGCTTGCGATCATCCAAGGAGGACATCATGAATAAGCTTGTGCTTGCGCTCGCAACCGTCGCCGCTTTCAGTCTGAGCACGGCGGCCTTCGCCGAGAATCCTGCCGCGTCGACTGCCCCCGCATCGACGCAGACTCAGGCCGCGCAATCGCAGCCGCCCGCTGCGCACAAGGTGCGCGCGAGCCATCGCACCGGCGCGAAGAAAGTCGTACGCCACCACACTCTGCATCGCAGGGTCGCGCATGCGCGGCATTACGGCCATGACCGCGGCAAGAAGGTCGAGGTCAAACATATGCCCGCCAAGAAGACGGTGACGACGAAAACCGCCTCGTGATATCGAAGACTTGCTTTGCCACAACTGGCCCCGAGTCAATCGGGGCCATTTTTGTAGCGAGAAAACCCTGCGCGGCTTACTCGGTCCGCCCTGGCCTGGGCATCTACTCATAGATTCGCCATGTACCCGCTTAGCCGCGCGAAGGCCGACATGGGTGCGGCCGCCGTTTGCGCCGCGGTTTGAGATTGACAAGTTCGAATTTGCTCGGTCGGGAACCGCAGGACTTTCGGGGCGTTTGTCTGATGAGCGCAAGGCGGTAACGTTTTTGCTGTCTCCGTTACCTAGTCACTTGCCGAAGCGGAACAGCGTCAGGCAGATGGGCGCCGCGCTCCGAGCGGCTCTCTTCCGACGCGCAACCAAGCTCGAAAAGATCGACCTCGGGACGGTTGCGCTCGGATCGCGCGACTGCGCTCACGTGGCAGGCGTTGGCCGCCGTCGATGCAACGCTGCGCAGCCTAGCAGCGGAGACGCGGTTACGCCTGCTGGCTCTCGCTCGCAAGCTTTCCTTGCAACTTATTACGCGCGCCTTTCTGGTTGGCTGGCGGCGTCTTCGTCTTGCTGGCGGCGTCGCGAGCCAACCGCAGCGCCCGCAAGCGCGCAGTCTTTTCGCGCATCGCACGCAGCTCGGCCTGGTACTCGGTCATTGCTTGCTCCGCCTCGCGCAGTTGCTGTTCCTTCTTGAACAGCGTTTCGGCGCGCCGGCGTGCCTCGTCGGTGTTCACGCTCAATATTGCAACTCCATGTTGGGCCTCAGAGGATCATGGCCTCTCGATTTTGCTCACTGATCGTGCGGCTGATCAAAGAGAGATCGGGGCCCGCACCTTCATTCCCCGGCGGGCAAATCGGACACGCATCGTCTGAGTAGGTGAGCCTGATATGGTGACGAATTGAGCAAATAACAAGGCGCCTGCATGGATTACGATGTGGGCGTTAGCTCCGATAAGGACCGAATTGATGCAGCGCCGCGAAATGACGCTGGACCGAAATCCCGCAGCGCAGCAGTCTCCCGCCGTACCACGCTGTGCTATCGTTTGGGGAGGCAGTCGGCAGCGCCTCACCTCGATTCAGAACAATTCAGGTCTGCCCCAAGGACCTGCTGGCCGCTCGGTGGCAGGCTAGCTCAAAGCGGAGGAGGTGCCGGATGTTCGGCATCAAGCGACGCGAGTTCATCACGCTGCTCGGCGGCGGGGCCGCTCTATGGCCGATCGGCGCACATGCGCAGCAGGCAAGGCTGCCGCGGGTGGGCGCGCTCGTGCTAACGAGCGCGGATGCCCAGTCTCTCGGCAAGGAACTGCGCGAAGGATTGCGCGATCTTGGTTACGTCGAGGGACAGACTTTCGCCTTCGAGTCCCGTTCCGCGGATGGAAACGCCGATCGGCTGCCCGAGTTGGCGGCAGAGCTGGTCCGCCTCCAGGTCGATGTCATCGTGGCGGCGTACACCCCTTGCGTGCAGGCGGCAAAGCGCGCGACGACGACTATTCCAATCGTGATGGCGGCGGTCGCCGATCCGGTCGGCGCCGGGTTTGTGCAGAGTCTGGCGCGGCCGGGCGGGAACGTCACCGGCTTCTCCAACATGGGCGCCGAGACGGCCGCAAAAAACGTCGAATTGTTTCGGGACATGTTGCCGTCGCTGCGCCGTGTGGCGGTTCTGGCCAATCCCGTCGATCCATTCACCAAGTCCTTCCTCGAGCATGTTCAGCTTGCTGGCCGCACCGGCGGCGTCGAGATCGCGCCTATCGCCATGGTGCGACGAGCTGACGAAATCGAGGCTGCTTTTGCGGACATGGCCAGCGCAGGGGCGCAAGCCGTGGTGTTGCAAGCCATTTTCTTCGCCACCGCCATTGCGGATTTAGCGATCCAATATCGCCTCCCGTCCGCCTCCGTGCTGCGCTCCTATCCGCATGCCGGCGGCCTGATGTCCTACGGCGCGGACATCCCTCACATATTCCGCCGCAGCGCTGTCCTTGTGCACAAGATTTTGCAGGGGACGAAACCGGCAGATCTGCCGGTCGAGCAACCGACGAAATTCGATCTGACGATCAACCTCAGGACCGCCAAGGCGATCGGCCTCACGATCCCGGAGACCTTCCTCACCCGCGCCGACGAGGTGATTGAATGAGCGGCGCGAGTTCATACGGGTTTCGCACGAGTCCGCGCCGTTTACACCCCATATTCCCGACAGGCGTCGGTGATGCTCACACCGTAACTCAGCAATCCACCCGCCACCGCATATTCGTGAAATCGATAGATGGCGGGCAGGCGGTGGCGTGCCAAAGCGCTATCGCAGGCGCCGCGACTCCCATAAGCATTCCAATCGCAGCTCCCAAGATTTCTACTCATGGCATTGGCGCCTCGAGCAAAAAAATCGCGTCTGAGCTACGGCTGATTTCGCAAAGTAAGCGATAAACGCCGATTGTCGCAGGCGGAAATTGGCTGGAGAGCGCGCCTGCGATCCTGTCGGCATCCTGTACCCGTAGCGTCTCTACCATCAGACAGGCTTCGATCCTGCGGTCGCCGCCGCGCAAACGCTCTTCCTCGGATACCGGAAGTTGACCCAAGCTTGCAGCGGACCAGACTTCCCCGCAAGCGACCCCTTTATCCTGCAACAACTTCTCCAACGCGGCTGCAAGCTCGTTTTCGTCCGGCCGTTCGCCAAATCGCGCCACAACCGCGACCGTGCCGCGCATTTTCCCGATGCGCAAGCTTTGGTGACACACGGTGCGGATCATGTCTTTGAAGATTTCCGACATGACCATGCGCGTCATCGGTGTCGGATTATTCAGCCGCATTCGATAGTCAGCAGAGTTGAGAACTTCCGCCGAGCGGGTCAGATAAAAGTTGAAATAACGCGGCTCTCCTCTCACGGCCTCATATCGGCGCCCGAGAAGGAAGCCAGGCACGCCGAGCCGCTCCTGCAAGTGCTCATGCTGAAACCATTCCTCGAACTCCGCCTCACGACCCGGCGCGACGTTGTTGAAGATTGCGAGAATGCCGGGACGCGCGACGGTCACGTCACGCCACCGGTTTGACCGCGCAACGGCCGTTCGGGGATGGTAGCGCGCGCAAGGCTTCCTTTGCGCATCGATCACGGTATTGTTCGAGGATCGATTGACGCCAACGACCGATCATCCGGGGTATCCGCTTGGGAGGCAAGCTAATGCGAGCTCGTTCATTCCTGCAAACGCTGATCTATACGACGCTGACATCGATCGTGTTGGCGGGTCTCGGCGCAACGGGGAAGGCACAAGATCTTCCGCCCTACATGGCGCCAATTTCGGGTCGCACAGTGTCCAGCCCGGCCGAGACCGCGATGAACAATGTTTTGGCGCTGAACACCAGCATGTTCGAGCTCTATGACAACGCGGCCAAAATCTATGAGAAAAACATTCTTAGCAAGCATCCCGTCATTCTCGGCCTGTTCTCGGGGGCGGGCGGGCGATTTATTCTTTATCGGCCCGGCGTGGCGCCGCTCGAGGCGCCATCGGTGCCTATCGTCTATCAATTGCTCAAATCCGTTGACCACAGCACCATGGCGCTCGCTCAGGTCGTGGGGCCCTATCTCGATAATCCCACCGATCAGTCGTGGCGCGGCCCGATGCTTGCCTATCGCGCCCGGATGCAATCCGCGCTGGATGGCCTAGACGAGACGCCAATGCCAGCGGAGTGGCGGGACAACGATCGAATTGTTCTGCAGAACAACATTGCGTTCATGGACGATTGCTTGGCGAAGCGTGCCGTCTCCTTCGCCGCGTTGCAGGCATTCACCAAGAAGCAGGCGCCGCACCTGAAGCTGGACGTCGAGTGGGCAGCGCAGACCCAGGTCGCCCATTGGATGAAAGTGCTCGCGGATTGGAAGACATGAACGACCGGCTGATCCTGATCGAGACCATCTCGTTTACCACGTCGCCCGACGACATGATGGAGGCTCTAACGCGGATCATCGCCGACCGCGCGGACGGAGCGCTGTTCTTCGGCAATTACTACATGATGGACTACGAACTGATGGGCGGCGATGCGCGCGCCGCAATCATCGCTGAAAGCGCCAAACTCGGAACCACTCCGTTCCTGCCTCCGGTGGTGCCGTTCGAGTCAAAACAGTGGCCGATGCGGGTCACACCGGGGCCCGGACCCGCTTCCCTCGCTGACCTTCCATGAGCTGAGGGGAACGCTGTTAATTCGGCCTCGCCGGCGCGCGCCTGCGCCATTGCTAGTCATTCTGTGGCCTGGGCGCGCGCTGTAGAAATACCGACAGCCCCCGCTTGTTGGCGTACATGGGACGGTATCGCTCGGTATTGTACATCGTGGCGACGTCCAACTTGCGCGGCCCGAGTTTAGGATCGGGGATGGGCACCAGCTCGAAGCAGCCCTTCACCACCGCCGACATCAGGCCGGTCTTGCCGTCCAGCATGGCATCGTAGGCCATGTTGCCGAACGTCAAGCCCACGAGCTTGTCGACGAAGTCCGGGTCGCCCGAGCGCAGATCGTAGGTGAGGTCGGACGTCATCGTCTCCTCGCCGGTGCGCTGCTTGATCTCGTCGGCAAGCGAGTCGGCGACGCTCGCCTTCTTACGGTGGCCGTAGGCATCGGGTTCGCCGTATTCGCGCAGTTGATAACCCTCCCATTGGGCGCCTTCGCTGAGCACAACCAGTGCATAGTTGCTCGGGTTTGCTTGTTTCTCCTCGATGAGCAGCCGGATGAGCTTGTCGAGATCGACCTTGTATTCGGGGACGACACAGCGGATCGAGGTGACATAGGCCGTGTAGAGGGCCGTAAAGCCGGCATCGCGGCCGAAGATGCGGAAAATGCCCACCCGCTCGTGCGAGGCGACGGTGGTGCGCTGGCGCTGGATGGCGTCGGAGGCGCGGGTGATCGCGGTCGAGAAGCCGATACAATACTCGGTGTTGTGAACGTCGTTATCCATCGTTTTCGGGATGGCAATGATCTTGACGCCGAGCTCGTTGAGCTTGGCCGCATAGCCGAGCGTGTCGTCACCACCGATGGCAATGAGATGCTCGATACCCAGCGCCGAGAGGTTGGCCAGCACTTGCTTGGAGAGGTCCCAGGTATTGGTGGCCCCGCCTTTGCTACTTTGCGAAAGCGGAAAGTCGTTGCCAGCGAGATGATCGGGCAGCTTTGTCACTTTGGCGGGATTGGTACGGCTCGAGTGCAGCACGGTGCCACCGCGCCGGTCGATGGTGCGCGTATTCTCACGGTCGAGCATCATGACGTACCGGCGCCGGCTGTTCGGGTCCTCGAGGTTCAAGTGCGTCAGCGCCTCCCAGCCGCGACGCAGGCCGATGACCTCGATATCATTCTCGCTGCTGCGGTAGGTAACGGTTTTTATAACCGAGTTGAGCCCTGGAACATCGCCGCCGCCAGTGAGGATGCCGATTCGCTTTTTTGCCATGACGAGCCCTTTACTACCCTCGCCGACTCAACCTTTGTGGGTTCACTTTTCGGACCGCAAGCGCCTCCCGAGCGACAAGCTTAGAGCGAGATCGGCACTGTACCGCAATGCGAGCGCGATTTTTGGAACGCGCATGTCACACTTTCCAACAACTGCGGACTTGTGCTCGACCGCCGATAGGGACGAAAACCACCAGGATCCGGTCTTTTGCCGTATAGCCGACATGGCCTTGAGCATCGACAGAAACCAACCATACAGCGGGAATGATGCACAGGCGACCGATGAAGCCGGCCTGGAAGATTTCTCGCCGTTGCAGATGCGGTGCTGGGCAGACTACATCGGTGCGCAGGAATCGTGATTGTTGGAGGCCACAGGGAACTCGGTCTCAGCACAGATCAGCCAGGCGGGCATAGGAAGTATGAGCATGGATGAGCCGACGTCCACTCGCAGGTCGGCGCCAGAGAAGGCGAAACAAGGTGGCGTCGATCTGTCGACGCGTCCTGCCGCGTCGCCAGCAGAGGACGACCTTGACGAAATTAAGAGCGCCGTGCTCGCCAAACTGGCGCTGGACCTGGGCAAGGATGCGTCTGAAGCTACGGACCGAGACTGGTTCGTCGCGGCAGCGCTGGCCGTTCGGGACCGTATCGTCCATCGATGGCTGGCGGTGGATCACGCCCCTCATGCACAAGGCCGCAAGCGCGTCTACTATTTGTCGCTAGAGTTCCTCATCGGGCGACTTTTTGCCGATGTGCTCTGCAACCTGGGTTGGACCGAGATCTTTCGAGCGGCGCTCGGGGATCTGGGTATCGAGCTGAACCGCCTGCGAGCCGCGGAGCCTGACGCGGCATTAGGTCATGGCGGCCTTGGTCGCCTCGCCGCCTGTTTTATGGAGAGCATGGCGAGCCTCGGAATTCCTGCCTACGGCTATGGCATTCGGTACGATCACGGGCTGTTCCGCCAAGTTATTAGGGACGGTTGGCAGCAGGAGTACCCTGAGGAATGGCTGTCCTTCGGTAATCCATGGGAGTTTGCGCGGCCGGAGGTGATCTACGACATCCAGTTCGGCGGTTGGGTCGAGACGAGCATTTCGCCGACTGGAGTCAAACGCTCGGTCTGGCATCCCGCCGAGACGCTCGAGGCAGTCGCATATGACATCCCAATCGTGGGATGGCGCGGTCGACACGTAAATCCCTTGCGCTTGTGGTCGGCGCGAGCCGTCGACCCTCTGCGCCTGGACGCATTCAACATGGGTGATCATGTCGGCGCGTTATCGGAGCAGGCGCGCGCCGAAGCGATTTCGAAGATCCTCTATCCCAGCGATTCGACCGCGGCCGGCCAAGAGCTTCGCCTACGCCAGGAATATTTCTTTGTTTCAGCCTCGCTGATGGACCTTGTGCAACGCCACCTGCGGACCGATGGTGATCTGTATTTCCTGCCGCTCCGATGCGCGATCCAACTCAATGACACGCATCCGAGCATCGCAATTCCTGAACTCATGCGTATCCTGGTCGACCTTCACGGCCTTCCGTGGGACGAGGCGTGGCGTATCACGGTCGGCACTTTCTCCTACACCAACCATACGCTCCTTCCCGAAGCGCTCGAAACTTGGCCAGTTGATCTGTTCGCGCGCATTCTCCCGCGGCACCTGGAGATCATTTATCGCATCAATGAGGAGCATCTTGAGGCAGCGAAGCTGAAAAATCCGTCGGCTTCCGAAGCGCTCAGCTCAATTTCATTGATCGACGAGAAGAATGGCCGAAAGTTGAGAATGGCGCACCTTGCGTTTGTCGGCTCCCATCGCATCAACGGCGTGTCAGCGCTTCACACCAACCTGATGCGCAAGACCGTGTTCCGCGAGCTGCATGCGACCTATCCCGACCGGATCGTCAACAAAACCAATGGAATCACGTTCCGGCGCTGGCTGCTGCAGGCCAATCCCGATCTCACGAGGGTCCTTCGTGAGGTCTGCAGCGACGCCATTCTGGATGATCCCACACAAATGGTCCGTCTTGCCGCCTACGCCGAGGACCAAGGGGTTCAGGAAGGGGTCAGAACGGCCAAGCGCGCAAACAAGCTGGCCCTCGCGCGTCTGATCGTCGAACGCCTTGATCTGCGTGTAAACCCGGATGCGCTATTCGATGTGCAGATCAAACGTATTCATGAATACAAACGCCAACTTCTGAATCTACTGGAAACGGTGTCGCTCTATCATGCCATCAGGGCCGAGCCTGCTCGCAATTGGGTGCCGCGGGTGAAGATATTTGCTGGAAAGGCGGCAGCAAACTACGCACAAGCAAAGTTAATCATCAAGCTCATCAATGATGTGGCCAAGGTGATTAATGGGGATCCTATCGTTCGCGATCTCCTACGGATCGTCTTCCTGCCCGATTACAACGTCAGCTTGGCAGAGAGGATTATTCCTGCTGCCGACCTATCCGAGCAGATTTCGACGGCGGGAATGGAAGCTTCCGGCACTGGCAACATGAAGCTTGCCTTGAACGGTGCGCTCACGATCGGCACATTGGATGGAGCGAATATCGAGATTCGCGATCACGTTGGTGAACAGAACATCTTCATTTTCGGCTTGCGGGCGGAGGAGGTCGAGGAGCGTCGACGCGCGGGCCTGCAAGCAAGTTCGGCAATTGCATCGTCTCCTAAGCTCGCCGAGGCCATCGAGGCGATCGAGACCGGCACCTTTTCGCCCGACGATGTTGACCGATTCACCGCACTTATGAGCGCGCTGCGGCAGTCCGACTACTACATGGTGGCGGCGGATTTCGATGCCTATTGCACAACGCAGAGAAGCATCGAAAACCTGTGGCTGTCCAACTCGGATTGGACGCGCGCAAGCATGCTCAACATCGCACGAATGGCGTTCTTCTCCTCCGACCGAACCGTGGGCGAGTACGCCCAAGATATTTGGAAGGTACCTTTTAAACTTCCCACTGATCGAGAGCAGGAGTCGTAGAAGGGCGGCAGAGCAGCTGCCGGCAGGACACGCGATTGCTCAGGGCCATCGATAACTATGCGCGCGGGGTCTTCCAGCCCGACGACATGCGCATCCTGGTCGCCGCCTTCGACGACGCTTGGCGGTCGCTCCTCGCGAGCGGCGTTACATTCGAGTCAGACCGTGAATCGGAAGCCGTACGTGACGGACTCGCGAAGCACATCATCGAACAGGCCCGCTATGGCGAACGGGACCAGCGCCGCCTACGTGATGGCGCTCTGCTGCAGTACGCCCAGTCAAATTTGAAGAGCAAACCGCCGACTCGCGGCAGCGCGAGGAGAGGCTAACCGATGGGATGATGAAGTTGCGCAGCGTGAAAACGGGCGGCAGCAGCGATGAACGGAAAGTTCGGCTGACTCATTCGGCCACGTCGTTGCCGTCTACCTGGGTAACTTGCTCAGCAACTGCTGTGCAACCCGCATTATGTCGTCTTTTCGATAATCTGGATCGGATGATGATTGCTCACCCGCACGTCCCCAATCGATGCTCTTGAAGGCAGTGTCGCCTGTGTCGAAATTAAATGTCGCTGTCGTCGGTTTGTGAACTATTCTGTTTTTGCCGACCGCAAACTGGCTGGGCACAACGGGTGTAGCCATCTTTTCCTCCTGAGGAACTTCGTCCATGCGAGGCATTCGCTGGGCTTAGTAGTATGTGGTAGAAATCACCCTGCGACCGTCTGCGATGGGAGACCGCTATGCTGCTTATCGCGTACTACGTCATTTTCATGATTGCCGGTGACCTCGCGGCTTATTTTATTGGGCTATCGGTCGAGTACGAATGGGGCTCATACGCGAGCTTAATCGTCTTCCTAGTCCTGTATTTCCTTTTTCTCTGGGTTTCCTGGCTGCTCGCGGTATGGATGACCAAACCAAGAGTGCCCACACAGAGTGCGTCCTAATCGGCAGGCAAGAGACGGGCCGTGGTACTTCCGGTGTAACGCTTCGCTTCTGCGCGTCAGATGGCAGCAAGGGACATGAAATCAGGCCTGCGGGAGTTGACCGGGCTTTCCCTGCTTGGCGCCTTTTGTTGTGGTCTTGCGTGGGCTCACGATGACACGTTTTTCGCCGCCGTTTTTGGCGGCGCCACGGCATTGACGATTATCGAGGCAATGCGAAGTTTACGGTGAGGCTGAGCGTGCGCCCAGGTGATGCGCTCCGACGATGCGCCTGCCCCGCAATGTTTGAGACGTCATAGCGATGAGGGTACGAACCGGTGGGCGTTCTGCGCCCTTGACCAGCTGATAAACCCGAACAGCGGCAGCCGTTACCTCGTGAGATTGTAGCGGATGAAGGAATCGCGGTCGGTGGGATTATTCCCTAAGCCCCTGTTGAGCGGAAAAGACTGATTAAGTTGGTTGATCTGAGCACTGGGGTTGTTGATGGGCGGCGGAATGTAAACACCCGTCGACTGTTGGGGCAGCGCCAGCGATGGTGGGCTTAGACGTGCCGGGGCATAGAGACCGCCGCTGCCCCGGGCAGTGATACGGGAGCGTACCGCGGGCTTGGTTGCCTGCTCCTCCCCGCCAGCAGGGCGTTTCTTGCACTCGATCCCCTGCATGATGATCGGCGTTCCATCGCACATCGTGATCGCCGTCGATGTACGCTCCGGGCTATGTTTCTTGGGCCGGGCCGACGCGGTTGCAGCCGTCCCAAGGAGAACAACGGCGATGGCGAAGGCCACCATTCTGGATAACAGCATGCTCATGCGAGTATAGCTAAGCACTTCCTATGGCTCCCGCTACTGGCGCGGGCCTTGTTTATTGCGCACGGCAAACGATCACTCTGGGTCACTGTTGCTGGATGCGACGGCGCCGATAGCGGACTTATGCACCGCAGCAAAACAGTATCGCTATTCGATCACCTGGTCGGCGCGAGCGAGCAGCGCCGGAGGTAGCGTGAGGGCGAGCGCTTTTGCCGTCTTCAGGTTGATCAGGAGCTCAAACTTGGTCGGCTGATAAATCGGGATGTCGCCCGGTTTGGCTCCTTTGAGGATTTGGTGCACGTCATCGGCCATGCGCCTGAGCAGCTCTGCGAGATCGACGACATAACCCATCAGCGCACCAGCCTCGACGTAATCGCGGTACGGACACATCGTCGGCAACCCTTTCTTCTCAGCGAGCTCGGCGATCAGGAGGCGGTGCGCGTAAAGGTCCCCTTCCCCGCTGACCAATACTGCGTCCGGCCGTTGCTGCTCCATCGCAGCGAAGGCGCGCTCAATCTCCGAGGGAGTGCCTCGTTCCGGGAGGGTAAAAACCAGCGAGATTCCCAATTGAGCGGCGGCGTCCCGCACGACTTGCCCAGGAGAACCTTCCCACCCCTCGCGCATCCCCAGAAACGCGCCCTTCGCTATCGAAGGGATGGCTTCTTTTAGTATCTGTAGGCGCTTCCCCCAGTTCTCGATCCCGGCATCGAGGGTGATCCCGGTGAGGTTGCCGCCAGGTCGGCGGAGGCTGGTGAGGAGCCCCGCGTGCAACGGATCCAGCATGAACGCAACGACAGGTATTGTGTTGGTTGCCGCCTTGAAGGCGATCACGACGGGATTGGTTCCGGTGACGATCACATCCGGGTTGCGGCTCACGATCTCGCGAGCCAAATCGGCATAACGCTCGTGGTGCCCTTCGGCGGAATAGCGCTCGATGATCAGATTTTCGCCTTCGACGTAACCCAAGCGGCGTAGCTCGCCGAAAAACGCGCGCCATGCGCTCCCCGCACCCGTTTCGGTAAGGAGGGCCGTCGGGATTGCCGGATGGAAAATCGCTATCCGTCGCGTTGTCGGCTGCTGCGCGCGCGCCGCGAATGGCCAAGCAGCAGCGGCGCCGCCAAAAAGCCTGATGAACTCGCGCCGTTCCATTCGTCACCTCGTCGGCGCGGCCGAGCAGGAAGAATGGAAATCAGCCGACAACCAGCGCCGCGTGCCGGCTCTGGCCTTCGCTCATGCCGCGGGCCTTCATCCACTCGTAGGCGCGGTCGAACAGCGTCGCGTCATAATAATCGACGTGCTTGTAGTGCACGAACGCCCGCAGCAATTCCCTCGGTTGCAGGGCGCCCTTGGCGTGCGCCGTGACGTGGTGGGCATATTTGTAGAAGTCGCCGTTGATCAGGTCGACCGCCTCATTCTCCGCGTCGTAATAGGCCTTGCGTTGCTCCGCAGTGAGATCGGGCGAGATGACCTCGCCGCCGCGATAGAAGGACGCCGCAATGATGTGGGCGCCTTCCTTCAGACCGAGGCTGATGAACGGCTCCATCACCGCGACCGCCCGAGCGGCGCCGGCCTTGAGCGCCGCATAGCGCATTTGCGGCAGTCCGCCGTTCTGAATTTTGACGTGCTCCGCGCCGACGGCGCTTTCGAGCATCTGAATGGTCGTATAGTGCGAGCCGGTGAGCTCCTGGACCATGACCGGCACGTCCGACAAGTCGCGCGGGACCTGGAGTTTGTCGTCGAAAGTGAGGATCGCCTGCGCCGCGACGGCCGCGCGCAGCGCTGCGATGTTGCCGCCGCGCTTGCCGCGCTCGAGGCGATCGATGCTTGCCCATTCGCAGACATTGTAGCTGTCGGCGCAACCGCTATCGAAAAGGTTCTCCTTGACGCGCGACATGAACGGCGTCTGCACACTGTCCTTTTCTCGATCCGCGTAGGTGGCCGAAAAGCTCACATCAAGGCCTGCCTTGGCGAAGAGCCCCTCCTCGATGCCAACGATCACCGGCAGGTCGAACACCGGGTTGTTCGGCGCAATTTTTACCGTCGGTCGAGCTTGTTCGGGCTGCATCGTCGCTCTCTCGCGTTCGCATCCGAGCGGCAGGTCTTCCGCCTAAAATAGACTAACACTTCGCTCACCTGAACCAAAGTCCTCGTTCGGAATGATTGCACCGCGGCCTGCGCCGACCTCCCACGCGATTCCGCAGACAAGGGACGCAGCAGGAGACCGCTGCAGCTTACGACGCGCGTGCCCAGCTCGACTTTTGCCGCCGCGCCAGGTCGGTCTTCTGCCAATAGGCCTGCCAGCCATCGCTCGGACCGATGCCGTCGATTGCCGCCGGTCCCGTCAACTTCGCCGCGGCTTCGCCATCGAGCACCATCAGCGGCTTGCCGCCGTTGCCGGCCTCTTCGATGGCGCGGCGCAGAATGCGGCGGTAGGCGCTGATCGCCTTGTCCGACTGCCCGAGATGCTCCTTGGTGCGGTCCTGAATCGGGCCCATCGACTCGCAGGCCCACTGGTCGTGCACGTTGATATCGGTGCCCATGCCGGTGAAGGTCTCGTGCGCCTGCTCGTGCGCATCGAAGCCGTAATCGTTGCTCTTGTTCTTGCGCGGGATGTAATCCGGCAGCTCGTAAAGGGCGAGGCGCTGGCGGCGCATTTCCTCCTTGTCGACCGGCGCGCCGAAGCTGGTGAAGATCGCGTACCAGTAGTGCCTGCAGTCGTCGATCGGCACGTGCCATTGCGTGATCGTCATCTCGCTCGACATGGGAATGACGAACGCGTGCGGGAAAACGAGGTTGGTCACGCGCACGTGCGTGTCGGCGCCGCTGATTCGGCGCAGGGTGATCACGCGCATGCCGTAATCGGTCGGCTCGATCTCGATCTGCGGGCGGGGAAAATCGCGCATGATCCGCGTCATCGGCATGTCGGAATCGATCGACTTGTCGCGAAACAGCTTGCCGTAGCCTTGCGCCGGTTCCTCGTCGTGGAAGAAGCGATGCAGGAAGGAGGTGTGGGCGGGGTCGATGCCCACCTCGAACGACTGCAACCAGTTGCAGTCGATCATGCCCTTGAACGCGAATGTGTGGGTGGGCGGCGCCGCGAAGCAGTCGAACTGCGGGAAGGCAGGCGGCTCGGAAGACCCCATATACGCGAAAAGGATTCCGCTCTTCTCCACCACCGGATAGGCTTTCTGGCGGATGTTGGCGCACATGCGGCTGCCCTCCGGCTCGGCCGGCGTGTCCAGGCATTGGCCGGTCACGTCGAACAGCCAGCCGTGGAACGCACAGCGCAAGCCGCCGTGCTCGAGCCGCCCATAGGCGAGATCGGTGCCGCGGTGCGGACAGGCGCGCTCGAGCAGGCCGTAACGGCCGGCCTCGTCGCGGAACAAGACCAGCGATTCGCCGAGCAGGCGAACGGGCTTGACCGGCCGGTTGCCCGTCAATTCGTCGACCAGCGCGGCGGGTTGCCAGTAGCACCGCATCAGCTTGCCCGCAGGCGTGCCCGCCCCGGTGCGGGTGAGGAGATCGTTTTGCTCGGCGCTCAACATGGCACGCGTCTTCGCTCCACGCGGTCGGGACGGAAATCTAGCGGATCGCGCGCGGTCGGCGCCAGTCCTTCGCACGTCGCTGCGGCGCTTAGGCAGCGCGGAACCGGCGCGACCGCGCCGGCGTTGACCTTTGCAATCTCAAGGCGCGCAAGGAGCGGATCATGCGCGACGAACGAGGACGCAAGGTCGAGACCAGCGTCGAGGCGCGAGCCGGGTTTCTCGATCGCCATGTGCTCATCGTCCTCTGCGTGAGCCTGGCGCTCGCTCTGGTCGTCCTGGGCACGCTCTGGCTCGGCTTTTTCACGCCGGGCGCTTGAGCGCGCGCATCCCGCTTGGCTTCAATGCCCTGGGAGCACCATCACTTTGGGCGTGGTGGGCAGGCTCGTCTTCGAGACGACCAGCGAGGGGATCTCGCTCGTTTCCACCGTCCACGTCTGCCGTGCGCGGTCGAGGAAACGGTCGAGGCTATAGGAGCTGAAATAGTGCATCGGGATCATGAGCGGCGCCTTGAGCGCCCCCAGAACTTCCATCATGCCGTCGAGATCGAGCGTCAGATTGCCGTCGACCGGGACAAATAGCACATCGACGCGGCCAATCTCGTTGAGCTGCTGCTGGTTGAGCGTGTGGTGCAGATGGCCGAGATGTGCGATGCACATGTTCGCCGTCTCGTAGATGAAGATCGAATTGCCGTGCCGCTCGGTCCCGCCGCGCCAGTCGCGGATGTTGGTCGGCACGTTGCGCACGCGCACGTCTTTGACGGTGATGTCGTGGCGCGCCGGCTGATCCGGCGTCGGCCCCCAGCCGCGCAACACGTACTTGATGGCGGGATCGGGATGATCGGTGAAATGGGTCGAGTGCGCGTGATTCATCGTCACGATGTCCGGCACGACCGGAGGCCGGACATAATCGTTGTAGTCGGTGGCGATGCGGACAAGCTGCGGGGACTCGATCAGGAAAGTCGAGTGGCCGATATAGGTGATGCGGACCTGCTCCGGATCGAGCGAGACGCGCAACGCGGCCGGCACGATGCGCGGCGCATCGAAGGCGACGAGTCCCGGGCATGTCTGCGTCAGCTCCGCCTTCGGCGTTGGCGCCTGCAGGAGCTCGAATGCCACAACGGGCGAGGCGAACAGCCCGAGGAGCGCGAGCACCGTTGTGCGAACAAGAGCAGCCGTACCGGGCATGGAGACGTCCTTCGTGCGCGTTGTCAGCGCGCGGCAAGCGTGCGCCGGCGCGGGAGTGGGGTTCGCGCGAAATGTGCCACGGATCGGAATGCGGCGCCACGGGCGCAGCGCCGAGCGCAGAACCGGCGGCTCTCCCGCCGCAGGCGAAGCACTGCGATCAGCGCGGGGGCATGATCAGGCCTTTCGAGGTCACCACGACCCAGCGGCCGTCCTGCTTGCGGATCGCGTCGACGCGACCCAGCCCCGGCACGACATCGCCCTGATCGACCTCGATGAGGCCCATGCGGCCTTCGATGAGCGCGGTGCCGCGACGGACGTCGCGCACCACCCAGCCTTCGAGCTTGCCGGGTTGGTTCATCGGCGGCACGATCGAACCGGTCGCGTCTTTCGGCGGCGCGGCGGCTTCAGCGCGAGAAACCCTATCGAGCGCGTCGAGGGCCTTGCCGAGCTTGCCCGGGTCGGTTTGCGCGCGCTCGAGGCGTTCGATGCGCTCGCCGATCCTCGTGAGTTGCGCCGCCGCGCTGCGGCTGGCGGAATCGATGCTCACCTTCAATGCCGCCAGCTCGAGGCGCGCCTGCACGACATTCTCCTTGAGCGCCTGGATGTCCTCGACGCTCATTGCGTCCGCCGCAACAGCCGTGCCGGCGGGACGCGCGAGCCCATAGGCGGTCAGCGCCCCGATCATCGCGCCGAGCGCGGCAGCGAGCGCAATGGCGGCGGCGAAGAGCGTGAAGCGGCTCACGGAGGAGGCGTCTTGGGCGGGCTCTGCGAGCAAATCATCGGTATCGCCGGCATCGCCGCTCGCGAAGCCACGTTTGCCCGCCGCCGTTGTCGTGTCGGCCGCGGCGGCAAGCTTCGGCGCGACGACCGCCGCGGTGGTCTCGATCGTGCCCGCGTCAGCGCCGGCCAACGTCTTCGATACGCCCGCGGCCGGCTCGCTTGCAGGCTTCGCCAGGAGCTCGGCCTCGCCGGACGGCGAAGACGTCTCCTCGATAAACTCTTTGTCACCCATGGAAGGTCCTCGATACGCGGGCGAATTGGACCTTATCGCGGTTACCAACAGGTTAGCATTTGGATCGATTTACGGTTGCCGCGCGGCGGTGTCGCGGCACGCCTGCGGCGCTCCTTCGGCAAAGCCCGCCGTCAGACGCCGAGGAACCGGTGCTGGACGTCCGGCGCGGCGGCAAGCTCTCCGGAGCTGCCGGTCCATACCACCTTGCCGCGCTCGATCAGATAATGCCGCTCGGCGATGCGGATCAGCGCCTGCACGTTCTTGTCGATCACCAGGATCGATTGTCCGGCGGCCTTGAGCTTTGTGAGGCACTGCCAGATTTCGGCGCGGATGAGCGGCGCCAGGCCCTCCGTCGCCTCGTCCAGAATCAAGAGACGAGGATTGGTCATGAGGGCGCGGCCGATCGCCAGCATCTGCTGCTCGCCGCCGGAGAGCTGGTTCGCCATGTTGGCGATGCGCTCGGCGAGCCGTGGAAACAGCGTGCACACCTTCTCGAGCGTCCACGGCTCGGCCGCACGGCTGCGATTGGCCGCAGTCGCGACGAGATTCTCCCGCGCGGTGAGATTGGGAAAGACCTGCCGCCCCTCCGGCACCAGCCCGATGCCGAGCTTGGCAACCTGATAAGCCGCGAGCCCACGGATTTCCCGTCCGTCGAAGCGGATGGAGCCGGTCAGCGCCGGCGTGAGCCCCATGATGGAACGCACCGTCGTGGTCTTGCCCATGCCGTTGCGCCCCATCAGCGTCACCATCTCGCCGGGCGCGACGGCGAGCGACATCCCGAACAGGACCTGGCTCAGCCCGTAGCAGGTCTCGATGTTGGAGACCTCGAGCAGGGGCGAGCTAGCCATGCGCGGCCTCCTGCTCGCCGAGATAGGCCTCGCGCACCTCGGCATTGGCCCTGATCGCCTCCGGCGGGCCGGACGCGATGATGCGGCCATAGACCAGGACCGTGATCCGGTCGGCGAGCGCAAACACCGCTTCCATGTCGTGCTCGATCAGCAGGATGGTCAGCTCGCCCTTGAGCTCGCGCAGCGTCTTGACCATGCGCGCGCTCTCGTCCGGCCCCATCCCGGCCATGGGCTCATCGAGCAAGAGCATGCGCGGGCTGGTGGCGAGCGCCATGGCGATCTCGAGCTGGCGGTGCTCGCCGTGGCTGAGCTTGGAGACGATGACGTCGCTCCGCCCGGCAAGTCCGACGCGCGCGAGCGCCGCGCGGGCCGGCTCGCGCAGCTCCGGCTCGCGGCGCGCGTCGCGCCAGAAGCGAAAGGAGTGACCGGCGTGGGCCTGCACGGCGAGCGCGACATTGTCGAGCGCGGTGAAATCGAGAAATAGCGAGGTGATCTGGAACGAACGGCCCAAGCCGAGCTGGCTGCGGCGATCGACCGGCAACGCCGTGACGTCGCGGCCGTCGAAACGGATGCGGCCGGCATCAGGCGCGATCTCGCCCGCGAGCTGGGCAATGAGCGTCGTCTTGCCGGCGCCGTTCGGGCCGATGACGGCGTGCAGCTCCCCCTTCGGCACGGCGAGCGAAATCGCATCGGATGCAATGACGCCGCCGAAACGCTTGCTCACGCCCTCGATCTTCAACAGCGCATCAGCCATGGCGCCCGCCCACGAGCAGACCGTCGATGCCGCCGCGCGCGAACAACACCACCAGCAGGAACAGGGGACCAAGGATGATCTGCGAGTACTGGGTGATGCCTGAGAGCGCTTCTTCCAGGACCAGCAGCGCCAGCGCGCCGATCACCGGCCCGAACACCGTGCCCATGCCGCCGAGCACCGCCATCACGATGAGGTCGCCTGAGCGGGTCCAGTGCATCATCGCCGGGCTGATGAAGTCGGTATGGTTGGCAAGCAACGCGCCGGCGAGCCCACACAGCATGCCCGCGAAGACGAAACAGAGGAGCTTGTAGCGATAGGTGGGAAAGCCGATCGCCCGCATGCGCCGCTCGTTCGAGCGCGCGCCCTGGATCACCATGCCGAAGCGGGAATGTACAAGCCGCCACACCAAGTAGATCGCCGCCAGCAGCAACGCGAGACAGAGATAGTACAAGGCCGTCTTGTTCGAAAGATCGATAACTGCGCCGAACTGGCTGCGTTTGTAGATGGTCATGCCGTCGTCGCCGCCGTAGCGATCGAGCCCAATGGCGACGTAGTAGACCATCTGCGCGAACGCCAGCGTGATCATGATGAAATAGACGCCGCGCGTGCGCAGCGACAGCGCGCCGACCGTAACCGCGAAGAGCGCCGACGCCGCCACTGCCAGCGGCCATTGCAAGAAGCCTGAATTCACTCCTTCCTTGGCGAGAATTCCCACCGCATAGCCGCCGATTCCGAGATAGGCGGCATGACCAAAGCTCACCATGCCGCCGAACCCCATGATCAGGTTCAGGCTCACCGCCGCGATCGCCAGAATCACGATGCGCGTGAACAGCGAGATTATGAACGCATTGCCACTGGCCTCGGCGTAGACCGGTACTAGCGCCAGGATGGCGATCACACCTGCGACGAGAGCGTTGCGCGGGGTCAGCCGCACGCTCATCGCTGAGCCGCCGGGAACAGACCTTCGGGTCGGAAGACCAGCACCGCCGCCATGAGCGTGTAGATCAGCATCGAGGAAAGCGCGGGTCCTGCGCTCGAGCCGGCGCTATAGCTCACGAAGTTGCGCATGAGGTCCGGCAGAAATGCGCGGCCTATCGTGTCGATGATTCCGACCAGCATGGCGGCAACGAAAGCACCGCGGATCGAACCAATGCCGCCGATGATGATGACCACGAAGGCCAGGATCAGGATGTTCTCGCCCATCCCGATCTGCACGAAAGAGAGCGGCGCCTGCATCATTCCGGCAAATCCGGCTAGTGCTGCACCGAGGCCGAACACCAGCGTGTAGAGGAGCTTGATATTGACGCCGAGCGCGCCGGCCATCTCGCGGTTGGAGGCGCCGGCGCGGATCAGCATGCCGATACGCGTGCGCATCACCAGGACATAGAGCAGGAGCGCAACCGCGAGGGTGGCCAGAATGATCACCAGCCTGTAGAGCGGGTAATAGACGCCCGGCAAAACCTGAACTGCGCTGAGCATCTCCGGCGGGAGGGACAGCGTCAGGCCGGCGGGACCCCAGATCAGCCGCACCAGCTCATTGAAGAACAGCAGCAGACCGAAGGTCCCGAGCACGTGGTCGAGGTGATCGCGCCCGTAGAGCGGCCGGATCGCAATCACCTCGAGCACCATTCCGGCCAGGAGGGTTGCGAGCAACCCCAGTCCGATGCCGGCGAGGAAACTGTCGGTCAGCGCGGCAAAGCTCGCGGCGAAATAGGCGCCGAGCATGTAAAGCGAGCCGTGCGCCAAATTGACCAAATCCATAATGCCGAAGATCAGCGTCAGGCCGGCTGCGAGCAGGAACAGCAGCATGCCCAACTGAATGCCGTTGAGGCACTGCTCAAGCAGATACAGCATTATCGGGATGTTCCCTCAAAGCTTTGCAGGGCTTGAGCCCGTCGGCTCTCTGGATCCCGTTGCAAATCAGGCCATGACATTGTCCGCAAAACAAGACGGCAGAAGCATGCGCTTCTGCCGTCTTGGAGCTTGCACCTTACCAGGCGCTCAGTTCGGCATCTTGCACTTCTGCCAGTGCTTGTCCTGATCGTTCTCGACAATGGTGGCAACCGTCTTGAGCCGGTATTCGTTGCCTTCCTTGATCGCCTCTTGCAGATAGAAGTTCTGGATGGGGATGTGGTTGGGGCCGAATTTGAAATTTCCGCGGACCGATTTGAAATCCGCCTTCTCCAGGGCGCGGCGCAATTCCTCTTTCTTGCTCATGTCGCCGTTGACCGCCTTGAGGCCGCTGTCGATCAACGCCACAGCGTCGTAGGTCTGCGAGCCGTAGAATGACGGATAGGTATTGTACCAGCGCGCCCTGTAGTCGTGGACGAAGCGCTGGTTGGTCTCGTTTGGCAGATCGTTCACCCATTGTTGGGCGCCAGGAATGCCCAGGGCCAGGTCCTTCAGCCGTGGCAGCGACAGATCGTCGATGGTGAAGGCGGTATAGAGCGGGATCTGGTTTTTAAGGCCCGACTGCACGTACTGGGTGATGAACTGGATGCCGGCGCCGCCGGGATAAAATGCGAAGAGGGCGTCGGGCTTGGCGGCGCGCGCCTTGGACAGCTCGGCCGAGAAATCAAGCTGATCGGGCCAGCGCGTGAGCTCGCGCCCGACGATCTCCCCCTTGAATGTGGCAGCCACGCCCTCGAGCATGTCTTTGCCGGCGGCGTAATTCGGCCCGATCAGAAACGCGGTCTTGATCCCCTTCTGGTTCATGTAGAGGCCGACCGCCTGCGGCGTCTGGTCATTGTTCCAGGAGGTCGAGAACACGTATGGCGAGCAGAGCTCGCCTGCGAGCTGCGACGCGCCGGCGTTGGTGACAATCGTAAACGTCTTGGAATCTATGAGCGGCTTGAGCGAGGCGAGCAACACGTTCGACCAGATGTAGCCGACGACGAAGTCGACCTTGTCCGATTCGATCAGCTTCTGCGTCTTCTGCACGCCGACCTCGGGTTTGAGCTGGTCGTCCTCGTAGATGACCTCGACCGGGCGGCCACCCAGCTTGCGCCCGAGATGATCGAGCCCGAGCTCGAACGAGTTGCGCATGTCGTTGCCGATCGCGGCGACCGGCCCGCTGAACGTGCTGATGACGCCGATCTTGAGCGGCTGCTGGGCGAGCGCCGGCGCCGCGCCGAGGGCAAGCAGCGCGACCGTTCCCATCAGAATTCTCTTCATGTCCATCCTCCAAAGGGGAAACTGCGGCGATCTTATTTGATCGGCGAATGCGTCAAAAGCCCTCTCGGCGTGGCGTTTCGTCCCGCCATCGGCGCTCGCGGCGGAGCGCAACGAGCGCTGCTGCCTTGCCTTGCTGCGGGGCTGGCAGTAAAGCACTCGGGCCGTTTGCTTTGAGCGCCAAAAAGGCGTCGCGATGCACGAATTGACCGGCAGGACGCACTGGCATGAGCCGACCGGCAACGACAGAGCCGGTTTCGGCGCGTTCGGTCGGCCCAAGACGCCCTACGACCTGTTCATGGAAGCGGAGGGCATTCCGATCTATCGCGATATCGGCGTGAGCAAGGTGCAAAACCTGCCGCTTGCGCCATGGAAGCGGCTGGGCGGGAAAGGCACGTATATCCAGCTCCACGGCACCGAGGGCAAATGGGGCAGCTACGTCGTCGAGGTGCCTGGCGCCGGCGCGCTCAAAGCGGAAAAGCACCTCTACGAGGAGGTCTATCTCGTCGTGGAGGGCCGCGGCACCACCGAGGTGTGGCTCGACAGCGACAGCAAGCGGCATGTCTTCGAATGGCAGAAGGGTTCGCTGTTCTCGATCCCGGTGAACGCCTGGCATCGGATCGTCAACGCGAGCTCGGCGCCAGCGCTGCTCCTCGGCGGGACCACGGCGCCCAACCTCATCAACCTCATCAACAATATCGAGTTGGTGTTCAACTGCCCGTACGAGTTCCGCGACCGCTTCAGCGGCGCCGACGACTTCTACAAGTACAAGGATGACATCGAGCCCGATCCGGTCCGCGGGCTGGCGATGCGGCGCACGAATTTCATCCCGGACGTGGTCAATTGCGACTTGCCGCTCGACAACCGCCGCTCGCCCGGCTGGCGGCGGGTCGAACCGTTCATGACCGGCAACACGTTTTATCTCTGGATCGGGCAACACGAGAACGGCCGCTACTCCAAGGCGCACGCGCACACCTCGGCCGCGGTGCTGATTTGCCTGAAGGGAAAGGGCTACACCTATACCTGGCCCGAGCGGTGCGGCATCACCCCGTGGAAAGACGGCCATGCCGACAAGGTCAGGCGCGTCGACTACGAACCGGTCGGCATGGTGTCGGCCGCGCCCGGCGGCGCGCGCTGGTACCACCAGCACTTCGGGGCGTCGAAGGAGCCGCTGCGGCTGACCGCCTGGTTCGGGCCGCATAATCCGGGGCGCGAGCCCGGTCCTCCCGGCGAGAAGCATACCGACTACACCGCAATGGATATCCCCGAAGGGGGCAGCTCGATCCCGTACTGGATGGAAGATCCCTTCATCAGCACCGAATACGAGGCGAAGCTCAAGGCGGAAGGGGTGCCGAGCCGAATGGAGCCCGAATTCTACAAGAAGGGCGCCGTCGTGCCCAAGTTCGCGGGCGCGTGAGCACGGTGCACCTGACGTAATGGCCGACGAGGAAACGCAAGGCGGCCGGATTTTCTTCTCCAGCACCGGACGCTCGCTCGTCGACGAAGACGAAATCGTCGTGCTCAGCGCCGGAGTGGACATCGGCTCGTCCACCTCGCACCTCGTGTTTTCACGGATTGTTCTGGAGCGGCTCGACAGCCGGTACGTGGTCACGATCCGCGAGACGTTCTATCAGTCCGACATCCTGCTCACGCCCTATTGCGGCGAGGACCAGATCGACGCCGCAGCGCTCGGCGCCTTCATCGAGCGCCAATACCGCGACGCCAAAGTCGACCCGGACGAGATCGATACCGGCGCGCTGATCCTCACCGGCGTCGCGGTCGGCCGGCGCAACGCCCGGAATATCGGCGAACTGTTTGCGCGCCAGGCCGGCAAAATGGTCGCGGTCTCGGCCGGCGACAGTCTCGAGGCGGTGATGGCCGCGCACGGCTCGGGCGCCGCCGCACGCTCCATCCGCGAGGGCGCAACCGTCATGAATGTCGACATCGGTGGGGGCACGTCGAAGATCGCGATCTGCGCCGACGGGCGGGTGAGCGAGCTCACGGCGCTCGATGTCGGCGCGCGGCTCATCAGCCTCGATCCGGCCGGCCGCATCGTGCGGATCGAGGAGGCCGCGCGCGGCTTCGCGACCGAGCTCGGCATCGACCTCGAGCTCGGCGCGCAGCTTTCCCCGCAGAGCGCGCGAGCCTTGGCCGCGTGCATGGCGGATTGCTTGTTCGAGGCGATGGCCGGCGGATCGCCCATGGCCAGCGGGCGCAGCCTGCTGCGGCTCGAGCCGCTGTCACCGCGCGCGCTCGTGCGGCAACTGACCTTTTCCGGCGGCGTCGCCGAATACGTTTACGGCCGCGAGGCGCAGAGCTACGGCGATCTCGGCCCGCTGCTGGCGCAAGAAATTCGGGCCCGCGCGGAACGGTGGGGGCCGAAGGTCGAGCGCGCGAGCGAAGGCATCCGCGCCACCGTGATCGGCGCGTCGCAATACACCACGCAGGTGAGCGGCAGCACCATTTACGTTTCCCCGCTGACGATCCTGCCGCTGCGCAACGTGCCGGTGATCGCGCCTCCGTTTCCGCTCGATGCCGAGGAGATCGAGCCCTCGGCCGTGGCGGCGGAGATCAAGGCGCTGCTCAAGCGGCTCGATCTCGCCGACGCCGGCACGCCGGTCGGCGTGTTCGTGCCGTGGCGAGGTTCGGCCACGTTCCGGCGGCTCGATGCATTCTGCCAAGGCCTGACGAACGGGCTTGCGCCGATTCTCGCGGACGGCCATCCGCTGGTATTGGCTGGGGACGGGGATGTCGGCGGCTTGATGGGAATTCACCTGCGCGAGGAAATGGGGATCGACAACGCGATCGTCTCCGTCGACGGTCTCGAACTCAAAGAATTCGACTACATCGACATCGGCGGCATGCTGCCACAATCCGGCGCCGTGCCCGTCGTGATCAAGTCGCTGATCTTTCCGCCCGACGCCGCCGCGCGTCCGCAACGCCAGCCGGGAGCCGGCGGGCCGATTGCGAAGCCGCTATCGCTCGCGGGACGTTAGCCCGTCAGAGCCCATAGATCCGCTCCGCGGTGCCACCCATGATCGCGTGGCGCTCGCCGACGGGAAGCGCGGCGACGAGATCGCTGATGCCCTGCCAGGTCTGCGCATAAGTGGCGCCGAGCAAGATCACCGGCCAGTTGCTCGCCGCCATCACCCGATTGGAGGTGAAGAGGTCGAGCACGTGATCGCTGTAGCGGCGTAGCTCGTCGGTCGACCAGCGCCAGCGTATGATGATGTCGAGCCCGACCGAGAGCTTGATGGAGACATTGCGGTGCTCGGCAGCGCGGGCAACTTGGGTCGCCCAGGGCTCCCAGCCCCGCTCGGGAAGCGGCGGCCGTCCGAGATGGTTGATGACGATTTTCAGCTCCGGCAGGCGCTCCGCCAGCTCGAGCACGGATTCGAACTGCGCCGCGTTGACAGGGATGGCATCGAAGGCGAGCCCCGCCGCCGCAAGGAGCTTTTGGGATTCGACCACGCCATCCTGCAGCAGCCAGCGCGGATCCGGCTCGTTGCTGATGAGATGGCGCACGCCGACGAGCTTGCCGCGCGAGCGCAGCCGCTCGAGCGCGCCCGCCGTCGCGTCGGGATCGGCAAGGGGCAGCCAGCCGACCACGCCGCGCACGAACTCGACCTGATTGCTCAGATCGAGACACTCCTCGGTTTCGCCGCCGACCTGATGCAGGACCTGCACCAGCACCGTTCCCTTGATGCCGCAGCGGTGGAGCTCCGGCCGCAGGTCGTCGGGCGTGAAATCACGCGCCAGGCGATCACCGACCTGATCCGGCCAACTATAGGTGTGCCGGCTCCTCCACCAGAAATGATGATGCGAATCGATCACGGCCTATCCGATCGGGGTCTCGCCGCCTCGCAAGCATTCTTGCGCTTTTCCCTTGGCCATCGCGCTCCTCCGATTGTTGTGGCTGAAATCCAACAATTCAACTGCGTCTGCGCCGCCTGATCTCCTTGATCACGGCGCTGTTGTCCAAGTCTCCCTCGCCTTGCCGCACGCAGGCTCGCAAGACGTCGGCATGAATTTCGGCGAGCGGAAGCTGCTGCTTCGCCCGTTGCGCTTGCTCGAGCATGAGGTCGACGTCCTTGAGATGCTGGGTGATGCGGCCCTCTGCGGCGAATTCGCCGTGGATCATCTTCGCGCCCTTGGTGTCCATGACCTGCGAATAAGCCGCCGAGCTGCGCGCGAGGTTGAGAAACGCCTCCGGATCAAGTCCGAGCCGCTCCGCAAACACCAGGCCTTCGGCCATGGCCAAGCGGTTGAGCCCGAGAATGAGGTTGATCGCAAGTTTGGCGCGCCCGGCATCTCCAATTTTGCCGATGTGGAAGTGGCGCGCAAACAGCGCGCGCAATACGCCTTCCACTGCGCGGATAACCTCGGCATCGCCGCCGATCAGCCCGACGCCCTCGCCGCGGGCAACCTGGCCGCTTGCTCCCGAAACCGGCGTTTCCAGAAGGCGCAGCCCGCGCTTGCCGACGCGCTGCGCCAAGCGAGCGATACGCTCTGGGTCGCAAGTGCTCGCGCAAAGCACGATTTTGGCGGAGCCGTCGCCCGCGGCCGGCAACAGCTCCCGCTCGATCACGTCCTCGACCTGATCGGTGCTGAACACCGCAAGCACGATGGGATCGCAGCGCCGCGCGAGATCGCCAACGGAGTCAGCCGGATGGCCGCCTCGCTCCACGAGCTTGATATTCTTGGCGCGGTCGATGTCGAAGCCCACGACCTCGAACCCCGCGCCAAGCAAACGGCTCACGAATGCCTGGCCTAGCAGGCCGAGCCCAACCACGCCGACAGATTGTGTCACGAGCCTCACTCGGCGCTTGTTGTTCCTGCGATAGCAGCGTTCACTTTATCCCAAGGGCCGGTGCGGCGGACATCAACCGAGCGGCGCGATGGCAAGTTCGCGCGCGGCCGCGTCAAGACTCTCGCGCAACGCCTTGGATACGGGGATGCCGTTCTTCGTGCGGTCCTGCCGCTTGCGATGGCTCTGCTCTCCGGGCAGCCAGATGCGTTCGACCCCGGGCAATCGCTCGGCGCCGCGCATGACGCGCACCGCAGCATCGACCTGGCGCTTGAATGCCGCCGCCGGCGCGAAAGCGTCGATCGACAGCGCAACGATGGCGTGGCCGGTATTGGTGACCTTGCCCTGCTCCTTGACGAAATCGACGACCTCGCGTCCGAACGCCGCCTGGTTGAGCGCACCCGCCAGCAGTCCCACCATCAGGCTCAGCCCGTAGCCCTTGTAATCGCCGATCGGCAGCAGCAGCCCTTGCTCCGCGCGTTTGGGGTCGGTGAGCGGCTTGCCGTCGCGGCCGATCATCCAGCCGACCGGCAACTCTTCTCCGCGCTGCATCTTCAGACGCACCTTGCCGAAGGCAGCAACGGTCGGCGCCATGTCGAGGACGACCGGCGCCTCGTCTTGGGCCGGGACGGCGATTGCGATCGGGTTGGTGCCGAGCAAGTTCTCGGTCGAGCCCCAGGGCGGCAGGTGATTGTTGCTGCCGACGGCGAGATAGAGCCCGATCATGTCATGGGCGAGCGGCATCATGGCGTAGAGCGCCGCCGGGCCGGCATGGTTGCTCATTCGCGCGCCCACCCAGGCGAGGCCTGCGGCTTTGGCCTTCTCGATCGCCGTCATGGCGGCAAAACGCATGACCAGATGGCCCATGCCGTTATCGCCGTCGACAAGCGCGGTGGCCGGACGCTCCTCCACGATCCGGATGTGCGGACGCGCGTTGATCCCGCCCGCCTTGAGGCGCCGCAGATAGAGCGGCAGCCGGATCACGCCGTGCGTGTCGCTGCCGCGCAAATCGGCCTCGACCATCAGCCCCGCGACAATCTCCGCATCATCGGAGGAAAGTCCGGCAGCCTCGAAGGCGCGCATGATGAAAGCCGACAGTGCCGCCGGCGCGACACGCGGCGCATCGCTCGAGGCTGTGGTGTTGGGGGCGGCCTCTGCTGACATATCCACTCCTGCGGCTGCCGCTATGTCATATGGATCGCAGCGCCATTACAACCGCATTCTCGGCTCGCCCTCTTGCGTCATATCCGCAGGCGCGCAGTCGTGGCTCGGCTCTTTTGCGCCGGCGATTGTCCCTTGCCACGAGCCATGGCCTTATACGGACACTGCTCGCTTCGGGTGGAACGATCGCATGGCTCGCTACCGCGTTACGGTCGACACCGGAGGAACCTTTTCGGATTTCGTCGCTCTCAACGAGGAAACCGGCAAGCTCTCGATCGCCAAGCTGCCTTCGACGCCCGACGATCCCTCGCGCGCGATCGTTGCTGGGGTAGAGCAACTCATCGCAACGGCCGGTGAGTCAACCGAGATCGGATATTTCTGCCATGGCACGACGGTCGGGACCAACGCACTACTCGAGGGCAAAGGCGCCAAGACCGGCTTGTTGGTGACGGAAGGGTTTCGCGGCATCTATCCCGTCGGCGAGCAGGCACGGCCCTACGGCGCGGCGATCTTCGACGTCATGTACGACAAGCCGGCGCCGTTGGTGCCACATAGCCTGACCGGCGAAGTGAAGGAGCGCATCGATTTCCGCGGCAATGTGCTCCAGGCGCTCGACGAGGCGGCGCTGCGCGAAACGGTGCGCCAGCTCGCCGCAGAGGACGTCGAATCGATCGCCGTGTGTCTGCTGTTCTCGTTCCTTCATCCCGCGCACGAAGCGCGCGTGCGCGAGATCGTGCGCGAAGAGATCCCCGATTGCGACGTCTCGCTCTCCTGCGAGGTGCTACCGCAGATCCGTGAGTACTATCGGCTGAGCAGCACCGTCATCAACGCCTATCTGCAGCCGATCCTCACGCGCTACATCGCCGAGCTCGACCGGCGCCTGGACCGTGCCGGCGTCGCCACCCGGCAAAAATACATCATGCAATCGAACGGCGGGATGGCGACCTTTGCTGCCGCGGCGCGGCGCGCAGTCGCCACGGTGCTGTCGGGGCCGGCCGGCGGCGTCACCGCGGGCGTGCTCGCCGGCCGCATGATCCGGCTTCCCAACATCATCACCTTCGACATGGGCGGAACGTCATGCGACGTGGCGCTGATCAAGGACGGCGAGCCTTTGCTGTCGAGCCGCGGACAGGTTGCGCAGCGCGATCTCGCCGTACCCATGCTGGACATCAACACGGTGAGCGCTGGCGGCGGCACGATCGCGACGGTCGACGGCTTCGGTATGTTGCAAGTCGGACCGGCGAGCGCCGGCGCGGTACCGGGGCCGGCCTGCTACGGGTGCGGCGGCGAGATGCCGACCATCACCGATTGCAACCTGGTGCTGGGCTACCTCGGCGAGGACGGCTTCCTCGGCGGGCGGATGCGCCTCGAGGCGTCCAGAGCGCGCGCCGCAATCATGGCCAAGGTCGCGCGTCCCCTCGGCCTTGATCTCATCGAGGCGGCCGAAGGCATCGTGCGCATCATCGATGTGAAGATGCAGGAGGCGATCAAGGCCATCTCCACCATGCGCGGGCACGACCTGCGCGATTTCATGCTGCTTGCCTTCGGCGGCGCGGGGCCGCTGCATGCGCCCCGCATCGCCCGCGAGCTCGGTATGGCAGGCGTCATCGTACCGCTTTATCCAGGGGTGTTTTCGGCGATCGGTTTGCTGATGTCCGACGTGAAGCACGACTACATCCGCTCGAAACTGGCGCCGCTGACCGAAGTCGCGCCCGAAGAGATGAATCATATCTTCGAGCAGCTGTCGGCGCAGGCGTTCACGGAGCTGCGCGGCGATGGCTTCGCGCCCGATCGCATCCGCATCGAACGGGCGCTCGACATGCGCTACGCCGGCCAGGGCTACGAGATCGCCGTGCCCTGCCCTGCCGAACCGTTGCGGCCGAGCAATCTGAAAGAGCTGCGCGTGAGCTTCGACCAGCGGCACCAGCGCATGTTCGGGCATATGGCGCCGGAGGAGCCGGTCGAGATTGTATCCTACCGGGTGCGCGGCCTCGGGCTCCTGCCGCCTGTCGAGATGCCGAAATTCGCGCGCACCGGCGCGGCACTCGAGGATGCACGTCGGGGGATGCGGCGCGTGCGCTTCGATGGAGCGGAGCGTGATTGCCCGATCTATCAGCGCGACCAACTCGATGTGGGCGCAAACTTTGCCGGCCCGGCGATCCTCGAGCAGCTCGATTGCACGACCGTCGTGCGCCCCGGGCATATCGCGCGCGTGGACGAGTGGAAGAACCTGATCGTGACGCAGGAGAACTGATCGCCGTGCACGCCATCGATCCCGTCGATCTCGAAGTGGTGAAGGCCAGTCTCTCCGGCATCGTGCAGGAGATGCAGAACTCGCTGTTCCGCACCGGCTTTTCTACCATCGTGCGGGAGTCGCAGGATGCGTCCTGTGCGCTGATGAACGCGCGCGGCGAGGTGGTGGCTCAGCACGTGGTGTTGCCGCTACACATCGGCGCCTTCCCGGCCTCTACCGCCGCCGTCATCGACGCATTCGGCGGCGGCATGGCGCAAGGGGACGCCTTCCTGATCAATCATCCCTACCAGGGCGGCAGTCCGCACGCGCCCGACATTGCCGTCCTTACGCCGTTCTTCGCGGACGGCGAGCTGTTCGGCTTCTGCGGCTCGATCGCGCACAAGAGCGACATCGGCGGCCCCGTGCCGGGAAGCTGCTCGGGCCAAGCGCGGGAAATCTTCAACGAGGGGCTGCACCTGCCCGCCGTGCGCTACGAGACGGCCTATCGCCGCCACGGCGACATCGAGCGGCTGATCGGCGCCAACAGCCGCACCCCGGAACTCGTGCTGGGCGACATCCGCGGCCAACTCGGCGCCGACCGGCTGGGCGAGAGGCGGCTCGGAGAGCTCGTCGGCAAATTCGGCAAACGGGAAATCCTCGCCTGCTTCGATCGCCTACTCGAAATGTCGGAAGTAAAGGTCAAGCAGGCAATCGCCGAATGGAAGGACGGCCGTTTCGAGGCGGAGCGTTTCGTCGACGACGACGGCGTCGAGCTCGAGCGGCCGGTGCGCATCCACGTGGTCATCGAAAAGAGAGGAGACGCGCTTCATTTCGATTTCAGCGGCTCGGCGGACCAAACCAAGGGCCCCGCGAATATCCGCCCGCCCTTGGTGCAAGCAGCCTGCGCCTACGCGCTGATCTCGCTGATCGATCCGAACATGTATGTATCGAGCGGGCTTCTTCGCGGCTTCACCATGACGGCACGCGAGGGCAGCGTGCTAAACCCGCGGTTTCCCGCCCCGGTCAACACCTACAATCCCACCATCCATGCGCTTGTGGACGCCATCTTCGCCGCCGTGAGCCACGTCGTGCCGGGCAAGGCGCGCGCCGACGGCAGCGGCAGCCGCTCCATCATCCTAGGCGGGCGCAACACCTATACCGGCAAGGGCTATGTGCAATACGAGATCATCGCCGGCGGCGCCGGCGCGCGGGTGGGCAAGGATGGGGCCTCCGGCATCACGGTCAATCAAAGCAATGCCAAGATCGCGCCCGTGGAGATCATTGAGAGCGAATTTCCCACTCGCATCACCCGCTTCGAGCTGATCACCGATTCCGGCGGCGCGGGCGAGTTCCGCGGCGGGCTCGGCATCCGCCGCGAATATCTCAACCTCGCCGATGCGCGCTTCTCCATCCGCTCGATGAAGCATGCAATCCCCCCGAACGGCTGCGTCGGCGGCGAGAGCGGGCGTGCCGGCGATATCTGGATCAACCCGGAGCGCGCGGCGGCGAAGCGCTTGCCGACCCGCTACGCCGATTATCCCTTGCGGGCGCAAGACACCTTTCGACTCGATACCCCGGGCGGCGGCGGATATGGCGATCCGCTCGCGCGCGAGGCCGAACGCGTGCTGGCCGACGTGTGCGAGGGCGCCGTTTCCAAAGAGGCGGCGGAGCGCGACTATGGCGTGATCCTGCGGCCGGCCGGGCGATCATGGGCGATCGATGTGGCGGCCACGCAGGCGCGCCGTGCGCAGTTGAGGGCCGAGAAGGCCAAGAATGCGCCGCGATAGTAGGCGTACGCCGTGCCGTGCGCCGGCGATACCCAAGCCGATCAGCCGGATCGTCTACTACGGACGCGCCGCCTTCTGGCGTTTGAAGGCGCCAAAACCCGGGCGATAGGTCTTCTCATCGAGAAACTGCTTCATGCCTTGCGTGCGGCTGTCTTCCTTATCGACGAAACGCAAGGCATCGCTCTTGGCGTTGAGGTAGTCGGCGGCCTGCGGCTCGTTCATGAACCGCACGGCGCGCAGCGCCTCTTTGGTGTAGCGCAGCACGGCCGGGCTCTTCTCCATCAGTTTTTTAGCGAGCTTGATCGTCTCCTCTTTCAGCTTCTCCTTGGGATAGGAGAAGTTCACGAATCCGATCTCCTTGGCCTTCTTACCGTCGAACGTGTCGCCGGTGAGCGCGTAATACATGCCGTCGCGGAAGTTCAATGTCTGCGCGACGTTCCATGACACGATGCCGCCGGGCAGAATGCCCCAGTTGACCTCTGAAAGGCCGAACGGCGCTTCGTCGGCTGCCAGCGCGAAATCGCAGGCACAGACTTGCGTGAAGCCGCCGCCGAAGCAGTAGCCGTTGACCATGGCGATGGTCGGCTGCGGAAAGTTCGAGAGCCTGTGCCAGCGCCACTGATTGGAGGCGTAGCGGGCTTTGGCCCTCGCCGCCGGCGCATCGTCGTTGGCGCGGAAATAAAGCTTGATGTCTTGCCCCGCGCAGAAGGCATCGCCCGCACCGGTGAGCACGAGGACCTGGGTCTGCGGATCGACCGCGAGCTCGGCCAGCGCGTCGTCCATCTCGAGGTGGAGCTGCGGGCTCATGGCGTTGCGCTTGTCCGGCCGGTTCATGATCAGCCAAGTGATGCCATCCTGCTTCTCGATCAGGACGGTCTCGTATTTCTTCGTTGTCATTGTTGTCTCCTGGACGTGAGTTCACGCAAAGCGCACTACCTTCACGGCGGGCACATCAGTTCCGCAGGAAGCCTCGGATCGCCTCGGTGACGGCGGCGGCGCGCTCGATGTGCGGCAGGTGCCCGGCATTGGGAATCATGGTCAGCGTGGAGCCCGGGATCAGGCGGTGGAACGCCTCGGCGTAAGCCGGCGGAATGATGCGATCGTCGTCACCCCAGACGATGTGCGTGGGGACATTCACCCGGTGCAGCCAGCGCTCGAGCCGCGGGTTGAAGAAGCGGGGCTGCCACCCGAAGCGCGCGCTAGCGATGCGGTTGAGGATTGCGAGATCCTGATATTTGTCCGTGGCGGCGCGAGCCGCCGCTTCCTCGCCGAGCTTGGGGTCGGCATAGGCGAGGCGCGCCTGCTCCTCCGGATCGATGATGAAAATATCAGCCTTGCCTACGCCCTTGACGTGGATGCCGGCGGCCGAGACCAGCGTCAAGCTGCGCAGGCGCTGCGTCGAGCGCACCGCCATTTCAAGCGCAATCCAACCGCCCAGCGATTGCCCGACGATGTGAACGCCGGAGAGGCCAAGAACCTCGATGGCATCGAGATAGCAATAGGCGAGATCGGAAATGTCATCGATCCAGGCCGGCGCCTCCGAGCCGCCGAAGCCGGGATGATCGGGGGCAATGACGTCGAAGCGCTCTGCCAATGTATCGAGAAGGCCCGGCCAGTCCGCAAGCCCGTCGGTGCCGTGCAGGTAGATCAACGGCGCGCCCTTGCCGCCACGCGCCAGGCTGAGCTTGCAGCCATTAATCTCGATCGTCTGCCGAGCAAACTCCATGATCCAATCTGCCGTCCCACCGCCGCCCCGAAAAGGTAGGGGACGTTCGCAGACGGCTCAAACGGTTTCTGGCGCCGCGCATCTCTCGATCGGCGGCGATTGGCGACCGCTCGCAGTTTATTCAGATTTTACGCGGCGGCCCCGCTGCGCTCGTGGTAAGGGGTCCATGTCACCATGGAACTTTGCTACCATGCGCGGTGTTCCTACGGACAGGTTTCCCCCAAGATGCGCGGCGGGGCCGAGGGGTCGCCGGACGAATCATTACCTCTTCATGCCGGCGATTCATGGAGGTTTGCAAAATGGCTGAACTCACCGTCAATGGAAGGACTCACCAGGTCGATGTCGACCCCGAGACCCCGCTGCTGTGGGTGTTGCGCGACACGCTTGGACTGACCGGCACCAAATATGGCTGCGGCATCGCCCAGTGCGGCGCCTGCAGCGTGCATGTCGACGGCATTGCGATGCGCTCGTGCTCGGTGCCGTTGAGCGCAGTCGAGGGCCGTCAGATCACTACCATCGAGGGATTGGCGCAGAACGGCGTGCTGCACAAGGTGCAGCAGGCCTGGCTCGATCACGACGTGCCGCAATGCGGTTATTGCCAGTGCGGCATGATCATGGCGGTGGCGGCGCTGCTCAAGGACAAGCCGAAACCGACCGACGCCGACATCGACAGCAACATCACCAATATCTGCCGCTGCGGCACCTACCAGCAGGTGCGCGCGGCGATCCACGCCGCTGCCGCGAGCGCGTGAGCGGGGAGGCAGCCATGAATCACGTAGCGAACATCGATCGCCGCAGTTTCGTCGTGAGCGCAGCCGCCTTGGGCGGCGGCTTGACGCTCGGCTTCGAGCTTCCCTTCGCTGGCCCGCCGGTCGCGCGCGCGCAGGACGCGACGCCCGAGATCAATGCCTGGGTGGTGATCCGCCCCGACGACACCGTGGCCATTCGCATCGCCCGGGCCGAGATGGGCCAAGGCACGCTGACGGGGCTCGCGCAGCTCGTCGCCGAGGAGCTCGAATGCGACTGGTCGAAGGTCACAGCCGATCAGCCGACGCCGGGCCAGAACGTCGCCCGCAAGCGCGTGTGGGGCGATTTCTCGACTACCGGCAGCCGCGGCATCCGCGAGTCGAACGAATACGTGCGCAAGGGCGGCGCTGCCGCGCGCATGATGCTGATCCAGGCCGCCGCCAATACGTGGAACGTGCCGACCGCCGAGTGCACGGCCGAGAATAGCGTCATCACGCACAAGCCGTCCGGGCGCACCACCACCTATGGCAAGGTAGCCGAGGCCGCGGCAAAGCTCGAGCCGCCCGCCGAGGTCAAGCTCAAGGATCCCAAGGACTGGAAGATCGCCGGCAAGCCGGCCAAGCGGCTCGATACGCCGGACAAGCTGACCGGCAAGGCGCCTTACGCGATCGACGTGAGGCTGCCCGGCATGTTGTATGCCGCGGTGAAGGCGTGCCCCGTTCACGGCGGCAAAGTGAAAAGCTTCGACGCCGCCAAGATCGCCGGCAACAAGGGCGTGAAGCACGTCGTGCAGGTCGGTCAGACCGCCGTCGCCGTCGTCGGCGACAGCTGGTGGCGGGCCAAGACCGCGCTCGAAGCGCTACCGATCGTGTGGGACGAGGGCGAGAACGCCAAGGTCAGCAGCGCCTCGATCGGCGAGCTGCTCAAGGCCGGACTCGATGCGCAGGAAGCTTTCGTCGGCAACCAAAAGGGCGACGTGAAAGCAGCGATCGCCGGCGCGGCGAAGAAGGTCGAGGCAGTCTACGGCTATCCGTACCAGGCGCATGCGTGCATGGAGCCGATGAACGCAACCGCGGTCTACACGCCCGACAAATGTGAGGTGTGGACGAGCTCGCAGAATGCGGAAGCGGCGTTGGCCGCGACCTCCGAGGCGTCGGGGCTGCCGATCGCGAAGTGCGACGTGCACAAGTTCCTGCTCGGCGGCGGTTTCGGCCGGCGCGGACGGACCGATTACGTCACCCAAGCGGTGCTGATCGCAAAGCAGGTGCCGGGCACCCCGATCAAGCTTCTCTGGTCGCGCGAAGAGGATATGACGCAGGACACGTACCATCCGATCACGCAGTGCAAGCTCACCGGTGCGCTCGATGCCAACGGCAATCTCACCGGCTTGCACATGCGGATTTCCGGCCAGTCGATCCTGGCCACCCTCGCTCCTGCGCGGCTGCAGAACGGTCGCGACCCCGCGACCTTCCAGGGGCTCAATCCCGGCGGCTCCGAAGGCGCGTTCGGTTACGACGTTCCCAATCTGCTGATCGATCATGCCATGCGAAACCCGCACGTCACGCCGGGCTTCTGGCGCGGCGTCAACAACAATCAAAACGCGATCTATCTCGAGTGCTTCATGGATGAGCTCGCGCACGCGGCCGGAGAGGATCCGCTCGAGTTTCGCCGCAAGCTGATGGCGAAATATCCCAAGCACCTCGCGGTGCTCAATGCCGTGGCCGAGAAGATCGGCTGGGGACAGCCTGCCCCGCAAGGCGTCTATCGCGGGCTTGCCCAGCAGATGGCCTATGGCAGCTATGTGGCCGGGGCGGCGGAAATCTCGGTGGTGAGCGGCAGCAAGATCAAGATCCACCGCATCGTTGCCGCCACCGACCCGGGATACGCCGTCAATCCGGCCCAAATCGAACGGCAGGTTGCGGGCTCCGCGGCGTATGGGCTGACCGCGCTATTCAACGGCGTCTGCACCGTCAAGGATGGACGCATCGAGCAGCAGAACTTCGACAGCTACGACATCATGCGGATTGCCGAGATGCCGAAGGTGGAAACGGTCCTCATACCGTCGGGCGGCTTCTGGGGCGGCGTCGGCGAGCCGACGATCTGCGTCGCCGCGCCGGCCGTGCTCAACGCGTACTTTGCCGCCACGGGCCAGCGCATCCGCTCGATGCCGCTCAAGAGCCACAACATCTCGTTCGCGTAACGAGAACGAAGCGGCGGCCGATGCGGCCGCCGCTTTCATCGTGGAAAGATATTCAGACGCGCGGCCCGCGCCCGAGGCGTTGACGCTTACGTTCGCGTCGGCAAATTTTGCGCGCGCGATTTTTTTGAACTAATCTCAGGTCGATCGAACCGCCGTTTTGAAGCTCGGTCGGGAGAGACCCATGGCGCGTCTTACAGTGAATGGACGGGCCCACGACGTCGATGTCGATCCGGAGACGCCGCTGCTCTGGGTGCTGCGGGACACGCTCGGGCTCCTCGGCACCAAATACGGCTGCGGGATCGCGCAATGCGGGGCCTGCACGGTCCACATCGACCGCGCGCCGATCCGTTCTTGTTCGGTTCCGGTGAGCACGGCCGCTGACAAGCACATCACCACCATCGAAGGCCTGGGACGAAACGGCGCGCTCCATCCCGTGCAGCAGGCGTGGCTCGATCTCGAGGTTCCGCAATGCGGCTATTGCCAGAGCGGAATGATGATGGCGGTGGCCGCGTTGCTCGAGGAGAAGCCTCATCCGAGCGACGCGGAGATCGACGCCGCCATCACGAATATCTGCCGCTGCGGCACCTACCAGCGCATCCGCGCCGCGATCCACGCCGTCGCGGGCCGGCGCGTGAGCGGAGCGAGACTGCCGTGAGCCGCGTTCGCCTCGACCGCCGCTCCTTTCTCGCCAGCGTGGCCGCGGTCGGCGGCTCGCTGGTACTCGGCTTCGACATTCCGTTCGGCCCGCGCGCCACGCACGCCGCAACCTCCGCGCGCGAGATCACCGCCTGGATCGTGATCGAGCCCGACGAGACCGTGATCATCCGCGTCGCCAAATCGGAGATGGGTCAAGGCAGCTTTACCGCCTTGCCGATGCTGGTGGCGGAAGAGCTCGAATGCGACTGGAGCAAGGTGAAGGCCGAGTTTGCGCCACCGCACGAGAATCGCAAGCGGGACCGCGTCTGGGGCAACATGTCGACGGGCGCGAGCCGCTCCGTCAGCGCCTCCCAGAATGATTTGCGCCGCGCCGGCGCTACCGCGCGCGCGTTGCTGATCGCGGCCGCCGCCGCGCGCTGGAACGTACCCGATGCCGAATGCACCGCCGCGCAAGGCGTGATCACCCACCGCCCGAGCGGCCGCAGGATCACGTTCGGCCGGATCGCAGCGGCGGCGGCCGATATCGCTCCCCCCACGCAGGTCGCCTTGAAGGACCCGAAGGACTGGAAGCTGATCGGCACGCGGCAAAGGCGTCTCGATGTTCCCGACAAGGTTGCGGGCAAGCCGATCTACGCCATCGACGTTCAGCTGCCGAACATGCTCTACGCGGCGATCATCCAATGCCCGGTGTTCAAGGGTTCGCTCAGATGGGTCGACGAGAGCAAGATGTCGGGCATGAAAGGCGTCCGCCGCGTGGTGAAGCTCGCGGATGCTGTCGCCGTGATCGCAGACAGCTGGTGGCAGGCGCAACGGGCGGCGCAGGCGCTGCCGGTGAGCTGGGATTTTGGTGAGAACTCCACCGTCTCCAGCGGCAGCATTCGCGCGCACCTGCAAGCCGGGCTTACCGCCACGGATGCGCGCGTCGGCCGCAACGACGGCGATGTCGAGCGCGCGCTCGCGCATACGATCAAGCGGGTCGAAGCGGATTACGAGGTGCCCTTTCTCGCTCACGCCACGATGGAGCCGCAGAACTGCACCGCGCAGGTGACAGCGGATGTGGTCGAGGTCTGGGCGCCGACCCAGGACGGCGAGACCGCGCTCGCGATCGCGGCCGATGCCGCCGGCGTGCCGCCGAGCAAAGTCGTGATTCACAAAATGATGCTCGGCGGGGGCTTCGGCCGACGGGGGATCTTTCAGGACTTCGTGCGCCAAGCGGTGCTGATCGCGAAAGAGGTCGGCCAGCCGGTGAAGCTCGTCTGGACGCGCGAAGAGGACATCCGCCACGACTTTTATCGTCCGGTGGCAATGGCAAGGCTCGTCGCCGGGCTCGACGCCGCCGGCACGCCGATCGCCTGGTCAATCCGCATCGCCGGCCAGTCCATCATTGCGGCGGTATCTCCGCGCGTGATGCAGTTCGGGGTCGACAGGAATTTTCTCCAAGGCCTTTTGGAAGACATGCCTTATGGCGTGCCGAACTATCGCCTCGATTTCGCGATGCGCAACACCCACGTTCCTGTCGGGGTCTGGCGCAGCGTCAACCATTCGCAGAACGCGTTCTTCAAGGAAAGCTTCGTCGACGAGATGGCCTTTGCGGCCGGTGCCGATCCCTATCTGTTCAGGCGCAAGCTGTTGGCGGGAAAGCCGAGAGAGCTTGCGGTGCTCAACGCCGTTGCGACCCGTGCCGGATGGGGCACGTCGCCGCCGGGGGGCGCATTCCGCGGCATCGCGTTCCATAACTCGCAAAACAGCATCTGCGCGCAGGTGGTCGAGGCCTCTGTCGCCAGCGACGGCAAAGTGCGCGTGCACCGCGTCGTCTCTGCGATTGACGCCGGGCACGTGGTCAACCCGCTCACCATCGAAATGCAGACCGAGAGCGCAGTCGTGTTCGCGCTGACGGCGGCGCTTTACGGCGAGATCACCATCAGGGATGGACGGGTCGAACAGGCGAATTTCCACGACTATCCGATGCTGCGTCTGGCGGACATGCCGCGGGTCGAAACCGTCATTGTCCCGGGCGAGGGCTGGGGCGGGATCGGCGAAACCGCCGTGCCGCCGCTCGCCCCCGCCTTGTGCAACGCCCTCTTCGCGGCGACCGGCAAGCGCATCCGGTCCCTGCCGCTCAAGAACCACGATCTCAGCAGCGCATAACGAGCGGGCGCAATCGGCACCCCTTCGCATCGGGAGCCCCCGGCATGAACGCCACACGCATCGGGAGTGTTGCCGCCTTAGGATTTATCTTTGCCGGTCATGTTTCGGCGGCCGGATTGACCGAAGCACCGCCCGGCGCGCTCTCCTGTTCCGGCTGTCATTCGAGTACGCCCGCGGCGGACACCGCCGTGCCAGGACTGATCGGCCGCAATCCCGCGGACATCGTCGCGGCCATGCAGGCGTTCAAGACGGGACAGCTTCCATCGACCGTGATGGAGCGAATCGCCAAAGGATTTTCCGAAGACGAGGTCAAAGCAATCGCAGCCTGGTACGGCGCGCAAAAAGATTGAGGAATGGAGGCCGATCATGAGGCGCACAAACCGGCGTGAATTCCTCAAAACCGTCACTGCCGGCGCGGCCTTGTTGCCGCTCCCGGCCATTGCGCAAGGCGCAGGCGCTCGCGTCGTCGTGGTGGGCGGCGGATTTGGGGGCGCGACCTGCGCCCGTTTCATCAAACGCATCGATCCGCGCATCAGCGTGACCCTGGTCGAGGCGAACCGCACGTTCATCGCCTGCCCGTTCAGCAACTTGGTGATCGCCGGGTTGCGTGAGCTCGCCGCACAACAATTCGGCTACGATCGGTTCGCGACCGATCAGGTGGCCGTCCCGTTTTCGCCCGCGACCGCCATCGATCCCCAGCGACGGACGGTGACGCTTGGCAATGGCGCGGAGCTTGCCTATGACCGCCTAGTGCTCTCGCCTGGCATCGACATCCGCTGGGACGCCCTGCCCGGCTATACCGAGACGGCCGCCGAACGCATGCCGCATGCCTGGAAAGCCGGCGAGCAGACGCTGCTACTGCGCCGGCAGCTCGAGGCGATGGAGGACGGCGGCACCGTTGTGATCTCGGCGCCCGCCAATCCCTTCCGCTGCCCGCCAGGTCCTTACGAGCGGGCAAGCCTGATCGCCTACTACCTCAAAACCAAGAAGCCGAAATCGAAGCTGATCATCCTCGATGCCAAGGACGCCTTCTCCAAGCAGCGCCTGTTCGAGAACGCGTGGAAAGCGCTCTATCCCAATCTCGAATGGGTATCGTTATCGAAGGGCGGCAAGGTTACTTCGGTCGACGTTGGTGCGATGACGCTGATCACGGATTTCGACCGCCACAAGGCCGATGTCGCAAACGTCATTCCGCCGCAGAAGGCGGGCCGCATCGCCGAGATCGTCGGCGTCGCCGATCGCACCGGTTGGTGCCCGATCGACGCTGTCACGTTCGAATCCAAATTGCAGCCCAATATCCACGTCGTCGGCGACGCCTCGATCGCAGGCGCGATGCCGAAATCTGCGTTCTCGGCCAATGCCCAGGCCAAGGTCTGCGCCGCCGCGGTGGCGAAGCTTCTTGCCGGCGGCACGCCGGATGAGCCGAGGCTCATCAACACCTGCTACAGCTTGGTGGCGCCCGACTACGGCATCTCGATCGAAGGCGTGTACCGGCCGGCGGACGGTCAGATCAAGGACATCGAAGGGACGGCCGGCGTGAGCCCGCTCGATGCGCCGAACGCCACGCGCGCGCTCGAAGCCACTTTCGCGAATGCCTGGTTCAAAACGATCACCACCGAAGTTTTTGGCTGAGCGTTGCGGCGCGCGCATCGCGGCGATCGCGCTCGCCGCGATGATCGCAGCATGCGATGGCGCGCGGGCCGAAGAGCAACTGCGTCCTTATACCGTCGTTGGAGACGCAATCCCGCATTCGTTGACCGGCGCAAAGGGCGATGTGGAACGCGGGCGCAGTATCGTCGTTAACCGGCAGGAGGGGCTCTGCCTGCTCTGCCACAACGGGCCCTTCCCGAAGGAGAAGTTCCAGGGCACACTCGCACCAGACCTCAAAGGAAGCGGAGCGCGCTGGTCTGAAGGTCAGCTGCGGCTGCGGATCGTGGATGCGAGCCGGCTCAACCCGAACACGATCATGCCGCCCTATTATCGAGTCGATGGTCTCACGCGCGTCGCCCCGGCGTTTCAAGGCAAGCCGGTGCTGAGCGCGGAACAGATCGAGGATGTCGTCGCCTATCTCGCGACGCTGCGCGAGAAGTGAGCACCATGACCCGCGACGACGGCACGCTGCAGAGGACACGGCGCCGCTTCTTGCTCGAGACGGCAGCGCTCGCCGGCGCCACAGGCATCGTGTTGCCGCTTGCGGTCGAGCAAAGCTCCGCCACGCCGGCATCGATGCACGCCGCGATCCGAAACGTCGTCGGCGAGGCGCCGCTCAAGAAGGGCAAGGTCAAGATCGACGTGCCCGCATTGATCGAGAACGGCAATGCCGTCCCGCTCACGGTGTCCTGCGAAAGCCCGATGACGCAAGACGACCACGTCAAGGCGATCCACGTCTTCACCGAGAAAAATCCGCAGCCGAACGTCATCGGCGCTGGTTTCGGCCCACGCGCCGGGCGGGCGAGCTTCTCGACCCGCATTCGCCTCGCCGATACCCAGAAGGTCGTTGCCGTGGCGCAGATGAGCGACGGCTCGTTCTGGTCGGACGAGGTCGAGGTTGTCGTCACCCTTGCCGCGTGTCTCGAAGGGAGCTGAGCATGGCGCGCGCCCTCATCAATGCGCCGGCGAAGGCCAAGCGCGGCGAAGTGATCGAGATCAAGACGCTGATCTCGCATGTCATGGAGACCGGCTTTCGCCCTGACAGTACCGGGAAGCCGGTGCCGCGCGACATCATCACCGAATTCACCTGCAAATATAATGGAGAGGAAATTTTCCGCGCCGAGCTGTTCCCGGCTATCGCCGCCAATCCGTTTCTGACCTTTTTCACCGTTGCCGGCGAAAGCGGCACGCTGAGCTTCGAATGGACCGGCGACAACGGCTTTACGGCGGCCGAGTCCGTCAATATCACGGTCGAATGACGCGGGCGGCCGCTGCTGTTTTCATGCTTGCCGCCTTGGGCGCTGCGGCGGCTGCGGCGGACATTCCGTTTTCGGAGCGCAAGTCGGGTTACGACTTCATGGCGCGAGAGACACGCGCGATGCAGGACGACGATAGCGCCAATCCCGCCACGTTGTGGGTGCTCGACGGCGAGACCCTCTGGCAGCGTAAGGAGGGTTCTGCCGGCAAATCATGCGCGGACTGCCACGGCGACGCGGGCACGAGCATGAAAGGCGTGGCGGCGCGCTATCCCGGGTTCAACGCGGTGCGCGGCCGCCCGGTCGATCTCGAACAGCGGATCAATATGTGCCGCACTCAACAGCAGCGCGCGACCCCGCTTGCCTTCGAAAGCAAGGAGCTGCTGGCGCTCACAGCCTATATCGGGGAGCAATCGCGCGGCATGCCGATCGACATCGCGGATGACGCGCGGATAAGGCCTTTTCTGGAAGCCGGCCGCGCGATGTTCATAGAGCGCCAAGGCCAGCTCAATCTCGCCTGCGCGCAGTGCCACGACGACAATTGGGGCCAAAAGCTTGCCGGCGCGGCGATCCCGCAGGGCCATCCGACCGGATATCCGCTCTATCGCCTCGAGTGGCAAACGCTCGGATCGCTGCAGCGGCGGCTGCGCAACTGTCTGTTCGGCATGCGCGCGGTCTCTTATCCCTACGGAGCGAGCGAACTTGTCGATCTCGAGCTTTACCTGATGTGGCGCGCGCGCGGCATGCCGGTCGAAACGCCGGCGGTGCGCCCTTAGCGGCAATCGCCAAAATTGTGAGTCGCTCCGCTCGGCATCACTGTGTCCGGTGGAAATCCTCCTCCGGCGAGGGGCCCCACACGTTGGTCTTGCCCGGCGTCCAGCGCTTGGGCCGCTGCGGCGTGTCGCGGTGCCAGGGCCGCGGCTCGAAATAGCCGAGCTCCTCGTCGATCATTTGATCGAGCTCGGAGAAAAATTCAACGACCTGGTCATCCGGATTGCGATGGTAGGTGGCGACGTTGTGCCCCGGCCCATGCCGCAAGGGACCCCAGATGATCGGCACCTGTTTCTGGCCCATAACGTCGCAAGAGTTCTGGAGATGCATGAAATCCTTGAGCTCGAAGGCGATGTGATGCAGCTTCACGTCGGGCCCGGTGAAGAAATTCACGGTGTGATGATCCGTGTTGCAGCGCATGAAGCAGAAAAAATCCCCGATCCAATCGGAGACGCGAAAGCCGAGGACCCGCTCGTAGAACGCAACCGTGCGCTGGATGTCGGGCGTGAAGAAAGCGACATGCCCGAGCTTGAGCGGCCCGACGCCGGCGACCTGCGCGTGCTTGGCGAGATAGCTCCAGTCTTTGAACAGGTCGATAATGGTTCCTTTGTCGTCCTTGAACGACAGGACTTGGCCCATGCCGGGAACGGAATCGTTGCGCAGTTCGCTGCGTACGCCGTCCTTGGATAGCTCGCGCGCCAATTCGCCGAAATCGGAATTGGCCGCGACCTCGAAAGACAGCTTGATGCAGTGGGCCCGATCCGCCTTGTTGAGCTCGATCACCAGCTGCCCGATCTTGGTGGCGAGAAAGGCGCGATCCTTTTCGCGCTCGGCGACGATCAGTCCCATGAACTCGCCGTAATAAGTGATGGCCTTTTCCAGATCGGGCGTCTCGAAGGTCGCGTGACCGACGCGTCTCGCTTTGACCATGACGTTTTCTCCTTTTTTGTCCTCCGAGCGTGCACGCCGGACCAAGCCTCGTGATATCGCCGCTGATGGCTGCTATGCCGGCTCTCGCCGCGCTTTATCCTACCCCTTCGGCTCGTCCTCGCCAGCCCTGCAACACGCGCTCCAGGTAGCCGATGTATGCACGGATGAGATGGAGGGAGTTCGACGCGCTCGACAAGATCGATATATTGGGCGAAAGCTTTCGCCGGCGGCCGAGGGAACAGGGGGAGAAACACACATGGACGGCTACAAGCTCGCGACCTACCAAGCCTCCGATGGCGCGCGCGCGGGGCTGGTGATCGACGACAAGGTGTTCGATGCCGCCAAACTCACCGGCAAAGCCGCCTATGCAACGGTGCTCGGCATCCTCGAGGACTGGAGAACGGCGCAAGGCGTCCTGCGCAAGGCGGCTGCGGCGGCGGGCAAGAGCCGCATCAAGCCGCTGCCGCTCGGACGCGCGAAATTATTGGCACCCGTGCGCTGGCCATCGGCGATCTATTGCGCCGGCGCCAACTATGCCGATCATGCCGCGGAAATGGCCCGGCGCATGAACCGGCCGCCCGAGCCAGATCCGCACACCCAAGGCCTCAAGGCATGGCATTTCATCAAGGCGGCGCGAACGCTCGCCGACCCCAGCGCGACGGTGAAGATTTCCGGGTACTCGAGCGAGATGGATTGGGAGGTCGAGCTTGCGGCGGTGATCGGCAGAGCGGCCAAAAACGTGCCCCAGGACAAGGCGCTCGATTACGTTGCCGGCTATACCGCGGCAAATGACCTGTCCGCGCGCGACCGCGGGCGGCGGGCGAACATCAGCGACACCTCCCCGTTCAAGTCCGATTGGACCAAGCACAAGACTTTCGACGGCTCCTGCCCGCTGGGCCCTTGGATCGTGCCGGCGCGCGACATCGGCGACCCGCAAAATCTCGGCCTCAAGCTGTGGGTGAACGACGTCCTCAAGCAGGACTCCCACAGCAAGAATATGATCTTCAATCTGGCCGAGCAGATCGCGCAATTATCGAGCGGGATGACGCTCCATCCGGGCGACATCATTCTCACCGGCACGCCCGCCGGGGTCGGCGCGGCGCGCGGGGAATTCCTCAAGGCGGGCGACGTCGTCAAAATCTGGATCGAGAAAATCGGAACGCTGACCAATAAGATGGCGTGATATGAGTTCGTCATCCGGCCGAGCTGCCACAGCGGCGAGAGCCGGAATTGCGTAATCATCGGCCGTGGTCATGGATTCAGGGTTCGCGGGCGGAGCCTGTGCCCGGACAGCGCGAAGCGCTGATCAGGGTGCCCGCGGCCCGGAATGACGCGTGAGAATTTCTGCGGGTGCCGTCTTATCCGCGCGGCCTCGCAAAGGCATGCCGTTCGACATGCCGGACCACGCCTTGGCGCTGGTTCTGTTCCAGCAATTGTATTATACAAATTCGGATGGATGCCGATTCCGCCGCCACAAGGGGTATCCCAAAGTCAAGCGAACCAATCGCAGGAAACGTCAAGGAGGCGTCGCAGCATGGCCGAGCAGTATGTCGGCAAGATCGCCGAGTTCAAGGACGGCGACCGCCGGATCATCTTCGCCGGAGACAACGAGATCGGCATCTTCCGGCATGAGGGCCAATTCTACGCCTACAGCAATTTCTGCCTGCACCAGGGCGGCCCCGCTTGCGAAGGCCTCACCATCGCCAAAGTCGAGGAGCGGCTGTTGCCCGACAAGACCTCGCAGGGACTCTACTTCTCCGAGAACGAAATGCATTTCGTCTGTCCGTGGCACGGCTACGAATACGACATGAAGACCGGCGAATGCGTGTCGGATCGCAAGCTCAAGCTGCGCAAGTACAAGGTGCTGGAGAAAGGCGACGAAGTTTATGTCCTCACCTAGGGCGGCAAAGGCCGCGCGGCGCGCGGCAGTGACGGCGCGGCCGGCCGCAAAGCGCACCAGAGGCGCCAAGTCGGTCGAGCGAGAACCAAAACCGGCGGGTGAAACCGCGAACGGTGCCGGCTCCGGACAGGCGAAGCGGCTTGCCGCCGAGCTCGAGCGGGCGCTTGCCAGCGGCCGGCGCGATGCACTGAGCACCGAGGCGCTGCAGGCGCTCATGGCCGCCGTGTGTAAGACCTACGCGGCACAAGTCGAGGCGGGCGATGAGGTGCTGCCGCTTCCGCAGCGTGGCGGCGCCACCGCCACCGAAGTCATGATCACCGCGAGCGGGCTGCTCAAGGCTGCCAATCTCGCCGTATTCGAACTCGGCATGTGGCAGAGCTGGACCGGCCGTTAGGCCGAACGCGGCTTTGCCTGCAGGACGCAAGCAGGATTTGGAAAACCCAGGAGACGAACCATGGACCTCCTCGCTGAACGCGGTCGACGCGTCTCTGTCGATGAGTTGAACACCAGCAGACTTCTCGCCCACGCCCGCAAGCAGGCGGTGCGGCGCAAGCTCGACGATATTCTCATCGTCGATGTGGACGCGCACCACTACGAAAACGAGCACTACAGCGACATCCTGCCCTACATGGAAAACGACGTGTTCCGGCAGTGGACCATGGGCGGCCGCGGCCTGACCGATCGCGGCTCGGTCGTGCCGACCAACGCGGGCTTCATCCAGGACATGGGCGGGCGCGTGACCCGCTATCCGCTGCGGCGCTCCGAGAAGACGGAGCAAAACGGCAAGCATCGCGACGTGCAGCTCGGCGAGCGCTGGATGGATGCGATGAGCGTGGACTACTCCTGCCTGTTCCCGACCGGCATGCTCAACATCGGCATGCATCCGCAGAAGGAGATGGAGGCGGACCTCTGCTGGGCCTACAACCGCTGGGTCACCGAGAAGGTGCTGCCCGAGGCGGACGGGCGCATGTATTCCATGCTGTGCCTGCCGTTCTCTGATCCAGCCGCCTGCGTGCGCCAGGTCGAGACCTTCGGCAGCCGCAAGCACGTGACCGGCTTCATGGTCACGACGGTGCGCCACCTGCAAGTCAACGATAACGCCTATATGCGGCTCTACCGCATGCTGGAGGAGCGCGGGCTCGCGCTCGCATTCCACTCCGGGCCGAACTGGAACGAGCCGGTGTTCCGCGCCTGCAACCGCTTCCTGTCGGTGCACGCGCTCGGCTTCACCTTCTACAACATCCTTCACTGCACCAATTGGGTGATCAACGGCATGGGCGAGCGCTTCCCCAAACTGCCGGTGATCTGGATCGAATCCGGGCTCGCTTGGGTTCCGTTCTTGATGCAGCGGCTCGATCACGAATTCATGATGCGCCCGTCGGAGGCACCGCTCCTCAAGAAGAAGCCGTCCGACTATATGCGCGACATGTACTATTCCTCGCAGCCGATCGAGATCCAGGACCGCCAGGCGCTGGAATGCACGTTCCGCATGATCAACGCCGAGACGCAGCTCCTCTACTCGTCGGATTATCCGCACTGGGACTTCGACCTGCCGGCCACGATCTACGACCTGCCGTTCCTCTCGGAGAAGGGCAAGCACAACATTCTCGGCGGCACCGCCGCGCGGCTGTTCAAGCTGCCGCCGCGCAATGAAAAGCAGCGGGAGAACCTGAAGCGCTTCGGCAATCTCGCCGCCGCGGCTTAGCCATCGGAGTAGCGGCCGGCGCGCGCGAACTCGGTCGGCGACCGAATAGGGCGGACCCGCGCTTGGCGCTACGATGACTGTACTTGCGCGCGCCGCTGGATGCGCAGCTCGATCGATCGTAGTCCTGCGACGATCACGACGAGGGGAACGATCTGGATCACACCTAGCGCCGCGACCGCGCCATAGCTGCCGCCCTCCTCCCACATCGTCAAACTGATGGTGCCCAGCACGTGCGTGCCGGGGCCGACCAAGAAGATCGACGCGCCGAGCTCGCGCACCGCCAGCACGAAGACGTAGATCCAGCCTGCCAGCAGCACCGGCGCGAGAAGCGGGAGCAAGATGCGCATGAAAGTCTGGGCGAGCCCGGCACCCGAGACCGCCGCCATCTCCTCGAGCTCGCGATGAATTTGCGCGATCCCGCTCGACGCAAACCGCATCCCGTAGGGAAGATACAACGTCACATAGGCAACCAGCAGGATCCAGATCGTGTTGTAGATGGGAATCGGCAGCATGAGATAGGCGATGAGGATTCCGGCGCCGACAATGACCCCCGGTATGGCGATCGGCGCAAAGGCGAGCACGTCGAGGATGAGGGCGTAGCGCGGCAGCGACCGCTGCGCGATCCAGGCCATGACGAAGGTGAGGCCGGCAACGATAGTCGCGGCCATTGCCGCGAGCAGCACGCTCGTTTTCACCGCCGCGAGAAATATCGGATAGCTCAGGATGAACTCGTAGTTCTCGAGCGTCGCCCGCGCGGCTGTGAAGACGAACGGCTGCGCCAGATTGCGGAAGAAGGACTGCCAAAGGAGCGTGACGAGCGGCAGGCCGAGCGCGAAGACGAACATCGCGCCGACCCCCAGCGCGATGGGCCAGCGGGCACGCCCGAGCTTGATACGCGCCGGCCGGTACCCTTTACCGGTTATAGTGGCGAAAGCTTCCGCGTGCTGGGTGACGCGACGATAGAAGAATACGGCAAGCACGCAGATCGCGAGCAGCGCGAGGCCAAGCGCGCTTGCCACTCCGAAAGCCGGCGGCGCGGCGATGATGGCGCCCTGGATGTCTGTGGTAAACACGTCGATGCGCGCCGGCCGGCCGATGAGGCGCGGGACCTCGTAGGAGGCCATGCCCATCACGAACAGCAGCAGCAGCGCGGAAAGAATCGCGGGCCGCAGCAACGGCAGCGTGACCTTGATGAAGACTTGCAGGTAACTTGCGCCGGCCATGAGCGCGGCCTCCTCCATGCGCAGGTCGAGCGCGCGCAAGGCCGGCCCCAGCATGAGATAAGCGAGCGGAAAATAGTGGCTTGCCAGCGCCCAAATCATGCCGGTCATCGAATAGATATTGAGCGGCGCTTCGCTCAGCCCGAAGGCCGTTTTGAGGGCCGCGTTGCCCCAGCCGATGTTCGGGCTGAGGACGAAGATCCAGGCCATCGCCATCAATAATCCGGGCACCGCGAAAGACAGCAGCGACATGACGTGAAACAGGCTTCCGCCCGGCGCGTCGGTGCGCTCGACAACCCAGGCGACGAGCGCGCCCATCACGAATGTCGCCAGGGCCGTGCCGAGCGCAAAGACCACGGAATTCCAGAGCAGTCCCGGAATGTGCCAACTCGAATAAGCCTCGACAAAATTATCGAGCGACAAGCCGCCCGGCCCGAATCCGGTATCCTCAGTGAAGGCGTTGTAGAGGAGCGCCGAGAGCGGAACGAAAACGAGCCAAACCACGACGACAACGCACCCGACGAGCATGAGGTTTGGCAGGCTCGCGACAGCAGCCAAGCGGCCGACAGCCGCTACGCCGGGTAGATCGTCTAGACGGCCGTTGGCAATACTCAAACAGCACGCTCCGATCTCCCTCTCCCCGCTTGCGGGGAGAGGATGCGCTCCCGGCAGGCGGGGAGAGGCAAGACGAGGTAAGGAGAAGAAAAACTCACCGCCCCTTGAACAGCTGATCGAAACGCCGCTGCCATTTGCGCTCCTCGTCGGGGCTCATCAGCACGGTGATGACTTTCTTCTGGGTCAGCGCCGCGATGACACCCGGCGGGTTCGACTGCACGTCCTGACGCGTCGGCAATCGTCCAAACTTGGCGAGAAACGCTTGGCATTCGCGGCTGAGCATGAAATTGGCGGCAAGGCGGGCCGCGCTCGGATGCGGCGCCCTCGCATTCACCCCGACCTGTCCGAAGAACAGCGTGACCGGGTCGAGAGGCCAGACGTCGATCGGGGCGCCACCAAGTTTGACGTTCATCGACAGGTTCACGTAATTGTTCAGCGACACCCAATATTCGCCAGCGCCGGTCGCTCGCGCCATGGCGAGGTGGCCGTCGGTGACGACGGGCCGCAGCGTTGCCACGATGCGTTTGACGAGCTCGGCGCCCTCGCCCTCACCGAAATGCTCGATCATCGCCTTGAGCCATTCGTTGTCGGTGCCGTCGATTGCGACCTTGCCAGCCCACTCCTTGCGCTGCGCAAACTCCTCGTAGCCGCGTGGCAGCTCGGAGGCTTTCACGCGTTCGGTGTTGTAAGCCGGCGAATTGTAATTGGCATAAACGCCCCACCAGCGTTTGCCCGGATCTCGCGCCTGCGAAGAGATGTTGGTCGCCTCGGGCGGCTCGTATTGCGCCAGCATCTGCGGCGGCATCTTGTTGATGGTCGCGGTCTGCACGATATCGTAGGACCGCTGCCCGGCACGAAACTCGATTCCCATGCGCGACATCAGCACCGCGTCCGATGCGCGCACATATTCGACCGCGATGCCGGTCGCCTCGGTGAACAGTTTGAACAACGGCAGACCCTCTTGCTCGTTGGTCGAGGAATAGACGATCAGCGAGCCTTCCGCTTTCGCCGCCGTGAGCAAGGCCGGGTCGAGCCAAGAGGGCGGCGCCTGCGCGCCAGCCGGTCCGGCTCTAAGAACCGGAACGAGCGACAGAGAAAGCGCCAGAACTCGGAGGGATATGGCTTTGGGAGAGCCTTTCAATTTCTTCTCTCTTGGGGCTGGGCGGGTCCCGTCACATTTTCGCTCAGCTCTTGCCTCGCCGCGAGGAAGCCGTGCTCGAGCGCGCGGGGGCGGCGCCGCGCATCCACTCGATTCTCTGCGCGTTGGATTGCGCGCGAAGCAAGCATATCTGAGGTGTGATAATTGACAAACGAGCTTCGGTGCCCGATGAGGCTGGCGCTGCCGCGGGAGACACATCGGTGAATAGAACGACGGCCGCAGCGGGCGAGGCGAGGCCGGCACACACGGCGGGTGGCCTCATCGAGATGCGTGTGAGCGCGATCCGCTACGCGGCGCGCGACACAAACGCCTATGAGTTTGCGCCAGTGGACGGAAAGCCGTTGCCGCCCTATGACCCCGGCGCCCATATCGACCTGCACTTGCCGAATGGGCTCATCCGTCAGTACTCGTTGATCGAGCCGGAGCCCGATCCTTTAAGCTACACCGTCACCGTCAAGCGCGATCCGGCAAGCCGCGGCGGCTCGCGCTGTGTGCACGACGAGCTGCGCGTCGGCAGGACGCTCAAGATCAGCGCGCCGCGCAACAATTTCCCGCTGGGGGAGGACGCCGGCCATGTCGTGCTCCTGGCCGGTGGCATCGGTATCACCCCGATCTGGTGCATGGTGCAGCGCTTGCACAAGCTCGGACGCTCCTGGCAGCTCTACTATGCCTGTCGCTCGCGCGCCGACATGGCCTTCTTGCAAGCGCTCGAAGCGATCGGCCATACGCACTTCCATTTCGACGACGAGCACTGCGGCAAAGTCCTCGACGTCAACTCGATCGTCACCGAGGCGCCACGTGAGGCACACCTCTATTGCTGCGGACCCACCCCGATGCTCAAGGCATTCGAGGCGGCGACCGCGGATTGGCCGCGCGCGCAGATCCACGTCGAATATTTCACGCCCAAGCAAGGGGCCGACAAGAAGGGCGGGTTCGTGGTCGAACTCGCGCGCTCGGGACAGGAATTCGTCATCCCCGAGGGCAAGAGCATCCTGCAGGTGCTGCTCGATGCGGGCATCGACGTCGACTATTCCTGCGAGCTCGGCATCTGCGGCGCCTGCGAGCAGCGGGTGATTTCCGGCGTCCCCGAGCACCACGACGCCATCCTGACCGAGGAGGAGCAGGCCTCCAACACCAAGGTCATGATCTGCTGCGCCGGCTGCAAGAGCGAGCGGCTGGTGCTGGATTTGTAAGCTGTCGTCCTCGCGAATGCGAGGACCCATAACCACCGAGTCTGGGATATGGGTCCCCGTTGCGCGGGGACGACCATTACATGAGCTGGATTCGATGCTACTGGTTGAGCAACGGAATGCTCTTGTAATCCGCCGGCTTCGGAATCGTCTCCAGATAAGCGTGAATGTCCGCGAGGTCGTCGTTCGACAAGATGGCCTCGGAGTACGGCGGCATGGCGCGATTGCTGGTGCGCACGAAAGCCGTGAATGTCTCGATCGGCATGGGGTCCGGCGCGAGCTTGGGGCCGGTGACGGCGCCTTGACCTTGCGTGCCGTGACATTGCCAGCAGCCGTGCTGCAGGTAGGCCGCCTTGCCCTTCTCGGCCGAGGCCGCGTACGCGCCACCGCAGGTCAAGAGTAGGCCGGCGGCAAACGCCACCGGCCCGAATACGTGAAGCATGCGCATCGGGGGGTCTCCTAACGCGGCTGCGTCCACACATTGAGGAGCGCGGGCTGTCCCGATTTCACCACCGCGACCGCTTCCTTAAGCGCCGGCCCGAGCTGCGCCGGATCGTTGATCGGACCTTTCGCCCACCAGCCCATGGACTCCGCGAGCTTGTGATATTCGATGTCGGGATTTTCGATGCGGGTGCCGATCGGACCCAAGTCGCCGCCGAGGCTTGCCACACGATTGCGGAAATTCGAGAGGCGCTGGAGGTGCATGACTTCTCGGTGATAGCCGCGGTTGTTGTGCATCACCGCGAGCAGCGGGATTTTGTGCCGCGCCGCGGTCCACAGCACGCCCGGCGCATACATGAGGTCGCCGTCGGCCTGAATGCTCACGGAAAAACGGCCGAGATCGCGATTGGCGAGCGCCGCGCCGATGGACGCGGGCGCGCCGTATCCCTCGCCAGAGCCGCCCGATCTCCCAAGCCAATGGTAGTATCTTTCCATCGGCCAGAGCCTCTGCGGCCAATTGCTCATGTCGCCTGAAGAGGCGACCAGGGACCAATCGAGATCTTTGATGTGCGCCCACGTCTCCATGGTGAGACGAGCGGTGCTGACCGGGCTTGCATCCCAGGCGAGGGCCGCGGCCTGCTTTGTGCGCACGCGCTGCTCGGCATAAGCTTTCTTCGCCGCCTCGCCGCGTTTGTCGATCGCAGCTTTGCGATCAGTGGGGGTTGCCGCCTTCACCGCCTCGACCAGCGCAGGCAAGGTCGCTTCGGCGTCCGCAGGCATCGATACGTCGACGGACTGGAACCGCTGGAAATCCTGGTAATTCGCCTTGGTCAGAAGTTCGGAGGAGCTGATGCTGATCAGCTTGGTTTCGGGCTTGATCCTGCTCGTATTGATGCCGATGCCGCGTTCACCATTGTCGATCCAGGCATTCACCGTGCCCCAGAAGTCGGTCACCTCCAGGCCGATGATGACATCGCCATTGTTCACGGCGGTAGGCGGGCGGCCGAGATAGTGGGTCTTGGGGAAGTTCATTCGACTGCCCTGATCGACTACCTGCGCCTGCAGCAACTCGGCCAATTCGACCAGGAGTCGAATGCCATTCTCACCTCGGGCAGCGCGATCCACGACGATCACCGGGTTCTGCGCGTTGGCAAGCAGCCGCGCCGCCTCTTTCACGGCGCCCGAATCGCCCTGCGGCGGCGAGCTCGGAACGTAACGCGGGATATAGAGTTTCTCGCCATGGTCGCGCATGGCCTCTTGCTGCAAGCCAGCATCGAGCGAGATGGCGACCGGACCGTAGGGCGGCGTCATCGCGATCTTGTATGCGCGCACGAAGGATTGCGCGAAATGCTGGAGCGAAACAGGCGTGTCGTCCCACTTGGTGAAGTCGCGCACCAACGCGTTGATGTCCTGCGCGGAATGGATGGTCGGCACGCCCGGCGGCCGATGTGCGGCGTCGAGATCGTTGCCGCCGACGATGATCACGGGCACGCGGTCGCACCACGCGTTGTAGACGGCCATCGTCGCGTGCTGCAGCCCGACCGTCCCGTGGCAGAACGTCATCAGCGGCTTGCCGGCGGCCTTGAAGTAGCCATGCGCCATGCCGACCCCGGATTCCTCATGCGTGCAAGTGAGGAACTCCGGCATCTTGTTGCCGCCGTAATTGATCAAGGATTCATGAATGCCCCGGTAACTGGAAGCGCAGTTCGACGGCGCATATTTGATATCGAGCGTCTTGATAACGTCGACCATGAAATCGGAGCCGGGAGTGCCGCCGATGCGCGATGTCGACAATTCGTTCGGGGTTCCGCTTTCCGCCGCCGCCACATGCGCCGTGGGCGGCAGCGCGGAGGGCCGTCTGGGCGCAGCGCTCGCAGAGGCCGTGGTCGCAGCTTGCGCCGGCGGCACCGCGGACGCCGCACCTGCCACTGCCACTCCCGCCAGGAACTTGCGCCGGCTCACCGGCAGATGTTTTTTCGCCATAACGTTTCTCCCTCAATCGTCGGCCGCGGTGGCGTGCGGTCTATGTCGGCTGACGCGAACGCTTGCGTGAATACTATCCTCGCGGCGGCACGGGGCAAAGCCTTGGGCGCCGTATAGACGGCGTTAACAGCCTGCAAGAAACGTCGTTCCGGAGCGCAAGCATGGGTTGCATCCGACTTAACGATAACGATCCCGCAGAGCCCCGAGAAGGCGCTAGCGTGCTTCGAGCGAGAATGCACGGAGCCTCGTTCTCTATGCGTCATAGTCGGCCGGCAGCGCTGGCTTATTGCGGATCAGGTCGGCCGCCTTCTCGGCAATCATCAGCACGCAAGCATTGATGTGCGCCGAGATGAGATCGGGCATGACGGAGGCGTCGACGACGCGCAGGTGCTCGATCCCACGCACCCGCAGCTGCGGGTCGGTGACCGTGTTGGGTCCCATTCCCATGGCACAGGTGCCGCAGGGATGATGCGCGGTGATCGCAGTATTCCTGATCCAGGCGTCGATCTCAGCATCGCTCTTGACCTTGTCGCCGGGCGCGGTCTCGGCGCCGCGATAGGGCATCATCGGCTTCTGATAGGCGACATCGCGGGCGCGCTTGAACCCTTCGCGCAGGCGGGCGAGGTCGTCCGGCGCGGAGAAGAACTTGTAGACGATGCGCGGCGGCTCGCGCGGATCGGCCGAGCGCAGCAGGATTTCGCCGCGGCTGTCGGGATGCAAGAGCGTGGGGCGGATGCCGTAGCCGTCGAGATAGGCCGCGCGGATGAGTGGAAACCACAAATGCGGCGCCGCCGGCGCGCCGCGGAACATGAACTCGATGTCCGGCACCGCAAACTCCGGCCGCGTCTTGACGAAGGCGTGCAAGCCGCCGGGCACCACCGTACCGGGGCCGGTGCCGAAGAGGTAGGCACGGATCATGCTGACCGCCATACGGTCGAACCGCATCTGCTTGATGAACGTGCTTTCGTCCAAGCGCCGGAAGAAGACGATGACCGCGAGGTGATCCTGCAGGTTCTTGCCGACCGGCAAATCGATCACCGGCTCGATGCCCATTTCGCGCAGATGCGCGGCCGGACCGATTCCTGACAGCATGAGCAGCGGTGGCGTGTTGAACGCGCCAGCCGAGAGGATCACCTCCCGCTCGGCTTCGGCCCTCACCAGGCGGCCACCTTTGCGGTATTCGACACCGCTCGCGCGGGTCCCTCGCATCAGCACGCGGGTCGCATGCGCCCGTGTCGCAACCTCGAGATTTGGTCGCTTGCGCGCCGGCCTGAGATAGGCGCTTGCGGCCGAGGAGCGGTATCCGTCGCGGATGGTGTATTGGCCGCGGCCAAAACCTTCCTGCTGCTTGCCGTTATAGTCGTCGGTCACGGGGAAGCCGGCCGCGAGCGCCGCTTGGATCCACGCGTCGTAGAGCGGGTCGGCCGTTCTGGCGAATTCCGTGCCGACCGGCCCCGCGCCGCCGCGCCAACGATCCTCGCTGGCTTCCCACCGCTCGCAGCGCTTGAAGTAGGGCAGCACGTCGGCATAGGACCAGCCGCGCGCGCCTTTCTGCGCCCAGCGGTCATAGTCGCCGCGATGGCCGCGCGTATAGGCCATCACATTGATCGAGGACGATCCGCCCAGCACTTTGCCGCGCATGGCTTCGATCCGGCGGCCGTTCATGTTCGGCTCGGGCTCGGTGGAATAGCCCCAGTTGAACATGTCGTATTCGTGCATCTTGCCCATACCGAGCGGGACATGGATGAGCGGATTGAGGTCGCGGCCGCCAGCTTCGATCAAGAGCACGCGCCCGGCGCCGTCCTCGCTCAGGCGATTGGCCAGCACGCAGCCGGCCGAGCCGCCGCCGACGATCACATAGTCGTAGCCTTTGCTCACGCCCATGCGTGCCGCTCGTTTATGAGACGATTCATCCGCGGCCAAATCACATGTCGAGCGTGCTGGCGGCGAACAATTCCTCGAGCTTCACCTGCCGAACGCTCAACCCCTGCTCGTGCACGTATTGGGCGATGGTTTCGAGCACGGCGCGGGATGCCTTGAAGCCGTAAGCCAGCGGATCGTTGTCCGCCAGCGTGCGGTTGACGCTCTCGTCGAGCAATCCCGTTTCGAAATACCATTGCAGGTGGGATTGGCCGCAGCGCGCGATTTCCTCCTTCGCCCCCACGAACGCGGAATAAAGATTGAGCGCGATCCAGGGATGGCGCTCGAGCAGCGAGCGGCGCACCACGACGGTATGGTTGATCGGAAACAAGCCGGTCTTGGCGTAGAAGCGCCGGCCTTCGGCCGCGGGATCGGGGAAGAGGTGACGCGTCACCCCCGACACATCGACCGTACTGCGATCGATCAGATTGGGATGGACGAGATAAAGCAGCGCCCCGTCGAGCTCGCCGCGCAGCAGCATGTCGCCGATATTCGTGCTGGGGGGGATGTGGTGCAGCCGCACGCCCGGCGGCGGGTTAAAGCCCGTCGCTCCGCCGTGACTTTTCTCCGGATTGCGTTCCATGAACCATTCGATGTCGCGGGCATGCACGCCGAATTCGTCCTGCAGCACGCCGCGCGACCAGATCGCCCAGGTCTGCTGATATTCCGGCACGCCGATGCGCTTGCCGCGCAAGTCCGCCGGCGCCGCAATGCCGGAATCCCTGCGCACGATGATGCTGGTATGGAAGAACTTGCGCATGGTGAAGACCGGGATCGCCACCCAGCGGGTATCGCCGCGCGACGTCGCGATGATGAGCGAGGACATCGACATTTCCGATACGTCGAATTCGGCGAAGCGCAGCTGCCGCCAGAACATCTCGGAGGGATGCACGACCGTGACGACCGGCTTGATTCCTTGCGGAACGACGCGGCCTTCGATCAACGGCCGCGTGCGCTCGTTGTCCGACAGGGCGATGCTCAGCTCAAGCAGGGACGTAGTCATGCGTGGACGACAGTAGGGTGGGCAAAATCGCTTTGCGTACCGTCGCCGCACGGGCAAAGGCGCGGTGCGATTTTGGCCACGCGTAATGGTACGGAGCGCGCCTTTGCCCACCCTACGCCCGGCGGCGCGATGCTCCTCGGCATGAGGCCGGTCGCGAGCATGAAGCCGATCTCAGGCTGCCGGCGGGACGCTGACATAAACGCGGTTGTCACGCACCTTCACGTCGACGGGACGCAAGCGATATTTCGGGTCGCCGCAGTGGCGGCCGGTCTCAATGTCGAATTCCCAGCCGTGCCAAGGACAGACGATGTTGCGCTTCTTGGAGAAACGAAGTCCGCGGGTGGTCTGATCCGGCGCGAGCTCTTCCTCGACGCGCGGGATCACCTTGCCCTGGCAGACCGGCCCGCCGTCGTGGGGGCAATGATTCTCGTATGCCACGAGGCGGTCGCCTTGGCGAAAAATGCCGAACTCGAAGCTATCGACCCGCAGCACGCGGTAGCCACCCTCCGCGAACTCGCTGAGCTCGCCCACCATGATCTCGTTCATCGCTTCACCCGAATCTAGTAAATCATTCGCGCTCGCCGCGGCGGTACCACATTTGCAGATCGAAGAAGTTGAGATCGGCCGCGCGCATGATCGCGCAGATCGCCGTCACCGCCTCGGTCGCGTTCACCGGCTGCTCGCCGAATGGCGCAAGCTCTCGCGCGCGGTCTTCCGACTTGGCGGCATAGAGCCGCACGGCCGCGGAGAGCACGCGCTGCAGCGCTTCATCCGGCACGGCATCCGGCCTGCCGTTCTTGAGCGCATCCTCGACCGATGCGCAGAACGCCGCACCGGATTCGCTACCGGCATCCGTGGCCGCGGATGAACTCATACGAACCCCACGCAGTCGCTTGGCCCGGCCATCATTCGGCCGGCACGGCGACGCGCTGCGGCGAGGCCTTCACGCCCGACTTCGCCGCCGGCACTTCGAGCCCGAACAGCCGCGCGGCGTTGAGCCCAAGAATGTTGCGCTTGGCGTCCTCTTTGAGGAACGGCAGCTTGATGATCGAGCTCGGCGCGTCGAAATCCCAATGCGGCCAGTCCGAAGCGTAGAGCAGTTGCGTGTCGGCGCTGATCGCCTCGAAGGTGGCTTGGGTGAGCTTCATGTTGCTGCGCTCGAGCGGCTGGCTGGTGAAGTACATCTCCTGAATGTACTCGCTCGGCTTGCGCTTGAGCAGCGGGCACTCCGAGGTGCGCATCATGTATTCGGAGTCGAGCCGCTGCATGACGAAAGGAACCCAAGCAAGCCCGCTCTCGATCCAGATCACCTTGAGCTTGGGAAACCGCTCGGGCAGGCCGTTGAGCACCCAGTTGGTCATGTGGATCATGTTGAAGTGCACGAACGAGAGCGAGTGCATGCCGATGAAGCGGTTGAGCTGCTGGAACGACGGATCGGCCCAGCTGAAGCCCGCATGGAAGCCGAGCGGCTTGCCCGTCTCCTGCAGCGCCGCGTAAAGCCGCATATAGGAATTGTGCCAAACCGGCTTGTGGCGCGTGGAGGTGACGGAGAAGCCGACCACGCCGGGCGCGTCGGCGAAACGCTCGACCGTCTCCACGCAGGCGTCGGGATCGTTGAACGGTAGATAGAGCAGCGCCTTCTGGCGCTTGTCCTGGGGCAGGATCTCCTCGATCAACCAGCGGTTATACGCATTGCCGAGCGCCACTTCGGCATCGGTCTGCGGGTGCATGCCGAGCGAGAGCATCGGGGTTGGAAACACCACCATGTAATCGATGCCGAGCGCGTCCATGGCGCGTTGGGTGAGCTGCACTTGGCGGTGCAGTCCGGGCGGCGTCGCCTCGGCGAGCTTCTGCTGGTGCATGATGCGGCCGGCCACGTCCTGGTAGAGCGGCCCGTTGGCGTTCAACAAGCCGGGAAACGGGCCGCGGTCGCGGAACGCCTCGGCGATGTAACGCAGAACCTCGTTATCGATGCGGTCAGTGACTTCCGACCAGAACGCAGTCTCGTTGACGTGGGCATCGACGTCGACGATGAGCCAGTCCTTCAGCTTCTCCTTGGTCGGCGCGGCTTTGGCCAGATAGTCGCGGGTGTCGGTACGCGTGGAAATCTTCTCGAGCTCGGTAATCCGAGGCGCGGTTTCGCGGATATTCATGTTTCCACCCTGCGTTGATCGATTCGGGTAATTCCGGTCGATCGGTTCCCGTGTTCAGCGGCGAGTTTATGGCGCCAACCCGCGCGGCGCAACGTCGTTCCGGCGTTCTTGGCACAAGAGGAGTCCACGTCCGGCTGTTTTCGACCGCAGTGCACATCTCGCGTTTTGTCCTGTCGTTTAAAGGTGGTTGCTGGATTCATGGGCATAGCGCGGGCGGGATCGGCGTGCTTTAAGCCCAATCGCGAGGAGTGAGCCCCATGTCTGCGAGTTCTTTATGGGCGGGCGAGCGCGCCGCAACGACTGCCGGCGCGATGGCATTGATGATCGCAATCGCTGCGCCCTTGCCATCGGCGCGAGCACAGCAGTCCTCCGAGAACCCGCCCGCCGCATGGCGGGTCGAGTGCACGGGTGACGGCAAGACGCTCGACTGCCGCGCCGTGCAGCAGGTCTTCCACCGCGAGACGCGGCAGTTGCTCGTATCCGTGGCGGTGCGTCCGGCGGCGGACGGCAAGAGCGGCGCCATGCTGATGACGCTGCCCCTCGGCCTCAATCTCACCGAGCCGGTATTGGTCAAGGTCGACAACGGCACTCCCGAGCGGCAGGCGATCCAGACCTGCACAAATGTCGGGTGCTTCGTCGCGATGACGGTCTCCGACAAGCTCATTGCCGCCATGCGAACCGGTGGCGAACTCAAAATCACCGTGCAGGACGCCAACAAGAAACTGATCGACCTGACCCTGCCGCTGCTCGGCTTCGGCCTCGCTTTCGACAAAGCCAAATAACGCAGTCAGGAGCTCTCCAATGTGGATGCTGGTTTCACCCTTCCTCATCGCGCTTGCGCTCGGCTCCGCGACTCTCGCGAGCGCGCAATCGCAGGCAAGATTGAGCGTAGCGGTCGAGGGCGTGCGCAACGACAGCGGCTCGGTCCGCTGCGGCCTTTATTCTTCGGCCGACGGCTTCCGCGAGCCGGGGCGAGAAATGCGCGGGGCAGTCGCGCCGATCAAAAACGGCCACGCCACCTGCATGTTCAGCGGAGTGCCGGCGGGCACTTATGCGGTCGCCGTTTTCCATGCCGAGCACAACGAGACGCAGATGGAGACGGGTCTCTTCGGCAAGCCCAAGCAGGGCTACGGCTTTTCGAACAACCCCTCTTCCACCTTCGGGCCGCCGGGCTTCAACAGCGCCGCTTTCACCTACAATGGCGGCACGCTCCAGCTTCCGGTGCAGTTGACCTACTGAGATGCGTGTCGGCGAGGGTCGAACCGCCCACGGATGGCTTTTCGGCTTCCTATGCGAGGGCGAAAGGCGCCAAAACCGTTTCGCGGTGTGACCTTATTGAAACATCTGGAAAAATTGCCAAAGGCCGGCGGTTGACAGCCTGCTGCGACGATTGCCTCGGCGTATGCCCCGGACGTAAAGTTTTGACGTCCGTTGGTCGAGAGGTCGAGGAGCATGCTCGCCAGCGCGCGCGTCATCGCGGCGGCTTTGGCGATGGCGAGCGTTTCATTCGCCGCCGTCGCACAGGCCGTTCCGCCAGGTGCCGGCGAGCGCAACGACAATTTCGGCTCCGGCCTTATCGACCCGCTGCAGGCGCTGCAACTCGCCGATCCGAGAACCGCGACCACGACGCCGCCTCCCCCAATGCGCCCGATCCGGCAGCGGTAGGGCGTCATCGGTCGATGTCGAACCACAGACGGATATCGAGCCCATGACCATTGATCTGCACGGTTACCGCCCCTCTGAAATCGTGTGGAACGGCACGCTCGCAAGGATAGTGCAACAAGCATGGGAAATGGGTGAAACACAGCTTCGGCTGATCCACGGCCACGGCCGGATGCGGGGCATCTCACCGGGTTTTGTTAAAACCAATACAGGAGTTTTCGGGCTGCAAATCCGCCGTGCATTGCGACATCACCGTGGGCTGAGGAAATGGATCAAGTATACGACGCTAAATTGCAGCGACTGGGGTGCCACCAGCATCAAGTTGAAAAGGAATTCGGCGCCCACTCGAACCCAATTTGACGCGGATGTTTTTCCGAACCGTGCTTACCGGCGGTAAGGGCCAACGCCTGCGCACTTCCTAACAATTCGGCCTTATCCGACAATCCGGTTAGGCTCCCAGCGGGAGAGGGAGTGCACCGATTTCGCGACATCAACTTTCGATAGAGCTTGAATGTTGCTGCAGCCTCACTGACGCCCGTTAGGCTGGAAGTAGACATCCACCTTCATGCCGACTGCGAGCGGGTCCGGCTGCGCCAAATCGACCAGCACTTCGACCACGTCAACGTCGGTGACGTTGCGTTGCCCCCGCGCGTTGTTGATGCGTGCCGGCTCGACGATGGGGGCGATGAAGGAGACCTTTCCCGCAAACTCGCGTCCGCGAAAGGCATCGGCGCGGATGACGGCCGGCTGGCCGATCTTGATCTCGCCGAGATCGCGCTCGTCCAGTTCTGCGCGCACGCGCAGCGCGGAGACGTCGCCGATGACCAGCAACGGCTGTGCGTTGGAGGGGGCGGCGAGCTCCCCCGGCTTGGCGTTGACCTGCAGCACCGTCCCGGCGATGGGTGCGCGGATCATCAATCGTTCGATTTCCGCCGCAGCGCCCGCCGCTTCGGCGCGGGCAACGTTGACTTGGCCCTCGGCAAAGGTCGGCAGCGGCGTGCTGGGATCGGCTTCGATGCGGCGCAGCTCGGCTTTCCGCTGCTGCTGGCGCTCGCGCGCCCGTGCCAGGCCTGAGCGCGCCATCTCGATCGGGGTGTTCGACGCCGCGCCGGCGCGCCTGTCGACCACGGCTTTATCAAGGGCAGCCTGGGCCTCCATCACAGCTTTGTCGGCATCGGCGACCGCGTCCTCGCCGCGCCGCCGCGCGACAGCCTTATCGACATTCGCCGCCACGACTTCGCCCCGCCGCGGCGTGGCCGGCCGCGAGGGTCTCGCGGCCGAGGCCGCCGGCGCGCTCTCGTCGTTGCGCGCGCGCAGCCGAAAAGCGACTTGCGCCTCGGCTGCGGCAAGCCGCGCCCGGGCTTCAGTGTCCACTAGCCGGACCAGCGGCTCGCCCGCGAAGACCTTGTCATCGACCTTGATCAATACCTGGGCGATCACGCCCATGACCGGCGCCGCGATCTTGATCGTTCCCGAAGCAGGCTCGACCCGGCCCGGTGCCACCGTTTGCCAGCGCTTGCCATCCGCCGCTTCGGGCCGCCCCGCGCGCGCGCCTTCCTGCTCGCCGGTTCTCGCGGCAAGCACCGCCAGTGCCAACGCAACGGCGACGGCGCCGAGGACGGCCGATTTAGTTTTCCATCCGGTCAGGTTTGTCGGCGCGATCATGGGCGGCGCACTCGCCATGGTCTTTCTTGAGCGCGGCATCGCCGCGCTCTTCGCGAATGATGCATCCGTCCTCGATGTGAACTACGCGATCAGCAAAGCACAATATACGCGGGTCGTGCGCGACGACCAACACCCCGCGCGAGGAATCCTTGGCGATCTCGGCCAAGAGGGTCATGATTGCGTTGCCGTTCTCGCCATCCAGCGAAGCCGTGGGCTCGTCCGCGAGAACCGCCGACGGCTCTCCCACGATCGCCCGCGCAATGGCGACGCGCTGTTGCTCGCCGCCGCTGAGCTCGAGCGGAAATGCGTTGACCTTGCCCGCCAGGCCGACCATCGCCAAGGCGTCTTTGGACTTGGCGATGGCGCGGGCGGAGTTGTCCCCGCGTACGTCGAGCGCCAAACGCACGTTGTCGGTGGCCGTCAAGGTTGGGAACAGATGATAGGACTGGAAGATGAAGCCCACGTGCTCGCGCCGGAGTTTCGCCAGCTCCTCGGGCCCAGCACCTTCCGTCGAACGGCCCCTCATGCGGACGGTGCCGCGCGTCGGCGTGAGCATGCATCCGAGGATCGAGAGAAGCGTAGTCTTGCCGCTGCCGGAGGGGCCCATCAGCAGCGTCAATTCGCCGCCCCGGAGCGCCAAGCTGATACCCTTGAGAGCTTGCACCTGCGCCGCCCCCTTTCCCAGCCACTTCACGATATCGACGGCCTGGACGACGGGCTCGATCATCGCGTGAACACCATCACAGGATCGATGCGCGTCACCTGCACGATCGCGGCGACCGCCGAGATGACGCACATCAGAAGCGTCAGCAGGAACAGCACCAAAGTGAGTGCGGGCGTCATCACGATGGGCAACGCGGTATCCGCGGTCGCGGCGACCACGACCAATCCCACGCCGGCAGCGAGACAGAATCCGATCACCGCACTGATCAGCGCCTGGCAGACGATGACCTTGTGGATATAGAGCCGCGAGGAGCCGATGGCACGCAGCGTCGCGAACTCGTTGATGTGATCCTTGGTGCTGGAATAGAGCGTCTGTGCGACGATGACAGTACCCACGACCATCCCGAGCAACGCGCCCGCGAACAGCGCGAAGCCGGCGCCGGTGCCGAACAGCCAGAAGGAGCGGCTGCGGTCGCGAAAGTCGGCGGTCGTGAGGACATCGACGTCGGAGAGATTCGCCGTGAGGCGACGGCGCACGCTCTCCACGTCGGCGCCAGGAGAGACGCGCACCAGAAAATACGTGACTTTATTCGCTGGCGTTGCGGTAAAGGCGCGCCCGCGATCGAGCGTCGTAAAGACGTAAGGCGTTGTGGTGAATGAGCGGATGCCGTTCGTGACCGCCCGCACCTCCACCTTCTGGCCGCGAATCTCCGCGTTTGCCCCGATCCCGTGGATGCCGAGCCGGTCGAAGTAGGACCGGTCGACCGCAACCGCGCCGGGGATGGCCAGCGCCTCGAGGCTGCCTTCGACCAAATTCCAGGGCAGCAATCCCCCCTCTCTCAGGTCCGACGCGACGATGAAGACCGGGAAGGTTCCGCCCGCGGGTATCCGCCAGTCGGCATAGCCGATGACGACCGGAGCGGCTTGCGCCACGCCCTCAATCGAGAGCGCTTGAAATCGCGTGCGCTCGTCGAGTGTCGAGGGATCCTCGAAGCACTTCGTTCCAGGCGGCATGATCCATAAATCGGCGGATGCGTGATCGATCATCGTGGTGACGATTCGCCCGAACCCCAAATAGAGTCCCAGCTGGATGGTCACGAGCACCACGGAAAAGACGATGCCGATGACGGTCGCGATGAAACGCAGCCGGTCGTGCAATAAGTTGCGGGATGCGAGTCGGTAAATCAGCGACATGGGGAAGTAGTGCCTGGGCTTGCCTAGCAATCTACCACTCTCTCCGCATTCGCCGCGAGGCGCGCGGTGGAGTTCATGACCTGCGGCCCAGCGCCGCGACAAGCAAAAGCGGTGGAATCGCTGTCAGACGCGAGATTTTTCCGGACCATGGCGGGTATTGCGACAGAATCGCGTCTCTCTGCGTGGCGCAAGCGAACGCGCTGCCGTGGCGCGCCCTGAAATGGGCATATTGTTGCGCGATGGCGGTCTAAGCCTCACAGGGGGGATTGCGCCTTGAAAACGCGGATTTCGATATTGCTCATCGCGGGCGTGGTGGCGTTCACGAGCGCTGCCCTTCCCGGCAAAGCCGCAGAGCCGACTATTGCCGGGCTATGGGAGAAGAAGGACGAGGCCGGCAAGTCGGTCGGATGGTTCATCTTCGTGGAGCGCAACGGCGTCGTTGAGGGAGCATTTGCGAAGCTGTTTGCGCGTCCCGGCGATAGTCCTCATCCGACCTGCGACCGATGCACCGACGACCGCAGAAATGCACCGCTGCTCGGCCTCTCCTTCATCCGAGATATGCGGCGCAACGGGCTGCGCTATGAGAACGGCAATATCCTCGATCCGCGCGATGGGACCATCTACCGCGCGATGATGACACTGAGCGCGGACGGCCAGGTGCTGACCGTACGCGGCTATCTCGGCATTCCGCTGCTCGGCATGGACGAGGTGTGGAAGCGCTTGCCGGACAGCGCCATGGCGCAGCTCGATCGCTCGGTCGTCGCCAAGTATCTGCCCGGCCGGGCGCCGGCGGCATCCGCGCGTCCGACTCCCGCCGCCGCTGCGAAGGGCAGCAGCGCCGCCGCAAACTGATCTCGGTCTGCGCTTAAGTACACGGTCGTGCGGGGCGCCGCAAAGCGGCGAACCTGAAATCCATGATCAAGCCGTTATGGATTCCAGGCTTCTTCGCTGCGCGCGGGCCCGGAATGACAACGGAACGATTCCCACAACTCAATTGGAATCCGTGGAATCCGCGCTGAGGCGCTTTGTCTCCCGCGCAGCGCGGATCGCCTGCCACACGCGCTGCGGCGTGGCGGGCGGGTCCATGTGCTCGATGCCGAGCCCCGAGAGCGCGTCGATGACGGCATTCAGGAGCACGGCCGAGCTCGGCGTGATGCCGGCCTCGCCGCCGCCCTTGACGCGCAGCGCGTTGCCCTTGGTCGGATCTTCCGTCAGCGCGACCTCGAGATGCGGAAAGTGATCTGCGCGCGGGACAGCATAGTCGAGAAAGCTTGCGGAGATGAGCTGGCCCGATCCGGGCTCGTAGACGGCTGCCTCCAGCATCGCTTGGCCCACGCCTTGCGCCACCCCGCCATGCACCTGGCCATGCAGAATGAGCGGGTTGATCGGCTGTCCGCCGTCGTCGATCGAGGTGTAGCGGCGGATTTCGATGGCGCCGGTTTGCGGATCGACCTCGGCCTCACAGACGGCGGCTCCAGTCGGATAGGCGGGAATCCGCCCGGTAAAGCTCGCTTCCGCCGCGAGCGGACCGCGCAGATCGTCGGGCAGCGAGGCGAGCTCGTCAGCGGCGCGCGCAATATCGAACAGGCTCAGCCGGCGATTGCTGTTCGGCGCCACGAACAGGCCGTCCGCGAAGGAAATGTCGCCTGCGGCGACCTCGAGCACGACCGCGGCGATGCGGCGAGCCTTTTCGATCACCGCCCGCGACGTCTCGACCATCAGCGATCCGGCGAGCCGCATGGAACGGTCGGAGTGAGTCCCGCCGCCGGAAGCAAGCGCCGCGCTGTCACCGCTGATGAATTCGATCGCCTGTGGGTCGATGCCGAGCTGATCCGCCACGACCTGCCTGAAACTCGTCTCGTGGCCCTGCCCACTCGACTGGGTCCCGACGACGAGCGCGACATGGCCCGCGGGCGAGACCTTGATGGCGACACGCTCGTGCGGCATGCCGACCGGCGTCTCGACGTAATTGGCTACACCGATTCCTAGCAGCCGGCCTCGCTTCTTCGCCTCCTTGCGACGCGCCGGAAAGCCGTCCCAGTCGGCAGCTTCAAGCGCGCGGGCGAGATTGCCGGCAAAATCGCCGCTGTCGTAAGTGAGCCCGGTTGCCGTGCGGTGGGGCAGGTTCTCGTGCCGGATCAGATTGCGCCGGCGTAGCTCTACCCGGTTGATGTTCAAGCGACTTGCAGCGATGTCGATGAGCCGCTCCATGACCGTGGTAGCTTCGGGCCGTCCGGCGCCGCGAAACGGCGCCGTCGGCACGGTGTTGGTCATCACGCCGCGCAGGCGCACCCATGCGGTCGGAACGTCATAGACCGTCGGGGCAACGCGATAACCGTTGCTGAGTGGAACGTATGAGACGGTGTGCGCTCCGGTATTGGCGGTGAGCTCGAGCGCCAGCGCGAGCATGCGGCCGCGGCGATTGAAAGCGAGCTGCGCGCGAGTGACGACGTCGCGCGCGGTATAGTCGGTGAGGAACGCTTCGCCGCGCTCGCCCGTCCATTTCACCGGACGACCGAGACGGCGTGCCGCCCACACCACTGCGACCTGCTCGGGATAAATATTGAATCGCGAGCCGAACGCGCCGCCCACATCGGGACAGAGCACGTGCACGTGATCTTGCGGCACTTTGAGGCAACCTGCCAGCGCGTGTCGCAGGCGATGCGCGCCCTGGCATCCCGAGATCAACGTATATCGTGTTGCCGTCGCCTCGTAGCTGCCGATCGCCGCACGCGGCTCCATAAACGCGCTGCAAGTACGCTGATTGCGGATCGTCGCGTGGACGACGAGGTGCGCGGAGGTCATGACGGCCTCGACGGCGGCGCGGTCGCCGAAAGCGCAATCGAGCGCGACGTTGCCGGGCGCCTGCGGCCAGATGCTGGGCGCGTCGTCCGCGAGCGCTTCCATGACGTCGGTTACCGCCGGCAGGACTTGGTACTCGACCGCGACCGCCTCGGCAGCATCGCGCGCGGCGGCAAGCGTTTCGGCAACCACCATTGCGACCGCCTCGCCGACAAAGCGCACGCAATCGTTAGCAAGCGGCAAGTGCAGCAGGTCGAGGACCTCGCGCTCCGGCGTGGGCTGGAAGCTCGGCATCGTCACGTCGTGGGCGTCGGCCGGATTGGGAAGATGCGCCATACCGATATGGCCGTCGGCGAGATAATCCTCTCCGACGAGCGCGGCGATCACGCCTGGACGGCGGCGCGCCGCCGACGTGTCGATCGACACGATACGGGCATGCGCGTGCGGAGCGCGCACGAATACGGCGTAGGTCTGATCCGGCAGCGAGACGTCGTCGGTGTAATTGCCGCTCCCGCGGACAAAGCGCAGATCCTCGAACCGCGGCAAGGGGCGCCCGATGAAGGAACCGGCGTGAGCCGAAGCTTTGGTCAGCATTGCACGATCGCCCTGCTGCAGCAGTCCATCTGTTCTGCGATCGACCCTATCCAAGCGTGCATGCCGTTGCCAATCGGCCGCGGCGGCCATTTGTGGTCGGCCGAACACTTTCCGCTATAATCCACTGCGCCGCCGCGTGACGGACACGAGGCCGAGGGTTCAGCAAATCACATGAGCGCGTTCATCCGCGCCAAGGGAGAAACTGCATGAGGCTTCGGCGCACTCTGTTCGCCTCTTTCGCCATCGTTGCCACCGCCCTCGCGGCCAATGCGCAGGAGGTCACGGTTAAAGTCGGCACGGTGCGCTCGATTTCCACCGCCACCATTCTGTGGGGCGTGGAAAAGGGCTACTTCAAGGAGCATGGCATCAAGGTTGTCACCGAAAACCTCGACACCGCCGCCAACTCGATCGCGCTTTTGGCGCAGAACCAGCTGCAGCTCGTAGAGGGAGGGATTTCCGCCGGCTATTTCAACGCGCTGGAAAAGAATTTGCCGGTCACGATGGTGCTCGATCGCGTCTCGAGCCCGCTCGGCCACAACCTGATGCTGCGCCCCGACCTCAAAGGCCAGATCACCCGGTTGCGGCAGCTCAAGGGTAAGACCATCGCCACCAACGGCCAGGGCGCGGTGTCGACCTATGAGGTCGGCAAGCTCCTCGAGAGCGACGGGCTCACTCTCGACGACGTCGAGATCAAGGTCATTCCCTTCACACAATACGCCGTCGCCTTCAACAACAGAGCGATCGACGCTGCAATCACGATTCCGCCATTCACCGCGCAGCTGCTCGACGGCGGGCATGCCGTGAACTTCAAGGACCCCGACGACGTGGTAAAGCCGTATCCACTCACCATCGCCGTGAGCATGATCAACACCGATTTCGCCAGCGCCAATCAGGACCTCATGCGCAACTACTACCTCGCCTATCTGCGCGCCATCCGCGATTATTGCCAGGCCTATCACGGCGGCTCGGTCCGCGCCGCCTTCATCGAGCTCGCAATCCGCAGCGGCACCGAAACTCGCCCCGAATTGCTGCACAAATATCCCTGGCCGGCCCGCAGCCCCAACGGCGAAATCAATATCGCGAGCATGCTCGACATGCAGGCCTGGTTCCACAGGAGCAAGATGAGCAATGCCGAGTTTCCGGCCGATCGGGTGGTGGACAAAAGCTACGTCGACTACGCGCTGCGCAAGCTTCACCCATTCGTGCTCGAGAATAAGGAGAGCACGCTCGCCGGCTGCCGCTGACGCAACCCGCCGCGGGAGAGACAACGAATGCCTGGCGAGCGGCGCGGCGCGGCAATCGACATCGCAGGCTTGCGCAAGGTTTACCTGAGCGGCTCCGCGCGCGTCCTTGCGCTCGACGACATCGACCTGCGCATTGCGCCGGGCGAATTCGTCTGCATCGTCGGTCCCTCGGGCTGCGGCAAGTCGACCCTGCTGCGCATCCTCGCCGGTCTTACGCCGCCGAGCGGTGGCACGATTAGAGTCGACGCACCGGGCTGGGCGGTCGAGAACGCCATGGTGTTCCAGGAGAGCGGCCTGTTTCCCTGGATGAGCGTCGAGGCCAATGTCAGATTCGGCCTCATGACGCGCGGCGTTCCCGCTGGCGAAGCGGCCGCACGGGTCGAGGCCGCGCTGAAGCTCGTCGGGCTCACCAAGTTCCGCCGGCACTATCCGCACCAGCTCTCGGGCGGGATGCGGCAAAGAAGCGCGATTGCCCGCGCCTTCGTGACCGACCCGGGCATGCTGCTGATGGACGAGCCGTTTGCCGCGCTCGATGCCCAGAACCGCACCATCCTTCAGGCCGAGCTGCTGCGCATCTGGGAGCAGACCCGCAAAACCGTGATCTACGTCACCCATTCGATCGAGGAAGCGTTGTTGCTCGGCGATCGCACCGTGGTGATGACCGCCCAGCCCGGCCGCATCAAGCAGATCGTGGACGTGCCCTTTGCGCGGCCGCGAGATCCCATGACCTTGTCGGCCTCGCCGGAGTTTGGACGCCTCAAGCTCGACATCTGGCGGGTGTTGGAGGACGAGGTCACACGCGCGCGCCGCGACGAGGAGAAATGAACCGTAGGATGGCTTGAGCGTAAGCGAAACCCATGGTCTCTCGTCAACGCTGGGTCGATGGGTTTCGCGCGCAAAGTGCGCGCTCAACGCATCCTCAGGGATTGGAAAGAGGAGCCCTCATGACGATCGAGATGTCCAGCAAGACGCGCGAGCGATTCCTTTATCTGATCTCGCCAATCGCTTTTCTCGTGATCTGGCAAATCCTGCTGATGGCCGGGATCGGCGACCGCCGCTTCGTGCCTGCGCCCAGCGATATCGCGCAGCGTTTCATCACGCTCGCGGGAACCGGCGAGCTCGAATGGCACGTGGGCGTGACCCTCTATCGCGTCTTTCTCGGCTATATCATCGGCGCGGTGCCGGCGGTGGCGATCGGGCTGCTCATGGCCATGTTCAAGCCGGTGCGCATCGCCGTCGATCCGCTGATCGCCGCGCTGTTTCCGATCCCCAAGATCGCCCTGATGCCGCTTCTGCTGCTCGCGTTCGGATTCGGCGACGCCTCGAAAGTCGCCCTCGTCGCCATCGCCGTGTTCTTCCCCGTGGTCGTGAACACTTATGTCGGGGGCGCGAATATCGAGCGGATCTACTGGGACGTGGCGAAGAATTACGGCGCGAGCCAGACCGTGATATTCAGCCGCATCGTATTCTTCGGCGCGTTGCCGACGATTTTCGCCGGGCTTCGCATTGCGCTCGCAGTCTCGTTCATCGTTCTGGTCGCGTCAGAATTCGTCGCCACCAAGAGCGGGATTGGCTACCTGATCTGGAATTCGTGGGAGCTGCTCCAGGTGGACGTGATGTTCGTGGGCATCGTGACCATCGGCATCCTCGGGCTGATCACATCGGTGCTGTTCCAGGAAATCGAGCGCAAAGCCGTGCCGTGGAAGACGGAGTGAGTTCGACGGCCCTGTCGGGTGGGCAAAGGCGCGGCACGGGGCTCGAACCCGCCGCCGTGCCTACACGTGTCCATACCGCGTGGGCAAAATCGCCCACAGTCTCGGTTACTGCCTCGCGACACGGCATGCGATTTTGCTCACCCTACAACCCCTCCAGCGGATAGCGCGAGAAGTCGTAGCCTTCCTTGACGACGACTTCGAGCAAAAACGGCGCGCCGCCTTCGGTGACACGCACGGCGTCCTTGATTGCCGGCGCGATATCGCCGGGCTTCTCGATCCGCATCGCGGCGACGTTGAGGCCCTCGGCCACTTTCGCGTAGTTGCCGCCGACGGTCAGCGCGCCGTATTTCTTGGTCGATACTTGGAGCACGTCGCGCTCGGCGGCCATCACGCCGTTGTTGAAGACGATGGTGAGAATCGCGATGCGATTGCGCGCCGCGGTCTCGATGTCCATGCCGGTCATGCCGATCGACGCGTCTCCCATGATGTTGACGCAAAGCTTCTCCGGCGCGGCGAGCTTTGCCCCCATGGTGATGCCCAGCCCGTAGCCGAGCTGAGTCGACTTGCCCCAACCCATGTAGGAGCCGGGCGCGCTCGTCTCCCAGAACGGGATGAGCTGTTCACGCGGCCCGCCGGAATCATGAGTGATGATGACGTTGTCGCGGTCAACGCTGCGCATGAGATCGCGGATCACACGGTACTGGTTGATCGGCATTTCCTCGGAATTGAGCTGCTTGTCCCATTCCGCGAGCCAGGCTTTCTTGGCGGCGGCCACGTCCTCCTTGAGGGAGGCGAGCGCGTTGGCTCCGCCTGCGCCCTTTTGCCGGCCGACCTCAGCGATGAAGGCGTCGAGCACGAGCGCGGCATCGCCAATCACCGCATGGTCGACGCGGTATTCCTTGTTGATATCCGAGGCGTCGTTGGTCGAATGAATGATCGTCTTACCCGGCGGTACGCCAGGGCCGAACGGGGTGCGAGTGAGGCTCGATCCAATCGCCAGCACGAGGTCGGCTTTGGCCATGAAGTCGGTCACCATTTTCGGCCGCGAGCGCGTCGACGCGCCGAGCGCGAGCGGATGGGTTTCGGCAATGGCGCTCTTGCCCGGATTGGTGGTGAGGACCGGCGCCGGAATGAGCTCGGCCAAGGCTGTGAGACGGTCGCTTGCTTCGGCATAGAGCACGCCCTGCCCCGCCAACAGCAACGGAGCCTTCGCCTTGAGCAGCATGCGCACCACCGTCTTGACCGCGTCGGGATCGGGAGCTGCGCGCTGCACCGGCACGGGCGAGTAGTCGAGCTCGCCCGCGTACTTCGCCTCCCACACCTCGGCAGGAATCTCGATGAGCACCGGGCCGCCCTTGCCGCTGCGCATGGTGTGATAGGCCCGGCGCATCAGGTCGGGCAGCTCCTGAACCGAATGTGCCATCGCCGACCATTTGGTGATCGGCCGATAAACGTCGGCGGCGCGAAACACCGGGCGCACGTATTGGCGCGCGAGCGGCAGACCCGCGGGGATGATCAGCAGCGGGACGTTCTCGGAAAAGGCCTGCGCCACGCCGGGAAAGGCGTTCTCGATACCGGGACCCGCCTGGGCGGCGAACACGCCGTTGCGCTTGCCCCGCTTGATGCGCGTGTAGCCGTCCGCCAAGCCGACGCCGACGCGCTCTTGCCGGCAAAGAATCGGCCGAATGTCGAGCGCGGCGCAGGCCTCGATCAAGGGGTTGCGGGGATAGCAAGAAAGAAACTCGGTTCCCTCGCGCCTGAGTATTTCTGCGACGACGGCGGCGCCGTTCATGGATGGTTCCTCCTCCCCTCGGTGACGGGGCCAATTGTGCCATACCTTGATGCCGCCGCACGGGGGCCAGCCTAAGGGCCCACAACTCTGAATTCACGTGATTTTGGGCCCTGTTGGCGCCCGGCCACACAGGCGTCCAAAAGCAATTTGCGTGTTGGGCGCGCGTTGTGCGGATGGCCTTCGTCATGTTAACGAGGGCTGCATATTGTCGGTCGATATTTATCCCTCGCGGGGAAGTCAGGGGGGGCGGATGAGGGGTCGGCGCGCCGCGATCGCGGCTGTTGTGGCTGCGCTCACGATTCCCGCGGCCGCGCCCGCAGCCGACGATAATGCGCGCGCCTACGTCCGGCCTGTGCCGCCGGCCCCAGCCTATGATTGGACCCTCACGCTCGGTGCGGAAGGCCGGGAAGAGCCGCTGTTCCAAGGCTCGAGCCGCGAGCGCCTGCGCCCCTACCCCATCTTCGCGGTGCGCCGCTACGGCACGCCCGAACCCTTCCGCGGTCCGCGCGACGGCTTGGACATTGGATTGATCGACGGAGGCAATTACCAAATAGGTCCGGTCGGCCAATTCGTATGGTCGCAGCGTGATAAGGCCAGCTCCGAGGCGGTCCACCGCCTGGGCAACGTTCCTTGGGCAGGGGAGGTGGGCATCTTTGCGCAGTATTGGTGGGTGCCTTGGCTGCGCACGCGCACCGAGGTGCGGCAGGGCTTCAATGGTCACCACGGGATCGTCTCCGACATCATGACGGATGCCGTCGTTCCGGTGACCCCTCAATGGACGTTGTCGGGTGGTCCGCGGCTCACGCTCGCAACCACGCCCGCGCTCAATCCGTATTTCGGCATCACCACGGCGCAGTCGGTGGTATCGGGCCTGCCGATATACGACGCCAAGGGCGGAATTCGCTCCTACGGAGCGGGCACGCAGGCGCGTTACCTGTGGACACCGCAATGGGCGACGCACGTTTTCCTCGAGTACGAGCGGCTCAGCGGCGATGTCGCAGGCTCGCCGATCGTCACCCAGCGGGGCTCCCCCGACCAAGTGACAATTGGCTTTGGGGTGACGCACTCGTTCGACATCAAAACGCCTTGGTAGCCGGCAACTCCTAGGAGTAATCGGCCGCCTTTCCCATGCCTTTTCCCAAGGCCAAGAACGG
>WNFR01000288.1_pt1 | contig 78293 bp, 61 predicted proteins | sample 5400221 | NCBI WGS metagenome assembly WNFR01 (sample SAMN13153357, study PRJNA577476) | soil metagenome | isolation source: 40 cm soil under Madrone tree | place: USA:California | collected 2016-06-14
AACCGGCCGGCCGATTCGCACGAGGCTACTCCAGTCGCCCTACGGGCTCCTTCCGTAGCCCCGTGCGAATCGGCGAATTGAAAATGTGTAACCAATGTCATGGCATTTTCCGGTGTTACCAATGTCTTGGCATTTGAGACTTAGCCTGTTGGCGTCGTTGCTCATTGCAGTCGTAGCACAGACTTCAGTCTGTATGCGCCCTTGCAGGTCCTTAGCGTGATTATTCGAGAGGTATGCAATGAAGAAAATTACTTTAGCTCTCATAACGATGCTGCTCGTTTCGGCATGCGTTCCAATAGCGCTTGCGCAGGAGACAACCGCTACGATCACCGGTCAGATCACCGATTCCGCCGGCGCCGCTGTTTCCGGCGCTGATGTCACTCTAACCAGTATCAGCACGCGCGAAGAACGAAAAGCAAAATCCAGTGAGGATGGTTACTATTCGCTGATTTCGATCCCGCCCGGGATCTACGACATCTCGGTAAAGGTCCAGGGTTTCAAAGAGTACATCAACAAGCACGTCGAGCTGCTGGTCAACGACCGGAAGTCGATAAACATCCAGCTCGAAGCCGGCGCCATCAGCGAACAAGTGACCGTCACCGCCGAGGCGCCAATCATCCAGTCCTCGCCGACCGTAGGCGACGTGATTGAAAATCGAAAGGTCCTCGAGATCCCGCTCAACAATCGCAGTTTCCTTCAGCTCGTCACGCTGGTCCCCGGAGTCACCACCGACGAGACAGCCGAGGCCGGCATAGGCCTTACCAGTCTCACGACCATTCTCGTCGGCGGTAACCGGCGCAACTCAACTAACTACCTGGTGGACGGCGTTGCAAATGTGGACGTGGGTTCTAACATCACGTTGCTCTCAATGCCCACCGTCGATTCGATTCAGGAGTTCAAGGTCATTACCTCGGTTCCGACCGCCGAGTTCGGCCGGGCGTCGGGAGGCGTCGTCAACGTAATCACACGCGGCGGCGGGCGGGCTTTTCACGGCGGCGCCTATGAGTTTGTCCGCAACGACGCGTTGAACGCGAACAGCTTCCTGAGCAACGCCGCGGGCCGCTTTTGCGATCACGGTGACGTGGCGCCTATCGGAAGAACTTGCGGCCAGGAACGGTCCTCACGGCCGTTGCTGCGCTACAACAATTTCGGGTACACCTTTGGCGGGCCGGTTTGGATACCGGGGTTGTACTCGCGAGGTCACGACAAGACCTTTTTCTTCTTCTCGGAAGAATGGCGGCGTATCATTCGTCAGCCGACCGAAAACTTCGTCACCGTTCCGACCCTGCGCGAACGGCAGGGTGATTTTTCACAAGGGACCGCCAGAATCTTCGATCCGGTAAGCGGTCTGGAATTCACCGACAAGAAGATTCCACTCAATCGACTCGACCCGACCGCGCTTGCGATTCTCAAATTGTTCCCGGAGCCTACGATCCCGGCAACCACCCCGGGCGTTGATCCGAATCGAATCCTCGCGTTTGCTCCGGCAATCAACAATACGCGCCAGGAGACGGTGCGAATCGATCACAGCATCAGTTCGAGGCATCAGCTTGCCGGTCGTTACACTCACGACCTGAGCCATACTCTCGACCCGGGCGGGTTGTTCCAGGGCACGACTTTTCAGATCCCAGGCATCGCCACCACTGAAACCAACGTTCCCGGCCAGGTGTTTTCGACGTCGCTGGTCAGCAGCTTCGGAACCAGCATAGTCAACGAGCTGACCTTCGCTTTTTCGAGCAACGACATAACTGACAGCCTGATAGGCCGATGGACCAAACAGAACATCAACATCCCCAACAAGGAGCTGTTTCCCGAGAACGACTCCGACTTGCCGCCAATCATCAACATCACCGGTTTCTCATCGATGGGAAACGCTCAGCTCTTCGGCATCCACTACAAAAACTTCAACCCAAAGGAGAACCTCACGTGGCTTCACGGCGCGCATACGATGAAGTTCGGGGTCGATCTAAGCTGGGAGCACAAGGACGAAAACGCAGGGAACGCGACTCAAGGCTCATTCGGATTCAGCGGCGCGCAAACGGCGAAATCCGGCGTATCCGGTAGCGGCCGGGCGCTGGCTGACCTTCTGCTTGGGCGCGCGAGTTCCTACAGCGAATCCGAGTTCAACGTCACCAATAACCTGCGATTCGGACGCACCGAGTTCTACGCTCAGGATACCTGGAAGGCGAAGCCTAATCTGCAGCTCGACTTTGGCCTGCGCTATCAGTTCTACCGCACACCGGTTGATACCAACGATGTCTTGACCGCGTTCTTTCCCGAGAAGTTCGTCGCGGCAAACGCGCCGCAGTTTGCTAATGCGACGGGCACTCAGTTCGTAAAAGGAACCGGCGATCCGCTTAACGGCATTGTCGTCGCAAACCGAAACTCGCCCTTCGGACGCAGGATACAGCAGTTGGACAAGAACAACTTCGGGCCGCGGGTTGGATTCGCCTGGAGTCCTTCATCTGATAAGGGAGTCCTCGCCTCTCTTCTCGGAGGGCGCGACAGGTCGGTGATACGAGGCGGCTACGGCGTCTATTACGATCAAGTGCTTGTTGGCACACTCGAGCAGAATTCCTTCACCAATCCTCCGTTCGTCAACACGGTCAGCCTGACTGGCACGATCGCGGCGCCGATCACATACGACAATCCGTCGGCGGGCGCGCCTCCCGGAACTCTCGCGCCTCGCGCTCTGATAACGACGACCGATCCATTCATCACCCCGGTGACTCAACAGTGGAACCTGACGGTGCAACGGCAGTTTGGAAAAGCCATTGCGTTTGAGATTGGCTATCTGGGCGCCGCCGGCAATCATCAGACGAGGCCGGTCGATATCAACGCGCCGACGCCTTCGGAGATCCTTGCTGCGTCGAAGGGCATAGCATCATGCGATCCCGCGCTAAACGCGTCGAACAATCCAAACAATTGCATAAACCTCGCGCGTCCCTTCAGAGGATACACCTCGATAACCGACCGCCAGACCACCGCGACCTTCCGCTACAATGCGCTGATCAGTGCGCTGAGGATTCAGAACGTCAAAGGCTTATCGGCGCAGCTCTCGTACACCTGGTCGAAGAACCTGACCGACTCGACGAATGATCGAGACGCGGTCGACCTTCCCCAGGTGCGTAACAACCTCGCCCTCGAAAAAGCAGTCGCGCGATTCGACCGCACACACGTCTTCAAGGCGAGCTACGTGTACGAGATTCCTTATCCAAAAGGCGGCTTTCTCGCGAGACCAGGAATAAACCAGATATTTGGAGGATGGCAACTCTCCGGAATAACGACGATCCAAACCGGCTTGCCGTTGAATCGGGTCGTTCAAGCGAACGCCCCAGGCCCGCGAGGCACTCGGCCGAATCAAGTAAGCGATCCGTTCGAGAACATACCAACGGGCGTCGCGGGCACGACCGTTCCGTATTACATCAATCCGCTGGCGTTCAGACCAACCGCGATCGGAGAGATAGGCTCATCGGGCCGCGCGCCGTTTCGCTTCCCGACATTCCTCGGCACCGATCTCAACATCGCAAAGAACTGGCACGTGACCGAGCGCTTCCGCATACAATTTCGCGCCGAGTTCTTCAACGTGTTTAACAACACCACGGTCAACGACATCTTCCAATCAGTGCCAAACCTGTTGCCGACTGACCCGGCGTTCAACAGCGTAGAGAATCTGGTGAAGAACAGCTCGAATCCGCAGTTTGGACAGGTGTTCGCGACGCGACGCGCGAGGGAGATTCAGTTGGGGTTGAAGTTTAATTTCTGACGCGCTGGATTCGGCGATGGACCTGTAGGGGCGGCCCTCCGTGGCCGCCCCTCTTTGCTGGCGACTTCAATCACCAATGAGGGGCGGCCCACGGAGGGCCGCCCTTACAGGTCCGTCACCGAGAGTGAACTAGCGCGAATACAATTCAATCACTCGCTCGATCGCGCGCCGGCACACCGCGCAAAAGTTCTGACTGCGTGTGAACATGATGCAATCTACTTCGGGTCTGTAATAACCTTTTGCTTCGTAGATCGCGCCTTCAAAAGCGCCGACCTTGCCCGCATACTTTTCAGCGGCAAAGAACTTGATTTCCCACTCGCGGTTCTCTCGAAACAGCGCTTCCATTTCTGATTCAGGTCGATTCTGCGCTCGAATCTGCGCGCGGCGCTTGCCGTACTCGCGAGAGTGGTTCTCGTAGTCTTCCTTCTGCCACGGCGTCGGAATCGGAGTGCCCGCCGCGACCAGGTCTTTCCACTTCAGGTTCGCCGGATCGAGCAACGCAGTCGCGTTTGGTTCCCACGGTTCAGTCTTCACCGCCGACGGCGTGTAAGCGACCGGCGATGTGTAATACTCGTCCGCAAGACCTGCAAAATGATGCCCAAACTCATGCACGAAAACATAAGGCGCCTGCTCGCTGTCCGCCGCTACGGTGCTGTATAAGCCGTAGATTCCACCGCCGCCGTAAGTTCTGGAGTTCGTGATGATCTCGATGAATTCATATGGCGCAAACTGCGCGACGTTGCGAAGAGAGCGATTATCAAACGTGAGCACGTATCGCTCGGAACCGAACGCATCGTAACTTGTGCCCAACGGCGATGCGAGATGAACTCCCGTCGAAGGACGCGAGATTCCCGATTCCTGAGCGGCCGGGCACAGCGCCCAAACGTTGAAGTCTTTGCGATGCTCTTTGTAAGGCGAAGTCGCGAATAGAATCTCGAGCAGCCTTCGGGCGTCCTTTTCGAACTTGCCGCGTTCGGCTGCGGTGTACCCGTCGCCCAAAATCAAAAAGTCAACCTTATCAGCCGGATCGCCGCTCTTCTGAAGCTCGATCAAAGAACCAGGCGATGCGATCTTCGCCGTGTCGACGAAGATGTCTTTGGGGTCAACGATAGTTGACCATATCTCGCGGAAGGCATTATTAGAATCGCGCTTCTTCAGCACTATCTGAGCCGGCGAGATCGGCGCGGGAAAACGAAGCGACTCACCGAAAGTTCGGTTCATGCTTTTGGCTTCATCAGTCGTCTCCCACTCACCGTAGATCGACGCAAAACCCCTAGAGTAGAGCAATCGATTCGTCGTCCGATCGCGGACTTCGAACAGGTACTTGCCGAGATTAGACTCATCGATGTTCTTGTTTGGATTGCCCGGCCATGGAAGAGGCTCGATGACGACTCTATCGAGGCTGAACATCTCCTGCGAAGCGTTACCGGTATGGTAGTAATCGACTCTCATCGTCGGCGTCGCAGCGCTCGCTTCGACTGCAAGAATCGAGAGAACAAATAAGAATTGCGCGGTGAGTAATAGTCTTTTGAACATGCCGCGATTTTACCAGCCGAGAGACTTTTCAACTAACTCCGCAGGAGCAACTCCGTAGGAGTGTCCTGTCTATAGAACATCGCGTGACGACGACCCGGTAGCTCCAGCGGAGCGACCTGTCGTTGCCGGAGAAAGGGCGTATGCTGTTCAGGTCGCTCCGCTGGAGCTGCGATTCTGTCGCTGTGTGATCTTCTATGGACAGGACACTCCTACGGAGTTAACCAAAGGCGCTGCTCGATGTCGCGTGACAACAACAGGAGAATCAATGAGCGACCTTGAAAGATACATAAAGAAGCGTAAGCGACTGGACCCTGAATTCGCAGCGGGCTTCGACGTTGGCTATTCCAACTTCAAAGTTGGTGTTCTACTCAGACAGGCACGCGAGAAAGCCGGATTACTCATAAAGAGCACTAGACAGCCAAAGGGTAGAATGGCATCTTAGACCGGGGGCGCACTATGGCTGAAACCATTGAATCCGTAAGAGAGACTTCCACTCAAGCTGAAACACCTGACCCGAAGATTGTTCATGATGCATTGCTTCGTCTGCGTCAGCTTGCTGAGGGTCTTCCTCCTGTCGACGCGGCTGCCGTCATACGGTTCGCGTATCTTTCCAGTGTGTTCAGAGCACTATGGCCAGCCGCGAATAAGCAGCTTGCTACGGCGCTGATTCTAGCTCTGACCGTAAGTTAGAGTCCAGTGTCAGCTATGCGTGCGCGCCAAGCCGTTGCGCATACGTCGCACCACGCCGGACATCAAAATGCCGCTGGATGCTTCCGGCAGGCGACGGTCAAATTCAATTAGAGAGGAATGAAACATGAGAAAACTGAATGTGAGTCTTCTATGCTGTGCAATCGCTGTCTCGACACTTTTATCTTCCGAAGCTCTGGGCCAGCGCCGCCGCGTTGTGGTCGTCCGCCATCCCCACCACACCACGCTGGTTGTTCGGCCGGGCCACCCCATTCGTCGCGTGCTGCCGGGGGCTGTCGTACTGCGCTCCGCTCGCGTAGCCGTAGCTGTCAGGGCGCCACTCGTTTTCCTTCCCGCTTTGATGTGGACGGCCGCGGTTGTATCGTTGCCGCCGCGCGAGCGACTCGTTTGGCAAGACACCGAGGCAATCACCAAAGACGAGGGCTGGGCCGATACGAACTTCGGCATAGACGGCACCGGCGATTCGTTATTCCTGGACATCAACGGCAAAGCCCAGCTCAACTTTGCGGAAGTGACCTTTGCTAACGGAAACGTCCAGGTCGTGGACTTCAACGAGAAGACGCACAGGACTGGAGTCTACAAGTTGATGGATTTCACCGGCGACCGCCACGTGATGACCGTGCGAATCCTTTCGAAATCAGAGTCGGATAGCACCAATCTGGCCGTCTACCTGGGTAAGTAGAAAATACTCAACGCGAAGGCGCAAAGAACCGCAAAGAGCGCAAAAGATCAATGGCTCTAGTAGCGGCGGGCATAACAGCCACAGATAAACACGGATGAACATCGATTTATCGGCCCTCTTCTTATCCGTGTTGATCTGTGTTCATCTGTGGTTTGTTTCTGGTTCACAGCTATAATCGCCGAACCTTCTTGTGTCCGCCGAACTGCTTACCTAGAATTCCCCTGCGTTCATTTGATTCGGTCGAGTCCGCGGGGCCATCGATTTGCTCAAGCTCACAACTCCGATTTACGAATTGCATCTGCACGAGATTCCTCGAGTCGCGATGAAGACCGCGTTGAAGCTCGCCGAGGGCATTGCAGGTTCGATGAGTGCGGCCAGTGCCCAGCGTGTGACTATCGAGGATCTGATCCACAACCTGCCGATGCGCTACGAAGACCGTTCTAACCTCGCGCACATTCGCGAGCTGCAAAATGGAATGTGGGCGACCATCGAAGTCGAGGTGCGAATCGCCGGGACCTACGCGGTCAAAGGCGGGAAGCTTCGCATCTTTGAGATCTCCGGGACCGACGGCACCGGGCAGGTGCGGGCGTTTTGGTGGAACCAGGCTTACCTTCAGAATTCTTTTAAGCAGGGACGCCGCGTGCTGATCTACGGTCAGTGGAAACGCAACCGCCGAGGTTTCTTTGAGGTTGAAAACCCGGACTACGAGTTCGCGGCGGAAGACGATGACGCCGACCCGATTCACACCGGGAGACGAGTGCCGGTCTATCGAAAGGTAGGCGAGATCAGGTCCCGGCAGCTTCGGTCGATCATGCATCACGTGGTCGGGCGTCTCAACTTTTCCGAAATCGAAGAAGTCCTTCCCGAAGAAGTGTTGACTCGCGGCAAGCTCATCGCGCGGGCGATCGCCTTTCGAAATATTCACTTTCCGGCGGAGGATGCGCCTCTCGATTTGTACAACAGGTTTGCTTCTCCCGCGCATCAGCGATTGATCTTCGAAGAGTTCTTCTGGCTGTCGCTCGCGATGGGTTTGCGCCGGCAGGGTCGCGAGCAATCGCCGAAGGGAACGGTGATCGAAGTCAACGATCGGGTGCGCAACGCGGTTCGTTCGGTGCTGCCTTTCAAACCGACCGGCGCACAGAAACGCGTGCTTGCGGAAATCGTGAAAGATATGACGAGCCAGAAGCCGATGAACCGGTTGCTTCAGGGCGACGTCGGAAGCGGCAAGACAATCGTCGCGGTTCAGGCGGCAATAGTCGCGATAGAGAACGGCTATCAGGCGGCGATCATGGTGCCGACAGAAATCCTCGCGGAGCAGCACTCGACAAACGTCAAGCGCATGCTCGCCAGGACGCCTTATAGCGTTGAGCTTCTGACCGGTTCGCTGACCGCCGCGCGAAAGCGCGAGATCCACGCTGCCATCGAGAGCGGCGAGATCGATCTGGTAATCGGGACGCACGCGTTAATCCAGGAAGCGGTGAGATTCCAGAAGCTCGGTTTTGTAGTGGTCGACGAGCAGCACCGTTTTGGTGTCCTTCAGCGAGCCGGCTTAATCAAGCGCGGCTACAACCCCGATGTTTTGGTGATGACTGCTACGCCGATCCCGCGCTCGCTGGTCATGAGCGTCTATGGCGATCTGGATCTGTCGGTGATCGACGAGATGCCGCCGGGGAGAAAACCAATCATAACCCGGGTGCGCGGCGAAGACGCTCGCCGCGAAATGTATAAGTTCCTCGACCAGAAGATTCGCACGGGCGGCCAGGTCTACATCGTCTATCCTCTGGTTGAAGAGTCCGAGAAACTCGACCTGCTCAACGCGACTCAGATGGCGGAGCACTTGCAAACCGCGGTGTTTCCGAATTTTCGCGTCGGGCTTATTCACGGAAGGATGAAGCAGGAAGAGAAAGACGCGGTGATGGACGAATTCCGCAAAGGGACCACTCACATTCTGGTGTCGACGACAGTCATCGAAGTCGGCGTCGACGTCCCGAACGCGAGCATCATGGTGGTCGAGCACGCCGAGCGATTCGGGCTCTCGCAACTGCATCAGCTTCGAGGGCGCGTCGGCCGCGGAGACGAACAGTCCTATTGCATACTGATGGCCGGCGACAAGCGAAGCAGCGAGGCCCGCGAGCGATTGGCGATCATGGAAGAAACAAACGACGGCTTCAAAGTCGCCGAAAAGGACCTGGAGATTCGCGGGCCCGGCGAAGTGATGGGCACGCGCCAATCGGGAGTGCCCGCTTTTAGAATCGGAAATGTAGTGCGGGATTACGCGATTCTAGAAACCGCAAAACGTGAGGCGGATCACATGTTGACCACGCGTCGCAACACTCGTGAGACCGCTCGACTTGTGGAAATCGTCCGCAACCAACCGAGGTACGGTCTGTCGACGGTTGGGTAGATCCGACGCGCTCAACCAAAACAGTGAGGCTGGCAAGTCGTGGCCTGCCAGCCTCATCGACGCTCATATTTAATTGTCTATCAGGCGGCGATGCGTCTCTCGTCACCTACCTTCATTGCTTGCGCGGCCTCCATTGCGGCTGCGCTTCTAGCAGCCTCGGAGTCATCGCGATAAAAAGCAAGCTTCTGCGTCTCCTCGTTTATGTCGATCACCAGGAAATCGCCGAGCCGTAACTGTCCGGTTGCCGACAAGTTTGCGAGCGGGTTAACAAGAAACCGCTCGATCGCGCGTTTTAAGTGACGCGCACCGTAGCGATACTCGATACCTTCGCTCAGGAGGAATTGGCGCGCTTCATCGGTAAGCGAAAACATGAATCTCTCACTCGCGCTTTCGTCCACTCGCTGCTGGATGCCGGTCAGCTCCAGATCGAGTATCTCGCAAAGCTGCTGATGCTTGAGGCTGCGAAATACCACGACCTTGTCTATCCGGTTCATGAACTCGGGCGAGAATTTCCTCTTCGCAGCTTCCGACGCGGTGCGATAGATCTTCTGATCGAGATCATCGTCACCCATCTTTCCGCCTTTCGCCGGTGCGAATCCGATCGAGCCGGTAATCAGCTCGCTCATCTCTTTCGCGCCAAGGTTCGAGGTCATGAAGATCATCGCCTGCGAGAGATCGACCTTGCGATTGTCGCCCAACGTTAGCGTTCCCTTGTCTAGCACACCGAGCAACAACTGCCACAGCGAGTCTGACGCCTTCTCAATCTCGTCGAACAGCACCAGCGTAAACGGATCGCGCTCGGTGCGATACTTCTCGAGGTTCTCCTGAGTCAAAAGCGGCGTGGTTTCGCGATGACCCAGATAGCCTGGCGGTGAGCCGATCAGCTTGGCTATCTCGTGCGAGTGCTGAAACTCGGCGCAGTCGATCTTGATGACGGCGTTGCGGTCGCCAAAGAGGATCTCGGCGGCTGCTTCAACCACGTGAGTCTTCCCCGAACCGGTCGGTCCCAGGAAAAGCATCGTGCCCAGCGGCCGGGCCGAATTAGTCATCCCGGCCTGGAAGACCTGATACAGCGAAGAGATGGCGCGAACGGCTCTCCCCTGTCCGATCACGCGGGCTCGAAGTCCCGCCTCGAACCGCTCGGCTATCGAACTCTTCGTCGTAGGATCAAGGGCAACCAATTTTCTTTTTCGACCATTGCTGACCATTTCATTCTCTCTTTCTGCGCCCGTCTCTCTCACTCTCTCCGTTTCTTCCTAACCTTGACGGGTTGGTCATTTCGTTCTTCGCCAACCCTTATTTCAACTCTCGCCGCTCAATCCCTATTCGGGTTGCGGCTGTCCATATTTCAGCAAGTTTGATGCCCTCACCGTTGTGCCAGTTGCAACGCGGGTTTAGGGGTCAGACCGTCACCGCTACTTGCAGAAACCGTTTACGCAAACGGGCGTGATCTCTGCGCATTACGTGCATTGACGCGGGAGATGGCTCATCTCCGGCGTTTACAGAAACTGCCATCCTCAAAAAGACATTTCCTGTCACCCAATCGGAGACTCTCGCTTTGCTACACAGCAAGGGCGTGATCAGATATCATTGCGCGCGACACCCAAAACATAAAAACGAAGGAGCCTGAATGAAGCTTGAAAACAAAGTCGCAATTGTGACCGGCGGGGGCGGCGGAATCGGCCGCGTCATTTCGCTTCGCTTTGCAAGCGAAGGCGCCTTCGTAGTCCTGGCGGGCCCGACCGCGGAGAAGATCGCCGCTGTAGAAAAGGAGATTCACGACGCAGGACACCGAGCGCTAGCGGTTCTGACCGACGTCGCCGATGAGACAAGTGTTCAACAAATGGTCGCCGCCACGCTCGATGAGTTCAGCAGGATCGACGTCCTGGTCAACAACGCGGGAATCGCGGGGCCGACGGCGTTGATTCCCAACATCAGCCGCGAGGAGTGGGATCACACCTTCGCGATAAACCTGACGGGAGCATTTCTCTGCGCCAAGCACGCGCTTCCTGGCATGATCGAGCGGCAGAGCGGCCGCATAATTAACATTACATCGATTGCGGGGCTTCAGGCTTACGCTTTTAGAAGCCCATATTGTGCGTCGAAATGGGGAATGATCGGGTTAACGCAAACGCTTGCCGAAGAGGGAGGCCGCTACGGGATCACCGCTAACGCCATTGCGCCCGGTCCGGTACGAGGCCCGAGGATTGAGAGGGTGATTCGCAACCGGGCCGAAGAAATGAAACTTCCGTTCGAAGACGTAGAGAAGCAATACGTCGAGCCTACGGCGCTAAAGCGGATGGTGGAAGAAGAAGACATTGCGGCGATGGCTTTGTTTCTCGCATCGGATGAGGGCCGCAATATCACCGGTGAGACATTAAACATCTCGGCCGGTTATCGATTGTCTTGATTACAGCCGGGATTAACCTCGCGAAGGACAAAGGGCGCGCATATGAATTACAGGTCGGGAAGGGAGGCTTGGCCCCGCCCGATTGGCTGCAACGAAAGCAGCGGGGGCAAGCCTCCCTTCCCGACCTGTCAATGCCATCAATCTTAGCCGGGCTACGAACTTTCCTATTCCGGTTTGCTTTCTTTCGGCTTGGTCAAATCATACTTGCTATCGATCTGATACTTCTTGTAGTCGCTGTAGCGACGTTCGACGCTGCGATTGAACTTCGCCAATAACAAGACTCTCGCCGAGATATTCGCTTCTATCGAAGAGGGCAGCCAGACTTCGTCGCCAATCTTCTCCTGCTCGAAACTGAAGGCCGTCGAGGCGCCAATCGACGCAAGCATTCCCCCGCCAATCTTGTATGAATCCGTCAGACGAGCCTCCAGCCGCGCGACCTGTCTGGCCGTTTCGTCCACCCATATCGTGCCCGCAAGTTTGTTGACGATGTCTTCCGCGCGGCTCTTGGGCTTGAATCCCTTGCGCGGCTCGAAGTCGAAAGCGATCACCTCGTGACCTCGAAACATCTCGCGCCGAACCGAAGTGATTTCGCTGATCCTCAGGAAGTCTTTTATCTCGACGTCGTCGTCATCGTCCTTCTTCTTCTCGCCTTTGGCCCGCGCGCGTTCCTCTTTTTGCTCTTTCTTTTCGCGCCGCTTGACGATCAGCTCGATTTCCCTCTGAACGCGTTTGTCTTCCTTCTCGCGCTCGAAAACCGATAGCTCTTTGCCGTTTATGCTGATGAGCCGCTCGACAGATCTTCCGCCCACCGGTGTGACTTCATACGTTCGCGTGTCGGTTTCTTTGACTCGGCCGTCGCCGTCGTGCTTGCGCTCGATTTCAACCGCTCGGCAAGTGTAGCGCTCGCGCATCTCATCGATCTTGTCTTGATTCTCGGCAAGGGCCTTCAACAGCGGCTCGAGTTCGGGCAAGGGACGCGAGCCCTCGATCTGGGGATAGCGAAAGGCCGCCATCTCGACCGCGCGATTGTGTTCAACCCTTTCCATAGTGACCGACAACTCGCTCGGGCCTCGCTTGATCTTAAGCGAGAAAGGTTCCATCACGCCGTCGACGGCTCGATAGTCGCCGTAGGACGTCTCCTCGACTCCATCAACCGTTTCGCGCTCACGCTTCACCGGCAGGTTGGTTGAAGCGTCGAGGTAGAGTTTCACGCGAACGCCATCCTTGCTGAATTCAATTGCGTTGGTTTCGCGCCCGTCAATCGTCGCTTTGCCGGCGAGTTGTGGAACAATGCGATTGCGCTGGAGATCGTTGAGCCGGCTATTTGAAAGCAAGGATTCGAGGCGAAGGCGCTTCGCTTCATCACCCAACAGTGTGCGGAGCCCGCGCGCATCCAGCCGCCAGGCGGACTTGCCGTTGTAGCACTCGCTGACTTTCGATTCGCCGAGTTCCAAATCCAATCGGAGGTTATTCGGGGTTGAAGTCTGAAGGCTGAAGCGGCCGGCAGTCCCATCACTGCCCTTTACGCTTCCGGTCATAACGGTGCTTCTCACGCGCGCCGCGGACTTACCGCCGGATGTCTTTTTGTAACGGTCGACGATTTTGCTTGCAGGCTGATCAGCCAGCAATGGCGAGACAAGCACGCCGAAAACCAGCACAATCGACGCAAGAACTCTTTTCATTGTAGACCTCTACGACGAGAACTTATGAAACGGTGCACCCCGGACCGGTTCCTTGATTAGAACGAAACAGCACCGCGTTGCCTGCTAAGAAAGAGTGAGTAGCGCTTATTGAGAAACTTGTGGAATGGCGTCTTCGACTTCGTCGGAAGACCACGCGAGGCAATGTATGAAAAACAATCTCGCGGCGAAGAAGGTGGTAATGCGGCGAAGATCTGGCCAATCAAGTTGCGCGAAAACTAAAGGCGAAAACTGACCAAGGTCCTTTCACTCCCAGCAATAGCTACTGTGCTGATTCAACGCTCCACGCTCGCAAACCATCGTAGCTAAAGCCCAGATAAAAGCTAACCGCCAAGTTCTCGTCTCTGCCCTTTATTACGCCTGCACGAGCTGGAACAAAGAAGGCCGGCAATCCGCACGATAATAACTCGATCATTCCAGCCTCAGGCCCATTGATCTTACTGACACGACCGCTCAGCCGTTGAAGCACGGCAGTATTGGCATAGAATTCAGCCCCATCGGGCCATTCGCCCAACTCGCTATAGTGAACAAGTCTTCGTAGCCCGCTGCCTTTTCCATACCAGTCAAAAGATCGATGGCGGTTTCTGAGATTGCGCGACTTCGTTCGCATCTGCTGGAGCAAATCCTCTGATTTGATTTGTTCGATCATTGATCCATCTATCGCCTTAAGAACGTGCAAAGCGTAGAGATAGAAGTAAGCCTCGATGGAATCGCCGAGCACTTTCCAATTAGCCAGTCGCGCAAGGGCGAGGTCGATATCTTGATTAGATGAATATCGAAGCGCGCGAAACCAAAGTCGTATGTTATGGTCGGACGCGGGTTCTTCTTTCATGTTGTCCTCCATCAGATCCACGATCCTCTCAATCTCATCCTGTGGAATGGAGGCCCAATTGCGATGTTGTCGCGTTAGGTACGCCCGAACAATTTGACGCCTGACGGGAGGTGCAAACACATCTCTCCTGCCGAGCAGATTGTTCCACCCTTCAAGAGCTCGTGCATAGTTGTCATATATCTGATCGAGCTGCGCTTCACAACTTACAACGTATTGACTCTGCTTGTCTCCTTCTCTAAGTCCCTGAACTCGCTCCATGAGATTCTCAATCTCATCCAACTGCTCTCTGTACCAACCAGAGGGCGCAGCGACCAAAAAATCGGCGCGTGAGTTGCTGCCGGAGGTAGTGAATCCGAAATCAAGAACCCGGAGCAGAAGTTGAACCGGCGATATGTGTGCATGTTCAGAATCTGGATCAAGGGATCGTGCCGCCGCAAACGCTTCCTTTGCCCGTTCAACATTCTGACGTAGTGCCGTTACTTCTTCGGTTGAGGGTTCCTTACCTCTGAGCGCGTCAATTGTCTTGTATACGAGTCGCCGATAACTCATGCCCTTCATGTGATGGAGAACTGGATCAGGATTATCTGAGGAAAGATTTATCGCTCGATCGAGAGCCGTAATCGCCTCAGCATGGTCATCAATTTCAATGCTGTAGAAACGGCCCAGATGTCCCCAGAAGTGAGCCTCGTCGGAAAAAGATTCTACGAGTTCTTTCAGCACGCTCAACCGCTCCTCAGTGGTCGGGAGATCCTCAATCAACAATGCAAACCGAGACGATCCGGACCCTTCTGTTCCCAGCAACTCATGTTCATCGCGCAAAATGAAGATACGTCGCAGTATGTCTATGAGATCTGTGCTAGGAACGAGAACTCCCTTTCTACACATTCTGATGAAATCCGTCGCCCATGTAAATAGCCCAGCCTTCCAATTCCGCCTCTCTGGCGAACCGGCGGCAAGTATCACTTGGAGGATCTCTTCAGCAATCAACTGATGAGCTGGACGCCATTTGGAGTCACCTTCTTGTATCAATAACTCCAAGTGTAGGTCCTCGAGAATACTCTCCAATCGAATCTGTTTAGTTTCGGGGTGCCCCAGATGTGCTGCGAATATTTGCGCCAGCACCGGCTTATGGCCGTAATAGTACGCGAAAGCCAGATAGCAGAGGATCTCCCTCTGCACGCTGGTTCCTTGTTCTACTCTAGTCTGAACGTACTTGTTCAGACCCAAATAATCCCTGCCGAAAGCGGTAAGGGCGAAGTGGAACGGCGTCCTTTCCTTCAACTCACTCTTCTCATGAATCTGATCCAACCGTGCGGAGACTTGGGGCGCAACCTTCTTGTATGCTTCGACAAATCGATAACTTTCGGGCAGGCTCAGATTTGGTCCTAAGAAGACTCTTCGTTCTGCGTCGGATTGGAGTTCATGCCTGCGAAGAACCGAGAGAAAAACTACGGGAATATGCTCGCTTCGGAGCTCAGTGTATAGTTGTTCTAAGCGATCGGGAATTGCGTCCGCTCCTTCAACGACAGCCAGAATAGGCTGACCCGTTAGTCCAAAGAGTTCTCGAAATCGTCCGATTGTATGTCCGTGACTAACGCGCCTTAGGATTACAGATGGATAGCGACGCCTGAGATTCCAGGCGATGCGACGCGCTACCGTAGTTCCCCCAGCGCCCGGCCAATGGTACAGATTCAGGCGAGACGTTGTTCGGGATTTGAGGTCATGTTCGACTTGTTCTTGAATACGACTGGTCTTGTCGCGCTCCGCATCGTAACTCTGGCTCAGGTCGGTCCAGGAGATCGTGGCACCGCGAAGAAATTCACGCCCGTCCTCATTATCCTCGCTAGTATCCAATTCGATGTTCGAATGCAACACCTCCAAGTCCTCTGATAACCATCTGAAAGTTGGCGTTGAGAGAACGGTGAACGACCCGTCATTAGTCGGTATTCCCGCGTAAACAGGTGTTTCCCCCGTAGAAGACTTTATGTTTTGCGCAACACCATGCACTACGTCTCCAAAAGGCATTGAAATGGTTTTCCCGTTGAATTGCTGCGCCATCTCTCGCAACTTTTCCGCTTCCGAAATGGCAAACACATAGTCGACCGAGTCACCGAAGGCCCGGTCAACCAAGCTGCAAACTTCGCGAAGATATTCCGCACCATACCAAAGAGAAACAACAGTAAGAGGCCTTCCGCCTGACGCTCGCGCTAGATCGCGCAAAAGTTCTTGTAAGGGAGTTCCGTACTTGCGATTCCACTCGCGCCAATCGCCTTCTACTAGAGAGTTCGCCCTTCCTCTGATGCCTCGCGCAGCGTACCAGCAGCACGCCTTCTCAGGCACCAGTGCGTAATCATCTTTCAACGTAGTGAGATGGACAGACCGCCTCTTTCGAAGTTCTGTGCCTGCAATTGAGTACATGCCTCCATCTTCGGTCCCAGGGTCAAAGTCTAGGACCAGCGACAATGGCAATCGCCCGAGAAAATGATCCGCCTCATTGTTCGACCGAGCTGTGGGTCCAACAATGAGCAGATACAGTCGATTGACGTCAAAGTGGTGACAAGCCAATGCGAACTCATCCCAACTGGGAATTGGCTGTACCTCACTCAGTGCTGTTCGTTTCTCTTGTGTATCAAGAAACCACTCGTAGATCTGCCTGCGTTCTAGAGCCGTAGCCTCGTCATTCTTCGTTCCGCGGCGGAAGTAAACACGGTGCGCCTTCAAAAGCCCGAAGTCCCGCCCGGCGACATACGGGCCATCCTTCTTTAGAGGAATCTCGATAACGCCATAGCTGAGACCATCCAGACTCACTGATTGGTAGGTAAAGTTCGGCTTGGGTTCGACTTTAGCAAGATTTAGCTGGTCCTGAAGGTCGGCATCATCGGGATGGTTCGAAACTCCTATGAATTCCTTACCTCCGTCGGCATGCAACTTCACGCCGATTACGATGTATGCGCTTCCTTCTCGCGTCGTGTTGGCCATCGAGACGATGTCCTTGATAAACGCTGATTTGAAGTGGTCGTTGTCCAAACGATGTGGCTCGGATTTGAAATCGATGTCCCCGAGCTCGCTTCTCTGGAACAACTGGCGTAATAGGTCTTGAGTCACCATCGGATACCCCATCCTGTCACGACAATCGCTGCGACTAGCGGCAAAGGCCAACAGCTGTGACGACGTCGCGCCCATAGGCTTCGACGGTTGCCTCTTCGTCACCGCTCATCAAATAAATGTTGAACTGCGTCACTCCGATATCCTGAAGCTCTTTCAGTTTCCGCACGTGTTCTTCAGCGGGCCCAACGATACAGAAGCGGTCTACAATCTCATCGGTCACGAACTCAGCGTTCGAGCTTCCAACTTCGGCGTGATGAAGATAATTGTAGCCCTTGCGATCGCGGATGTAGGAAGTTAACTCCGGCGGGAGCTCTTCCGGTTTGTAGCGCGAGACCAGATCGACTACGTGATTTGAAACCAGCGCCGGAAACCAGCGCACCTGATCGCGGGCTTTCGCCAGATCATCCGAGACCCACACCGGAGCCGCGCTCATGACACGAATCTTCGAGAAATCACGCCCGGCCTCTTCGGCTCCCTCGCGAACGAACCCCAGACACCATTTGATCAGCGCCGGGTCAGCAAATTGAAGGATCACGCCGTCGCCGATTCGCCCGGCGCATCGCAACGCCTTCGGGCCGTAGCCCGCGATCCACGCGGGCGGCACACCTTCGGTAGCCCACGGCATTTGAATATCTCGGCCGTCGTATTCGATCTGCTTTCCCGAGCAGAGGTCGCGGATCACGCTGACTGTCTCTTCCAGACGCTCGAGCGTCGTGGGCTTTTTGCCCATCACTCGGCGCGAGCTGTCGCCGCGTCCGATGCCCAGGTCCATGCGCCCGCCCGAAATTCGATTGAGCGTCGCAAGCAGGCTTGCGGTCACGGTGGCATCTCGCACCGCGGGATTTGTGACGCACGTTCCCAACCGCATCCGCTCGGTGTTGACCGCCAACAGGGTCATCAGCGGATAAGCTTCCTGCCACAGCACGTGCGAATCGAAGATCCAGCTGTAGCCAAAGCCGGCAGCTTCCGCCTGCTGAGACAGAGCTATCATTCGCTGATGCGGCATGTCAGGTTTGAAAGTTATGGCAAATTCGAGCATTTCTATTTCACCCGTCTTTGAGACCAGAAGTTATGTCCTACTCACCCAGTATTCGGGATCGCGGCGGAGATGCATCACTGCAAGGATCACCGCTTCCGAATCTACAATCTTGTAAACCAATCCATATTCAAAATGCTTTAGCCGACACCGACGAATATTTCTCCGAAGCTTCTGCCATGCGTTTGGATATGCGAGGATTCGGTCTATTGCACTCTCCACCTCGTTCAGAAATCTGATCGCCAGATCCGGTTCGACAGAAAGATAATGAGCCAGCTCTTCCTCCAGCTCTTTGGCGGCGAGCGGGTGGAAGATGTAAGTCATCGCTTGATTCGGTCTCGCAACTCCGCCATAACCCGTTCGCCCGGGAGTGCGTCAACCTCGCCCGATTCAATCTGTTGGGCGCGTGCCTCTGCCTCGGCAGCCCACAGAGCATCGCGTTGCTTTTGATCGGAGCTGCTCAAACTTTCCAGCAGCCGGTCGGCGAGAATCGCTCGCGAGTCCGGTGGCAGAAGGAGAGCGTCATGTGCTACCTCGTCAAATCTCTTGGACATTTGTTTCTCCTCTCACCAGAGACTGTCATCCGTGGTCTATTCTTTCGTAAGCTCATCATACGTCTCGGGGCGGCGGTCGCGGAAGAACTGCCAGACGTTTCGCACTTCGCGAATCTGGTCCAAATCAAGCTCGGCAACCACAAGCTCATCCGAGTCCCGCGAAGCCTGCGCGATGATCTTTCCGCGCGGATTGCAAAAGTAACTCTTGCCGTAGAACTCTCCAATGTCCCACGGCTTTTCGTGCCCGACTCGATTGATCGCGCCGACGAAGTACCCGTTGGCAACAGCGTGCGCCGGCTGCTCGAGTTCCCAAAGGTATTCCGAAAGTCCCGCGACGGTCGCCGATGGGTTGAAGACGATCTCCGCGCCATTAAGCCCCAAAGCCCGAGCGCCTTCGGGGAAATGCCGGTCATAACATATGTACACGCCGACCCGCGCGAAGGCCGTCTCGAAAGTCGGGTAGCCGAGATTACCGGGTTTGAAGTAGTACTTCTCCCAGAACCCTGGTTTCGTGTGCGGTATGTGGTTCTTGCGATACTTGCCGAGGTACTTGCCATCCGCGTCAATAACCGCCGCGGTGTTGTAATAGACGCCGGTGATCTCTTCTTCGTAGATCGGCACGATGATCACCATGCCGTGTTTCTTAGCCACCTCCTGCATGAGCTTCACGGTCGGGCCGTCTGGAATCTTCTCGACCGCTTCGTACCAGCGAGGCTCCTGCTCGGCACAGAAGTACGGCGTGGTAAAGACCTCTTGCATGCAGACGATTTGAACGCCTTGTGTCGCAGCCTCTTCGATGAAGGAGAGGTTCTTGACTATGTTTTCGTGTTTGATTTTCTCGAGCGGCTCTTCGATCGAGCAGGCGTTTGAGGCTTGAATCAATCCGCACTTTACGTTTCTCGACATATCAAGCTGTCCTTTGTCATTCGTCCTTAGTCATTAGCCAGGGACCAATGACTAAGGACCAGTGACCAATTTAGAATTTCACTTCCATATCGATCCAGCTCGTTTGAGGCAGGCCGCCCTGCAACTCCGGATCGAACCGATATTGCAGTACGGCTTCGACCGCGCGGCGTTCGAGCCCGTATCCCGTCCGCAGTGTAACGTAAGCTCTCACAGCCCGCCCATCGGCGCCGACCAACACTCGCAATTTGACCGGCGGGTTTACCTTTGTTCGCATCGCTTTTTCAGTTAGCGCCGGCCGCGCCAATTGGCGAACGCCGATAGGACGGGTCGCGCTCTCATAACGATTCTCGCTTACAACGCCCGTGGCCCGGCGCGGCCGACCGCCGCCGGAGGGCGTCGCAGCATGAGCTTCATTTTTCAAACTATCCAGCGAGTTCTGAACCGCCTGGCGATACGCTTCTCTCCATGCATCGTCGATCTTCAGAAGATCAAGCGTCACCAGCGAGCCGCGCAAATGATCTTCAGCGTCGGGTTCCCCGATTCGGCCCAGCGCCCATACGGCGTCGTACCGCACATCGAAGGATGAATCATCCAACGCCTCGATGATCTCGTCAACAGCCGCCTCGTCCTGCATCAACCCAAGCGCGAAGATTGCCGACGATCGGACTTCGGAGCTCGAGTCTCCCAGCGCGTAAGAGAGCGCGTCGAGTGCTTTGCGGTCGCCAATCATTCCCAGCGCAAATGCGGCGGACGACCGCACCTCTGCGTTTGAATCGGCGAGCAGAGGAATCAGCAATCCCGTAGAGGCCGGATCGGAGATCTGCCCGAGCGCGAACGCCGCGGCTTCTCTTACTATTGGTTCCTTATCCGAGAGCGTCTCGACCAGCGCTCGCACCGCGCCTCTCGCACGAATTGCTCCGAGTTCATTTGCTGCTTCTTTCCTGTTTTGTTGATCCTTACTCTTGAGACCCGCGAGCAGCCGTTCGGGCGGCGTCACAGGCTTAACCTGCGCCCCCACGCTTGCTGCGGCAGTTATGAGACCGAGCACAATTAAACTACAGACACAATGGCGGGAATGGACGGGCATTCGGAGCCGGTTTAACGAACGAGATCTTGCCGCTGTGAACATCTGCGTAATGATAACCGATAGAACCCGCATCACGCACTCGCCGGGTTTGCGCCGCCGCTTCAGATAATCAGTGCCCCTCGGCCTCGGGCACGGTCGTTACTCGAGGAGTCGGGTTGGCGGCCGGCGCAATTTTCATGAACACTACGTATGCGGCGCCGGAAACGAACAAGCCTACGAACCACGCGTAATCGTAAAGCGGTCTGATCGCGGGGATCACCAGGCCTCCCCACGCCAGCGCACAACCCAGCAGCGTCGCCACAACCGCGCGCCAGTTCCAGCCTCCGTCGTAGCTGTAAACGCCGTTTGTCTTGTAGAGGTCGCCGAGCTTGAGTTCCTTGCGTCTTATCAACCAGTAATCCGCTATTAACACTCCAGCGATCGAGCCAAGCCCGCCTGAATAACCTCCAAGCCACTTGAAAACGTAACCCGACGGATCGGCAAGCAATCTCCAGGGCTGCATCACGATCCCCAGGATTCCGGTAATCAAACCGCCCAGTCGAAAGGTAATCACTCGCGGAAACGCGTTGGCAAAATCGTTGGCAGGCGAGACGACGTTCGCGGCGATGTTCACCGACAACGTCGCGACGACGACGGTGAACATTGAAATAGCAACGACGACCGGCTGTGTGAATTGGCCTACCAACTGAACGGGGTCCCAGATCGTTTTGCCGAAGATGATCGCCGAAGCAGAAGTGATGATGACGCCCATCGCTGCGAAGACGACCATCGTGGTTGGCAGCGCGACGGTCTGGCCTAAGGTCTGGTCGCGCTGGCTGCGGCTGAACCGGGTGAAGTCCGGCATGTTCAAAGAGAGCGTCGACCAGTAACCGATCATCCCGGTGAGTGACGGGATAAACACCGCCCAAAACGCGCTGAAGCTTCCGAACTTGTCCCCGCTCTGCATGATCGCGCCGAGGCCTTTGGCTTTCCACAACACCCAGCCCATCAGCACGGCTGCCATCACCAACACAAAGGGCGCGGCCCAGTTCTCGACCTTGCGCAGCAAATCCATGCCTCGATAGATGATGTAGATGTTCAGCGCCCAGAAGAGCAGGAATGAAAGATATTCAGTCGGCGTATGCCCGGCGATGAAGCCTGGCGACTGAATCTTGTCGCCGAGCAGCGTTTGCCATCCCGGCCAGACAACCAGAATAAGCGTGTGCACCGCCTCGCCGCAGATCCACGCCTGAATGCCAAACCATCCGCATGCGACCATCGCTCGCATGAGTGCGGGCAAGTTCGACCCAGTTGTCCCATAGCTTGCGCGGGCAAAAACCGGAAACGGAATCCCATACTTCGTGCCCGGATGTGAGTTGAGCAGGATTGGCGCGAGCACGATCGTGTTGCCCAGGAGGATCGTCATTAACGCCTGCCACCAGTTCATGCCGAGGTCTATGAGGCTCGATGCAAGCATGTAAGTTGGGATACAGTGCGCCATGCTGATCCACAGGGCGGCGTAGTTGTAAGTGGTCCAGTTTCGCCGCGCGATTGGAACCGGGGCGAGATCTGCATTCCACAGCGGGCTATCGGAAACGTCTTCGGTGAGCTCGACGAAATCCGGCTTATACAGGGTCTGACCCTCAGCAGCCATGCTTATCCTCCGGTAAATGATTTGCGCATTCTAGCAGCATCATCGCAGCTATTCATCACGTTTTGTTGTTGGACGTGTCTGAAGGTAAGGCGAGACTCTCTCTTCGAGCAATTGAATCAGTCAGGGTCTATGAACTTTCAATCTTGGCGACATCAAATTCTCTCGATCTGAAATCGATGTCTAACATCGCCCGTCAGCCAACCTGGACTGGATCGGCAAGCCATGCCTGCCTACCAGTCTTTGATGCAGCGGTCGATTAGCTCCTCCGAGATCTCGTCGAGCTGGCCGCCGAGTCCGTCGTAGTGATCCTTGTCGTCTTCGTCGCGATTGTCCTCGAGCATCGACGTTTCGATCACGACGCACTCCACAAGATCCTCGTGGCCGCGAACGCAGTGCAACTCCTCCCCAGTTTCTGTATCCCACACTCGGATCGTTTTGTCCCACGATGCGCTGACGATCGTTCGTCTGTCGGTTGAGATCGCTACGCCCCTCACGTCCGCGTCGTGGCCGCGCAGGCAAAGCAACTCCTCGCCATTTTCCCCATCCCACACTCGCACCGTAGCGTCCACAGACCCGCTAACGATTTTGCGCGCATCGCTTGAGATCGCTACGCCATAAATCCAGTCCTCGTGGCCGCGAAGGCAAAGCAAATCGACCTCGCCGTTCGCGTCCCACAGTCGCACCACACCGTCATCTGACCCGCTCACGATTCTAGCTCCGTCACTGGAGATCGCCACGCCATTTATCACGCGCTCGTGCCTCCTCGGGTACGGCACTTCTTTCCAACTCTCTGTCTCCCAGACTCGCACGGTATTGTCATTTGATCCGCTGATGATCGTGCGCCCGTCGCCTGAGATAGCTACGCCGTTAACTCGGTTCTCGTGTCGGCGCATGGACTGCAACTCCTGACCGGTCTCGCCATCCCACAGTCCCACTGTGCCGTCACTGGACCCGCTGACGATCCTGTGCCCGTGGGATGAGAATGCGACGCTATTCACCGCATCCTCGTGTCCGCGCAGGACGGCGCGCTGCGTGAAGGTGGAGCTGACAAAGATGCGAAATGTCTTGCTTGCTATGGGCATTACGGACCAGTTATCAAAACTCGCTCGCTTCAATCTCCCGCGCCGGGCAATAAGCCGGTCGCAGTCGCAGGGCGGGTCTTCGTGCTCAGGCATCTCGTAGTCCGGCCAGTCATTCATCCACTGGCGGCGCGTTTTCTCGTCCGAGTAATCTTCATCCAGAGAAAAAGGTCCTCGTCGCTGCCGGTCCCGATCACGTCAATGTGCTATGTGTAATATTCATCGAACGGTATCGCCGATGTCTCTTCGCTCCACAATAATGTGTACAGCTCTCGATCGCCGAGATGGTGCGTGCTTTCGATGAACACTCCCCCATAGGTCGAATCAAAGCCTTACCACTCTTAGCCCGACCTTTCCCAGAAAGTGAGGTATCATCCTGACCGTCCGGATGTCCTTGTCCTTTTGCTCTTGTGGCAGCTTTTCCCACTGGACCAGGGCGGAATGGCCAGGTTGCTTCATTCGGCGTTCCGCCATCCAGCGGTTGTGTTCCATACGAGCCAGTCTCTCAAGCTCGGTTTCCGTGAATTTGAAAGTTGGGTCAGGATCGCCTTTTTCAAAACTGCAGCCAGCAGCTCTGAGCAACGGTACATAACTAGCCGCCTGCTCCCGACTCGACCACTTATAGGTTTCGGCAAGGTCAGACCAGTAACGGAGCGAAGGCCACTCGCCAATCTTATGGAGACGGGTACCGTCGCCGTCCTTCTTGGCGAGCTCTGACTTTACATAAAACTTATGAATCTCCCTGGCTATCCTCTCGATATGAGGACTCAGCGACGGAGAATAGTCGACGAGAGCCATAAAGTGATTCGCGTCCACATGCAAGTTCAGTTGAGCCTCCGGCGGCAACAGCGACGGATCAAAATAAGTGCGCCCTCCCAGACGGCTCATTTCTAGAATGGCTTCGAGCGATCTCGCCCCGTGGTGATACTCCGGCGCCTCGAGGAAAGCTCTCAACACCCCGTCATCGATTTGAATCCGCCCTGAAGCGTCCACCAGTGACTTGTATTTGTCTACGATCATGCCCCGCAGCACCAGCGCGCGCCGCACCAGATGAGTGTCCGTAGGCAGGTCGAGGCCAATGATGTTCACGTGACCGCGCAAGCGGCTGGCGAAGTCAGGGAGCTTCAGAAGCGAGGTCTCGGGGTCGCCTCGAACGGCGGCCAAAAAATCCTCATATGTGGCAACTGTTCCTCCGGCAAATACAAAGATCGCTCTGCCGATGTCGTGTGTGAAGAGCCCGTCCGAGAACTCGCCGTCCTGCATCGGCGCGAGAAAGTACTTCACCCAGCCGTACTTTTGAGGGCCTAATTTCGAATCGAATTCGTCGAAGAAAACAAGCGGCACCTTTCCTCGAATCACCTGATCGCGAACCCGGTGGAAAGCGTTCACGAGGTATTCCGGACCGTTCCACTGCGAGAGGTTGAAGGTTAGCTTTTCAGTCCGGCCTTCCTTGTCCAAACTCTTTGCAACCTGCGTGACGCCCCAGGACTTGCCGCTGCCGGGCGCGCCAAAAACCGCGAGGCACAAAGGACGCTTCAGCCGAGGATTGTCAAGATACTCTCTCATCAAGTTCCTAATACCCCGATAACTTTCGATTTCCGTCCGGTCCAGAACAGCAAGATCGCCAAATCTTCCGAGGGGAACATTCTCAAAAACTTTCCACACGCCTCGCCGCACCACATCCGCAGCGAGGTCGGCAAAAACCGCAGAACGCTTCAAGTCCAGAATTCGCCAGGATCGAAGAATGGGGATATCCCTGGATAAAGTCGGAAGCGGAACGTCACAGATGTTGGGTGGAGCAATGGACTCAGTGGTGAAAATCTCGACAACCGGGTATCGGGGAGGGCTCAGGAAAGTTCTGGCCTCGGCATCCTTCATCTCGCACTTGCCAAAACCTTGCTCCAACAATCTGTCCATGACCACGAGGCCGTGGTGAATGCCTTCTCGCAATGCTTTGCCGACCCTATCAATATCCCAGGGTTTTCTATTGGCAGACCTGATCAGCGCGGCGGCGACTGCGGCTGCGAAGGCCGAACCAAAGCCGCTCATATTTCCGCGATCCGTCTGGACCTGCTCGCCCTCAGTGAGGTTCGGAAGATACCACAGGTGAGTTCCCTGAATGCGCCCTGTGGCGCACTCAACCAAGACCGCTCCTTCAGTGCCAAGTGTGATTATGATAAACGGACAACTTCGCAAACCGGCGAACTTCGGCTCCCGAGCAAGCGAGAGAATCAATTCGGCGGCCGTGCGTTCCCACGAGAGTCCGCGGCTGATGCTGCCGCCCTCGCCACGCAACTCGTCCGCGCCCAGCATTGCAATGGTGCGCTCCAGGTGAAACCTCTTGAGGCGGCTCCACAACCCGCCCTCATCAAGCGGACGACTCACTTTGTAGAGGATCAGCGGTCTGCGTCCTCTAGCCAAAGCCAGTGGCCATGTGTCTCTGCGGTCGCGGAATCCGTTGCCTGCATCGTCCAGCAAAACCAGCTTTGCACGTGTGCTATCACGCGTGACTCTTTTGACGCTTGGCCGCTTGGGATAGGATGGGCCCGCGTATCCTTCAAAGCTAGTCGCCACCCAATAAGGAACCTCGTCCTTATCCCGGTCGCGGTGGCCGCGCCCTAGCATGATCATTGAATGAATGATTTCCTCGGGAGGCACGCTCTCGAGATCACGCTCTTCCCTAGCTGGCTTCAGCACTCTAGCCGAAGCCCCAACGGCTTGCACTACGAAGTCCGCAGTCAACCACGCGCCTCCCCGATGGGCATACATGTGACGCCCATCGCGAAGTTGCCAATTCATCAGGTCACCCGAATTCGTCCCGGGTACGATCGACTCTACCGGAACGGATAACCAATCAATGCAGACATCCCCGGCGACCGCAATGGCCGGTTTGGCCGAAGATTTCCGAACGGGATTTGACGCCATCTTATCTCCTAACGTTGGGCCTGACGACGCGACGGGCGCCGATTGCAAGCATCTGATTCTGCCGGTCACAGGCACTATTCCCGCATTCACTGATGTCAGTTTCAGCCGCCGATGTTGTGACAAGAGTGCTTCCGTGCTACAAAGGAGCGTCGAAAGCTAAGGCCGGGAACAAGGGCCGCGAATTAAATTTCGGCTCTCGGTAGTTCGATGGGCCGCTACTCATCCACCAATTTCCCCGATCTGTGGAAGCGAACATTTTGCGCGGTCCCTCCGATTGTTCCGTCGTCGCACTTGGGCCTTCCATCCCGGCAGCGGCAACACGGGGACCAGGCGAGCCCCTGCATCGAGCGCCAATTTCGCTACCAGCAATCGGCCCCTGGGCGAAAACGGCGACAGCACAACCAGGGGCGTCGCAGGGTCTCATATCTCAGACGTTGGAAAAACTCGCAGACTTGCTCTTCGATCGATGGGTCTATCGCTTCCTCTCCACCAATCTCCCTGACTGGCGGCTCGCGATGTCCGGTTACTCCGATCACCAGCGGTTCATCAAGGTAATCGGCCGATCTAACTTTGCTCGGCATGAGGCGCCTCCGCTTGAGGTAGGACTTGATAGCGGATACGCATGACTAAAGTCAAGCCAACATGTGACAAACACAACACAGTTTAGTGAATCGGTCTCGCGCCGCATCTGAAGAGAACAGGTATTTCCCCGGATCACAGGACGCCGTTCAGCGTACTGCGTTTAAGGAATTGCCCGTCGCCGGGTTTGCCGACATACGCGCCATCGTCGATTACTATTCGGCCACGCGAAAGAACGGTCTTCGTTACACCTTTGATCTTCATTCCTTCATACGCGCTGTAGTCCACGTTCATATGGTGGGTCTCGGCCGATATGGTCATCTCTTCATCAGGATCGAAGATTACAATATCGGCATCCGATCCAACCGCGATCGTTCCTTTTCGAGGGAACAACCCGAAGAGCTTCGCCGCCGATGTCGAAGTTAACTCGACGAACCGATTGAGGCTGATCCTTCCGCCGGCCACGCCTCCGTTGTAGATCAGGCTCATTCGGTGCTCGACTCCCGGACCACCGTTTGGAATCCTGGTGAAGTCGTCGCGCCCAAGCTCCTTCTGTTCTTTGAAGCAGAACGGACAGTGATCGGTCGAAATCACCTGCAGATCGTTCCCCTGTAAGCCTTGCCACAACTTGTCCTGATTCCACTTCTCCCGCAAAGGAGGAGTCATCACCCACTTCGCGCCTTCAAAGCCTTCGCGCTCGTAAAGCGAGTAGTCGAGGAACAGATACTGCGGGCACGTCTCCGCATAGGTTGGGAGCCCGTTGTCTCGAGCCTCGCGAACTTCTTCAAGCGCGTCCGCGCAGCTAAGGTGAACGATGTACACCGGGGCCTCCGCCATTTCGGCGATCGCGATTGCGCGATGCACGCCTTCGGCTTCAGCTTTGGTTGGGCGAGTGAGCGCGTGATACTTCGGCGCGGTTTTTCCCTCGGCCAGCGCGTGCTTGATGATTTCGTTGATGACGATTCCGTTCTCGGCGTGCATGCAGACCAATCCGCCCGCTTCACCTGCGTTCTTCATCGCGCGATAGATGGTCGCATCGTCCGCAAGGAAGGCTTTCCTGTGCCAGTTGTCGACCGCCTGGATCAGCGATTCGCCGTGATACTGCACTGCAAAGTCGATGATCGTAGTCGTCCCGCCATGTGCGGCGGCAAGTGTTCCGGTTCGGAAGTCGTCGGAGGCGGATGTCCCGCCGAACGGCAGCTCCATGTGAGTGTGCGGGTCGATGCCGCCCGGAATCACGAGCTTGCCCGCAGCATCGATCGTGCGGTCGGCTTCCATATCGAGTTGGCGTCCGATGACCGCGACCTTCTCGTCCTCTATTAATACGTCGGCCATGTAGTCATCGACTGCCGTAACGATATGGCCGTTCTTTATTAGAGTTTTCATTCTTCACCCCTTAGTGCTCCTTGGTGTCTTGGTGTCTTGGTGTCTTAGTGGCAAAAGAGGATACCGCCACAAAGACTCGAAGACACAAAGGTGCACCAAGATTCACACGACGAACCTTCTAATTCCGCTCTTGATTAGCGGGACGTTGAAATTGATAAGGAACCCGAGCCTCTTGCAAGTCAGTCTCAAGTGGCTAAGTACTTGAGCCTCCCAAACGGGATTGACCTGCTCAACCGCCTTAAGCTCGCAGATCACCAAATCTTCGACCAGCACATCTAGCCTGAGTCCCTCTTCGAAGACCAGCCCGTCATAAACAATCGGGATGTCGAGCTGCCGCTGAAACTCGAGTCCCGCCTTTCTCAACTCATGACAAAAGCACGCTTCATATACCTTCTCCAGCAACCCGGGACCCAATTGCTTGTGCACGAGGTATGCTGCATTCACGACGTGCTTAGCGACGGCTTCCTCTCTTTGCGAAACAGGAGCGTAACCCATTAGAGCACCTTCGAGCCTTCGTGACTTAGTGGCAGATATTTAGCCGTCTCTTACCCAGGTGAGACTCAGGCAGGCAAGATTAAACAACCAGCTCGTCGCCACGTCAATGCAAGCGATGGAGGTGCGGCTGCCGGCGGGACGTGCCGCGATGGCAGCTCTAAACAAAAAGCGAGGGAACACGCGCGGGCGAGTTGACTCTGGGTGTCGCAACCGCCTGCAAGCGTTCCCTCTTTTAGTCGCTAAAGGAGAATTTAATAGAACTAACGGGGGTCATACTAGAGTAGAAGGGGCTTCGGTGTCAAATAATATTTTGACGGGTTATCCACAATATAAAGCTAGCGTCAATTTGCACTCTCCTGCCGGAATGTCGGGTGTGACATCGACGGGAGAGTGCTGGCCGTCGCGAGTCGGACGAAGAGTGAGCTAACTCACCGAACCTTAGAAAGGCTTCGGTGATCGGCGGAATCATCGGAGCCCGCGCAGTTGTGAACTAACGATTGTGAATTAACGGAAGGGGTACAAAAGAGCGGGGCTCAGTGGGGCGCGGTCCTATCGAGGAAGCTCACTATGTGATGCGCTATCTCTTCGCCCTTCTCCTCCTGAAGGAAGTGTCCCGCGCCTTCGATCACGATCTCGGGTTCGTCTTTCGCCGACGGAATGAGCTTTCGAAAGAAGCGATCGCCGCCGCGAGTGACAGGATCGCCGTCGGAAAACATCACCAGCGCGGGTTTGGTCCAGGCCCTCAAAGCTTCACGGGTTTCGCGCATATCAGCCGCGCCTGCCTGATCGGGTTCAATCGGAACGAGCAGCGGGAACTTCTGCGCTCCCGCTTTGTAGGTCGCGTCGGGGAAGGGCGCATCATACGCCGCGACTATTTCATCCGTGATCGATTCGCGGTTCACCGCGCTCCGCCGCACGATAGTTCCGCAAGGCAGATCGGGAGTGCTGGCGGCATACTCCCGCCACTTCATGAAGCCTTCAGTCGGCGCAACGTCGCCGGTCGGCAATCCGGTATTCATAATCACAAGCCTCGAGAATCGATCCGGCATCTGCGTGGCAACTCTGAGCCCGAGTATTCCGCCCCAATCCTGAACGACCACTGTGATGTCGCGAAGGTTCAGGGCCTCGATGAACCCGGCGATTGTTGCGCGATGCATCTCGAAAGTGTAGTCCTCCGGATCGCTGAACTTATCGGATTTGCCAAACCCGATAAAATCCATTGCCACTACGCGGTGCTTCTTCGACAGCACCGGGATCATCTTGCGATAAAGGTAGGACCAGGTCGGCTCGCCGTGCAGGCAAAGGATGGTTTGGCCCTCGCCTTCGTCAACGTAGTGTACTCGCGCGCCGTTGATGTCGACGTAACGAGGCTCGAACGGAAAGTCCGGCAGATCGGTAAAACGTTCGTCGGGCGTGCGAAGCAATGGCATTTAGTCGGCTCCCTATTTATAATCCGCCGCGCGGGTAAATCACGGGTCTACATAACTACATCAAAGGAGCACGCCATGCAACGCCGTAGAGTTCTAACGCTGTTGGCCGGCGCTATTCTGTTCGCGCTTTCAATTTCGATTTGCGCACAACAAGCGCCGCGAGCCTTCACGCCGCCCGATGACATCGACTATCGCAAGGCTAATGTCATGAGCGAGGGTGTGAGATTAACCGCAGAGTTGTTCTCGCCAAAGTCAGCAGCGGGGAAGCAGCTCCCGACGATAATCATGAGTCATGGCTGGGGAGGCACTGCGGCGTTGTTGCGCGATGTCGCGCTCGATTTCGCGCACGCCGGTTATCTGGTAATCGCCTTCGATTATCGAGGCTGGGGCGCGAGCGACTCGCGAGTCGTTCTCACCGCGCCGGCGCCTGTTAAGAAAGACGGAAACAAATTTACCGCGGAAGTTATGGAGATTCGCGAGGTAGTCGATCCGCTCGAGCAGACGCAGGACATTTTCAATGTGATCAACTGGGCGATGGGCGAACCGCAAGTTGACAAGAATCGAATCGGGTTGTGGGGCTCGAGCTATTCGGGCGGGCATGTTGTTTACGTCGCGGCTCGCGATCCTCGCGTGAAGTGCACCGTCAGCCAGGTTGGCGCGATGGATTCACGGCCGAAGGCTCAGTTGCAGTCGACATTCGGCTCCGAGGCTGACCAATTCAAGGTCACCTACGACGAAGCCACAAAGCGGGCGCGCGGCGAGATCGGCTACCCGCCGCCGAGAGCGCGGGTGATCGGCAACCTGCAAGGTGCGCCGATTCGCGACAAGCTTCTTCGCTACGCGCCGGTGGAGGACGTGCCGTTGATCAAGAACTGCGCGATGCTGTTCGTCGTCGCCGAGAAAGAAGAGCTCTTCGACAACGCGCTTCACGGGAAGCTGGCTTACGATCGCGCGCCCGAGCCGAAGAAGTACGTCGTGATTCCGGGGATTACCCACTACGGCGTTTACACCACCGCTCGCGTGCAGGCTACAAAGATCGAAATCGAGTGGTACAACGAGCACTTGAAAAAGTGAGTAACCTCCTGAGTACCGGCTTAGGCGGACGTTCGGTCCCGTCGATTCTGCGGGAGCGTCACAGTCCGCCGGCTACCTCGAGCACCTGGCCGGAAACGTAGTCCGACAACGGTGAAGCAAAGAACAGAATCGCTCCCGCGCCTTCCTGCGGGGTGCCTGCCCGGCCCATCGGTATCATCGGCGTAGTTCGGCTTAAGCGATCTTCCGGGATGCCGATTGCTATTTCGGCTTCACCGCGTTGAATCGTCTCGCCTCTCTCTTTAGCTTGCGTGAGCCGGGTTTCTATTCTTCCGAATGCGACCGCGTTCACTTGAATGTTGAACTGGCCCCACTCCTTCGCGAGGGTTTTCGTAAGCCCGATCACGCCTGCCTTGCCGGCAGAGTAGTTCGACTGGCCAGCGTTTCCGCGCGTGCCCGAAGTCGAGCTGATATTCACGATCTTGCGCGCGCGCGCTTGTCCGTGTTCCTGTTTCTCGCGCTTTGCGGCTTCGCGTAAGAAGGCCGAGGCCGCGCGAATGATCCGAAACGGCGCGGTCAGGTGAACGCCGAGTATTGCTTCCCATTGCTCGTCGCTCATCTTGTGAATCACCGCATCCCAGGTGTAGCCGGCATTGTTCACGATAATGTCGATCCCGCCAAACTTTTCCAGCGTCGCGTTGACAATTCGGTCGGGGAAAGAGCGGTCCGTCACATCGCCGGGAACGCTCAGCGCCCGGCCGCCCGCCGCGATAATGGCTCCCACAGCCTCTTCCGAGGGGGTGGGGTCAATATCGCTTACAACTACGCTCGCCCCTTGCGAGGCAAAGATCTCGGCGGCGGCGCGACCGATGCCGCGCCCGGCGCCGGTGACGATTGCGGTCTTTCCCTGAAGTAGTCCGTTCATGAAAATCTCCCTCATGTAGGGGCGACCCTCCGTGGCCGCCCCTGATTTCCAACCCGCACAATCACGAAACAGGGGCGGCCACGGAGGACCGCCCCTACATGCGTTTGATCACTTCTTGAATATCGACTTCGAGATCATTGCGTGCACTCCCTTGTTTCCGTCGACAAGCTGAGTGATCTCCAAATCCGCCGCAACACTCGAGAGCATATAAGCGTCGTCTCGTGTGAGATGCTTCTCGGTGACCAGAAAATCTATCATCTCGCGCAGAGCCATCTTCGTAGCTTCGTTCAAGTCTTCGTGAATGCCCATCGTGATGAAGTGCGAGGGAGTTTCCGCCCGAGGCCATTTCAAATGCATGTCTTTCCGAACAATCAACTGAAAGGAACCAATGAGTGAAGTTTCAAGCGCGGTGATGTCCACCTCTCCGTTTCCCTGACCCGCGTGGCCGTCGCCGGCCAGGAACAATGCGCCGCGTGCGTGGATCGGGATGAATAGTGTGGTGCCCGCTACCAGTTCTTTGTTATCGAGATTCCCGGCGTGAATCCACGGCGGACCGCTGCTTATCCTGCCCGAGGTTTCGGGCGGCGCGACACCGAGACTTCCGAAGAACGGCTTCAAGGGTATTTCAATTGTACTCGAGAATCGCGCGACCATTCGCTTCTCATCGAGCGGGATGATCTTGATCTTCGGATATGGAAAGTCTTCGGGCAGGAATCCGCGGCCGGGACCGAAGGCGTTGTACGCATACGGTATCGCAAGCTTTATTGATTGAATGCGAACTTCGAGCACGTTGCCAGGCTCGGCGCCCTCGACGTACACCGGACCGGTGAGAATGTGCCCGCCGGGTCCCTTGTTTGTGACTTCTTTGGTGATGTCGCGCAGTGATTGCTCGACTTGATCGGGCGAGACGCCTGCCGCTTCAAGCCTCGATGGACTTGATGTAATCAAGGTTTGAATCTCGATGGTGTCGCCCGATTTGATTCGGAGCGCGGGCGGCGTGTTTGCATCGTAGTAGCCCCACGCAACGGTCTTTGGGGTTGGCTTGAGTTGATGCTGGCCGAGAGTGTTGAAGGATATGAAAGAGAGGCAGAAGACGAGCGTCGCCGTGAATCGCTTCATAGTGAATTCTCCCTTTTCGCGCAAAGACGACGTAACACAGGCTTCAGCCTGTAAGGTTTCAAATCGAACAATCTGCTAAACAGGCTGAAGCCTCTGCTACTTCGCAAAGCTCGCAAAGAAGCGCGAGTCTATCACAGCGTTTGGGAGACCTAGAAGGTCGCGGCTGAAATTCCGTTTGCCGCTCTGCGACGGCTCGAATATCATTGCCAGACTCAAAGAGGGGGGACCAATGAAGGGAATTGTTCTGGCGGGCGGACTGGGCACGAGACTGGCGCCGCTTACTCGAGTGACCAACAAGCATCTGCTGCCGGTGTTCGACGAGCCGATGGTGCATTATCCGATTCGCACGCTGATCGGCGCCGGCATCAGCGATATTCTAATCGTAACCGGCGGCAACAGCGCGGGCGACTTTCTGAAGCTGCTTCGGAACGGCAAAGAGTTCGGGCTAAACCGCTTGCACTATGCTTATCAGGAAGGCGAGGGCGGGATCGCCGCGGCGCTCTCCCTGGCAGAGCACTTTGCCGACGGCGGTCCGGTGTGCGTGGTGTTGGGCGACAACGTCCTCGAGAAGAGCATCGGTACCTTCGTCAAAAAGTTTCGGCATCAGGGCACCGGCGCGAAAATCCTCTTAAGCGAAGTAACCGATCCGCAGCGCTTCGGCGTCCCGGTTCTCGAGGATGGCCGCGTTGTCCGGATTGAAGAGAAACCGGCGGAACCAAAATCACAGTATGCGGTGATAGGCGTCTACATGTATGACAACCGCGTGTTCGACATCATCAAGTCATTGAAGCCGAGTGGGCGAGGCGAGCTCGAGATCACCGATGTGAACAACGCCTACATTGAAGCCGGCGATCTGAGCTGGGATGTGATCGAAGGTTGGTGGACCGACGCCGGCACGTTTGACAGCCTGTTGAAGGCGTCCAATCTCATAGCCGAACTAAGAGGGCGGCAAGACGTATGAGGACGCCCTACGGGCTGAGCCTCAGTCGCCGCCGGCACGCTCACTTTCACATTCAAGCCCGGGCGCCTTCGACGTTGCACTCAAAGACTCTTGTGGTAGAATACGCCACGCAATTAGATAAACGCTTCACCGATTGGACCCCGCACTAATTCAACGCCTTGGGTGATAATGGAGTAGTCACAAGTCTGCAAAATCGGAAAAGGCTCGCAGCGGAAGCCTATCAAGAATCAGCCGCGAGCCTTTTTGAGACCGTCACATAACGATTAGGTTGGTGCAACAGCCTCTGATCCTCTTAGACGTTCGAGGACGGCAAAAAGACACAATTTATTTGCCGGCCCTTTTGGGGTTACTTTCCTCTTCCAAGAGGACCCGCCGCGCACCCGCCTGGTCAGACCCTGTAAACCAACTAGACCGTTCTGCGGATGTCATTTGGGGCGTTCGACCAATGGTCTTTCTGGAGTTGACCTATGTCTAACCTTAGCGCTGTGCAGCATCCGTCGCTTTCAATAGTCGTACCCTTGTATAACGAAGAAGAAGGCATTAGCCAGTTGATCCAGGCAATTCTCAGCGTGCTCTCGAACGACCCGGATTTCCTGGAACTGGTTCTGGTCGATGATGGAAGCAACGACCGCACCGCGGCGCGCGTCCTTGAGCTTGCCGAATTCGAACCGCGCATCCGAATGCTCAAGCACGACCGCAATCGCGGGTTGGGCGCCGCAATTCGGACCGGCCTCGATGCGGCTGGGGGAGATCTGATCCTATACACGGACGCAGACCTGCCTTTTGACTTCAACCTCATACCTCGGCTACTCGCTTTGGCAAGTAATGGACGGGTCATCGTTGGATATCGAACCAACCGAGGCGAAGGTCTGCGTCGTTGGGTTCTGACTAAGGGCTACAATTTCTTCTGCCGCTTTGGTCTTGGGCTGCGCCTTCGGGATGTCAACTTCGCGTGCAAGCTAATTCCACGGCGCGCTGTGCGGGGTATGAGGCTCGCATCAGAGGGATCGTTCATCGATGCTGAACTATTGCTTGAATGCAAGCGTCAGGGATTTGCCATCAGCGAATTTCCGTTAACTTACTATCGCCGGACGCGGGGCCTGTCGACACTGTCGCGCCCAATGGTGATTGTGGGCATTCTCACAGAAATGATCAGGTATTTCCTGCGTCGTAGCGAGGCGGTGTATGAACTCATCGAAGAAGCTGATCATAAACGCGGATGACTACGGCGCGTGCCCGGAGGTCAACCTCGCAATTGAGCAAATAGCCGCGACGGGTATCCTTGGCGGCGTCTCGGTGCTCGCTAACGGCGAGCGCTGGCTCGAGGCAGTTGATTTCTTGCGCGATAAGCCAGAGCTGAGCACAGGGGTGCACTTGAATGCGGTTGAAGGGCGTCCGCTTTCTTCTGCGCCTGAGATCAAGATTCTTACTGGTGAGGATGGTTTGTTTCTGGGGATCGGCTCGCTCCTAAAGCGCTGGGCATTCCGGCCCACTGCGGTATCAGACGCTATAGAGATTGAATGGCGAGCTCAGATTGAGAGGTTAATGAAAGCGGGGCTTTGGTTAACGCACGCCGACAGCCATCAACATCTCCACGCCTTTCCTCTTGCCTACTCGTGCGCGGTCAGACTGTGCAAGGAATATGGTATCGCTGCGCTTAGGCATCCTTGCGAGACTGCGCGGCCGGTCCGTCGCAATGGCGCTCAGGCTCTACGGTTCTCACTTGCGATCTCTCGGGGGATGATTCGACGGACCAATCTTCGCCACAACGACTACTTTCTCGGTTTCTTGCGAGCGGGAGCCTACGGCACCGAAGAGATAATTGGCGACTTAAGGACGATTCCAACCGGGCTGACGGAGATTGCGATGCACCCGAGCATCAAGGACGGGGTGCCTTATCCAGAGTTGTTCGGTGACCGCGAACGTAAGGCGCTGCTCGATGAATCTCTCGCGGATCGCATCAAGCATTTAGGAATTGAACTCACCACCTGGAGTGCACCCGCATAATGAATCAGACCCGCAAGCTTGAGACTTGGGCGATGCCGTTCCTGATGGCCCTGACGGCAATAATCTATGTCGGCAGCGCTGGCATCCCGGCGTTACTCGACGATGCAGACTCGTTCTATGCCGAGGTGGCACGTGAGATGAACGTGCGATTGGACTGGGTCACGCCATATGCAAATGACATCCGTTTTTTGGAGAAGCCCCCGCTGTTCTACTGGCTGATATCGCTTTCCTATAAAGTCAGCGGGTTTACAAATGCCTTTACCGCGAGGCTTCCAACAGCTCTCGCGGTAGTCGCGTTGGTTTATGTCACGGCGAAGATCGGGCAGTTGTTGTTCGGAGTTCGCGCTGGAGTGCTCGGGGGCCTGGCGCTCGCGACCTCGATTGGAATGTTTCTTTTCACTCGGATCATTTTGCCTGATGCTCTCTTTGCTCTCTTGCTGGCCCTCATCCTCTACTGGTTCCTGCGGTGGGAGCGCGCCGATCACAAACCGAAAGCATTGCTGTGGATGTACGCATTCGCCGGACTGGCTGTAGTCACGCGAGGTTTGATCGGCATCGTCTTTCCGGCGGCGATCATATTTTTGACCATGCTTTGCTCGGGAAGACTGCGAAGCTTCCCGCGTTTACTTTCTCTAAAGGCCACGCTTCTGTTTTTGCTCATAGCTGTTCCGTGGCACGTCGCGATCGGGTTACGCAATCCCGGCTTCTTTTGGTTCTACTTCATCAACGAGCACGTCTTGAGATTCCTCGGAAAGCGTTATCCGATGGACTACGGAACCGTGCCGCTGGTTCCATTTTGGATATTGCACCTCGTGTGGCTTTTTCCGTGGTCATTTTATTTGATCACCCTTTTCCGTCCGAGCACCTTGAAGGAGGCCGTTGCCAGAAGGTTCGGGAGTTCGATATTGCCTGTAGCGTGGGCGCTAACGATTCTGCTTTTCTTTTCATTCTCGACGAGGTTGGAGTATTACACCTTGCCCGCGCTTCCGGCGTTGGCGCTGCTGGCCGGCAAACAATGCGCGTCGCTATGGGAAAAAGGAGGGAGATGGGTTTCGGGGATACTGGCTTCTATGGGAGTGCTGATAGGCATCGTCTTAATTGGAATTGCCATTACAGTATCGTCGGGAACTGCCAACGGCTTTCTTGCATTAAAGGACAACCCTGATCTCTATGCTTATTACCTCGGGCATCTTTTCGACCTGACTCCAGAGAGCCTCCTGGCTCTTCGCACCCCGCTGCTTATCGCGGCGCTCGGCCTTGGAATTATCTTACCCTTGCATCACGTCTTTAAGTCCCTGGAGCTCAAGGCAGTGACGCTGGCGTTGGGCATGTTGATTTTCTTCATCGCTGCAGACTCAGGCTTCGTGATATTTGCCCCGCGTCTGACTTCAAAACCAATCGCCGCCGAGATCAACCGTCGCCTCGATGCGCGTTCGATCATCGTCATCGATGGTGAATATGAAGAGGGATCCAGTATTGGCTATTACACCGAGCACACAGTGCTGATTCATAACGGGCCGTCGTCCAACCTCGAGTATGGCTCGCGCTTTCCAGATGCGCCGCCGCTGTTTGTCGATGATGAGGCGTTGAGAGAGTTATGGAACAAGTCTTTCAGACGTGTCTTCCTTGTCACCTATCAGGCCAAACAGAAACAACCGGTGCGCGAGACTGGATTCACTCTGGCCGAATACGGAGACAAAATACTCCTTTCGAATCAGCCTGATGGTAAGGTGGTCGAAAGCTCGCCGTGAGGAGCCGTTTATCCAGGGCTACATAATAACCAGTTCGTAACTGGATACTGTGATCCTGTCTCCGGACTTCACCGTCGCGGCTTCTCCGGAAGCCACCTCGCGCTCGTCATTAATTGATATGGAATTCGCTCCCTTGCAAGCGAGTGTATACTCGTCGCCCTTCTTGCTCAGCGTCGCGTGCTGCCGGCTTACCTCCAGGTCTCCCTCCAAACGCAGATCGACGGTGACGTGACGCGAGCCTCGGCCGATCACGATGTCGTCTTTGAAGAATGGACGAATGTCGGGCGGGGCGGTTTCCGCGCCGGGGACCTTGCGGTGAACCTGCACCGAGAAGGTTGGAACCAGCGGCTCAACGGGCTGACGAGGGCGGACAATTGTAGCTTCGTCGTCCTTCTCGACAACCGTGACGAACTCCTGCGCAGGCTGGGCGCGCTTGCGAGGCTTGACCATTGTCTTCTGCGCCTCGGTATCCCAGACGTGCTGCACGCGAAACTTGCCCGCGTCCAATCCGGGATCGACGCGAAGCTCAACAGTAAGAGTTCGCGTTTGAAAATCGTTCTCGCCCGCGAGCTCTTTTGCGCGCTCAGACAGAACGTAATGGAGACCACGTTCGAGACCTTCGCGTTTCTCGCCCTGCCATTCCGAGTCATCCGACGGGCTCATGAACACGACGTATTCGCGGGGAACATAAGTCGGGCCTCCGGGCGGCGTGAACATCTCGCGTTGCATTGAAGCTTCTATCTCGCGCGCGACGGTAACTAGAAAGTCGTCCCACTTGGACCGGGGCTTCGGCTCGCCCTGTTCGTCGAGATCCTCCTCGCCGTCGATCCACTTCCTCAGGTTCTCAATCCATCCTCGCATAACGACCTCGGGTTTGAGTTCAGAGTTCAGAGTTTAGGGTTCAGAGTTCAGAGTTTAAGTTCAGCCTTTAGGCTGCCAAAGATTCGCAGGCTAAAGCCTGAACTCTGAACCTTTAGTCCGGCCTCACGAACCGGCCATCCACCCATCCGGTATCGGGCGCGCCGTCAGGAGCGCTGACTGGCCATTCCAAAACTTTCACTTTCATCCAACCGGCTTGCTCGCCAACTACACGGATCCGCGTTCCCTCCGGCAGCGCCACGAGTGGCGCCCCCGAAAGATTCGGATTGTTTCGAAGATTGACGTTTTGCGCCCCGGTTATTCGCCCGTCCTTACTTCGAAGGAACGGAAACCCCACTCTTTGATCCGCGAAATGATAATACGTCGACGCCGCCAGTCCAATCAGCGCCGCGGCCAGGAAGATGATAAAGACTCGCCGCAGCCACTCCGAGCTTACGGCGGCTCTAACGTTATCAAGAAAGCTTCGCTCGCCTCGCAGCGTTTGAACTTTCAGGCTTCTGGTGTGAAGGTTCATCGCGTTTTCCCCGGGCGAGACAACTGCCTGCTGCTGGGGACCCGGAGACTGGAGACTTACCCCGTTTAAGGCCGGTTCAACGAAATGCGGCGACCCGAATGTCCGAGTACCGAGACTTTCCACTGTCCCGGTATTCGGCTGCTCCGTCGCCGTGTCACGTTGTCCGCCAGTCTTTTCTTCAAGAGCGGGTTTGGGCCCGGCGTGCCCGGGCAACTCGACGATGATCCTCGCTTTTTGCGGGCGACCTAAGTCCTGCGATGGATTCGCCAGGGTCTGGAAATTGGGCCGCGCTGCAGTCGGCTCGATCGGGCTCGTGGTGCTCAGACGCGAACGCACAATGGTGGCTTCGTCATCAACCTCCTCGCCCGTTTCTCCTATCGACCGCACTCGAGTGAAGCTTTCCCAGAACTCTTCAACGGTTTGATAGCGATCGGCGACTCGGGTTGCGGTTGCCTTGGCGAGCACCGCTAGAAGCGGCTGAGCCCACGGTTGATCCGCAAGCTCGACGGGGAGCGAGCTGATCGGCTCCCGCGAAAACTGTCGGGGCGCGCGCCCGGTCATCGCGGTGTAAATGGTCTTGGCCAGCGAGTAAATATCAGCCGAGGGAGTGAGCTTCTCAATCAAATCGCCGTCGCGAATATCCGGATGATGTTCGGGAGGCGCGTAAACGTTCGTTCCGACGCGAGTGATCTCGCTGGCTTCGTCGTGCGTCATTTTGGCAACGCCGAAGTCGGCAATTTTCAATACACTGTGATCCGCGGACAAGAGAATATTATTGGGTTTTATGTCTCGATGGATGACTCGCTTGCTGTGCGCAAAGGCAAGCGCTTCAGCGATCTGCTGAAAACAAAACAGCGCGTCGTCCAATGCCACAGGCCGCTTGCGGCACAGCGACCACAGATCCCCGCCGGGCATGTACTCGAGCACTATGTAATGGAACGGCACTCCTTCGAGGTCGGCTGCAGTCCCGTGCCCCAGTCTGAGAATAATGTGCGGGTGCCGCAGCCGGTCCAATGCGATTGCTTCGTTTTGAAAGTTCTCGACCAGCGTCCGCTCAAGCTCCGGGTCCGGCGTTCCCTGGAGCGACGTGTTTAGAGACTTTATTATGGCCGGCGTGCCCTTGTTCAGCTGATCGTATGCGAGAAATATCTCGGCATAGCTACCTCGTCCCAGGCAGCGTTCCACCAGGTAATGATCATCCACCAGGCTGTTTTCAAGTCTGAGCTCAGGCACCGTCTTCCTTAATTATGAACGATGAATGCTGAACGATGAACCTTCTCCTTATTCATCATTCATCGTTCATTCTTGCGCCGCTCCTCTGCATAGCGAGTCAGCGCCACAGCCGCTTTCTGTTTCTCACCCAGCAACTCATATGCACCGGCCTGTTGAATGTATGCGTCATACAAATCCGGCTGCCGCGCGATCGCTTCGTCGAAGCTCTTAACCGCACCCGAATAATCATGTTGTTCCGATAAGGCGCGCCCAAGCCAGTATGATGCCGCCGCATTCGGCTCGCGTTTCGAAACCGTTTCGAACTCGGCGGCGGCCGCTTTGTAGTCACCTCGATCAAACGCTCCACGTCCGAGCTGCATTGAATCGACACTCGTGCCCGGATTTGATCCGCCGTTCTTGATTCTGTCCGACGCGAGCAAGCCTCCGTAAAATGCTCCGGCTATCAATACCAAAATCAGCAGCGCGTACATCAAGGCTCGCGAACCGCCCTTGCCGCGCGCGCTCTGTTCGAAAGACCGAGTCGTCTCGTCCGTACCGAATCGCCGAGAGCCAAAATCCACCTCTATTCGACCCCCGGCTGCTGCCCGAGTCTGCGAAGCCGCGGACGCTCGGCCTCCTTCTGCGATTGCTGAACGTTTCCGCGGCAGTCCATCATCAATCGAAATGATTGGCGACTGGCGCGCGCGGCCCATCTGAACAACTACCGCGGTCAGGTTGTCGTCGGCGCCGCGCTGATGGACTATGCGCTTCAATTCGTCGGCTGCCCGCTGCGGGTCCTTGTGTTCTGCAAGCACTCGAGCGAGCTCTTCATCGGACAGGTGTCTATAGATTCCGTCGCTGCAGAGGAGGAACCTGGCGCCGTCGCCGGCGCTGATGGATTTGATCTCGACTTCCACGTCGCGCTCAACGCCAAGCGCGCGATTGATGACGTTCCGGTTTGCGAGTTCCGATGCGCGTTCTCTCCCAATTCGGCCGGCGCGAAGATCGTCGTTCAGATCGGTGTGGTCCACGGTCTCGCGACGAAACCGCCCGTCTTCCAGGCGATAGACACGGCTGTCGCCGACGTGAGCTACGGTAACTGCGCGACCGTCGACGTGAATAAGCGCTACGGTTGTCGCCATCGTTTTGAAAGCCGGATCGCTTTCAGCCAGTTCGAGAACATCACGGTTGGCAAACTCGATTGCCCGGCGAATCAACTCGCTAGACGACCCGTCACCCGAGTGATGGGTGAGCGTCTCTTCGATCGTATCCGCGGCGGTCTGGCTTGCGACCTCGCCTGCGCGCTGGCCGCCCACTCCGTCAAACACCGCGAACAGTCCTCGCTCGGGAATCGACAGGAACCGATCCTGATTGACGGGGCGCTTGGGATTCAACCCGCGATCGCAGACGTGTCCAACTTTCAGGTCCATGGTCTCAGTTCAACGCTTTCGCTTCCGCGACTGCCCACTTAGATGCCGCGAAAGTACGTACGTTAGCGGCAACGTCAGCGTTCATGTCTGAAAATAGAATAGGCTCTAATCAGCAATTGCGTCGAGTTCCAGTAAGGTCCGATCTACCCAAACTGCTTTCGACATGCCTCCGAGTTTCGGTCGGCGTGTGTATAATCTGGCCGTGGCGGAAGAGGTTACCATCATCGATTCGCCGATCAACACACCGCGCCTGGCAGAAATGGCAGAAGAGAGCTTCGGTGATATGGTGAAGGGCGTGGTGGATATCAAACGCCGACAATTGGCGCTCGGCGGCGGGCTACACGCTGATGAAGAGGCGGCACTTATCGCGCAAGGTTCCGCGCAACAAGATCTGTGGGGCATCAATATTTATCATGAGAAGCCGAGGTTAGAATGGATCGAGTTCGACTCAATGATCAACATCAGACCGCGAATGGGTAATCGCTCACGCGGAGTTGAAGACGCGAGCACCCGACAACTTATTATCGAGATCGTAAATTCACTCATCAAATGAAACCGCTCATCCACAAAGGACTCGAAGACGGCCGCTGGTTCACCTTCTCTATATACGAACAACTCGGCAACGTCGGAAGCGAGTTCGAGCGCGCCGCAAGGGCCTTCGAGCGAGGAGATCATGATCGCTTCGAGAAAGCCTTCGAGCGAATGCTCGAGCTGCTTGATCTGACCGTTGAAGATCCAAAGTGGCGGACACGTTATCGACTGAGGGAACTGCTTAGGTTGCGAGAAGAAGTGTGCGATGTCTTCCACGGCAACGAGGTTATTGGGACGTCCATAGAGACTTTGAAAAAGTATTTTCTGTACTTCGGAATCGCAGCGAGAGCTGGACGCTAAGGAAAAAAAGAGCATTGGATTGTTCAGCGTTCGATTCATGCAGAGAGACCGATGCGCGCGAGCAGATATTGAAAGCGCGCGTCCGAATGCAAGCTGTCGAATACCGGGTTCACTTTGTTCCATAGCAACCACGGATCGCGCTCTTGGTATGCTCTCTCGAAACATTCAAATGCCCGGTCCTTCTCGCCAAGATTCAGATAAATCTGCGCAAGACTAACCGGTGATACATAAGCGTAGCTCACTCCATCTTCCAGTTCATCGACCACCGCCCTGGCTTCAGCGGTTCTACCACTTATGGCGTACCCTAATCCCAAAGCAGCAAGATTCGCCGAAGAACGCACTGTCTTTACGCAGCGTTGGTATTCAGCGACGCATTCTTCGAACATTGATTTGTAACCGTAGCTCAACGCGATGAATCCCCGAGCCATGACATAGTTTGGCTCCAGCTCGAGAGTGCGTCGCGCTTGAGCTATTGTCTCGTCATACCGTCTGGTGAACAAGAGAAGCATCGCGACGTTAAAACTCACGGCGAGTGAAAGTGGGTCGATCTCCTGAGCGCGCCTTAGCTCTGGAAGCGCTTCATCAAATCTGCCCTCCTGCATCAGAAAAAGAGCGTACCACTGAAGACCCGTCACATAGTTGGGATTCAACTCAAGAGCTCGCTTGTATTCAAGTTCGGCGGTGGGCCGGTCCCAATCGTAATGAAGAGTTGCCCATGCAAGAGAGGCATGAGCTTCGGCCAGCGTGTCATCCAGCTTGAGCGCTTCGCGGGCGGCTGCGGAAGCCTTGGGGAACGCTTCGATCGGTGGAAGAAAAACCCAAAATCCAGCTACGTTGTAACAATCCGCCAGACCGGCATACGCAAGCGCGTAACCCGGGTCGCGATTTATCGCCTGCTCAAAGCACTCAATGGCTTTGTTCACCCCATCAGGTGATCTCTGGTTCCAGAAGTAGCGGCCCTTCAAGTATGACTGATACGCCGCGCTATCCTCGGTATATCGTTTCCTGAGTGTTTCGCTCTCAGCAGTGCTCAGCTTTAACGTCAGCGCCGCAGCAAGCTGCTCCGATATTCGATCCTCGATTTCGAATATGTCCGCCAACTTCTCGTCGAACTGGTCCGCCCATATCGGCGCGGCCTCGTTGATACTGACAAGCTGTACAGTCACTCTGAGCCTGTCATTTAACTTTTGTATAGTTCCCTCGAGCACCAGCTCCACTCGCAATTCTCTACCTATCTGTGTCGCGTCCCGGCTCCAGCCTGCGTATTGGAAAACAGCGCTTGTTGGTCGAACGATTATGCGACGGATGTTGCTCAACTTGGTTATCAATACATCTGCAAGCCCCATCCCCAGGTACTCTTCCGTCGTGTCTGTTCCGAGCAGCTTGAACGGCAGCACCGCAAGCGACCTCGCCGCTTCTGATAGATTGAGCCGCTCCCTGGATGTCGCAAGTCCGTCCGCACCATCCTCTACCTCTTCTTCGGTGACGATCCGCACTCTGGCACGCCGGACAATAAGTTCTTCGCCTTCGAACTGCCTGATGCTCATCACAAACCGGTATCCGCGCTTCGGCAGCGTCTCGATATATTGATCGTCGGTAGAGTCCCCGCCCAGCAGTTTTCTCAGCACCGAGATGTTACGAGTAAGGCTTCCATCTTCGACGAATGTGTCGGGCCAAACCCGTCCAATCAGCTCATCCTTATCGACCAGATGGCCGCTGTTTTCCACAAGCACCAGTAATGTGTCGAATGCCTTCGGGGTAAGTGGAAGCGGATTCCCATCGCGCAGAAGCAAGCGTTCCGACGGATCCAGCCGGAAAGGTCCGAACTCGTACAAGCGCTTTGATGCTTTACTCATTTAGGCCGCCGCGAGAATCTGTAAGAACTTTGTCACTGCCCTGTAAGGACTTCTTCGCCCTTTCCGGGTATCTTCCGGTCTGTTCGATTGGTAGATGGAGGCCAGGGGTTGATGCGGGTGTAATTGTAATAGAAGGATGCGCCTCGAACAACTGGAGTGCCAATGAAAACGAAGACAAGAAGAGAGGTCACCATCGAAATCGACGAAGTAATCATGCGTAGACCGAAGGCAGAAGTGTTCGTCTGGTGCCAGGCATGTGGCAAGCAAGTTCGAATGCTCACACCGGATGAGGCGGCAACGGTGGCAGGGGTAAGCGCTCGAACGGTTTTTCAATGGATCGAAGCCAGTAAGATTCACTTCACAGAGTTGTCCAGAGATCAACTGCTCGTCTGTGGCAGTGCGCTGCCTACTCAGGAAACGGAAGCGGGTGGTCGCCCGGGTTAGGCTTTTGAGAACAAGCCGCGGGTTTTCCAGAGAAAAAAGCATCGAAAAAATCGCGCCTCGGATCGCGCGCCGCTTTCGCGCATTCGATTCTATGTGCATAGAGTTCTTCGAATGAGAGGAACGCGTGGTCTCGTGCGTCTTCAGTCTGTGGCGAGAGTTCACTATGACTCGCGATCTAACAAAAGCTTCAGCCACGGATCCAGACGGAACGATCGCGATTCAGACAGCTTGTCTAGTGGTTTACAACAGGAGGTGATATGAAACACCCTTTGACCGACATTACAATACTAACCGTCGCGGCTCTGGCTGCAATGCTCACGTCAGCGCAGGCCCAGACGAGTTCCCAGCAGGGGAAAGTGAATTCGCCTGACGAAGTAGCAAGGACCAGGCAAGTTATCGCATCGGCCTCGGTCGACTCTCTACGGTTTACGTCTCTTGGAGAGTTGCTCCGCATGCGACTTGAAGTCATTGCATCGTCCGGCGAGGTGTTATTCGACTCAGACTTCAAGCAAGGCAATCTGCTTGACTGGCCTTTGACAAACAAACAAGGCCAGCGGCTCGCGGACGGAGCATATCTCTGTGTTGTTACGGTCAAAGATGCTTCCACGCAACTAACGAGAACGCAGGCGATCGTCAGCTTGCTTGAACAATCAGTTATCTTGAAGCGAGCAGATAGCGCGGTCCTGACTGCCGCTCAAGTTCAAGCGGCCGGCCTGATTTCCGATGAAGGTGTCATAATGAAAATCATTGAGCCTGCTGAGTCGGCAGCGACCGCCCTTCTCGCTCACGACGGCACTAGTGCGAATCTTGTCAGCGGCAGCGGAGGTTTCTCGATTAGCGGCGGCGACTTCTTCGCAAACAAGGTGCTTGAGCACATGCGAGTCACCGCTGATGGCAATGTTGGAATAGGAACGCGCAATCCACAGGTTAGGCTCGATGTCGACGGTCTCATCAGAGCTAGTCGAGGGATTGTCTATCCCGACGGGACGATCCAACTCTCTGCGGCAAGAAAGACTCTTGGGGCAAGAAGCTTAACGGCCGATCAGGCGAGCCAGAGTGGCACGAAGCCAGGCCAGGAGAATTTCGAACCACAGGCTTCAGGGACGGGCACGCAGGACCACTTGGCTCGATGGTCGGATAACGCAGGAACGCTCGGCGATTCGGCAATCGTTGACGTCGGCGGCAGCATCGGCATCGGGACTACCAGCCCACAAACCGGGCTTGATTACCATAATGCACAAGCGCCGTTTTTTACTCGAGACTTTCCGACCAATCCCGGCAATGCAGTCGGTGCGCTTCAACTCGGCCTGAGCAATGTTGGCTCGCGCAATGCGAATGTCGGTCCATCGTTTCTCTTCTTTAGCGAGAACAGCGGGGGAGCAAAATCGTTTCTGGGGCGTGTGTCCGCGGTGTGGGAGAACCCGACGGCCGGGGCCGAAGCCGGCGCGATCTTTTTTCAGGTGCGGGCTAACAGCGCGGATGCCAATGCGCTGACCGAACGGATGCGCATCACGGCCAGCGGCAATGTCGGCATCGGGACAAACGCTCCGGGTTTCAAGCTTGATGTAGCCGACAGAATCCGACTGCGAGAAGGTGGCTCGGGCTCTGCGGGCATATGGTTTTTTCAGAATACCCCCAACAATGATCGAGCATTTATAGGTATGCAAGATGACACACACGTAGGCTTCTTCGGGAACACAGGTATCGGTTGGGGTATGTCGATGAACACGACTACCGGCGCAGTTTCTCACAGCGCGGGGCTGTCTGTAGACGAAGCAAACCTTGGCAATGGCGGAATCAATCCGGGAATTGCCTTCGGCGGTTTGGGTAGCGGTGAAGGCATAAGTTCGAAGCGCACCGCTGGCGGAACCCAATTCGGCCTCGATTTCTTCGCAGGCCACGCCAGCCGAATGACTATCACCAATGGCGGCAACGTCGGCATTGGGATCACTAGTCCCACTGCGAAGCTTCAGGTTCAGGCGAGCACCGGCACGAGCATTTATGGCATCGGCCCGAGCACAGGTGTGCGTGGTGACAGCACGGATGGCGCTGGGGTTTATGGCGTTACCGAGAGCGGGTCAGGAGTTGCGGGAACCAGCACCAGTGGGTTCGGTGTAGCGGGCAGCACGATGAGCGGAACCGGCGTGTACGGAGACAATGGAAATAGCAACACTACAGGTCACGCAGGATACTTCAATGGCAGGGTGAATATCACCGGAAACCTGTCCGCCAACAACCTGCCTGGGGTTAAGTTCAGCGGGTGTTCTCACTTGCCTGAAGATGGTGACTGCGACTTTCTCTTTGGCGGTGAATCCAGGGATTTCGACAAGATTACAGTTAATGTACCTGCAGCGGGCTTTCTCTTTATCACCGCTACTATCGAGTTCGGTACCCAGAGTGTAGGTAACGGTCTCGCGAAGTTTAGCCTCTTCCAATGTGACAGCCCAGCGTGCGGAGGGGGAGTCTATCTGGTTAGATCAGGCGATGACTATCTTATTAATAATAACTCAAGAACACAAATAACGCTTTCGTGGGTACTTAATGTAGGCTCGGCAGGTCCAGTTACTCTCAAGACCAATGGAACGAATGACAACTCCTCATCGCCAATATTTTCCTACTACCACACTCTCACGGCTATCTATCTACCCAAGCAGTACTAGCGAGCTTCCGCGCCCGTGAATAACCGCTCACTCGCACCTTTGCTTCCTGCGATAGACCGCCGGAGCGTTTCTATTCTTTAGAAGGAGAGTCGAATGAAAGCCAGAATACATAAGAGGGCAATGGTTGTAATCGTGATGATGATCACCATCACCGCCGCATCAACCCAACTGCGCGCAGACACCGCCACGTGCGAAGGTGCAAGCATTACGCTGCCTTTCACAGACGTGCCTGCCGCTAACACCTTCTTCTGCTCGATAGCCGAGGCGTACTTTTCAGCGTTGACCAATGGCACGGACGCCACGCACTACAGCCCCGCGGCAAACGTGCCCCGCGAGCAGATGGCAGCGCTCGTCACGCGGACGATGGATCAGTCGCTGAAACGAGGGAGCAGACGGGCGGCGCTGAGGCAATTCTGGACTCCGACCTCTGCCGATGGGCTCGGGCTGACGACGGTGGGATCGTACCCCATATTAGTTGAATCAGACGGGGCCGACCTTTGGGTGGCGAATAACGATGGCGACTCGATCTCGCGCGTGCGAGCGAGTGACGGAAAACTGCTGGGGACATACACCGGCGCGATTAGTGCCGCTGGCGTGCTGGCGGCAAAAGGATTGATATTCGTGAATGGGTTTCTAGACCCCGGAAAGCTCTACCAAATCGACCCAACTCAACCTGTGAGTGCAGTCACGACTCTGGCCATCTCTCTCGGAAATAGCCCGCGGGGAATAACTTTCGACGGAGCGCGAATCTGGACGGCGAACGGGGGGTTATCTGTTTCCCACGCGGGAGCATCTGTATCCATCGTGACGCTTAACCCATTGGGCGTAAGTGACATCACGGGCCGGATTCACTAGTCCCGGAGGGATTCTCTATGACGGCACCAACATATGGGTCACAGATCGCGCAGACGGTATGAGCGCCGGTAACTTATTCAAGCTGGACTCAACCGGCGTCATTATCCAAACGGCGGCCGTGGGGACGTCCCCGGATTACCCGTGTTTCGACGGTACGAACATATGGGTGCCGAACACTTTCTCGGACACAGTAACGGTGATTCGCGCGTCGACGGGAACAGTCCTCAGTACGCTGACCGGCAACGGGTTGAACGGTCCGACTGAGGCAGCGTTCGATGGAGAGCGTGTGCTGGTCACTAACTTTGCCGGGAACAGGGTCTCGCTGTGGAAGGCGTCGGACCTGAGCCCGCTCGGTTCCGTCAGCACTGGTTCAGCTACCGGTCCGGGGGGAGTTTGCAGCGACGGTCTCAACTTTTGGATCACGCTAGCGACCACGGGTAAACTCGCAAGGTTCTGAACCTTTGATTGGGACCTCTCTCAAAGGACGCTGGGGACGCTCACGAGGAAACGCGATTGTAGCAAACAACACACCGTGACGCCTCTACCAGATGGCGGGCGCCGTTGGAATTGAGGAATTAGGTGACAAACCTCATTATCACTCCCCGTACCGATAGGTCTAATCTCAGGCCGTTCAAAACTGTTCTGTTTGACTAGGAACTGTGATTAAATAGCTCTTGCCCCTGCCAAAGAACCATAATCACCAAGATCCGGATTTGATTATTCCCGTCGGACACTCTGACCGCGGCACCTCACATCTTAATACCGGACGCTCTTCACCCAGGGACTCTTCGCCCCAGCCGTTTGAGTAATTGAAAGGACCGGCTTGCAACTATGAAGAGCTTCGCTACTTTCATCTTTGTCATCGTCTCAATGCTCGGTGTTTGTTCGGATGCCAGCGCCAATAACTTCTACGTAGCAACCTCCGGCAACGACAACGATGCCGGCGACCAGAACCATCCGTGGCGCACGCTGCAGCACGCGGTCGATACCATCGTGGCCGGCGACACCGTCCTTGTTGGGACAGGTACTTATGCCGGCTGCAGAATCGGCAAATCAGGTCAGCCGAACTTGGTGTGCACGTTGAAGGCTGATACCGGAGCGTCGGTCCTGATCAACGCGCCCGGTTCGGCCAATCGGCACACCAGCAATATTGAAGTAGAAAATTTCAACGGGACGTTGAGCTACTGGGTGATTGATGGGTTCGAGGTGTCAGGCGCTCCTCGCTACGGCATAGATCTGCGCGACACCGATCATATGACCGTCCAGAATTGTTATGTTCATAACAGCATGGTTACGGGAATATTCCTGGCCTTCTGTTACCACCCGTTGATTCAAAACAACCAGTCCGCAAGCAACGGCGAACACGGCATCTACCAGAGCAACAGCGGAGACTTCCCGATTATCAGAGGCAACACGCTTCATCATAACTTTTCGGCCGGCATACATATGAACGGTGATCGCAACTTCACGCCCGGTGACGGAATCATCTCGTTCGCACTGGTTGAGAAAAACGTCATCTATGAAAACGGAGCCCCGCCCGGCGGCGGCTCCGGGATCAACTGCGATGGCGTGAGTGACAGCGTCATCATCAACAATCTTCTTTACAACAATCACGCGAGCGGTATTTCCCTTTATGCGATCGACGGGGCCGAAGGCTCGAGCCGCAACAAGGTCTACAACAACACAATTGTGATGGCTTCCGACGGGCGGTGGTGCATAAATATTCCCGCGGCTACCGAAGGCCAACCCGATCCCGCCGGCAACAAGGTCAAGAACAACATCCTTTACACCCCGCACACCTTCAGAGGCTCGATCTCGACCTACAACAACTCTGTTTCAGGTTTTGAGAGCGACTACAACACAGTGGTGAACCGCTTCAGCACGGATGAAGGCAATACAAACATGACGCTTACTGCGTGGCAGGCGTTTGGCTATGACTTGCACTCGGCGATCTCGACGCCCGCCGCTTTGTTTGTGAACCCGGCGGTGTTTGATTTTCATCTGAAGGCAGGCTCTCCCGCTATCGATGCCGGCACGTTACTCGCCGAAGTAACTCAAGACCTCGACGGCGTTGCTCGCCCGCAAGGAAGCATCTATGACACAGGTTGTTTCGAGCGGTCGCAGTGCACGCTCTCGTTCTTGCCGTCGAGTGCGGCTTTCACGCGAGGTGGTGGAAACGCGACCGCCATGGTTATGGCGCCCGGCGGATGTAGCTGGACCGCGGTGAGCAACGCCGCCTTCATCACTGTTACTTCGGGGAGCGGCTCGGGTAACGGAACGATCAACTACTCTGTAAGCGCCAATACAGATCCGGGAATCAGAAGCGGAACCATCACCGTAGGCGGAAGCGTCTTCACCGTCTACCAGGCGGTCGATTTCGATGACGTTCCGCCGAGCCACTTGTTCTACACCGAGATCAGCAAGATCTACGCGCGCGGAATAACGATCGGCTGTGGAGGAGCAAACTACTGTCCAGAACAGCCGGTGACGCGCCAGGAAATGGCGGCCTTCATCATAAGGGCGCTCGGCGACTTCAATCCTCCGGCGCCCGCCCAGCAGCGCTTCCCAGATGTGCCTCCGTCGAATTCCTTCTACGCTTTCATCGACGAGATGGCTACCCGCCAGATCACGGTCGGCTGCGGAGGAGGCAACTACTGCCCGTTTAGCCCGGTGACACGCGAGCAAATGGCGGCGTTCATCATTCGCGCGCTTGGGGAGCTCAATCCGCCAACGCCGCCGCTGCAGCGCTTCACCGATGTTCCGTCGTCGAACCCGTTTTATAACTTCATCGATCGGATGGCGGCCTTGAACATCACGCTTGGGTGCGGCGGCGGCAACTACTGCCCGCAGCAGTCCGTAACTCGAGGCCAGATGGCTGCGTTCCTGGTAAGGGCGTTCAATCTATGAGCCGGTCCGAGCGCTCACCTCAAGAAAAGACAACCACCACGTCGCCGGATCCACTTAAACAAGTTCCCGTTGGGAGCAGCCAGCGATGGAGTGAACTTCTGGATCACGTTGAATGGCACAACTCAGCTTGCGAGGTTTTGATTCTGTAGTACCTAAACCCAAGGGTCGCCATCGTCATCTCACGCCTGCGTGAGATGAATTCGACCCGCCAATGTGGGTCTCTTTGCATTCTTCTCTTCAACGTTCTTAAGAGATTAATGGCGCCGCCGATGTGATCGTCTCGACTACGCCGGAGCCGAGGCGATCCGTCACCACCTGATCACCTCGCTCGCGCGTCAACTCGGGGAGATGTTATCTTTCTCATTCGCTACAACGCTAAGTTCGTTGCGCAACCCGCCGATCAATTCAGTTGAGGAGACCCGACATGGCAGGCAAAGCCGGAGAAGCGAGATCCCCCAAGGGCGGCAGCTTCCTGATCGAAGACAGTGAGCCCGCAGCCATCTTTACACCCGAAGATATCACCGAAGAACAACGCATGTTCGCCCGCACCGCGGAGGAGTTTCTTCGCAAAGAAGTCATTCCTCGTGAAGAGGCGATCTACGCGAAGGACTATGCCGTTCATCGCGAGTTGATGCAGAAAGCCGGCGACCTGGGCTTGCTCTCGATCGACATTCCCGAAAAGTATGGCGGGCTCGGTTTGCACAAAGTCAGCTCCGCGGTAGTCGGCGAACAGTTCGCGCTCCAATCATCATTCGCCGGGACGCAGAGCTCGCACGTCAACATCGGCACTCTTCCGATAGTGTTCTTCGGAACAGAACCCCAGAAGCAAAAATACTTGCCGAAGCTCGCGAGCGGCGAATGGATCGGTGCATACGCGCTCACTGAACCTCAGTCGGGTTCGGACGCGCTCGCCGCAAAGACCAAGGCGGTGCTCTCAGAAGACGGCCGTCACTACATTCTCAACGGCCAGAAGATGTGGATCACCAACGGAGGCTTCGCCGATCTGTTCACCGTCTTCGCGAAAGTCGACGGAGAAAAGTTCACCGCCTTTCTGGTCGAGCGCGGACCGGGTCTGGTCAGCGGGCACGAAGAAAAGAAGCTCGGCATCGACGGCTCATCTACGACCGCGCTGATGCTCGAAGACTGTCACGTTCCCGTCGAGAACCTGCTCGGCGAAATCGGCCGCGGTCATAAAATCGCCTTCAACGTGCTGAACATCGGCCGCTTGAAACTGGGAGCGCGATGTGTCGGCACCATCAAGCTCTCGCTCCAGCAGTCGGTTCAGTACGCTAAGGAACGTCATCAATTCGGCCAGGCCATTGCGAACTTCGGCTTGATCAAACACAAGCTCGCGGAGATGGCGATTCGAGCGTATGTCGGCGAATCGGTTCTCTATCGCACGCTCGGGATGATCGACGGAGCTCTCGAACAGGTGGACAAAGACGATCCGACTCAGGTGCTTCGGGTGCTGGAGCAGTTCGCCATCGAGTGCTCGATCATAAAAGTGTGGGAGAGCGAAGCTCTCGCCTATGTCGTCGATGAAGAGGTCCAGGTATTTGGTGGTTACGGTTACTCGAAAGATTACCCCGCGGAACGTGCTTATAGAGACGCTCGCATCGCGCGAATCTACGAAGGCACCAACGAGATCAATCGCATCGTGATCGGTAGTCAGTTGCTGCGTCGAGCCGCCGCCGGCGAGCTGGCGCTCTTTGAAGCCGCTGACAGCGCGGTGAAACTGCGCCGCGCGGCAGGCGACACCTTGTCGATGAACACCGCAAACCTGGCTTTCAGCGAAGAGGTGTTACTCGTGAGATGCGCGAAGTCAATGACGCTTGCTTCGATAAGCGCGGCAAACAAAGCTTACGGGGACGGGGCTCGCAACGAGCAGGAAGTGATCGCGCTGATCGCCGACATGGTGATGGATGTCTACGCGATGGAGAGCGCGCTGCTGAGGACGCAGCGACTCCTAAGCGAACGCGGGCTGGTGAACTGCGGCGTCCAGGCGGACATCACTCGAGTGTTCACGCGCGAAGCAGCGTCGAAGGTAGAGAAGGCGGCTCGCGCGGTTGCAAGCGAGATCGAGGATGAAGAAAGCGCAGCGGCTATCGATCAGTTCTCGCAACGAGCTTCAATGAAATCGATCGCAGCGCGCCGTAGAATTGCCGATGCAATGATCAACGCCGGCAGATATTTCTTGAGTTGATAGCATCGCGGAACGCCGCTTGACCGCATAGTCGGCTGGCTTCAGGCTTTCACTGTCATGAGCGACACATTTACGGTGAGTCTGCCGCAAGCAATTCGCAAAGAGCTTGATGCTCTCGCAAAGCGCACGGGCAAGAGCCGAAACCAGGTAGTGCGCGAAGCCGTTCGCCGACAAATCGCCCTGGAGAGGTTCCGCACGCTACGCGAGCAGCTTGTTCCCAAGGCTCGGGGCTGCGGCATCTATCCTGACGAAGATGTCTTCAAGCTCGTCTCGTGAAAGTCCTCCTCGACACCAACGTTCTGTTCCCCGCTTTTGTCACGCACGGCGTGTGCGCGGGCCTGTACGAAGAATGTCTGCTACAGGCAAGGACTTAAAATGCACGATGAGACATGGTCCAAAAGTGAAAAAGCTGTCGCGCACCGAGCGTTCGATGCAGCGCTCGACCGCGAGTATGCGGCGCTGACGGATGAGGTCCGTCGCCGCGCCAACGCGATTGCTGAGCCACACCACATCTGGGCCCTGCACGATTTCTTAACGCGAACGCGGAAGGACATCGACCGGAAATATGACTATCGATACTCGCAGTTGGTTCTTGTTTTCGCGCTACTGATTAGAGATGAGCGGCTGAGCGAAGCAGAACTCACCGGACTGGCCGAGGAAAAGCTCACGAGGATTAGGTTCTACTTGGAGATGTGGCGCGAGGAGTGATCTCAATCTCCGAAGGCACGATGACCATCGGCCTGCTCAACTCGACGACTCTCATGCATTCAGGCTAAGCATATAGTATTCGACAATGAACCTGGGAACATTTCAAATTGGGTCGCCTCGCAAACGGGGCGAGGGCTTGCGAATCGGCACCGTGCGCTTTCTGCCGCGCGGAGTAAAGAAAGAAGACTACGCGCGCTTGGATTATTTCGACGTATGGTTTCCCTTGCTGGCGCCAAGCTCGGAGTTGCTCAAGTGGCTTAAGACCCGCGACTGGCCGAGCGAGCAAATCCGCTGGTCGAAGTTCCGGGAGCGCTACATTGCCGAGATGAACAAGACCGACGCCCGCCAGTCGATCAAGCTCCTTGCCGAGTTAGCCAGAGCTACTCCGTTAAGCATAGGGTGCTACTGCGAGAACGAGTCATCGTGTCACCGCTCGATACTTCGTGGGTTGATTGAAGGTGCTGCGGACGCTTAGAGACGCATACGGAGTCAAAGATCGTGCGGCTCAACGACAACGATCCTCTGCAAGTCAACCTGTTGGCGGAACCCATTCGTCCGATTCCCTCGCTGCGCCTAAGCGAAGGTAAACCATTCTGAATTTGATTCTGAAGGTTAGCTTGACTTCATATCGCGGGAACGCAATATTATGCTGTTTGCAAAGCAGCGACCCTCGGGTTCCGCATCGCCGGCCTCTAGCCAGTTTGTTCAGATAAAGCTCAGCGCTTACTCCCGAGAAGACTTCGCTGCATGCCTTCCCGCTTGGGGGAAGAGGTTGAAAGATGTTCGATGACGTTAACCCTATTACGCTCACCGAAGCGGAACGACAGCTCGAGTTCGCACTCTCCGATCTCGCGGAGAGCGAGTTCATCGGGCAGTTACCACTATCGGCGTTGGACTATGAGCGGCTTCTTGCCGCCGTGAAAAAGACATTATGGGGTGACGCTGAAAAGTTGAAAGAAATTCCGGAACATGTGTTCCTCGCGTTGATGGTCTTCTGTGCCCGTTATCAGGATACTTCCTCAGGCTTTTGGTCGCGCTTCCTCGAAGGCTTTGGGCTTCCGAACACTTCAGAGATAGAGAGCGCTTGTCGCGAACGATTTACTGCGGCACGGAAGCTAGTCAGCCATGTGTACTTTCCGACAGAAGGATACAAATATGTTTCCAAGATTCTCTATCATGCAATCATTCCGCAATGCTGTGTGTCGGAGATGGCTTCCCTTATTAGAAGGCTTGACCAAGATGCAGGGTGGGACATCGTGGCCGAGATGGATATTGTTCAGTTGCAAAGGCAGCTTGCGGAGGCAGTCGTCCGGGTGAATGCGACTCGACCTATGTCTCGCTTCGTTGGTAAGCCAGAGTCCCGTGGGCAGGCCGCGAAAATCGTACGTGATCTTTGCGAGGTGGCCTATCTTCATCAGTGCGGCGTATTCGACCAAGACGAAATCCAGAGACTGCTGGAAGACAATCCTGTTCAGAGGGAGTTATGGGAAGGTTTAATGAAGTCGCAAGGGGTTATCGGCCAATCAGGCGAATTGCGTTCGCTGCTGACCCCGCCTCGCTCGCAGTGGGACGTGAGAACTCGGCAGCTTCGCCTCTTTCTTCCCCGGCAGAGGCTAGCATCATCCGGGCAACCCGTGGCTCTGATCGTGAAGAAGAAGAGTTACTCGGTCCAAGCCTTCCCAAGAAACAATCGATGGGACATTGAACCTTTGTGCCTCTCTGACTTGCCACTTGATTGGCGAAGCGCGGCTCCGTTCAGAGTAGAAATGAGGGATGAGAATGGGAATTGGGCACGCCCTTGGTCGGTGGACATGCCTGAATCGGGAGTTTTGTTCTTCAAACCAAATGCAACGTTGACTCTCGGTGAGTACTCTCCATCGGAAACGGAACTGACAGCCGGAGAGTGGCTGGTGCTGTGTCGCCGGACGCTACGGTTGCGCGATGCCGACGGCGATGTAAAGCCGATACGACGGCTTTTCCAGCCTCAAGGATTCGAGGATCATAGCGCGATGCTCGCGAGGCTGCGGCCGCCTATAGCGGTGCTCAACGAGCACTACGAAATAGTTCGCGAGGTTCGCGCGGCGGTGGAGGAGACGCGCTGTATTCGGCTGCTTGGTGAGATTCTCGAGGAGGCTGATGACCCTGAAGGAGTGCCAGTATTTAACGGGGCTGCACCGGAATTGGAGATCGGTGCCGAGCGCTTCGAGGAAATAAGAAAGCTCGATGTGCAGTGGCGCATGTTGTCAGGCGGAGACGAAACACGAGCGGGTTTGTCTTCTATACAGGGATTAGTCAGCGCAGGAATTGCCGAGTGGTCGAGTGAGCGAAACGCTCTCCGATTTAAACTCGCCAAAATCCTGCCGGGCCAAGCCGTCGGGCGCTTTCGCTTAAAGCTCCTTCAGGGATTGCAGAGTGCTCGTTATGCGCCGGTGGAATTCCTAGTGATTCCGGAAACAATTATTTCGCCAACAGCCGGGGAACTCCGAGAGCGGCTTTATACGTCCGAGAATCCGCCGACTATTCGGATCCGCAGCCGGGAAGCCTCTAACCTTACTAGCGATACGGGGAGAATTGATTCGGCGACGATCGAGATATATCAGATCGAGTTTCCGGAGTATGCCACTGAGTTTACCGCGACCCTGCAGCTTGCACATCTCGCGGTGCCTCTCCGCTGGCGACCTTATGTTCTGCGGGCAGGAATTGCACGAACGGGAGAAGTGATCCAATGGACGTTGAATGCGCCCGTGTTCGAAGAGGGTGCGTTGAGCGTCCATCACACTCTCCACATCGAGGCAATTCCGGACGCCAACTACGAGATCATGGCGAACGACATTGCTAGTCGCCGGGGCAGCTTCGGCTTTGATGGGCGTTTGGAGTTCCCGTTAGCAGAGTGCAAGGAGATCATTCGCGACTTGCCCACCGACGATGTTTCGCTACGCGTGAATATTGATTTCAATGACATTCGATACGAGTTGGCAATTCTCGAAATCCTCACGTCGCGTGGTGCCGAAAGGCGAGGGGACAAAGGTGAGGTGGTAGGCGGCCTTGGTATCGGGCAGAAGATCGTTCATTCTGAGTATGGTGAAGGGATTCTTGAAGCATTCGCACTAAAGCTAGTGCACGGCTGGACCGGAAACACAGCTCGCTTTAGGTTTTCCCGGTACGAGGGGGTGCAGATCTTCATCCCTACCTCGCGACGGGTTCCTGTGTTCTGGAATGTGCGTTCGGACGTTGCGCAAACCCGCTCTGCGGTAGTGAGCAGATCGCGAGCCAAGATCCTCACCTAACCAATTAGCATGAGTTCTTAACGCATGACGGGGCCAAACTAATGAATGCAATACAAGTATCGGAGACATTACAGAAGAACTTCATTAGATATCTGCTGACCACGTTCAATGTGGCGCGGAGCGACCCAGCTTTGGCTGCGGAGATTCGCCGCCAGTTTGAAGTGCCGGGTGCCTTGTTTCGAGGCCCATTCTTAGAACTAAACCCACCTTACGTCAAAGGAGCTACGCTACGCGAGTTATCGGACGAAGGAGTGATCAGCCAATCGCTGTGTTCGCTACGCGAAGACATTAATCCCGCACGGGACCGGCCACTGCCGCCAGACCGCCCGCTCTATAGGCATCAGGAATTGGCTATTCGAAGGGTCATCTCCGAGCGTCGGAACGTTGTGGTTGCTTCAGGGACAGGGAGTGGTAAGACCGAAAGCTTTCTGATACCAATCCTGGATGACTTGGTTTCCGACAGCGTTCCAGGAGTTCGCGCGCTGTTGATCTATCCAATGAACGCGCTCGTTAACGATCAGCTCTCACGATTGCGTTCGTTGCTGAAAGACACTGACATCACGTTCGCCCGATATACGAGCGAGCTTGAGACCACTGAAGAACGCGGAAGATCTAAATCGCCCGAAGCCCTCAAGAACGAGATCGTCTCCCGCGCAGTCATACGGGGAGGTGGTACGAAGCCGCCTTGTCCGCCGCAGATACTCATAACCAACTATGCGATGCTTGAATACCTGTTACTCCGCCCTGAAGACTCGCCGATTTTCGATTCGGGTCTTTGGAGGTTTGTGTGCCTCGACGAGGCCCATACATACACGGGGGCGCAGGGTATTGAGGTGTCCATGCTGCTCCGGCGTCTCAAACATCGGATCAAGAAGCGTAGAGGTGAAGTTCGTTGTATAGCTACCAGCGCGACGCTAACAAAAGATGACAGACACGCGGCGGCACAGTTTGCCGCGCGGCTTTTTGGCGAGGAGTTCTCCGATGATGATGTTGTCTTCGGGGAGATCGAGGCAGTCGGGTTGGAAGAGGAATCTACAGCACCAGCCCCACCGTTGGCTGCTTATTGTTCTCAAGAAATGTCGCTGTTGCGTGAACGACTGCGCGAGTCGCTATCACAGATGGACGAGAGCGATACATCGGAACTCCGGGATACGGCGCGCGCGATGTCAGAGTCCGGGCTGGCAAGCGCAGATCAGATTCGCAATGCTCTCGACGAAACCACTGAAAACAATCTACCGCGCTTTCTTTGGGCCATCCTCAAGGCCAATACTCACCTTCACCGACTGCGGGCGATGATGCGCCGCGGACCGGTAGAGCTAACAACATCAGCGCGAGACTTGTTCCCTGAGGATGCCGAGGATGAGCGCAATGAAGCGATTTGTCAACTGGTTGAGATCGGTGCTATGGCCCGGGAGTCGCGAGATGAACCATCGCTGTTGCCCGCTCGCTATCACCTCTTTGCGCGTTCTCCGCAGGGCGCTTGGCTCTGCCTCAACCCGCTCTGCTCCGGCGCTGCGGTGGAAGGTAGTGGCTGGAGCCGTGTTTACCTCGAAAAGCGCGAGACGTGCCGTGACTGCGGCTCGGCCGTTTTCGAGCTGACAGTATGCCGAGATTGTGGACAGACTTTCGTGCGGGGTTTTGAACGAGAAGGCCAAGTCGCGGTGGAGGGCATCTACCCGAAAGACACGACTGGACAACGATACTTCACGTGGCAGCCAACGGTGGCCGAGGCCGACCTAGACGAGACCGACGAACTCCTTGAACCCACCGAATTAAGCGAGGTCGAAGGGGTCGATATCTGTTTGATTTGCCGGCGCTACAAAAGCGTTTGCACGTGCGGGGACACAGCGCGGGTTATAAAGCTGTTCCTGGTTAAGGACTCTAAGGGCAATCCTCGGGAGGCCGTTTCCACCTGTCCTCGCTGTGCGAGAACCAGCCCGAACGGCATCCTCACAGCGTTGGAATTAGGTGGCAACGCGCCCTTGGCAGTCCTAACGGAAGAATTGTATCGCTTTACCCCGACCAGTTCTGACAACGAACTCAAGCGTAAGCCTGGGCAGGGCCGCAAGCTTCTGACCTTCGCTGACAGCCGACAGGGTGCGGCCCGTTATGCGGCATACTTGCAGGAAACTGTCAGCAGCACTCTGTATCGTCACTTAATGGCTCGAGCCGCCCGAGAAATCAATGAGACTGGTTTGGTTCCAGACTTGGAAGAACTGGCCCGAAGATGTGATCAGCGCGCAGAAGAGTATGGGCTTTACGGAGAAAGCTATCGATTTGCTACTGGCGCCGAGCGACGCCGCAAGAAGACCGATATGCGTGCCAGGATCACCGCTGAGTTTTGTGCTCGCACAGATCGACGCCATTCCCTATCGGCGCTTGGTCTCGTCGGCTGCGACATTGATTTTCCGTCGGGTGCCGCTCCAAATGAAAACCTATGCGCGCGGTTTGGCTTGAGCCCAGAGGCGTCGATTGTGGCGATCCAAGCACTTGTCGATACGATGCGGTTGGACAAGGCAGTAACAATGCCGGAAGGCGTCAGAGCCGACGACGACGTTTTCGGACGCAATACATTTGTCATCCGATACAAACTTCTGAACCCTGCGAGTGCTTATGAACGCAACTGGATAGGCAAGAGCGATCGTCAAACTCGATTCGATTATGTGCTGCGGATCCTGCAAGCGACGGGACGCCCTGCCGGATCGCTTGACGTCCAGGATGCACTGCAAGGCGTCTGGGATTGGCTCCACGAGCAAGGTGTGTTTGTAGGCGATTCGCAAGCAGGCTACCAGATCAACGTGTCCAGGTTTGTCTTTCTTGCGGACGAGAGATGGTATCGATGCAGCGCCTGCTTTCGCTTGTCGCGCCGCTTGCTCTCCGAGAGTCTTCGGCTCTGCACTTCTCGTGGCTGTGTCGGTGAGCTAAGGGCTTGCCAGCCGAGCGTTGAGTTCGTGGATGACCACTATCGCTATATCTTTGATCGACAACCAATCGGTATGCGAGTAGAAGAGCACACCGCCCAACTTCAGCCGGAACTCGGTCGCAAATATCAAGACAGTTTCATTAATGGAGAAATCAACGTACTCAGTTGCTCGACTACTTTTGAATTGGGCGTGGACGTGGGTGAATTGCAGACCGTCGTATTGAACAACGTCCCTCCAACAGTGGCAAACTATCGACAGCGATCCGGGCGCGCCGGGCGGCGAACAGGAGGGACGGCTCTAATCTTGACCTACGCGGCAGCTCGCCCACATGACCGAGTCTATTTCGCAGATCCGCCACTAATGATATCCGGCGAAGTGGCGGTGCCCACTGTCGGGGTGGATAACCAGATAATTACTGCCCGCCACTTGAATGCGGCCTTGCTCGGTCATTTCTTGCGCTACCTTGATGGGAAAGGTCGTGTCGATCTGAGCGTCATCGGGTCCTTCTTTGCACCCAATCTACCTGATGGCCGCCACGTTGATTTCATCGATCGGTGGCGAGGTGAGTGCGCTAAGGCGATCCATCAAGTGGTCGATCGCCTATTCGCTGAGAACCCAGATATTCCATTGGCGACTTCCGAGGAGTGTGTTGGTCGATTGTGCGATGAGCTTCGGGTCTGCACAACGAACTTTGAGGGATGGCTCAGCGAGTACGAGGAACGGCGGGACCATTACACCTCGATCGCCGATCACTCAAATGATCGAAACAAACGACGCGCAGCCGAGAAAATGAGGAAGAGATTCATCGCGCTACGAGACAGACTCTTGGATGAGAAGATGATCGATTTCTTGTGCAGTGCTGGGGTCTTGCCAAGTTACTCGTTCCCGATAGACGTTGTGAAGTTGCGGTTGCCTTCCGGTGGACTGTACGGGGCCGCGAAGGAAGCCGACAAATCACTTCGCTTGGAGCGCGACAAGCGAATAGCAATAGTTGAGTTCGCTCCGGGCGCAGAGATAGTGGCCGACAAGCACATATGGAAGAGCGTCGGTCTAATCATTCGAAGAGAACTGAATGATTACTATTACAGGGTCTGTAATACTTGCCGCAATCTGGAGCGTTCCGCTCGAGGTGGACTTGAGATCAGCGGTGCCTGCAGCGTCTGCGGTGACACTCAACCGGGTCTAGCATACCGTTATGCTGATCCTGATGGGTTCACTACTGATCTGACGGCAGAGCCCCGCGAAGCCGGGCTCCAAGTCAATTTCGGCATCAATCGTTCCCGCTTTTTTCTCCTTGCCGAAGGACAACGAACCGAGCGTGAGGAAGCGATTCCAGTCACGGGTGCTCCGATTATCCAGTACGCTTATCGACGTGATGGACAGATGGTAGCACTGAATAGCGGTGAAGATCCCGATGGGTTTTTACTATGTGAGACGTGCGGGATCAAAATTGATCAACAACGTCGCAAACGGAAAAAGACTGATGATGGCGGACACCTAAGTCCGTGGGGTCAAAAGTGTTGGGGACCCTCCGGCCGATATCATCTAGGCCATGCCTTTCCCAGCGATACGCTCCACTTGAAGTTTGTGAGTACAGTCGGAATCGAGGCGGGGTCGCGGCGAGATTTGCCATTCTGGCGATCGGTAACGTATGCGTTACTCGAAGGTGCTAGCCTAGCTCTTCAGATTGAACGACGCGATCTCGATGGTGTCGTTCGCCCGTTCCCAATCAGCGCAACCGAAATTCCCGCTGACAACTACTCACACGAGGTCGTGTTGTTTGACAATGTCCCAGGTGGCGCAGGTCACGTGCGTTCAATTGCCGAAAACATCGAGGCAGTCCTGCGGCGCTCTCTAGTCATCGTTCAGTGTCCAGCGTGCGAGGAAGAGACTAGTTGCCGGAGCTGCCTTCGGAACTATTGGAATCAGATTTATTGGGACGAACTCAGGCGAGGGCCTGTCTCCCGATTCCTGCAAGCAGTCTTAGCAGACGCGTTCGAAGCGAGTTGAGCTAGTCCAAGTCCCACACACCGCTCTCATGAATCGCGTCGTACATCGCGTCTGGCGCGAGGTCGGCGCCGTTCGGCCATTGGACTGCTCCCATCACGACTCGTGCTTCCGCAAACACCGTTGGATCTCGCAGCGATTCGAAGAGGCTGCCGTCAACTATTGGGCTACTGAGAAACTCCCGCATATCAACCGTCCCCGTTGTGCCATCGACGTACGTCACTTCGAGTTGTGAGCTCGGGAGCGCCAGCACCGAGGTCACTCTCCACGGAACCGTATGGCTGATCTCGGGCACTATTTCAATGGCTCGGTCGGTCTCGGTGTTTGCAGTTGACTGCATAGACTCCAGTCCTCCTTCAGTTCATCACGATGCAGCAGGATCATATCATTCAAACAACTCTAGAGTCCGACGAAACCAGTGTCGGGTGCCGTCACGGTTTAGCGCATACCAGGAGCTCGCGTTCTATTTGGATTTATACTGGAACGTAATCTTTGTCTCCTCCTCTAAAACCAACGGGCGCACGAAGCGGTATGACTTGCCTGCTCGCGGCACGTCTACTTGAATCGGTAGAACACCCGCGACTCGGCGCTGAAGGTTTGTCACATTCTGCGAAGGCGCGTTTTGTTTTTCCTCCAGAAACTTTCGCCCCCGCGCTTCGAGCTTGAGGCTGTCGCGCTCCAGCTCCGCGACGCTGGCGGTCACAGTTACGGCTTCGCTCGCGGCTCCGGCTTGCAGTGTTGTTCCAAGCCTCATTGAATGGTTGCCATCGAGGTTGAGCGCGTTCTCGTAAGACTTGAACCCTTGCGATTCGACTCTAACTCGTATCGCGCCAGGCGCAACTCCCGAGACGACCCAGTGGCCCTCAGAATCCGTGACGGTTGATTGAGTCGCGCCGGTTTGATTGTTGATTACTTTGACGGCCGCACCAGGAACGACAGCGCCGGTCGGGTCGACGACTATGCCGCCGATCTGACCCGGCTCGAGTCCCGCGAGGTCAAAGCTGTTCGCCGTCCAAGCGCGCCCGTTTTCGGGCAAGCCTTCATCGTCGGTCTTCGAGAGCAGGTCGATGGCGTCCGAAGGAAGGAAGCTGGCCGAAAGAGCGTTGCCTCCAAACTGCTTCACTTGAAATCTGTCGGGCAGGAACACCTCCCAGGTGACCAGGCTTATCGGCACATCAAGCTTTGGGAGCGTTAGTTCATAAGATCCGCTCTTTGCAAAAGCCGGGCCAGCGCTTAGATAGACAAATGAAACGGTGTACGAACCAGACGGTCGGAATCCGGCGCGAAGAAGCGGCACGCGGCTGCCATCGGCGCCCTGAACCGGTTTCACCTTCTCGCCCTCAACTTCAGCCGAGAGTAGGGTCGCTCCTCGCGGCAGGTCGACTTTCACAAATGCCTGCGAGTGATTACGGAGCCTGAGCGCCACCTCTGTGAGTAGCTTTCCTTCCACGTTTAGCAATGTAGTGATTGTCGCACTCTGTGCTTCCGCTGAAATCACCGCGCCGTCCGGGTACTGATTCCACTCGAGCGCGAGTTTGGGCGCGTCGCCCGCCCGGCGGTGATACCGGAAAGCGGCCTGGAGCGGAAAGCGCGCAAGAGACCGCGCGATCGCTCCGGCTTCGCGGACGTCTATGCGCCTGACGCCGCCGCCTTCGGTTGCGGCCAGGTCCATCGTGCCGACGCCTTCGATCAGCGTCTCACCCGTGTCGCGTTGCGCCCCTGAGACCGAAAGAAACGGCGCGTCGAGTTTGTTGTCCGCCGAGGCTCGCTCGAATACTGCAAGGAATTGATGCGCGCGTCTTGCAGGCTCTCGCAACTTCAGGAGCAATTCCCCGGATTTGGCCTCACTCGATTCCAACGTGCTGCCGGTTGCTTCTACGAACTCGAACCCCGCGGGTATGGGCAGTTTCAACTCGGCGAGCTCGCCTTGAGTCACGGTTACATCGCAGAGAGCAGCCATTCTTATCTGAGCGTCGCCGACCGTGATCATCGATTTCATATCGGAGAGAAATCTGACCTCACGCGGCGCCGCGGTTGTTGCGGCTTCTCGGGTCGTCCACCAGATCCGGGCCTGTTTTCCCGGCTCGAGCGTAGCCTCGATAGTTGTGTGCGCGGCGTCGCTCGTTTTTGTGGTGATCAAGCCGGGCTCGATTCGAACGTCGGCATGCGTACCCGGAATGTCGAGACTCATCAGCGAGGTTCCGGCAGCGGGAACCGGCAGGAGCAGCGACGCGCGGCCGGCATCCATCCCAAGCGGCGCGGCGACGTTTAATGAAATCGAGAAGGCTCCCGGGCCGCTGACGACCGCGGAAAGAGCTGCTCCTTCGCGCAGCAATGGTATGGGCGGAACGGACTTCGGTGATCCGCCCGCTTCGGTGACTGTGAGGCCGGCTACAAGCGGAACCTTAGCCGGTCCCTTCTGCAAAACATCGCCATCGATATCGAGCGAGCCCACGACCGCCTGATTCTCAATCCGAAGCTTGAAGACCGCGCGCGACAGAACGAACGGTTGCGGCGCAGCCTCAGGCGGTTTGGGCTTTCGAGCAAGCTCGACCAGCCGATTGTATTCGGCCAGGGTCAGAGTTACCGTTCCCGGCACGCTTTGAGGGATTACGCGTTGTGGCGGCAGGCTGGGCTGCTGGCCGAAGGTAATGGTTGAAAACAACAGAATTGCTATTGTGGATTTAATCATTACTCACCTCTCTTTTTGTCGCGCTGATAGTCAAACTCGAGCACGGGTGTTTGCGCTTCGCTCGTGAGTTCAGAAACCAGGAAGAGCGAGGGGCCGAAATGAGGGAAGACGACGCGTATCGGCAGATTGCGAATTGGCCGGGAGCTGGACGCGGTCTGCACTCGGGAGACTAGCTCCTGTGTCGAATCGCCTGCGATCTGGCGCTCAGGAATCGGAGTGGCAACGCTCGCGTTGAGTGGGGCTGAATCAGTCGAAGTCTTTTGCAGCGCCGCTGAAGTCGGCGCCTCGTAAGGCGCGCTTCGGAAGTTGCCCGGCGCGGCCGTCAATCGAAACGCCGGGGAGTAGTGAATTAGAACCCCGGATCTCGAAACCGGCATATCGAGAGACAACAACGAAATCTTTGCCCGGCCCTTCTCGCTCCATGAAGCGACTCGATCCAGATATGTAATCTCAACCGCAAAGGCGGGGGCTTCGTCGCCGCCCTTTGTTTTCTCCAGGGGCAATAGCAAAGCCCCGTCAGGCGCCCGGCCCGGTCTGACGGTCCGGCCTGCAACCGATGCGCTCCAAAGAGCCGCGGTCGAGGGAAGGCTGACCTTGAGAAAGTTTCGCTGATTATTGCGCACCGCCAGCCGCAACTGCACAAGCAGTTTGCCGTCATCGGTGATCAGCAGATTGTATCGCGCTTCCTCGACGTTGGCGCTGAGCACCGCTTGCGGGGTGTATCGCGCGACGTTGAGTTCCAGAGAGCGATCAATCTTACCGTCGCCGGGTCTTAATCTGAACGCGACGAGTGACGGCGATTGCCGGCTCGATATCAATTGGCCGAGGTCCGCGGCTTCTGCTTCATCTAGGCCGGTTGCCTTTCGATCCTTGATCTCTCCGGCGCCCAGCACTTCAACCGCGACGCCTCCGCTTTCGCGCTCCGCTGCATTCAGGCGTATCATCGGAACCGCGATCTTCCCCTCACGCGGCAATCGCAACTCGCCGCTTATCGAGAATCGCGTCGACTGTTGCACGGGCTCGACGAAAGTAACGACCAGTTCCTGCGTTGCAGTTTCCCAATCCGCGACTGCCGGTCCCGCGACTTGATTGACGGTGAACTGCTCGGGCAATCGCAAGCGAACTTCCCTGGCAAGCCCCTGCAAAACTTCTATTCTGACCTCGGCGTTGAGCTGAGAGGTGTCCTCGCCAAGTCCTATTAATTGAGAAAGCGAGCCGCGAAGTTTTAGCGGTTGAGTCGTGCGCTGATCGTCGACTTTGCGCTTCCATGCGAACGTAAGCGGTTCGGCGCCGCGCCCGTGTGCTATCCACCGACTTTGACTGGCGGTCTCGGACTTCTCAAGAATCAAACCTCCTGTGACGTGCAAGTCGACTCCATCGCGTTGCAGCGTCAAGGCAGCTCGGCAGATTGCTGAAGAGCTCGAGGGAAGTCGAAGGATTTCAGTTCCGGCGGTCGACGAAACGGGCGCGACGATCGAGAGCGTCAACACCGATCGTCCTTTGCGGGAGAGAAGCACGTAGTTGGAGCTTCCTTCTTTGACTGCAAGCGAGACCGGCCGCCCGTCGAGTTGCGCCTCGCGAACCATTAAGCCGGCAGGTATCGCAATGCGCACCCAGCCATTTTTTATGACGTCAATCGCCAGACGAGCTTCGCCGGTCGCTACTTCGCCTTCGACCTTCAGGTCGTAGTCCACGCGAGTGAGCGTCGCTTCGACCGGCGGCGGCTCGGGTTCGCGTTCGGTAGGGAACGCGGCCTCGCGCAGCGCACGGTAATCGTCTACAGGAAGCACGACCCATCCGTCCGCGCCGGGTGTCGTCTGGGCAACGCTGATAATCGCACTCATGATCAGGGCCACAAGCAACAGGCCTGTTTTCACGGCGCGTATCCGGGATCGCCGTTGTAATGCATATTGCACACGTAGAGTTTTCATAACCGCTCCTATCGTTTTGGTTTCTTGATGAAGTCGCCGATGGCCAGCGTGCTTCTCAGCGCACGTCCTTCTTAATCTCTGGGCAGCGACTTGAAGGTGGTTTCTTTTTGGGGGCACACGCGGCTCTTGTTCCGTGAGATTCGGCCGATGCTGCCGGTTCTCCGGTCATTTCTTATCTTCGAGTCTATGGATCCCCCAACCGCAGCCGGTTGCTGCGATCATTGAGAGAACGGGAAGCGAGAGATCGCTTGCGGAGTTAAGTGATGGTGTTCGTTTGCGGATGTGCTTGACTGAGCAGGAACGCTGTGAAAAAGTCCTCACTGATTTCTTAATCTCGGACAGCAGGTGAATAAATGCGAAAGCTTTCTTTGGTGCTTTTTCTGTTGGCGCTCGTTCTGCAATCGGCGCAATCCAAAACCGAACCGGCCGACCTCGTCTTCAAGAACGGCAACATCTACACAGTCGATGAACGCCAGCCGCACGCCGAAGCAATCGGAGTGAAAGCAGGAAAGATCATCTTCGTAGGCTCGAACAAAGCCGCGAGGGCCTACGAAGGAAAGGGCACTCAAGTAATCGATCTGCACGGCAACACCGTCGTGCCTGGAATGACCGATTCGCATTATCACCTGATGGGAGTCGGCGAGCGCGAGATGACGCTCAATCTCGAAGGCACGACAAGCCTGGAAGATTTCCTTGCGAAGGTTAAGGCCCGGGTCGATCGCGCAAAGCCCGGCGAGTGGGTCACCGGCCGCGGGTGGATCGAGACTTTCTGGAAACCGCCGGTGTTTCCGACCCGTTGGGATCTCGACAAGATAGCTCCCGATAACCCGGTATATCTTACGCGCGCTGACGGGCACGCTTCGATCGTGAACAGCGCCGCGCTTAAGATCGCAGGAATCAACAAAGAAACGACGAATCCGTTTAACGGCGAGTTTTTGAAAGACTCAAAGACAGGCGAGCCAACGGGAATGCTCATCGACGGCGCGCAGGGCCGTGTTGCCTCGCGGATTCCTCGCGGAGGGAAGGATGAGGCAGAGGAGGCGCTGCTTATTGGTGTTAAGCGCAGCCTTGCACTTGGATGGTGCGAGGTGCAGATACCGGGAAACGGTTACGACGAAGTCGAGTTGCTCAAGAAACTTTTTAGCCAGGGAAAGATTAAGCTGCGGATCTACGATTCGGTAAGCGGCCCCGGTCCGGCGGTAGAGAGATTGTTTCGGGAAGGTCCGGTAATCGGCGCGTTTGACAATCACTTCACGGTGCGCGGTATCAAGGCTTATATGGACGGTGCATTAGGCTCGCGCGGAGCTGCGCTTCTTGAACCCTATTCGGACGCTCCGACAACGTCGGGATTTTTCATTACAAAAGAGGAGGTGTTGCTGCCGATGTTCGTTGAAGCATTGCGAAAGGGGATTCAAATTGAAACGCATGCCATTGGGGATCGGGGCAATCGCACAATCCTCGATCTCTATGAGAAAGCTTTCAAAATGGTGCCTCCCGGAGAGCGCAGGATCAGCGAGCCTCGTTGGCGCGTCGAGCACGCGCAGATTGTTAATCCCACGGACATTCCGCGATTCGCTTCTCTTGGAGTGATACCTTCGATGCAGCCTTCACACGCGATCGGTGATTTGCATTTTGCACCGAGTCGTTTGGGAATCCAGCGGCTCGATGGGGCGTACGCCTGGCAGAGCTTCATAAAGAACGGCTCGATTGTTCCGGGCGGTTCGGACGCTCCGGTCGAACGAGGCGAGCCGATGATTGAGTTTTACGCGGCCGTCGCGCGCAAGGATCAGAAGGGATTCTCGGGCGAGGGTTGGCATCCCGAGCAGGCTCTGTCGCGAGAACAGGCGCTCAAGATGTTTACGATTTGGGCCGCCTACGCCGCTTTCGAGGAGAAGCTGAAGGGATCGATAGAATTGGGCAAGCTCGCGGATTTGACGGTGTTTTCCGCCGACATAATGAAGATTCCGGAGGCAGAGATTCTAAGGACTCACTGCGTGATGACGATCATTGGTGGCGAGGTTGCTTACCAGTAGAAGTGATGCGTGATGCGCGACGAACCGGGTCGTGGCGCGCATCACGCAAACGAGTTAAGCAATCTACTTCTTCTTGGTTGCTTCCCACTTCCCGGTCATCTGACCTGCGAAATCAAATTCTCCAACTAATTTTCCGTCTTTGATTGTCGCGGTCATTCCGATGGAGCCGTTCGGCGTGTCCATGGTGAAGCTCAGTTTGTTAGCAGTCCAGGTTCCTTTGGACAGCGGCACGGCGCCCTGAGCTGATTCAGAAGAGCCGCTGACCTTGTCGCCTTCGAGCTTGAGCTTTAGCGTGAATGGAATTGATGTGCCTTGCGCATCGGCAGCTGCGTCCCACTCGCCGGTTAGAGGATCGCCCGCCGCAGCGGGAGCGCCTTCCTTTTTAGGAGGAGCGCTCGCGGCCGGCGCGGCCGCACCTGTTCCAGCTCGCTTGAGTTCCAGTGGACCACCCTGGCCGCCGAGTTCCCACTTACCGGTGATCTTGTCGCCATCAAGCATTGCCGTAACGGTGCCTTCATTTCCACCGGCATCAAACTTCATTACTACTTTGCCGTTGTCGAAGGTTCCGCCGGTGATAGCCGCGGGTCCTTGAGGAGAGTCGATCTTTCCGGATAGCTTGCCCGCGTCATTCTTGATCTCGACCGTTAGCGGGATGTCTCCCATCTGATCGCTCTTGGCCACGCCTTCATACTTGCCTGACAGCGGATCTTTGGCCTGAGCAGATGGATTAGTTGAATTGTTAAACGAAGCTGCTGATGCGAGAGAGGATAGAGACATCAGCAAGACAATGAACAGGGAGGTCATAAGCTTTCGTGACAGCATCTTTGGTTCTCCTGATATGGGTGTTAGCGTTTCAAAACTCAAGCCAATCTACGCTGGCAGAAGGGCCAAAGTTCTCAGGCAGATATTTATACAAGAAAATCACCCACCAGGAAAGCCGGTTTCGCCCAGAGAGGCCGCGGCCGCCAGCGAAAATGCATTTGTAGTATTACTTACTTTTCTAGAGGCGCTCGTTGCGGGTTTGGACGATTACGTCGAACACTCGCGCCAGGTCGTGGTTAGAGGAAAACTTTATCTCTATAACGCCTCCGGATTTTGCGAGTCTTATCTTAACCGGCGCGCCGAGCCTCTTGCTGAGCTTCTCCTCCGCTGCAACGATATTCGCTCGGTCGGCATTTTCGATTGTCGGCGGTTCGTTCTCAGTTGGTCGCGGCGAAGCGTTGCGGGACCTCTTAACGAGTTGCTCGGTTTCCCTTACCGAAAGAGTCTTTGATGTAATCCGTCGAGCGAGTGCGATTTGGTCTTGGGCTGCATCGATCGAGAGCAAGGCCCGCGCATGACCCATCGACAACTTCTCCTCCTCGACCAATCTCTGTAGCTCAATCGGCAGCTTCAAGAGGCGTAGCGCGTTTGTTATGGAAGAGCGATCCTTGCCGACGCGTCGGGCTACTTCTTCCTGGGTCAGATCGCGCATCTCCAGCAGTCGCTTAAATGCATTCGCTTCCTCGATCGGGTTCAGCTCTTCTCGCTGAATGTTCTCGATAAGAGAGATTTCCAGGATGTTCTCGGATGACACGTCCTTGATTACGCAGGGTATTTTGTGCAATCCCGCTTTTTGCGCGGCGCGCCATCTGCGTTCTCCGGCGATGATTTCGAAGCGCTCCCCCTTACGTCGAACAACGAGGGGTTGGATGATGCCGTTGTGCCGGATTGACTGCGCGAGCTCTTCAAGCTTGTTCTCTTTGAAGATACTGCGCGGTTGATCCCCAGCGGGGTCGAGGCGGTCAATGTCCAACTCCATTAGATTGCTTTCGACTGGATTGCCTTCGGCGGATATCCCCTGTCCGAAGAGGGCATCAAGCCCCCTCCCCAGCGCCTTTCTTGACATTGTTTATGACCTCCTTTGCCAGCCTCACGTAGCTTTCGGCCCCTTTGGATCTTATGTCATAAAGAATAATTGGCTTTCCATGACTTGGGGCCTCTGCGAGTCTCACGTTTCTAGGGATGATCGTAGTGAATACCTGAGATCCGAGAAAGTCTCTAAGGTCGGACATAACCTGGGTGGAGAGATTCGTCCTTTCATCGAACATCGTTAATAGAAATCCTTCGACGGTCAACTTCGGATTTACCGTCCTTCGCACTCTGACCAACGTATCCCACAGCTCCGACACGCCTTCAAGCGCAAAGTACTCACATTGAATTGGTATTAGGACCGAGTCTGCGGCGGCGAGAGCATTCAGTGTCAGTAGCCCCAGGCTTGGTGGACAGTCGATCAAGACATAATCGTAATCCTGGACCAAAGGAGCGAGTAGCGATTTCAGCTTGAACTCCCGCTCGGGCAGGTCGACCAGCTCGATCTCGGCAGCCACTAGGGTTTTTTCAGACGGAATCACCTTTAGATTAGGAAGCTCGGTATCAAGCGCTAATCCAGCGAGAGGCTCATTCATTATGAGGGCGTGATAAAAGCTTCGCGAAAACTTTCTCCTGAGCCCGAGGCCGCTCGTGCTATTCCCCTGAGGATCCGCGTCAACGATCAAAACCTTCATGTCAGCCACCGCGAGGGTCGCGCCCAGGTTTATCGTCGTGGTGGTCTTTCCGACGCCGCCCTTCTGATTGGTAATGGCTATTGTTCGCGCCATTGGCTGGTACAATAACACAAACCTCCCGTTTTGACATACCAAACCGGTCTTGAATGAGGGCGTTTGTTTCACGTGAAACATTCTGTCCCGTTTGGAATTGGTAATGAGTATATTGCTGGCTAGAATATCGCAATGGGCGGTCATTCTCAAAAAAATGAGTGGTAATGCTCCATCCGCTGTGCTATTTTGTTTGGCTTTTGTTTACTTACACGAAAAGCTGAAGCCGTGTGTATAGGAACGCTTCGGCCAAAAGGGGATTGGGATAATGTCAAAAGAGGGGCGCGTTTTACAAGTAATTGGTCCTGTGGTTGATGTGGAGTTTCAAGAGGTCGAGCTTCCTCCAATCTATGAGGCTTTAAAAATCGTCAGCGACGGCTTCGAGGTACCGGAACCAATAGACATAACGGTGGAAGTGCAGCAACACCTTGGGGAAAGCCGGTGCCGCTGCATCGCAATGGAACCAACTGAAGGTTTGATACGGGGTATGAAAGCGGTTGATACGGGGGGCCCGATGACGGTCCCCGTCGGACCGGCAACCCTCGGGCGCGTCTTAAATGTTATTGGCCAGCCGGTAGACAAACTTGGGAAGGTCAACGCCGAGCAGCGATATCCCATCCATCGGCATGCGCCGGCGTTTCAGGAGCAGTCAACCGAACTTGAAATGTTCGTTACAGGCATCAAGGTGATCGACCTTCTGGAGCCGTTTCTGCGCGGGGGCAAGATCGGCCTGTTTGGAGGAGCGGGCGTCGGAAAAACGGTTTTGATCATGGAGCTCATAAACAATGTCGCCTTAAAGCATGGCGGGTTTTCCGTTTTCGGCGGCGTCGGTGAAAGAACCCGGGAGGGCAATGATCTTATCCGGGAGATGGTGGAATCAAAGGTAATAAACTATGGAGAGTCGTTTTACGACCACGTGGAGAAGACCGGCGAATTCGATCTGAAGCATGTTGACATGAGCGAGGTTCCGAAGTCTAAAGCCGCTCTGGTGTACGGGCAGATGACCGAACCACCCGGGGCTCGGTTGAGGGTCGCGTTAACCGCTCTGACTGTAGCCGAATACTTCCGCGATGAGGCGGGAACTGACGTGCTGTTGTTCATAGACAACATCTTCCGCTTCACACAAGCCGGTTCCGAAGTATCCGCACTGCTGGGTCGAATGCCATCCGCGGTTGGTTACCAACCGACCCTCGCAACCGAGATGGGTGAGCTTCAGGAGCGAATTACCTCGACAAAACGGGGTTCGATCACCTCTGTCCAGGCGATCTACGTACCGGCCGACGACTACACGGATCCAGCGCCAGCCACGACATTCGCGCACCTCGATGCGGTCACCGCCCTGTCCCGCCAAATCGCTGAATTGGGAATCTACCCGGCAGTAGATCCGCTCGCGTCTACCTCGCGAATCCTCGACCCCAGGATAGTCGGAGAGGAACATTACCAAGTTGCCCAGGAGATCAAGCGAATACTTCAGCGATATAAGGATCTTCAGGACATAATCGCGATTCTTGGCATCGACGAATTATCCGAAGAAGATAAATTGACGGTTGCGCGGGCAAGGAAAATCCAACGATTTCTCTCCCAGCCGTTCCATGTTGCGGAACAATTCACCGGCCTGAAAGGCAAGTTCGTCGCTCTGGAAGATACGGTTCGCGGCTTCAAGGAGCTGATCTCCGGCGTTCACGACGACCTGCCGGAGCAAGCCTTCTTTATGGTGGGAGGAATCGAGGAAGCGGTTGAACGCGGTCGCGCAATGTAACTCATCATACACGATGAGTTGAGGGGGCGGAAATCCAATATGGCTGATCTGATTCACCTGGAAGTTGTCACGCCGGAGCGAAAGGTCTTCGAAGCTGAGGTGGCGCGCGTTGAGGTGCCCGGGCTTGACGGTGAGCTTGGCATTCTTCCGGGTCATACTGAGCTGGTTTCACTTCTGAAACCGGCCGGGTTGTTGACCTACCATATCGGCGACGAAACCGGCGAGATGGCCATAAGCGACGGACTTGTCGAAGTGAGCGAAGACCGGGTTACGGTCCTCGCTAATAAGGCAACCCGTCCTGAAGACATTGACCTGGCCAGAGCTCTTACTGTTAAAGAGGGTGCGGAGCAAAGCTTGCAGCGCGCATTGGCCGACCCCGACGCCGATATTACCCGCGCCACCATTGAACTCGAGCGGGCGTCCGTCGAATTGCTTATCGCGGAGCGGAAGAGGTAATCATCTTTGTAGTGTTCACTACGGTCGGTTCGCCGTTGAATTCGGCGCTCCAGCTATGATAGTCTTGCCCGTCCATCTGGTTCCGGGTGATCGGAATCTTCGTCCTGCGTCGGTGGATGTTGCGGTACCCTTTCGTTTCGCAGCGCTTTTTCTTGGATATTTGAACCTCGCTTTTTCCGATAATCCACGTTCTTAACTTCAGCCGGCGCCTCGCCGACCAATGGCCCTGTAAGATGCGTTCTGAATTGCTCTCATCCATTCTAACTGCGATCTCGAAGCGGGTGAACCACCAGAGCTTCGATATGTGGTTTAAGCCCATTTCATCCGCCAGAAAGGATGACTCGACGATCTACCTGGGCGTGCCTACAGAAGTGTTTCGGGATTGGATAACCAACAACTATTTTGACGTCATTGAGGAGTCCCTTCACGAGCTTAACTTCGACGCCTTCCAGTTGAAATTCTCCATCGACGAAACCCCTGTGAGCGAGCCGGCGCCGAGCGTGTCAACCAGTGATGCATATTACGCGGCGCGGGCGGTGGCGGTCGATGGATCCGGATACGGCGCCGGCGTTGTGAGAAGCCCGGAAGCGGAGCCGACCGAACTTCCTCTTAACCCTAAATACACCTTCGATAAGTTCGTCGTTGGCTCTTGTAATCAGTTCGCACATGCGGCGTCGCTGGCGGTAGTCGACATGCCATCGAAGACCTATAACCCGCTATACGTATACGGCGGCGTTGGCTTGGGCAAGACGCATCTTATGCATGCCATTGGCCATGCGATCAAACAGCGAAATCAGGGGCTGCGGCTTACATATTTATCCTCTGAGCGCTTTATGAACGAACTGATCAACGCGATCAGATACGACAAGACCATAAGATTCAGGGATAAGTACCGGAACATTGACGTCCTGTTGATGGACGACATCCAGTTTCTTGCGGGCAAGGAGAGGACACAGGAGGAGTTTTTTCATACCTTCAACGCGCTCTATGATGCCCAGAAACAAATTGTCATCTCGAGCGACTGTCCTCCACGCGAGATCCCGACGCTGGAAGAACGTCTGCATTCCCGGTTCGAATGGGGGCTCATCGCTGACATTCAACCGCCTGACCTCGAAACCAAGGTGGCAATCCTGAAGAGGAAGGCCGAACTGGACAAAATAAACCTTCCCGACAGCGTAGCATTGTTCATTGCAAGCAAGATCAAGTCAAACATACGAGAACTGGAAGGGTCCCTGGTCAGACTCACTGCATATGCTTCACTAAAGGGGCTTCCGGTCGATCTTGACTTGGCACACGAGGTACTCAGAAGCATAATCGCCGAAGAATCCAGCGGCCTTTCGATAGACCTTATTCAGAAGACGGTTGCCACACACTATCGCCTCAAGGTGGCGGACCTCAAGTCAAAGAACAACTCGAGAACCATTGCGGTGCCCAGGCAGGTGGCTATGTACCTGTGCAAGACACTTACCAAAGCAAGTCTACCGGAGATCGGACGTGAGTTCGGCGGAAAGCACCATACTACCGTTCTCCATAGTGTCAACAAAATCGCCGACCTCTATGGTAAGGACGAGGTTTTCCACAAGGCTATTAACAGTCTAATCGCTGATTTAAAATGAATTATATACCTTTTTCCACAGGTCGTACCCTTCAGTTAGATGTGAACGTATCCGGATTAGCAGGTATAGATCGGTTATTCACGTCTTTGGGCTTTGAATTGACTGGTTTTCCACCGATGCTTTCACACCAGCTTGAATGGACTTGTCGTTTATTTGATAGGGTTTGGCTGGCGATATCCACTTTTCCACAGGGTCTACTACTAGTACTAAGAATAAATACAAGTTTATCTTTTCTAGCGGATGTAGGGATACCAACAAAACTGTAGAGGTGTGTCAATGCAATTCAGCGTTAGCAAGAATGCTCTTCTCAAGGAGCTCAACCTTCTTCAAGGAATAGTCGAGAAGAAGAGCACTATTCCAATTCTCTCCAACGTCCTGATCGAAACGGCAGATTCAACGATCTCGCTAATCGCGACAGATCTTGATGTATCTCTCCAAACAGAATGCCCCGCTGAATCGACTCGCGCGGGCTCGATTGTTCTCCAGGCGAGAAAGCTGTTCGATATCGTGCGGAACCTTCCGGATGCGGAGATACATTTCACCAGGGAAGACAACGACTGGGTCCGGATCGTTTGTGCGTCGTCCAATTTCAGAATCGTCGGACAAGCTAAGGAACATTTTCCCTCAACTCCAAAGTCAGAGAAGGGAGGAATCATTATTCCTGCGACGGTGATGCACGGCCTCATCAACCGAACTGCGTTTGCCATTACGCAGGAGGAGTCGCGGTACGCGCTCAACGGAGCTCTTCTCCTTCTTGCGGACGGCAAATTACAAATGGTAGCTACGGACGGACACCGATTGTCGTTGGCCGCGCGCGCTATCGAGAGCACTCCGAGCGAAGCAGAACCGTTGAAAGTAATAGTTCCGAAGAAAGCCCTGATCGAACTGGCAAAGCTTACTGCCGGTGTTGACGATAACCTGGAGTTGTCGCGAGACGAAAACCATCTGTATTTTGAAATACAGAATCGGAACCTGACCTCGCGAATGCTTGCCGGCCAATTTCCGAATTATGAGCTTGTGTTGCCGAAGAACAATGACAAGTCTGTATCGCTTAATGTTGACAAGTTAACGCAGTCAATTAAGCGAGCGGCTCTAATGGCTGATGAAAGAAGTCACGGAGTCAAGGTTGAACTGGCGGCGGGTAAATTGAGCATAACATCTCAAAGCGCTGATGTAGGCGAGGCCAAGGAAGAGATCCCGCTGGACTACACCGGCGAAACCCTGAGCATCGGTTTCAACGCCCAATATCTGCTCGACTTTCTCGGGGTCGTGGGCACGGAGGAGGTTATCTTTGAGTTCAAAGACGAGCAGAGCCCCGCGCTTATGCGGCCCTCCGGCGAGTCCTCCGGTGAGGGAGGATCAGAATACAAGTATGTAATCATGCCGATGCGTTTACTCTGATTGCCCAGGCAAAGGCCTAAGGGATCGGAGCATCGGAAACTTGAACGATATGCCCAGAAGTCCGGGTAAGAGAGTTCTAATAGTCGACGACAACAAGTCAATCCGCGCGACGGTTGCGGATTATCTTGGTGCAAGAGGCTACGAAGTAGTTCAAGCCTCCGACGGGATAAAAGGACTCGATTACGGATTGTCCTCATCCGCCGACGTGATCATTCTTGACGTCGTTATGCCCGGCATTGATGGAGTGAGATTGTGTCAACTTTTAAGGGACAAAGGGGTTACTACTCCAATAATAATGCTCACCGAGAAGGCAGCTATTGGGGATAAGGAAGCCGGTTATCAAGTTGGAGTTGATGATTACCTGGCGAAGCCGTTTAACCCGCGAGAACTCGAACTGAGAATCGAAGCACTGCAAAAGAGGACGACTCAGAAGCGAGATCATCCTGATGAAAAAGCCGTTAAGCTCGGAGAACTCGAAATCGATTTCACCCGACACGAGGTGAAGCTCGGCGGGAACCCCATTCTTCTGACGCCTATCGAGTTCAATATCCTCAAGCTGCTCGCCTCAGCCCCGGGACACGTCTACTCGCGGCAAGACCTACTCAGCGCGATATGGGACACCGCCTACGAAGGCTATAAACGGAACATCGACCCTCACGTAAACAGACTCAGAACAAAGATCGAAGGGAACCCCAGAAGGCCAAAATATATTCTTACAGTCTGGGGTGTTGGGTATAAGTTCAATGGTGCCTTATCGTAAAATCGCCTGAAGTTTGACGGCCCCTCTTCACAGGATCTTGGTACTTGAACTAAACCGCTACGCGGTAGAAACTGCTATTCGTTTTTCATAATCCGAGTCTGTCTCAGCTCGGTCCGCTTTCCAGTTCGTAGCAATTCACTTGAGCAACTAACTCCAGTGCTTTAGAAAGGTCGCCTCTGCG